>Ga0335072_10004102_pt1 | contig 21730 bp, 17 predicted proteins | sample Lox_Sample_21_FD_206725 | JGI IMG/M metagenome (GOLD analysis project Ga0335072, IMG submission 206725) | Soil microbial communities from Loxahatchee National Wildlife Refuge, Florida, United States - Lox_Sample_2.1 | ecosystem: Environmental > Terrestrial > Soil > Wetlands | place: USA...
GAAGTCCTGGGCGGCGGAGTACGGGCCGTCGGGCGTCCGGGTCAACGCGGTCAGCCCGGGACCGACCCGGACCGAGGGCACCGCGGACATGGGGGAGGCCCTGGACCAGCTGGCCTCAGCGGCGCCCGCGGGGCGCCCCGGCCTGCCGCAGGAGATCGCCTCCGCGGTCGCGTACCTGGCCGGCGACGAGGCCAGCTTCGTCCACGGAGCGGGCCTCCCGTTAGCGGACGAAGGTAGTCTCGTCAGCGACGACCCCAAGGGAAGGCTCTGGCATGACCGACGGCCGCATGACGGATTCTGACCGCCGAGGCACGCTGCTGGATTCTTACGAGAATGCCGCGGTGATCGTGTCAGGAATAGGTCCTGACGAGCTCGGCCACCCGACACCGTGCCCCGAGTACGACGTGGCCGCGCTGATCGACCACCTCGTCGAGGCGGGCCACCGGGCGGCCGCCCTCGGCCGCGGGCAGGCGCCTCCGCCCGGAGACGAGTCCCCTCACGTGGAGCTGTCCGACGCGCCCGGTCAGCTACGCAGCGCCGCAGGACAGGCGGCACAAGCGTGGGGCGCCAGTTCCAGCTTGTCGTTGAGGTACACAATGCCGTGGGGCGAGGAGTACACCGGAGCCACCCTGGTGGACATGTACCTGGCCGAGCTGGCCGCGCACGCCTGGGACCTGGCCCGGGCCACCGGACAGCTCGACAAGCTGGACCCTTCCCTCGCCTTGCCGGCCCTCGAGGGGGCACGGGCCATGATCAGGCCCGCGTACCGCAACATGGCCGGGCCAGGTATCCCGTTCGGAACGGAGGTCTGCCCGGCTCCCGGTGCTGACGACTGGGAACGTCTCGCCGCCTTCATGGGACGTGACCCAAGGACGACGCTGATGTCATAGGCCGGAGATGGCCGCGGTTCCAGCCTCGATCGCCCGCGCGGGCCCGTCTGGACCTGGGGGTGCGAGAAGGACGAGCCGGTGGACGCCGGCCAGGGCGAACTCCGCGGCTAGCTCCCGGGTGATCCGCCCGCGGGGCGTCACGCTGATCTCCAGCTCGCCCAGCCCGGCGGGCCGCTGGATGTCCGCGGCGGCGGCGGCCAGCCCGGCCACCGACGTGGCGGCCTGCTGCGGGGTCAGCCCGTATCCGTACCAGCCGTGGCCGCGGGCCACGGCCCGGCGGTAGGCCGGCGCACTGTGGCCGCCGACGACCAGCGGGATCGGCTGCTGTAGCGGGCGCGGGTAGGCGTCGATGCCGGCGAAGTCGGCGAACCGGCCGTGATAGGCCGGGCGGGCGTCGTACCACAGCGCCCGCATCGCGTCGAGGTACTCGTCGGTGACGGCGCCGCGCTCGGCGAAGTTCGCGCCCACGGCGCGGAACTCCGGCTCCAGGTAGCCGGCCCCGACGCCGAGCATGACCCGGCCGCCGGACAGCACGTCCAAGGTGGCCACCTGCTTGGCCAGCACCACGGGATTACGCTGTGGCAAGATCACGATCCCGGTCGCGAGCCGGATCGTGGTGGTGTGCGCGGCTGCCCAGGCCAGCGCGAGCAGCACGTCGAGCGCCGGGTCCTGCGGTGCCATCGGCGACGGGGGCACCTGAGGATCGGGCAGCACGATGTGCTCGCCCGCCCACACCGAGTCAAAGCCGGCCGCCTCAGCCGCCCGCGCCGCCTCCGCCAGACCACCGGGCTCGCTCATCGCGCCCATGTTGATGTGCACCAGGCCCAGCCGCATGCCCGCATCACCCCGCCCACCTCGTCGCGGTCAGCCCTCACGATATCCGCCCGCCGCCCCGTCTCGGCCCCGGCGCCCCCGGCCGGGCCGCGCGGGCCGGCGCGGCCAGGTCCTGGAGGCGGACGGCGAGGATGCAGACGTCGTCGGCGCGGCTGCCCGACCCGAGCATTGTTGTCTGCACGAACTGGCAGGTTTGCTCGGCTGTCCGGGCGAGGGATCGCCGCATGGCCCGGGCAAGGCCGCCGAAGCCCTCGGCGATGTCCCGCCGGCGGTCTTCGACCAGGCCGTCTGTGTACAGGAGGAGCATGCACCCGGGGGCAAGCTGCCGGTGGCTGGCGGAGTAACCGGAATCGGCGCTGACGCCCAGCATGGCGCCCGGTGGGCCGTCAAGGTAGTCTCCCTGACCCTCGCCGTCGTCGAGCAGCGCGGGCGGGTGGCCCGCGTTGGCGTAGGCGAGGTCGCCGGTAGACATGTCGAGGACGCCGTAGAAGACGGTGGCGGTGGCGTCGGGCAGGAGCTGGCAGACGGCGGCGTTGGTGCGCCGCAGGACGTCAGCGGGAGCCGGGCGATCGAGGGTGTAGGCGCGGAGCAGGCTGCGGATCTGGCCCATGACGGACGCTGAGCTGATGCTGTGGCCAACCACGTCCCCGATCGCCAGGGCGACCTGGTCGTGGCCCAGCGGGAAGACGTCGTACCAGTCGCCCCCGACGTACACGCCGCCGGTGGCGGGCAGGTAGCGCACGGCCAGGTCCAGGCCGGGGATCCCCGGCAGGGCGTCCGGCATCAGGGCACGCTGGAGGGTCTCGGCGACCGTGTGCTCGCGGGCGAACGTCTCCACGGTCGCCCACCCGGCGGCCAGCCGGCGGGAGAGCTCCCCGATGACGGCCACGTCCGTCTCGGTGAAGTGAGGACGGCCCTCGTCGCGGCCGAGGATCACCGCCCCCTCCAGTCGCTGGCCGACCAGGAAAGGCGAGACGACCATGCTCGCGACGCGGGCACGCCGAAGGACGTCCGTCACCGCCCGCGCCGCGTCACTCCGGCCGGGTGCCAAGGTGGTGACGTCGGTGACGAGCTGGGCGGTCGCCCGGCTGAGGGCGTCTCGCAGCGGCGGGCCGCCCGGCGGGATGTCGATGCCCCGCAGGCCGTCGAGGATCGCGGCCCTGGCCGGGTCCCGATGGATAATGTCGGTGACCCGCAGCGCCCCCTGACCGGTGAGCTGGATCAGCACGCAGGAGTCGGCCAGGGCCGGGACGATCAGCTGGGTTAGCCGTCCCTGCAGCGCCTCCGGGTTCCCGGTCGCCTCCACCAGGCTGCTGGCCTCCAGCAGCAAGGCGAGCCGGTCCTGGGCGGCCTCGGCGGCCAGCCGGGCCGCCTGCTCGCGGGCCAGCAACTCAGCCCGTTCCTGCTCGCCGCGCTGGCGGGCGCTGAGGTCCACGACGAACGTCGTCCAGCGCAACGGGGCACGGTCGATCGCCGCCGCCCCGATGAGGACGGGTACCCGGTGCCCGTCGCGGTGCAGGTACTCCTTGTCGTACGGCTGGAACGCCCCGGTGCGGCGCATCTGCTCGACGGCGTCCGCGTCCGCCTGCGCCCACTGCGGGGGCGTGATCCCCCGCCAGGTGATGCGCCCGGCCTCGAGGTCGCCACGGGCATAGCCGATCATGTCGAGGAAGGCATCGTTGGCGTCGAGGATTGCCTGCTCGTTGGCCACCAGGACGCCGAGGACGTTCTCCTCCCGCAACCGCCCGAGCAGGCGATTGCTCTCCCGCAGGGCGGCCTGCGCCTGGCGCTGCTCGGTGATGTCGGTGAACACGGTGTAGGCGCGCTGCGGCCGGCCCTGGGCGTCTCGCGCGTCGGGCACGGCACTGGATCGTATCCAGCGGATCTCGCCAGTCCGCGCGTTGCGCACCGTGGCGGTCACGTCGGGCACCACCTCGCCGGTGCGCAGCGCGATCATCGCCGGGAGCTCCTCGGGCCGGTAGGGCGTGCCGTCCTCATGGCGTCCCTGCCGGGCGCGGTCCGCCGGCCTCATCTGGTCAGGCACGAGGCCCAGGATTTCCACCGCGGCCGGGTTGGCCCCGATGACGGACCCCTCCTGGTCGTAGCGGATGATGCCATGCGGCAGGGTGTCGAACAGCGTCTGGTACTGCTCCTCGCTGCGTTGCAGCCGCCGGGTCAGCTCCTCTAGCTGGTGCCGGTCCCGGACGTGATCAGACACGTCCGTGCTGAAGATCAGCACGCCAGCGACCTGCCCGGCATCGTCGAGGACCGGCTGGTAGACCGAGTCGATGTAGGTCGGCGGCTGCGCGCCGGCCTGGCACGGCCGCACTTCCTGCCCGCGGGCGTGTCGGCGCTCACCGGTCCGCAGTACCTCGCGGATCGCCTCAAACGGCGGCTGGCCCACGAGTTCCGGCAGCACCTCGCGGAACGGACGGCCGATCACGTCATGATTGCCATGGACCTGGCAAAAGCCGGCGCTGGCGAATTCGAAGACCATGTCGGCCCCGGCCACGTAGGCCACGACGGCAGGCAGGCTGGCCAGCAGGTCGCGCCCGAGCTCAGCCGAGCCGGGATCGCAGCCCGGGTCCCCACGTGAGACCATCCTTCATCCCCCGCAACGGCGGGCGCCTTCACCCGTCGTGACCAGTCAGATACCAGATCAAGTCTAGTGCTCGGCCGGGGCGGCCGGGGGAGCAGGCGCGGGCCGCGGCTCAGGCGCCGGGCGTCGCGAAGAGAGCGTTGAGGCCTTCCGCCAGCAGCGGGTGCGTGAAGATCGCGTCGCGCATGGCGGAAGACGTGAGCTTGCCCAGCATGGCCACCTGGATCATGGTCATGATCTCGCCGCCCTCGCTGCCAAGGACCGCGCAGCCCAGGATCTGCCCGCTATCGGCGTCGATGACCGCCTTCATGAATCCGCGCGTCTCCCCGGTCTCGATGGCCCGGATGACGGCGCTCATCGGGAGTTTCGCGACCCGGGTCGCGCGCCCCCGCGCCTGGGCCTCATGCTCGGTCATCCCGACCCGGCCAAGCTGAGGATCGATGAATACCGTGTACGGAACGATCCTGTCCCGCGTGCTCGCCCGCTGGCCCCCGATGAGGTTCGCGTGCAGGATGCGGTAGTCGTCATAGGAGAGGTGGGTGAAGGCAGGCCCGCCCTTGACGTCGCCCATCGCGTAGACACCGGGGGCGCTGGTTTCCAGGTACTCATCGACCTCGATGAACCCCCGGTCGTTCAGCCGGATGCCGGCCGCCTCAGCGGTGAGCGCCTCCGTATTGGGGACGCGCCCGATGGCCGAGAGCAGGTGCGAGCCTTCGAGTTGCCGCTCACCGTCGGCCGTCCGGATGGTCAGCCGCAGCCGTCCGCCCGCGGCCGGCTCCACCCGGACCGGCGTCGATGAGGTCACGACCGTGATCCCCTCATCGCGCATGATGGCGGCGACCTCGCCGGAGACGTCCTCGTCCTCGATCATCATCAGCCGCGCGGCCCGCGCGATGATGGTGACCTGGCTGCCGAACCGGCGGAACATCTGCCCGAACTCCAGCCCGATGTAGCCGCCGCCGACGACGATCAGATGCTCCGGCACGTCGTCTAGCTCCATGATCGAGGTGGAGTCGAGCACGGGGACGTCGCCCGCCCCGGCAATCCCCAGCGGCCTGGGCCGGGCGCCCGCGTCGATGACGATGACCGGCGCGCTGATCTGCCGTGCACCGCCGCCTGGCCCGGCGACCTCGACCGTCTTGGGACCCGTGAAGCGCGCCTCTCCCTCGACCAGGTCAAGCCCGTCCTGGGCCAGGCGGCTGGCGTAGTTCTCCCGCGCCCCGGCCACCATCGCCCGCTTGCGCTCGCGCACCGCGGCCAGGTCCACCGACACCGGGCCGGTGCGCACGCCGTACTCCGTGCCACGGCGCGCCTGGTAGGCCAGCCGCGCGCTGGCGACCATCGTCTTCGTCGGCGTGCACCCGCGGTTGACGCAGACGCCGCCGAGCGGGCCACGCTCCACGAGCGCCACCTTCTGGCCCGCCTTCGCCAGTTCGACGGGGAGGAACCGGCCGCCCTGGCTGGTCCCGATCACGATCGCGTCGTAGTGCTCGTCGGCCATTGCCCCGTCCCTCATGTGCACCGTCCCCCATGTCCCCGTGAGTACGTGGCACGGACCCGTACGCGGCGAGCGTAGCCAGCCGCCGGCGGGCCGGCGTCACCCTGATCGGATGATGCGGCGCGGGCCGCGCTGACGCTACCGTCCTGCCGGAACATGAACACGTTGATTGCCGAGGAGACGCCGGAGGCGCAGCCGATCATGCCGATCGTGTACTACGACATCGTCCGCGGCCGGAGCCGTGATCAGGTCCGCACGCTACTCGAAAGCACGCAGTCCGCGATCGTGGAAGCCTTCGGAACGCCGGATACAGACCGCTACCAGGTGCTCACGGAGCATTCGCCCGGTGAAATGATCATCTCGGACAACGGGCTGGGCATTGAGCGGTCCGACCGCATCGTGGTCATCCGCATGACCAGCCGGCAGGGCAGGAAGACCCGGTCCCAGAAGGAGAAGCTCTACGAGCTGCTGGCCAGGAACCTGAAGCGGGACTGCAATCTGGACCCGGCTGACCTGGTCATCTCGATCACCGAGAACGAGGACGAGGACTATTCACTCGGCTACGGGAAAGCGCAGTTCTGCAATGGCGACCTTGATCCGGTAACGTCACGCCCGCGGACGTGACGCCTGCCGGGGGAGCACGTCCGCCGCGGCCGGCAGCCGCTCGCGGGAGCTGTCGATCAGCAGCGGGGCGCCTGGCTCCGCCCCGATGGCCCCGGGCCCTTGATCATCGGCGGGCTGTAGCGCGTGCAGGAGGGCCATCACGAAGGCGTCCGGCCGGTCGGCCTGCAGGTAGTGATTCGCCTCGGGAATGAAGTACAGGCGATTGCGGCCTGGCTTGAGCATCAGGTACTCGTTCCACACGTAGCTGGCGACCCGCGGCGGCGAGACCCGGTCGGACAGGCCCCAGATCAGGGTCACCGGGAACGAGGCCGCGGCCAGCGTGGTCAGCCACTCCTGCTCGCCCTGCGCCCGCTCGGCCAGGTACTGGATCGTCTCGTGCAGGACGGCGATGCCGTTGTCGTGGCCGAAGCTCGCCGTCAGTGCCTCGACGACGGGATCACCAGGCTGGCGCGGCGGGGTGAACATGGTGGCCCCGACGGCCTGGGCCAGGAGCGGGGGAGTCAGCGCGGCCGCGACCTGCGGCCACGACGCGGCGTCAAATATCTGCCGCTGCGCCGGAAGGAAGTGCGACAGGGCCAGGAAGATGTTGCCGTTGGACAGGACCAGGTGCTCAAGCCGCGTCGCCGACCGGCCTTGCGCGCAGCGGGCCGCGTGCAACAGCGCCACGCTGTCGCCGCGATCGTGGGCGACCAGCACGCAAGCGTGCGCGCCGATCACCTCCGCGAGGTAGAACTCGATGAGCTCCGCGTCCCGGGCGAGGCTGTAGCCCCAGCCCGGCGGCTTGCCGGAGAACCCGTAACCAGGGAAGTCCAGGGCGCAGACGCGGAACCTCCCGCCGAGTTCATCGGCCAGGTCAAGCCAGTCGATGCTGCTGGTGGGCCAGCCGTGGACCAGCAGCAGCACCGGGGCGCCAGGATCCCCCACCTCGACGTGGAATACATCCACCGCCGAGGCATCTCGCGCGGCCGGCCGCCAGGAAAAGTAGCCACCGCGACGTCGCCAGTCCTCAGCTCGCGCCATGGTCACCCCTCCCACACTACAGAGCGAGCCAGTCCTCAAGCGCTTGACGTCACGCCTTCGGCTGGCCGGGCGGGCGCCTCCCGGCCGGGCTGACCACGACTGTCCCACGGCTCGGCCGGGCCGGCCACCCCCAGTTCGCTGCGCGCGGAGTTCTGGAAATCCCGCGTGGAGTTGCCCAGCAGGACGTTGAGCTCGGCCCATGGATCTTCGGACGCTGCCGGCTCGATCCCGTGAATGACCGTCCGTGCCCGCCACAGCGCCCGCAGCACGGCACGGCAGCCTTCGTAGGTGCCGTCGCTCTCGACCACCAGGAAGACGAGCGCCGACGCGTCATTGGCCGCGTGCAGGAGAGAGTCCATCTCCGCTAGGGAAGGCTTATGGCGAGGGTGGAGATAGTAACCCTCCGCGGCGTTGCGGAATGACCGGACCCGGGTCAGGAATTCTGAGTAGGCCTGGAACCTCCGGTCAGCACTGCGGCGGCGCTGGTCGCGCGCGTCCTCTTCCTGCCGCTGCAGGCGGGCATCCCTTGATTGCACCCGGCTCAGCACATAGCTAATCGCCCCGCCGAGCACGGCGCCGAGCAACGTCGTCGCCGCGCCCGCCCATACAGCACTAGACACAGTGCGAGAGTAGCCCTTAGCCGCGGCCGGCCGGGTTGAGCATGAGCCGTGCGGTGCTGGTGAGCTTTTCCGCGATCTCGGCCGGGGAGGCGTCATGGACGTTGATCGCCACCGCGAGCTCGAAGCCGTCGATCAGCGCGACCAGGCAGGAGACCACGAGGTCGCCCGGCAGCGAGGGGCGGAACGCCTCCGTCTCGATGCCGCGCGCCACGATCGTGGCCAGCAGGGTCCGCCAGGCCTCGTAGGTCGCCTTCGCCAGCGCCCGCAACTGCTCATCGTGCAGCGACGCCGAGGTGAACTCCATCCACAGCGCCGATGACTGGCCAAGGTCGCGACGCAGCACGGCCGCCCCGAGCATCGCCTCCATGCGCGCCCACGGCGCCGCGCCAGGATCGTCGGCCGCCGTGACGACGTCGATGACGGCCCGCGCGTGCTGGTCGAACGCGTCCCTGATGAGCTGGTCGCGCGATTCGAAGTAGTACTGCAGCAGGCCCACCGACACGCCCGCCGCGCCGGCCACGTCGCGCAGTCGTACCGCGCCGGCCCCCTTCGCCGCGACCAGCGACAGCGTCACGTCCAGGATCGCGTGCTTGCGCCGCGCGAGCTGGTCCTCGGGCAGCGGCGGCCTGCCCCCCGCATGAGACCCGCGCATTTCCGCGCTCACCGAAGGCACCTCACCATTGTTGCTCACCGAGCGGCCGCCGGCCGGCGGGATATGGAGTCGCCGCGGACTCTTAACCTGCCGCCCCGGACTCTTAACCCGTCGACCCGGACTCGTGTCCTGTCGCCCGACCCCTTGCTTTTTTAATAATACAGTATTAATATCTTGGCATCCGTGTAGTGACGTGCATCGCCCGGGAGACCGCGTGACCCCTCCGGCATTCCCGCACCTGTTCAGCCCGCTCACGATCGGCCCGGTCACGCTGCCCAACCGGGTCGTGTCCTCCGGGCACGACACCGTCATGGCCCACGACGGCCATGTCACCGACCGGCTGATCGCCTACCACGAGGCACGGGCGCGCGGCGGGGCCGGCCTGATCGTCGTCCAGGTCGCCGGCATCCACGAGACCGCCCGCTACACCAGCCACGTGCTGATGGCCACCGGCGATGACTGCATCCCCGGCTACCGGGCGCTCGCGCAGGCGGTCAAGCCGCACGGGACGGTGCTGTTCGGCCAGCTGTTCCACCCTGGCCGGGAAGTGATGGACTCCGCCGACGGCACCGCGCTCGTCGCGGTCGCCCCGTCGGCCGTCCCGACGGAGCGGTTCCGGGTGATGCCCCGCCCGTTGCGGGGCGCCGAGGTCAGGGAGATCATCGAGGGCTACGGCCAGGCCGCGGCGCGGCTGCGGCAAGCCGGGCTGGACGGCGTCGAGATCGTCGCCAGCCACGGCTACCTGCCCGCCCAGTTCCTGAACCCCGCCGTGAACCTGCGCACCGATGAGTACGGCGGCAGCCCGGAGGGCCGGATGCGCTTCCTGCGCGAGGCCTTCCAGTCGGTCCGCCGTCACTGTGGCAACGACCTGGTCGTGGGCCTGCGCATCTCGCTGGACGAGCGGGACCCCGCGGGGCTGCCCGAGGACATCGCCTTCGGCGCGGCCGTCGCGCTGGCGCGGGAGGGCCTCGCCGATTACCTGAACGTCACCACCGGCACCTCGGCGACGCTGGCCGGGTCCGATCACATCGCGCCCGACATGACCAACGCCAGCGGCTACCTGGCCGGCACCGCCGCCAGGCTGAAGGCCGCCGTCAGCGTGCCCGTTCTGGTAGCCGGTCGGATCAACCAGCCGCAGGATGCCGAGCTGATCCTCGCCTCCGGCCAGGCGGACGCGTGCGTGATGACCCGGGCGATGATCGCCGATCCCGACATGCCCCGGCTGGCGGCGGCCGGGCGCGTCGACGACATCCGCGCCTGCATCGGCTGCAACCAGGCCTGCATCGGCCACTTCCACCTGGGCTTCCCGATCTCCTGCATCCAGCACCCGGAGACCGGCCGGGAACGGCTGTACGCGATCAAGGCGCGTGCTCGCAGTCCCAGGAAGGTCCTCGTCGTGGGGGCCGGGCCGGCCGGGATGAAGGCCGCCGCCGTGGCCGCCGAGCGGGGTCACCAGGTCCGGCTGGCCGAGGCGTCGGCCCGGGTGGGCGGCCAGGTCCTGCTCGCCCAGCGACTGCCGGGGCGGGAGGAGTTCGGCGGCGCCATCGGCAACCTGTACCGCGAGGTCACCCGGCACGGCGCCGAGGTCCTGCTCCGCCATCCCGTCGACCTGGCCGTGATCGAGGCCGAGCGCCCCGACCTCGTCGTGGTCGCGACCGGCGCCCGCCCGTACCGGCCGCCGCTGGAGATCACGGGCCAGCCGTGGGTCGCCGACGCCTGGCCGGTGATCCGTGATCCGGCGGCCGTGCCCAGCGGGCACATCGTCGTGGCCGACTCGCGCGGCGACTGGGTGGGCCTCGGCATCGCCCGGCTGCTGGCCCAGGCCGGCCATAGGGTCACGCTCGCGGTGCGCGGCTACGCGCCGGGGGAGACCCTCCAGCAGTACGTGCGCGACCGCATCGTCGCCGCCCTGTCACGGCAGCGGGTCACCATCCTTCCGCTGACCCGCCCCTACGGGGCCGACGACGACACGGTCTACCTGCAGCACGTGCTGACCGATGATCCCGTCATCGTGGACGACGTCGCCGGGCTCGTGCTCGCCTGCGGCACCGAGCCAGTCAACGACCTGCTCGCCCAGCTGGACGAGGGCGGCGTCCCGCATGTCGCCGTCGGGGACTGCCTCGCTCCGCGCACCGTCGAGGAAGCCGTGCTTGAGGGGCTCATCGCCGCGTCCGGCATCTAGGGGTGCCGCGATGCCGACCTGGGCCTGAGGGGCCGCCTAGTCCGGGGGGCCGGGTGCATCCTCGCTGGCGTCCGGGCCGGCGGCCGGGACGATGAGCTCGCTCGGCCCGGCCCCGCTGCTATCGGCGGCCACGGCGGCCAGCTCGGCGCCGAGCGGTTCGGGGTCGCTGCCGGGCGTCGTGCGCGGGCCGGTCAGCGCTGAGGCGATCGCCGCGATGACGTTCGCCGCGATGGCGAACCCGAAGGCAACGCCGAGCCCGTCGTGGAAGGGCCCGCTGATCAGGTGCGGGAAGAACTGGCGGCCGGACACGTAGGCGGCGTTCGCGGCGGGCAGGTGGGACAGCAGCGGGCCCAGCAGCTGCTGCATCGGGTTGTAGCCGAGGAAGGAGGCGAACAGCACCCCGATCGGGGGCAGGTGCGAGATCGGCGTCGCCGAGGCGGCCGGGATGCCCTGCGAGGTCAGGCCGCTGAACATGGCCGATGGCAGCCGGGCGGCCAGGCCGGCCACCATGAGGGAGAAGAAGATGCCGATCGACAGGACGAACGCCGAGTTCTGGAAGGTCGCGATCATGCCGCCCGCCGCCCCGCGCCGGTCCACCGGCACCGCGTTCATCATCTCCGCCCAGTTCGGCGAGGCGAAAAGGCCGGAGCCGAAGCCGTTGAAGGCGATGATGACCGCGAACTGCCAGTAGGTGAAGTTCACCGGGACGAAGATCAGGACCAGGAAGGTCGCCGCGGTCAGCAGCGCGCCGCCGACAGTGAACGCCTTGGGGCCGAACCTGTCGGACAGGACGCCGGACAGCGGCGCCGATATCAGGAAGCCGATCGTCAGCGGGACCAGGTAGATGCCGGCCCACAGCGGGGTCTGCGAGTAGCTGTAGCCGTGCAGCGGCAGCCAGATGCCCTGCAGCCAGATGATCAGCATGAACTGCATGCCGCCGCGGCCCATCGCCAGCATCAGGTTCGCCACGTTGCCGGCGGCGAACGGCCGGATCCTGAACAGCGAGATCCGGAACAGCGGATCGGCGACCTTGGTCTCCACGAACACGAAGATGACCAGCAGCGCGAGCCCGCCGAGCATGGCGCTGAGCACGAACGGACTGGTCCAGCCCATGGCGTGGCCGCCGTAGGGCTGCAGGCCGTAGGTGATGCCGACGAGGATGGCCACGAGGCCGACGGCGAACAGGATATTGCCCCACCAGTCCATCCGGGCGTGCTTGCGGACCCCGATGTCGTGCAGCATGAAGTACGCCCAGATGGTGCCGAACGCGCCGATCGGCGCGGAGACGAGGAAGATCAGGTGCCAGTTCACCGGGGCGAGCGCGCCGCCGAGGATCAGCCCCAGGAACGACCCGGCGATGGCCGCGATCGAGTTCAGGCCGAGCGCGGTGCCCCGCTGGTTGGCCGGGAACGCGTCGGTGAGGATCGCCGCGGAGTTCGCGAACAGGAACGCGCCGCCGACGCCCTGCACTACCCGCCACAAGATCAGCCACAGCGCGCCGTCGCCGCCGTGCATCCAGGTCACGGTGAGGAAGATCGACGCGACGCTGAAGATCGCGAAGCCCAGGTTGTACATCCGCACCCGGCCGAACATGTCTCCCAGGCGGCCGAAGGACACGACCAGGACGGCCGAGACCACGAGGAACCCCATGAACATCCACAGCAGGTAGCTGGTGTTGCCGGGGCTGAGCGGGTTCAGCCCGATCCCGTGGAAGACGTCCGGCAGCGCGATCAGCACGATGGACTGGTTGATGGTCGCCATCATCACGCCCAGCGTGGTGTTAGACAGCGCGATCCACTTGTAGTGCGGGCCCAGCACGCGGCTGGCGGGTGCGGGTGGCACGCGAGACTCGGTGGTCATCGCTCGATTAGCCCTCGGCTCACCGACCAGATCATACGAAAAACCTTTGCTTTACATCAAGCAATAACCTGCCTGTTCCGCCGGTCCGGCCAGGTCGGCTAGATGGCGCCGCGCACCCGCCGGCCGCCCTGGAAGACCGCCCAGACGCGCTCCTTCAGCCCGGTGAAGTCGTACGGGTCGCCGCCCACGACCACTAGGTCGGCCCGTTTGCCTGGGGCGATGGTTCCCGTCGTGTCACCCAGCCCGAGCAGTCGCGCCGCGCCGGAGGTGGTGGCCGCGAGCACCGCCGCGGGCTTCATGCCGCCCGCCGCCATCAACGCCAGCTCCTCCAGGTTGCGGCCGTGCGGGCCGACGCCCGAGTCCGTGCCCATGGCGATCCGCACGCCCGCCGCCACCGCCCTGGCGAAGGACTCGCGGTGGGCACCGATCACGTCACGCGCCTTGGCGACGACGCTTGGCGGCAGCCCGGCGCCCGCTTCCGCCGCTTCCAGCACGGCAACCGGGGCGATCAGGGTGGGGACCAGCCACGTCCCGGCCTCGAGCATCATCGCGATCGCCTCGTCGTCGAGGAAGATGCCGTGCTCGACGGAACGGACTCCCGCGCGGACCGCGTTCTTGATGCCGTCGGTGGCCTGGGCATGCGCCATCACCGGCAGTCCGGCGGCGGTTGCCTCGCTGATGAGGGCGTCCAGCTCGTCCGGGCGGAACTGGGCCAGGCGCGGGTTGTTACGTGGCGACAGGACGCCGCCGGAGGTGCACACCTTGAGCACGTCGGCCCCGGCCCGGATGATCTCGCGGGCGCGCTTGCGCATTTCCTCGGGACCGTCCACGACCCCGTCCGGACGGCCGTCGTTCGGGCGGAACAGCGGGGCGCAGGTCCCGGAGGGCAGCCAGCCGTCGTTGTGCCCGCCGGTCTGGCTGAGGATGGAGATCGCGATGCGCAGCCGGGGGCCTTCGATCAGCCCGTCTTCGACGGCCTGGCGCACGCCGAGGTCGGCGCCGCCCGCGTCCCGCACGGTGGTGATCCCGCAATCCAAGGTGATGGCGAGGTTGCGCACCGCCTGGAAGTAGCCGTAGGAGAACGGCTGGTAGATGCCCCTGTCTCCGGTCGACCCGGAGCTGAGCAGGTGGACGTGGCAGTCGATGAAGCCGGGCAGCACGGTCAGCCCGGAGATGTCGGCCTGCTCGTCGCCGTCCAGGCCGATGCCGACGTCGACGATCCGGCCGTCCGCAACGACAACGTCGCCGTCGGCGATCTCGGCCCCCGTCCCGTCGAACACCCGGCCACCGCTGAGCACAGTCCTGGTCACGCGCGCCTCCCGCCTTCTGGTCGTCGCCATCATAGATCGGGGCGGCGCGGGCCGGGCGTGGCCCGCGGGCGGGACTCAGTGGTCATCGGGAACTCGGCTCGCCGCGTCTACCGGTGCATCCGCGCGCCCTTGACGATCTTGTCGACGGCATTGCGCGGGCCGTAGACCGCCAGGCCGGCCAGGTCCAGGTCCGCCCCGGGCACGGCGCGCACCGCGGCCCGGTTGTCCCGGTCGTTGCCGGTCGCGAAGAGGTCCATGGTGAAGACGGAAAGCGCCACGCCCCGGCTGAGCGCCCGCTCGCGGGCTATCGCCAGCGTTTCCTTGCCGCCTTCGAAGACGAGGACCGGCTGGCGGAACATCGGCAGGTACCGCGTCCCGTCCGCGTCCGCGTACGGCTCCCCGATCACTTCAGGACTGGCCGCCCCCATCCCGCTGACGAGGAAGGAAGTGACGTTGAGTCGCTGCCACCCCGCCAGGTCATCGCGCAGGAGCACCGCGATCTTCGTGTCGAAGCGGACTGGCTCGTTGCCCGCGTCACCCGCGGTGCCTGCGTCGTCTGCGTCGTCTGCGTCCATGGCGACGATCGAACACCATCGCCCGCCAGGAGGTCTTGTACGATTTTTGCATGACCGATGGCACCCGGATCCGGGCCTGGCGGCCCGCGGTCCCCGGCGTCGTCGAGGTCTTGCACGCGCACATGACCGGCCACGTCTACCCCATGCACACGCACGAGGCGTGGACGCTGCTGCTCGTTGACGACGGGATGGTCCGGTACGACCTGGACCGGCACGAGCACGGAGCGCTCGATCAGGTCATCACGCTGCTACCGCCGCAGGTGGCCCACAACGGGCGGGCCGCCACGGCCGCCGGCTTCCGCAAGCGGGTCGTTTACCTTGACCTTTCGCAACTGCCCGCGAGCCTCATCGGGCCGGCGGTCGGCCAGCCCCTGGTGTCCGACCCGCTGCTGCGGCACCGCATCAGCCTGCTGCACCAGGCGCTCGGCCAGCCGGGCGAGGAATTCGAGGCGGAGCAGCGGCTGGCCTTCATCGCCGAGCGACTTCGCGGCCACCTGCGCCGGGACGCTGATGACGGGACACCGCGGCCGGATGCCACCATCGCCGGCGCGCTGCGCGACCTGCTCGACGCCCGCTTCCGCGAGAAGGTGACGCTCCGCGACGCGGCCGCCGCGCTGCAGGCGCACCCCGCGCACCTGGTCCGGATGTTCAGCCGGGAGTTCGGGATCAGCCCGCACCAGTACATGACGGGCCGCCGTGTCGATCTAGCGCGACGGCTGCTCCTGGACGGTATGCCAGCCGGCCTGACGGCGGCTGAGGCTGGCTTCTATGACCAGTCGCACCTGACCCGCCACTTCACCCGGGTCCTGGGCACGAGCCCGGCCAGGTACGCCCGCAGCCGAGGCCAGGCGGGACTCACCAGTACCCGCCCGGCGGCTTACTGGAGCTGAAGGTCACCACCGTGCTGGCGTCGGCGCGCAGGCTGTGCAGGCAGCGCCCGCCGCGCAGCCGGACGCCGCTGACGTCACCCTCGACGAGAAGGCCGGCCGCCGGGATGCCCAGGGCGAAGATCGACACCGGGGGCGCGACGGCCCAGACGACGCGGGCCCAGGACGCGCTGGGCAGGCCGGTCAGCGAGAAGCTAGCCGCGCCGACGAACAGGTAGCACCACAGGGCGACCACGATGGCGATCATGATCCAGCCCCAGGCGACGTGCCGCCGCCGCACGCGGCGCGCGAGCCGAAGGCTGTAGACATCGCAGCGCAGCTGGCGCCCGCACTTCCCGCAGACGGCCATCGTCGTCACCTTGCCCCGGGCCGGCGGCTCGGGCAACGGCAGGGCGGACACCGAGTAGCGGATCATCGTCGTCGCGATGTCGCCGTAGCCGTGCGGATCGGGACTACGGTCATAATCCCGCTCAATGCGGTGCGCCAGGTAGGCCAGGGCGGGGCGCATGCCCTCATTGAACCATCCGGGAATCTTGCCCGCCATCAACGCGATCCGCGCAGCCGTCGTCTAGATGGGTGAAGCCACCAAGGAGGCTACGTGGACAGAAAGCAGGAACGAGCTTTCGAGGAGTTTGTCGCGGGATCAGGTGACGCGCTGCTACGGCTGGCGACGCTCCTGGCCTGCGATGAGGGGATGGGTGAGGACGCCTATCAGGAGACCTTGCATCGCCTCGCCGCTCGCTGGTCCCGCGTGCAAAGCCCGCAGGCGTACTGCCGGCGGGTGCTGAACAACGTCATCATCGACCAGGCGCGGGCGCGGCAGCGCAGGCCACCGGAGATCCGGCTGGTCGACGGGCACGACGACGGCGACCCGCAGGCGGCCGACGCGGCGGAAGCCGTCGAGCTTCGCCCGGCGCTGCTGGCCGCGCTCGGCACGCTGACCCAGCAGCAGCGGACGATCGTCGTCTTGCGCTACTTCGACGATCGCAGCGAGAACGAGGTCGCCGGCCTGCTTGGCGTCTCGCCCGGGACCGTCAAGAGCACCGCGTCCCGCGCCATGGCACAGCTACGCCAGCAGCCTGGCCTGCTGGCGGTCACCGAATATCACACCGAGCAAAGGGCCCGTTATGCCTGACATCGACGAGAACATTCTCCGCGACCTGATGACCCGCGCCACCGGCGACCTGGTCGCCCCCCGCGCCGCCACCGCCCGCGCCATCCGGCGCCAGCGCGGGCGCCGCACCCGCCTTCAGGTCACCGCCGTCGCCGGGACCGCCGCCGCGGCCGGGCTGGCCGCCGGGGTCCTGGTGCCCGCCATGGGAACGTCAAGCCCCAAGAGCGGAACGGGCCCGTCCGCCTCGTCAGCTTCGACAGCCACCCCCGTCCAGCTCACGGCCGCCCAGCGGGCCTTGTTCAGCCTGAGCGTTGCCGCCGCGGCGACGCCGCGCCCGGACGGCCGCTACGTGGTGCTGACCGAGCAGACGACGACCGTCAGCCCCAACGGGACCGCCGAGCCAACCAAGGAGACGGGCGGCAAGACCACCGTCATCGACACGGTGACCGGCGGGAGCACCGCGTACCAGGACATCACCGTCACCAACGCGGACGGCATGCCGGCCCCCCCGGCCGTGGGGACGGGCGCTGCCGGGAGCCTGCCCACCCGCGCCCAGCTTGACGCCATGCCCACTGGCACCACCACGTTGTACGCCTTCCTGCTGGCCCAGGCCAAGCAGCAGCTGGCCCAGGAGCAGCAGCTGATCCAGAAGCTGAGGAAGGGCCACAAGGCCTTCCCCGAGCCGAAATCGCAGCACGTCGAGAGCAGCGACGACCTGGTCTCCGAGCAGGCCGCTGACCTGCTGTGGGAGCCTGACCTCAGCCCGTCCCTGCGTTCGGCGCTGTACAAGGTGCTCGCCGCCACGTCGGGAATGACCGTGCGCACCGGCGCCACCGATAGCTCCGGCCGCCCGGCCACCGAGATCAGCCGGATTGACCCGGTCGGCGGCGACACCGTCGAGGTATTCGTGAACCCCGCCAACGGCGCGACCCTGGAGTCCGCCTGGGTGGGCCCCGGTACCTCCTTCTCCGAGGACCTCTACCAGTCGATCAGCTACACGAGCACCATCCCCGCCGACCCGTACCAGGGCTGACGCCGCTTACCGGTCGCGCTCACCCTGGGATTCGTGAGACCGGGGTGAGATGACCGCCACATGAGGATCGGGATAACTCCCGGCATACCGGGCAGTTGGCGTTCATGAAACGCGAGGTCTGGCCGGGCGGGCCTTATCCGCTGGGAGCGTGGTATGACGGCACTGGGACGAACTTCACGCTGTTCTCGGAGGTAGCCGAGGGAGTCGAGCTGTGCTTGTTCGATGGCGCGGGCGGCGGCGAGGAGCGCGTGGACCTCACCGAGGTCGACGGGTACGTCTGGCACTGCTTCCTGCCCGGCGTCGGACCGGGGCAGCGCTACGGCTACCGGGTCCGCGGTCCGCATGAGCCGGAGGCGGGGCTGCGGTGCAACCCGGCCAAGCTCCTGATCGACCCGTACGCCAAGGCGATAGACGGCCAGGTCACCTGGGACCCGGCCGTCTACGGGTACCCGCTGGGCGACGACGATCGCAAGCGCAACGACGACGACAGCGCCCCGTTCATCCCGAAGGCCGTGGTCACCAACCCGTCGTTTGAGTGGGGCGGCGACACCCGCCCGCTGCGCACCCCCTGGCACGAGACCGTGCTGTACGAAGCGCACGTCAAGGGCATGACGATGCGCCACCCCGCGGTGCCAGAGAACCTGCGGGGCACCTACGCCGGCATGGCCCATCCCGCCGTGGTCGAGCACCTGACCCGGCTAGGCGTCACCGCGGTGGAGCTGATGCCAGTCCACCACTTCCTGCACGACCACCACCTGACCGACCAGGGCCTGCGGAACTACTGGGGCTACAACTCGATCGGCTTCTTCGCCCCGGACGCCGGCTACTCGGCGTGGGGAGTGGAGCGGGTGACCTCGGAATTCCAGCACCTGGTGAAAACGATGCACGAGGCCGGGATCGAGGTGATCCTCGACGTCGTCTACAACCACACCGCCGAGGGCAACCACCTAGGCCCGCTGCTGTCGTTCAAGGGCATCGACAACTCGTCCTACTACCGGCTCACCGACGACCCCCGGTACTACTTCGACACCACCGGCACCGGGAACTCGCTGAACATGCGGCACCCGCACGTGCTGCAGCTGATCATCGACTCGCTGCGTTACTGGGTGACGGTGATGCACGTGGATGGCTTCCGGTTCGACCTCGCGGCCAGCCTCGCCCGGCAGTTCCACGAGGTCGACCGGCTGTCGGCGTTCTTTGACCTCATCCAGGTCGACCCGGTGGTCAGCCAGGTCAAGCTCATCGCTGAGCCCTGGGACCTCGGCGAGGGAGGTTACCAGGTCGGCAACTTCCCCACCTTGTGGTCGGAGTGGAACGGCCGCTACCGCGACACCGTCCGGGACTACTGGCGGGGCGCCGACAGCACGCTGGCGGACTTCGGCTACCGGCTCACCGGCAGCTCCGACCTGTACGGCAACACCGGGCGGCGCCCCTACGCCAGCGTCAACTTCGTCACCGCGCACGACGGGTTCACCCTCACTGACCTGGTCTCCTACGACGGCAAGCACAACGAGGCCAACGGCGAGGACAACCGGGACGGCACCGACGACAACCGGTCGTGGAACAGCGGAGCCGAGGGGCCGACCGACGATCCCGGCATCCTCCAGACCCGCGAGCGCAGGCGACGCGCCCTGATGACCACGCTGCTGCTCAGCCAGGGCGTGCCGATGATCAGGCACGGCGACGAGATCGGCCACACCCAGCTCGGCAACAACAACGCCTACTGCCAGGACAACGAGATCTCCTGGCTGGACTGGGAGCATGCCGACGCTGATTTCCTCGGCTTCTGCGCCCAGGTCATCCAGTTCCGCCGCGAGCACCCTGTCTTCCGGCGGCGGCGCTTCTTCGAGGGCCGGCCCATCACCGGCACCCGGCAGTCCGACACTGACATCGGCTGGTTCCGCCCCGACGGGCAGGAGATGTCGCCGGAGGACTGGGGCGCCGGGTTCTCGAAGTCCATCAGCGTCTTCCTTAACGGCGAGGCGCTGCCCGACCCCGACGGGCGCGGGCGGCGGCTCACCAACGGCACCTTCCTGCTGCTGTTCAACGCCCACCACGAGCTCGTCACCTTCACGCTCCCCGGTCGTACGTGGGGCCGGCAGTGGGTGACCGACATCGATTCGGCCGCGTTCTCTCCCGGACCGTCCAGGAAGAAGAAGCACCGGACCGGCGCCATGGTCGCCGTCGCGGCCCGGAGCGTCCAGGTCCTGCGCCGCGTCCAGTGACCGTTCCTGCGCCCATCAGGCAGGGTATTGCCAGGGCTCCTGGGTGTAGGTGCGTCCGGATGGGGTGGTCCACTGGTGGTAGCCGGGCTTGGCCTCGGTGACGTTCCAGCCGTCGGATTGCTTCAGCTGGTGGCACGACCGGCTGCAGGAGTAGCAGTTGCAGCCGCAGGTCTTGCCGCCTTTGTCGTAGGGCTGTGCGTGCTCGAAGTCGGATTCTTTGGCGGGCCGGGAACAGGTCGGGAAGCCGCACGTGCCGTCGCGGACGGTCACGAGGTGGCGCAGCAGCTCGCCGGGGTCATGGCGGGGTGACTGGTACTGGTGCCCGCACTGGCCGGCGGGCACCGGGTGCAGGTCGAGGAGGTACTCCCCGGTCCGGCCGGGCAAGGTCAGCAGCCAGGAGCCGAAGCCACCGGGCGGTCCCGGGTCATCGCGGGGCGTGAACGTGAAGGCTGATGCTGGAGGTGACGCCCCGGGCGGCGGCCCGCGTTTCTTGCGGGACCTGCGGGACCTGCGGGGCTTCGCGCAGCCGTGGCCGATGGCGTGGCCGTCGCTGTCGGTGATGGTGACGCAGAACGTGCTGCCGGGGTGCCGGGCGGCTGCCTCGGCGAGCGTGCGGGCCAGGGCGGGGTCCAGGACGCCGAGGCTGCGGGCCTCGCCGGGCCGTTGCGCCCGTCCGGCCGCGGTCAGGAACGGGATGTCCAGGTGCCGCAGTGTCAGGTTCACCTCGGAGGCGACGCCGTCCGTGGCGGCCGCGTGCCCAGGCCCTCGGCCGGCCCCGCCATCCTGGCCGCCGTCATCGTCCCGGCCGTGGTCGTCGTCTCCTCCGCCGCCACGCGCGCGGCCATCGTCCGCGCCGCCGCTACCGGCGCCACCGCGCGGACGCGGATCGTCCGGGGCGCCGCACCGGCAGTCGACGTGGCCGCAGCCAGCGCACGGAGACTCAGGGGCATCCGGCAGCCAGTCCCACGGACAGTCACCCGAGCCAAGATCGCCAGGGCTACCACCGGGGTCGCCGGGGCCACCGGGGTCGCCGCAGTCGTCAGCGGCACTGCCGTCAGCGGCACTGCCGTCAGCGGCACTGCCGTCGTCGGCATCGTCTGCATCGCTCCCGCGGCCGCTCCCGCGGCCGTCGCCCGGGTCGCCGTCGCCGGCGGCCGGCGGGTCTTGCCGTCCGGCTTGTGCCTGGTCCTCAGCCTGTGCCTGGTCCTCGGCCCGGAAGCGGGCGACCCGGTCCGCCACGGGCACGCCGTTGAGCAGGTCAAGGTAGGCCGCCACCCGCAGAATCTCGATCGGCCGCTTGGCCCGGGCGGCCCGGTAGGCCTGGGCGCGCTGCTCGACCCGGGCGTGGGCCTGCAGGGCCTCGTCGGTCGGCAGCCCGGTGCCCATCAGCGCGCAGGTCCCGGCTGCCTCCCGCCAGAAGCGGATTCTCGCGTTCTCTCGTTCCTCCTGCTCGCGGCGCTTGCGGGCGCCGTCGGGGTCGACGCTGACCACGGCCCGCTGTGCCAGCCGTAGCAGGTCGGCCCAGGTGCGGCACCTGGCCAGGCCGGCCAGGATGATCTGCTCGGCGGCGGCCAGCAGGTCCAGGTCGGCCAGCACGTCGGTCTCCTGCACCACCACCCGGACCTGGCCCGCGTCCAGGCGGCCCTCATCCAGCGCCATGCCGATGCCCGGCAGGCGGGCGGCCAGCGCCCACGCGGTCCAGATCAGCCGCCGGGCCGCCGGGACCGACAGGCCCAGCCGCAGCGAGACCTCGCGGGCCAGCCGGTCATCCCAGCTCCACGGCAGCCCCGGGTCCGCCGGCGTGGCG
>Ga0335072_10004103_pt1 | contig 21729 bp, 24 predicted proteins | sample Lox_Sample_21_FD_206725 | JGI IMG/M metagenome (GOLD analysis project Ga0335072, IMG submission 206725) | Soil microbial communities from Loxahatchee National Wildlife Refuge, Florida, United States - Lox_Sample_2.1 | ecosystem: Environmental > Terrestrial > Soil > Wetlands | place: USA...
TGACGCAGGGCGGTCGCTGGCCGTCAGTCGCTCAGGCCTGTCGGCCGCCGGGGCCTGCCGGCCGGTGGGCCGGTCAGCCGGTGGGGGCCGGTCAGCCGGTACGGCCGGTCAGCCGAAGGGCCGGTGGGCGGGTGAGCCGGTGGGCCGGTGGGCCGGTCAATCGTTGGGGCCGGTCAGTCGCAGCCCTGGGTGGAAACGGACACAGTGGAACTCCGCCCGGCGGCGGCGTCGGACTCCACCTCGGCCGCGGTCAGCGCGTATCCGGTGTCCGGGACCGAGGTGGCCGCGGCGAACACCACGCCGTAGACCTCCCCGGCCGGGGTCAGCAGCGGCCCGCCGGAGTTACCCGGCTTGACCACGGCCCTGATCGAGTAGATCTGCCGGGTTACCGTGGCCGTCTGGTAGATGTCGGGGCTGGTGGCCTGCTCGATGCCGCCGATGCGCGCGGCCGCTCTGGTGAACCCCCCGTCCAAGGGGTACCCGGCCACGACCGCATTCGCGCCGATGCGGGCCGGGCCGGCGAAGCGCAGCGCGCCCGCGTTCAGGCCGGGCACGTAGAGGACGGCGATGTCGCGCTGCGGGTCGTAGAGCACCACCCGGGCTTGTAGCTGGCCCTGATTGCTGAAGACGGTCGGCCCCTCGTTCACGCCCGCCACCACATGCGCGTTGGTGAGCACATGGTTGGGCGCATAGACGAAGCCCGAACCCTCGATGCGTTCCTGGCAGCTCGACGCGACGCCCTCGATCTTGACGATGCTGGGCTGGTCCGCCCCGACACCGGCCGCGTCGACCACGTTGGGGTTCGGCGGACCCACCGCCAGCGCCCCCTCGGCGCCGAGCGCGCCGAACACCTGCGCGTAGGGCCCGCTCTCCAGCAGGCTGCGGAAATCGGAGAACATGACCGCCGCCTCGGCTGGCATCAACCGGTCCACGGTGCGGAGCAAAGCGGAATTGTTGACTTGGCGGGAAATGGCCGGGAATGGCGCGTAGGCCACGGCCGAGCCGATCAGCCAGGCAATGAGCAGCACCGAGATGACGCTGACCACGGCGCCGCCGATGGCGTCCACGAATGTGGCCGGACGCCAGGTGAGCCGCGACCGCATGGCCACGCCGACGGCGGAGGCGAGCAACTGGCCGATCATGGCGGCCAGGAACACCACGAGGATGGCCACGATGGCCTGCCAGGCGGAATTGGTCGTGACCGCACGCGCGATATGCGGGCCGAAGAGCGCCCCGATGGCGCCGCCGCCGATGAAGCCGGCAAAGCTCAGCACGCCAATGATGAACCCTTGGCGGTAGCCAGCCACGCCGAAGGCAATCAGCAGCACGATGAGGATCAGGTCAAGCAAATCACCCGGCACGAGCCCAACCGTATAGTGCGTTTGCGACTGCGTGGGGGGCTCGTGGCACAGCCCAGTGACTTCTCAGCGAAGTCACGGACTGCGATCGGCGCCGCCGGCCGCGGCGCGCAGCACCTCGGGCGGGAGGTCCTCGGCCGAAGCGGCGTCCCAGGGGCGCTCCCAGCCGCCGATCGCGAGCAACCGGTCCAGGATCATCGCGGTGAACCCCCACACCAGCATGCCGCCGACGCGGAACGCGGGCCCGGCCACCCCGGACGGGTAGCGGGCCATCAGCCGGTTGGCCGGTTCGGCCAGGTCCGCGATCGGCACCCGGGCCACCGAGCTGATCTCCCCCGGGTCGCCGGGCTCCACCGGCACCGGGCGACGCCACCAGGCCAGAACCGGGGTCACCGAGAACCCGCTGCGCGAGATGAACAGCTCCGGCAGCACCGCGAGCACCTGCACGCCCGACGGATCGAGCCCGGTCTCCTCCGCCGCCTCGCGCAGCGCCGCCGGTACCGGGCCGCCATCGGACGCATCGATCGCGCCGCCCGGGAACGCGGGCTGGCCGGCGTGCCGCCGCAGGAACGGGCTGCGCTGCACCAGCAGCAGGTCGGGCCCGTCCGGGCCCTCGCCGAACAGGATCAGCACGGCGGACGGACGGCCTCCGCCCGGCGGCGGCCGCATCGGCGGCGGGATCGACATCCCGGCCGCGGCCTCAGCCAGGGCGGTCAGCCAGCCGGGAACCTCCCCCTCGCCGGCGGGCCGCCCGCCGCCGATCACGAGAACGGCCCGGGCTTGACCAGCTTGCGCGCGATCTCCGGGTCGGTGGGACCCTCGCCGTAGGACGGACACCACTGGGCCACCGCGCACGCGCCGCAGGCCGGCCGGCGGGAATGGCAGACCCGCCGCCCGTGCCAGATCACAACGTGCGACAGATGCGTCCAGTCCTTGCGCGGGAAGAGCGCGGCGACATCCTGCTCGATCTTGACCGGATCGGTCTCGGTGGTCCAGCCGAAGCGCTTGGACAGCCGGGCGAAGTGGGTGTCGACGGTGATCCCGGGGATCCCGAACGCGTTGCCGAGCACCACGTTGGCCGTCTTCCGGCCCACGCCGGGCAGCGTGACCAGGTCCTTCAGACGCGGCGGCACCTCGCCGCCGAACCGGGTGCACAGCGCCTGGCCGAGGTTGATCAGGCTGTTGGCCTTGGCCCGGAAAAAGCCGGTCGGCTTGATGATCTCCTCTAGCTCGCCCCGGTCGGCGGACGCGTAGTCGGCCGCCGTGGGATAGCGCTTGAACAACACCGGGGTGACCAGGTTGATCCCCTTGTCGGTGCTCTGGGCGGACAGGATCGTCGCCACCAGGAGCTCGAGCGGGGTGGTGAAGTTCAGCTCGGTGCGCGCGTCCGGGTACAGGGCGTCGAGCTCGCGATAGATGCGGCGCGCCCGCCGCACCAGCGCGGTGCGTGACGGAGGTTCCTTGAGCACAGCCTCAGCCTATTGACTGCCACCCGGTGCGTGCACCGCGCAGAGCCACGGACGCAGCGGCATGGCCAGCGGCGAGCACCCGCCCGGGCCGGCCGGCGCCAGCGCGCCGGCGTCCAGATGGCGCCCGAGCACGACCAGCGCGACCGACCGCGCGCCCGCCAGCCGGAGCGCGGCGGCGGCGCTGATCGCGCTGGCCCCCGTCGTCCAGGTGTCGTCGAGCAGCAGGACCGAGGCCCCGGCTAAGCGCTCGGCACGGAACCGGCCGGGATCGGGGTCGTGCGCCGTGGGGTCGTCCGGGCCGGCCAGGCTCAGGCGCGCCCAGGTCATCCTGAGGTACGGGGCGGCCAGTTGCCGCAGCGGATGCCCGCCAGGGCGGCCGCGCCGGCTCGGCACCACCGCGACGTGACCTGGCCCCGGGGCCCCGGCCCGGCGCCAGACGCAGGGCCCGTGATCGCGCAGGAACACCAGCAGCAGCGCCCGTAGTTCCACCTGAGCGGCGCGGGCGCCCGGGTGCCCGGACTTGTAGCGCCAGAGGTTGGTGGCGTGCGGTCCGCCCTTGGCGGCGTAGGCGACCGGCACCACCACATCGGGCAGCAAGCCGGGCAGGCACTGGGCGTAGCGGTCACACCGGTAACAGTGCTCCAGGCCAGGCTGGCCGGGTCCCCAGCACAGCGCGCACAGCCGCCCGGCGGCGGCGGGATCGGGGGCGGTCAGCCGCGCCGCCTGGGCCGCGACCCGGGCGCGAAGCCCAGGCCACGCCGCCGCGCTGTGCCGGGCCTGCATGAGCGCGAGAGTACGCCGGGCCACCGACGTTTCCGGGCGCCCGGCCGTCGGCGACGAACCCTGCCGGACCACCTACGTCCTTCCCCCGCGCCCAGCCGACCGGTCAACGAGGCTTGCCGTGAGGGAGTCGGGGCGTAAATTTAACGCTCTGTAATGGGTTGATAAAGGGTAGTCACCGGCCGTGGGCTTGCCTGCGGCCCGCGCCGGCGCTCCGGTAGGCTCACCAGGGCAGATCTGTGTGCCCGGGCAGGACACTCAGGCAACCTTCAGGACGAGCGAGCAGGATGAGACGCGTCCGGGCAAGAGGTGATCGCGGCCAGCCGGACCACAGGCCCCCACCCAGCGGATGCACTTAATGCGAATGCCAAAGTCAGCCACCGGCCCGTCCGGTTCTCTCCCGGCTGGCCCCGGGGATGCGCCGTCCGTGACCACGGCGGCGCCAGGCCTTCGGCTGCGCGCCGGCGCGAGGCTGGGGAGCCTCATCCGGCGGCACTGGCTGATGACCGCGCTGCTGCTCGCCGGGCTGGTGCTGCGGGTGCTGGCCCAGATCGCCTACCGCCCCGCGCTGCTGTACATCGACACGCTCAAGTACCTGTACAACGCCTGGCCGGGCACCGACCCGCTCGGGTACAAGGGAGTGCTCCAGGCCATCCTGCTGGTCGGCAACCTGCAGGCGGTCACCGCCGTGCAGCATCTCGTCGGGCTGGCCATGGGCGTGGGCATCTACGTCGTGCTGCTGCGCCGGGGGGCGCCGCGCTGGCTGGCCGCGCTGGCCGCCGCGCCGGTCCTGCTTGACGGCTACGAGCTGCAGACCGAGCAGACCATCATGCCGGACGTGTGGTTCGAGGCGCTGATCGTGGCCGCCCTGGTGCTGCTGCTCTGGCACCCGAGGCCCCGGCCGCGGGCCATCGCGCTGGCCGGGCTCGCGCTCGGGCTGTCGGTGACCGTGGCCCAGGCCGGCGAGATCCTGATCCTGCCCGCGGCGATCTACGCGGTGGTCGCGGCCGGAAGCTGGCGCCGCGCGGTCGGCGGCGCGGCGCTGATGTGCGTCTCGTTCGCCGTCCCGATCCTGGGCTACATGAGCATCTCCGACGCGGTCAGCGGGCACTTCTGGCTATCGCGCTCGGGCGAGACCAGCATTTACGGCCGGGTGGCGATGGCGGCCGACTGCGCCACGCTCAAGCTGCCGTCTTACGAGCGCGCGCTGTGCCCCACGGCGCAGCAGAAGCAGAAGCTCGGCGCGGACGGCCTCGATCACGCCCCGAACTCGCCGCTGACCCTCTATGTCGCTCCGCCGGGGATGAGCCAGACCGGGATCGTCCAGAACTTCACCGAGGAAGTGATCAAGCAGCAGCCGCTGCGGGTGCTGGGCGATACCGCCGCGGACGCGGCCCGGCTGTTCGCCGTGACCCGGGTGACCAGCCCCGGGGACACGCCGATTTCGCGGTGGCAGTTCCAGGGCCACTATCCCAGCTATCAGAACTACATCCGCACCAGCCGGGACAACGTCATCATCGTCGGCCTGCACCTGCAGAACCCGGCGCCGGGCGGGCCCAGCTACGTCTACCAGCCGCTGGACGCCTCGATGGGCGGCAAGGCGGACGTGATCCGGCCGCTGGCGGCGTTCCTGCGCTCCTACCAGCTGAACGGGGGGTACACGCCGGGGCCGCTGTACCTGGCCGCGACGGTGCTCGGCCTGATCGGCACGCTGGCCCTGGTGCGGCGCCGGATCTGGGCCGTCGGCCGCGATCGCGAGCTGGCCCTGGCCTGCTGCCTGTTCTTCCTGACGGCGGCCGCGATCCTGGTGTTCTCCGACATCCCCGAGTTCTCCTGGCGCTACCAGCTGCCAGCGATCATGACTCTGCCCCCGGCCGGGGCGCTCGGGCTCGCGCTGCTCCTGGCCCGGCTGGGCGACCGGCGGCGCCGGGTGGCGGTGGCGGGCCCGGACGCGACGGCGGCGGACGACGCCGCGGCGGACGACGCCGCGGCGAATGGCGTCGCGGCGAGCCCGGATGCCGCCGGGACGCGCACGAACGGCACGACAGCCGCGAACGCCGCCACGGATAAGGGCGTCGCGGGTACGAGCCGGGAGGACGCAGCGCCCAGGATTTGATGATCTGGGTAGATGGCATGCAAATACGCCCGCTGAGCTACCCAGATCATTATCTGAACGCCCCGGCGCTCGGCGGGTGGGCGGTCAGGCGGCGCGCGAGCCCCGCGAGCCGACCGCGCGGCGCACGAGCATGTCGGTTACCTCGCCCACCGCGCCGCCGATGTTGGCCCGGCCCGAGCCGCGCCGCACCGCCATCTCGGCGACCGTCATCGCCTCGCTGGCCAGCCTGCGCACCTCGGGCGAGGTCCTGATCGTGTGCCACGAGGAACGCAGCCGCTCCAGGCCCTCTCGGCCCTCACGCGCCCCGACCAGGTAGCCGGCCACGAATCCCACAATTGTTTCCATACTTCCCGCCTTACCTCGCCGGCTGCCCGGCGGACGTCTGACTTGGTCCGGTCACATCTCGCGGATCTCGAGGTAGCGCTTGATGTCGGGGAGCGACTGGACGATCGCCGCCAGCACGGCGGCGAGCACGGCCGCCTTGATCAACTTCATGAGCATCGTTGCCTCCTCTGGGCGGGGGGTGGGGGGCCGCCGGCGGCGCCAGGCTCAGGACGGCCCCGGTCCGGGCCCGGCGGGCCCGTCCGGTTCGGTGGACGCCGCGGGATCCGCGGGGTCGGCGGGCTCGATCGGCTCGAGCTCATCGGGGGCGAAGTAGAGGAATCGGCCGTGGCTGGCCTGCAGGTCGGCCACGGGGTCGTGATCCGGGCTCACCGCCACGTGCACCTGCCCGTCGACGTCCTGCAGCACCGCCTCGACCCGCGCGGTGCGCCCGACCAGGAACAGGTCCTGCGCGTCGGCGCGGCGCGAGCCAGGGCGCATCCTGACCCGGCTGCCGCGGGCGACGCGGACCCCGGCGACGATGACGTGATCGGTCTCGGGCGACACCGAGGCGTCGGCTCCGGGGTCCCACCACGGGACCTGGGGCCGGTCCAGGAACGGGTCGCCGGGCAGCCCGCCCGGCTCGCCGGCCATTCCCCCGGCCGCCGGGCCGGCCGGTTCCGGCGGCCACGCAGGCAGTCCGCCCAGCATTCCGGGCGTTAGGTCCGGCGACCCCGCCGCACCGCCGTGCATCGCCGCCGCGCGGCCCAGGCCGCCCGCAGGCCCGGCCGCCTCGCCCGGGACCGACCGCAGGTACCGGATGGCGCCGTGCATCCGCTCGAGCATCTCCGGGGGCAGGTTGTCCATCCGGTCCATGAGCTCGGCCGCGCGCGGATCGGTCGCGCGCGCCTCGCGCTTCTCGGCCTCGGTCAGGGCGAGCGTCCGCAGCGTGAGGATCTCATCGATCTCGGTCGCGTCGAACAGGTCACCGGCGCTCTCGGCCGCGACCTCGGGGTGGTCGTAGAGGATGACCGGCGACGACAGCACCAGGCCCTGGCAGTCCGCTGGCCCGGCCAGCACCGGCCAGGTGCCGGTGTTGACGCAGGCGGCCGCCTCGGCCGCGGCCCACTCCGGCGGGTCGGTCAGCGACAGGAACTTCCCGCCCGGCACGCCGATCAGCATGTGCGCGGCGATCAGCGAGTGGCGCAGCGCCTCGTCCCTGGTGGCCGGCGGGGCCGGCGGCTCGGATCGGTTCTCCAGCCGGACCCGCAGCCGCAGCGCGCCGTAGGGGCCGGCCACGCGCTCGGCGCTCATCTGGATCAGCCCGTCGAGCGCGGCCCAGCGCCGCAGCAGCCGGCCGGCCGGGGCGCCGGCGGCGCCGGTGAGATCCTCGGTGAACTCGCCGCGGCCCACGTGGAACTCCAGGTTCCGGTCCCGGCCCAGCAGCGCGGAGACGCCGGCCGCCAGCTGCTGCTGCCGTTCGGCGGCCTCGTCCCAGGACGTGTACTCGCGATCGTCCACCACCAGCGCCTCGACGTCGCGGTACTCCCCGCCGTCGGGCGCGGGGGCCTGGACGATCCGGTGCTGCAGCTGCAGGAACCGGACCAGGACCAGCACCTCGGCGTCGTCGCCGCACTCGACCAGGCACTCGGTCTGGCAGGCGGCCCGCTCGCAGTCGTCGACCGCCCGGTAGGCGGGCGGCACCAGCACGCCGAACTGGAACCGGGCCCGGTTCTTCTGCGCCGACCCGCGGTACGGATAGAGCAGGTAGCCCTCGTACAAGATGGCGTCGGCCACCCGCCGGGCGTGCTCGAGGTGCGCGGAGTCCAGCCTCATGACGGGCCCTCCGCCTCGTCGCCGGCCTGCTTGAGCAGCGCGGTGATCGTCGCATCCCAGGTGGGCAGCGCCTGGCGGGTCTTGAACTGCTGCAGCGCGTCGAGCGTCTGCAGGCTCATCCTGATCCAGGCGCTGTTCGGGAAGTGGGCCTCGATGGCCTCGCGCCAGACGCCGACCGGGAGCCGGTAGGACGCCTCCTTGCTCCACGGCACCTGCTGGACCTGGAGACGGCCGCCGGGCGAGCTGAACACCGTGCCGCTGAACAGCAGCAGCAGCGGGACCTCGCCTTCCTCGAGGCCGGCGAAGTACCTGGTCGAGCCGATCTCGAGGTCATAGCTGAGCATGACGGGCAGGTCCAGCTCGGTGCTGCCGGTGAACCCGGGCACCATCAGGGACACCGTCGTGAACTGCAGCGGCTTGAGCGTGTCGGCCCAGCGCTGGGTGTCGCCGAACAGGTCGTTCAGCCGCTCGGCCTCGGCGTCGGAGTAGCGCCGCCTGGTCGGCTCGATCCTGATCTGGCAGCGCAGCGCGATCGCGTCCACCTTCACCCCGGTGGTCTCGGCGATCCGCAGCGTGAGCGACATCGACGGGGCGACCGCGTACCGCTCGGCATGGGCCCCGACGCAGTCGAAGACGAGTTCGGCCACGTCACGGCTCCCGGCTGAGGTCGCGGGACCGCTCGCGAACCCGGTCAAGGAAGTCGGCGATGCTCTGCCGCGCCTCGGCCCCGCCGTCGAAGCCGCGCCACTGCAGCCGCATCCGGCCCGCCAGCTCATAGCAGGCGTCGATCGGCACCAGGAAGCAGTCGATGCCGTCCCGGTCGACCGGGCCGCGCGCGATCAGGATCGCCTCGACGTCGGGCTCCGCCGCGCCCAGCAGCGGGTGGGCGGCCGCGATCCGGCCCCAGGCCTCGAGGTCAAGCCGGCACTCGGTGGCCCCGGCCGGGCTCGGGTAGAAGGCCGTCGGCTCCCCGCTGGCCGAGCCGTGCAGGAAGAACGCCAGCCCGACCGGGATCTCGAGCGCATCCCACTCGGCCGGGGTCAGCGGGTGGCCGGGATCGCTGCGATAACGGTCCGGGATCGCGCGGTACCGCGCCCGGCCCATCCGCCGGTCGTCGCCGGGCTGATCGTCCGGCTGCCGGGTCTGCCCGGCACCGGAGTGGGTGAACAGCAGGTAGCAGGCGCGGCAGGCGCACATCAACGTCGACTGCTCGAGATCGGCCACGTGACCGTGATCCGCGGGGATCTGGGCCGCGCAGAACTCGCAGGTCTCCTCGCCCGGCCGCGGCGCGGCCGTGGCCTCCGGCGACGGGCTCGGCTGCGCGGCAGGTGCGGGCGGCGCCGGTGCCGACGGCGCCGGTGCGGGCGGTGCAGGTGCGGGCGGTGCAGGTGCGGGCGGTGCAGGTGCGGGCGGCGCCTCGGCGGAAGGCGGACCGCCCACGAACCGGCGCAGGCCGGTGTTCCCGGTCACGATCCAGCCGTTTCCGGGATGCCGATTTCCGAGATCGCGATCTCCGGGACCGCGACGCGCACGCCCTGGCTGTCGGCCAGCAGCGGCAGCGGGTCGAGGTGCCGCGCGGGGTCGTCCAGACCGCGCCCGGCCAGCCGTACGTCGTAACGCCGCCCGCAGCCCGGGCAGGACAGCTGCTCGCGGTCCAGGGTGCCGTCGGCCAGCGAGCTGCCGCAGGCCGGGCAGCCGTCGCGGTAGGCGTAGAGCGTGCCGCGCACCGAGCAGACCAGCACGGTGAGGCCGCCCGCCGCGGCGATGACCGGCCGCGCGCTCGGCGGCCCGATGCCGGGCAGGGTCACCCAGCCGACGTCGCCGCCCCCGGCCCGAGCGGCCTCGGCCCGGTCGGCCTCGGCACCGGGACGGCGGCCGATCTGCAGCAGCTTCGGCTCGGGCGGCGCGGTCATGCCCTCGACCACGACGTCGTCGACCTCGGGCGCGGCGTCCTTCACCGCCCCGGTGATGGCGAGCTCGACCGTGGCCGTGGACGACGGGCAGCCGTGGCAGCTGCCCTCCAGCCGCAGCCGCGCCACGCCGTCGGTGACGCCGAGGTACTCGACGCCGCCCGCGTGCGAGCCCAGGTAAGGCCGCACCCGGTCCAGCGCGCGCTGGACCCGCGCGTCGACGTCCAGGGGATGCAGGTCGTGCAGCAGCAGCAGGCTCTCGACCAGCGGGTCCTCGGTCAGCCGGTCCAGCATCGCCGCGCCCGGCGGTCCCTGCTCGGCCAGCGCGGCCACGATGTGGCCGAGCCCGTCTCCGTACAGGCCGACCAGCAGCCGGACCAGTTCATCCGCGGTCCGGGCGGGATCCTTGGCCGAACCGGTTCGCAGCGCGCCGAGCAGCTCTTCGACCCGCGTGCCCACGTCTCGCACGCCGCTCATGATTCCCTCCGTCTCCCGGTCACGGGCCCAGTGACCGGGCCTGCCCTGCGCGGGCCGGGCCGGCCCGGACGCGGGGCCCGGGCCGGCCGGTGTCCGTCAGGTCGACAACGTCACGGTCATCGGTGAATGCACCTTCTCCAGCATCTTCCCGTTGCCCAGGTACATGTGCACGCCGCACGGCAGGCACGGGTCGAAGCTGCGGACGGCGCGCATGATGTCGATGCCCTTGAATTGGTCCGGGGGGTTCTCCTCAAAGATCGGCGTGTTCTGCACCGCGTCCTCGTACGGCCCGGGGGTGCCGAAGCTGTCCCGGACGCTGGCGTTCCACGGGGTCGGCGGGTACGGGTGGTAGTTCGCGATCTTCCCGCCGCGGATGACCATGTGGTGCGACAGCACGCCGCGGACCGCCTCGGTGAAGCCGCAGCTGTTGGCCTCGTCCGGAACGCTGAACGGCTCCCAGGTCTTGGTCCGCCCAGCCCTGATCTCGGCCAGCGCCTTCTCGGTGAAGTGCAGCGCGCAGGCGGCCGCGTAGGCCTGGAAGTAGGTGCGCGCCCGGTCCCGCTCGATCGCGTTGGACAGCGGCCGGCCGGCGGAGTCCCTCGGGATCTTCCACTCGAACGTGACCTCTGGCTTGGTGACCGTGCGGGGCAGGTTGATCAGCACGCTGCTGCCGGTCGACTTGACGTAGCCGAAGTCGACGAGGCCGCCGAGCGCCGTGGCCCAGAGCCGGGCGATCGGCCCGCCGCCGGTGTCGGCGGCGAGGTGGTTGGTGCCGTCGAACCACCGCGGCGACATGACCCAGCTGTACTTGCCGTCGAAGTCCCGCTTGGCCGGGCGCGGGATCGTGTGCTGGTTCCAGGGGTGCCTGCGGTCCACCGGGTTGCCCAGCGGGTCGCGGGTCACGAACATCTCCTGGTCTTCCCAGTCCTCGTAGTACGAGCTGCCGAGCAGGATCCGGATGCCCAGGTTGATCTCGACCAGGTCGTTGGTGAGCAGCTCGCCGTCCCGGATGACGCCGGGGCTGACGAACATCTTGCGGCCCCAGTTGGTCATGTTCTCGTACTTGAAGTCGCAGAACTCCGGGTCGTTCAGGCTGCCCCAGCACACCAGGTCCGCGCGGCGGCGGCCGACCTCCTCATAGCCCGGCAGGGCCTCGTAGAAGAAGTCGAACAGGTCGTCGTGCATGGGAACGACGCGCTTCATGAACTCGACGTAGCGCATCAGCCGGGTCAGGTAGTCGGTGAACAACTGCACCGTCGCCGTCGTGCCCACGCCGCCCGGATAGAGCGTGCTGGGGTGCACGTGGCGCCCCTCCATCAGGCAGAACATCTCGCGGGTGGAGCGGCTGACCTGGAGCGCCTCACGGTAGAACTCGCCCTCGAGCGGGTTCAGCGAGCGCATGATGTCGCCGATGGTCCGGTAGCCGTGATCGGCGGCGTGCGGCGCCTCGGTCTGGTTGGCCCGCTCCATCACCCCGGGGTTGGTCTCCGAGACCATCTTCGCGCAGAAGTCCACCCCGACCAGGTTCTCCTGGAAGATGTTGTGGTCGAACATGTACTCGGCGGACTCGCCCAGGTTGATGATCCACTCGCCGAGGTGCGGCGGGCGGACGCCGTAGGCCATGTTCTGGTTGTAGACCGAGCAGGTCGCGTGGTTGTCACCGCAGATGCCGCAGATCCGGCTGGTGATGAAGTGCGCGTCCCTCGGGTCCTTGCCCTTCATGAAAATGCTGTAGCCGCGGAAGATCGACGAGGTGCTGTGGCACTCGACGACCTTCTTCTGCTTGAAGTCAATCTTGGTATAGATACCCAGGCTGCCCACGATCCGCGTGATCGGGTCCCAGGACATCTCCACTAGGCCGGTGTCTTCGACCGTCGCCACTGTCTTTCCCCTTTTCCTTGGTGCCTGGGACCCCTCACCAGCTCTTCTGGTAACCCGTTAGCAGTTCGTCGCCCTTCTTGCGCCACTTCGGCTCCTCGTCGGCGGTCTTCGCCGTGAACCCGCGCAGGGTCCGGATGACCGTCCCGTAGAGGGTGCTCGCGGTGGCGGACACCTTCGACCCGGGCGGCTCGTCCATGAACGGCATGAACTTGTCCGGGAACCCCGGCATCGTGCAGGCGATGCAGATCCCGCCGACGTTGGGGCAGCCCCCGACGCCGTTGATCCAGCCCCGCTTGGGCACGTTGCACTTGACGACCGGCCCCCAGCAGCCCAGCTTGACCAGGCACTGCGGCGAGCCGTACTCGGTGGCGAACTCGCCCTGCTCGTAGTACCCGGCCCGGTCGCACCCCTCGTGCACGGTGGCGCCGAACAGCCACGTCGGGCGGAGCGCCTCGTCCAGCGGGATCATCGGCGCCTGGCCGGCGACCTGGTACAGCAGGTACAGGATGGTCTCGGACAGGTTGTCCGGGTGGATCGGGCAGCCGGGCACGCAGACGATCGGCAGGCCCGCCTTGGACCGCCAGTCCCACCCGAGGTAGTCGGGCACGCCCATGGCCCCGGTCGGGTTCCCGGCCATGGCGTGGATCCCGCCATAGGTGGCGCAGGTGCCGACGGCCAGAATGGCCGTGGCCTTGGGCGCGAGCCGGTCGAGCCATTCGTTGGTGGTCATCGGCTGGCCGGTGGCCGGGTTGTTGCCGAACCCGCACCAGTAGCCTTCGGGCTTGATCGCCTCGTTCGGGATCGACCCCTCGACCACCAGCACGAACGGGTCGAGCTCGCCGCGGTCGGCCTTGTGCCACCATTCGATGAAGTTGTCGGCGCCCTGCTCCGGACCGCACTCGAAGTCGATCAGCGGCCAGTGCACCGCGATCTTCGGCAGGCCCGGAAGCGCGCCGAGCGCGATCTCCTCGATGCTGGGCTGGGTCGCGGCCGTCAGCGCGACGGAGTCACCGTCGCACCCCAGTCCGCCGTTCATCCACAGGATGTGCACCAGGGGCTCGGCCCCCGCGTTGGCCTGCGCCGCGTCGTTGGCTTCTGTGTCAGTGGCCATGGCAAGGCCACCTCCTCGCTTCCGGGTCGGCTGGTGACCATGCCCGCACCTCGCATTCGTGATGCGCGGACGCCCGCCACGCTATACCTGTGACGAACGCCTCACAAGACGAAACAGTCAGTCAGCCGGACAGTAATGTCTGTGTCCTCGATAACAAATCCGTACTCTCTGTGACGTTCCTACCCATCTAGTGACGGGACGTGCACGCGGGGGATTCCCGTTTCCCGGCAAGTTCACGTACGCTGACCTCAACCTGCCGCAGCGCCGCTGGAGTCTCGAGACCAGCAGCTAAGGGAGACAACCGTGGCTGAACCAGCCGAGGTGACCGGCGTCGACCCGATCGAAGTCGTCCCCGTCGTTGTGCTCTCCCAGGTGTTCCCCGCGCGGCCCTCGTCAATCCCGGACATCCGCGTTTTCGTCCGGCGATGCCTGGCCGAATCCCCACTCACCGACGAGGGCAACCGCGAGGTGGGCGAAACGGTGTTCCGCGCGCTGCTCGACGCGGCCGGGCCCACCGGCTCGATTCAGGTGGCGTTCCGCATCTTCCCTGAGCACGTCGAGGTCGACGTGCTGCACTCGGACAACCAGATCCCGGCCAACTACCTGAGCAACGGATCCGGTCCGGCCAAGCAGACCAGCCGCCAGATGCCAACCGCCACGGCCGCCACGACGGCCGGCGATGGCGCCGCCCCCGGCTTTGGCGAACGCGCGCCCGTCCGCGCCGACATGGCCGCGCACGCCGGGCAGGCTCCGGGTCCGGTCCCGTCCGAGCCGGTCGTGCTGGGCCAGCCCGGGCAGCCGGCCACGTTCGCCGAGTGGATGTCCACCGCGCTGCGCCGGGAGGGCCTGACCCAGGAGGCGGCGGCGCGCCAGCTCGGCGTGTCGGTGAAGACGGTGAGCCGCTGGGTCGGCGGCGCCACCGAGCCCCGGATGCGGGACCTGCGCCGCATCCAAGAGGTCTTCGGCCAGGTGCCCCTTCCTTAGGGATTTCCCTTGGAACGCTCCAGCGTGTCGCTGCGACCGCGCTTAATGTCCCCGCGAGGGCCTGACCGGGGGCGACATGGCCAACCCTGTCTTGTCGGACTACTGGACGTCCCCCCACATGTGTCCTACGGTGCTCCCATGGCGGTACATGCTGGACGCCACCAACTCAGCACCGAGCGTGGCCGCATCATGCTGCACACCTACCGTGACGGGCTGGCGGCGCAGGCCGGGCACGACCTGATCATCGAGATCGGCCGGTGGTCCGGCGAGCTGACCGTCAACGACGACCTGAGCCCGGCCGGACTCGAGGTGCGGATGGACATGGGCTCGCTGATCGTGCGCGAGGGCACCGGCGGGGTCAAGCCGCTCAGCGACCGGGACCGCCGTGAGATCGCGGTGACGGCGCGCAAGACGATGCACGCCGACCGCCACCCCGAGGCCACCTTCTCCGCGACCAAATTCGACCGCGACAACGGCGGCGGGACGATCGCCGGAACGCTCACGCTGGCCGGCCAGTCCCGGCCGATGCGGTTGCAGGTCACCGCGACGGGGGAGGACCGTTATCACGCCACCGCATCGGTGGTGCAGTCCGAATACGGGATAAAGCCCTATACCGGTTTTCTCGGCGCGCTCCGCGTCCGTGACGCGGTGAGCGTCGACGTCGACGTGGATCTCGCCGAGCCGGGCCGCGGGGCAGGAGCGCAACAACCGTGACGTCGAATCCGGACCTGCCGAAGCAGGCGCCGCCCGCCGCCGGTGCGGCGGCGATGCCGGACGGCCTGGCCGGGCGGCTATTCGAGCTGCGCGAGGATCCGGCCGCGGACTTCGCCGATCAGGCCGGGGCGGTGGCCGACGCCTGCCACGCCATGGCGGTGCGGTTCCATCAGAGCGGGAAGCTGATCACGTTCGGCACCGGCGGGTCGAGCACGGACGCGCAGCACGTCGCGGTCGAGTTCGTGCACCCGGTGATCGTCGGCAAGCGGGCGCTCCCGGCCATCTCGCTGACCACCGACGTCGCCACCGTGACCGGCGTGGCCGCGCGCGAGGGCGTCGCCGGGATCTTCGCGCACCAGATCCGCTACCTGGCCGAGCCGTCCGACATCGCGCTCGGCATCTGCGCCGACGGGGACTGCCCCAGCGTCCTGGCCGGGCTGCGCACGGCCAAGGCCGCGGGCCTGCTGACCGTCGCCCTGGCCGGCGGCGACGGCGGGGCGATCGCGGTCAGCCCGGACGTCGATCACGTGATCCTGGCCCGGTCCGCCGACCCGCGGATCGTCAAGGAGATGCAGGTCACCGCGTATCACGTGCTGTGGGAACTGGTGCACGTGTTCTTCGAGCAGCCCGGGGTGCTGGCGCCGGGGGTGGTGGCATGAACGGCACGGGCCCGCAGTGCCACGACGACGTGTGCGTGACGTGCTCGGACACGGCGGTGCCGGTCACGATCGTGCGCCTGCTCGACGACGGACTGGCCGTGGTGGAGACCGGCCAGGGCCAGGAAGAGGTCAGCGTGGCGCTGGTCCAGGCCGGGGTCGGTGACACCGTCCTCGTGCACGCCAAGGAAGCCATCGCGGTCGTTCCGGGCGCTGGGAGATGACCGGGATGACACGAAGCCAGCCGGACGCGGGATCGGTGGAGTCGCTCTACCCGTTCCTGTACTCCGACACCTCTGACCTGCCCGCCGTCCTGGAAGAGGTCCGCCGCTCCACCGTGGCCAAGGCCGGCGAGATCACCGAGTTGCGCCGGGTGATCAGCGCCAGGGACGGCGCCCGCCTGACGGCCTGCGCCGCCGACGCGGCGGCCAGGTTCGCCACGGGCGGGCGGCTGCTGGCCTTCGGCAACGGCGGCAGCGCCACCGACGCCCAGGAACTGGCCACCCTGTTCCTGAACCCGGGCGGCACCGCCCGGCCGCTGCCCGCGCTCGGGCTGGCCAACGACACCTCCGTCGTGACCGCGCTGTGCAACGACATCGGCGTGGACGTGATCTTCGCCCGCCAGGTCGCGGCGTTCGGCCGCGCGGGCGACATCGCGGTGGGCCTGTCGACCAGCGGCAACTCCGACAACCTGTTGCGCGCCTTCGACGAGGCCAGCCGGCGCGGGCTGCTCACCATCGGCCTGGCCGGCTACGAGGGCGGCAGGATGGCCGAGCTGGACAGCATCGACTACCTGTTCGTGGCCCCGTCGTCCTCGGTACACCGGATCCAGGAGGCCCAGACCACCGTCTACCACGTGTTCTGGGAGCTCACGCAGGCCGCGCTCGCTGACCGGACGGAGCACGACCGGACGGAGGCGGCCCGGTGACCGGCCGCATGACCGGCCGCATGCTGATCGCCGGGGTCGGCAACATCTTCCTGGGCGACGACGGGTTCGGGGTCGAGGTGGCCAGCCGCCTGGCCGACGCGGGCCTGCCCGACTGGGTCCGGGTCGCCGACTACGGCATCAGCGGCATGCACCTGGCCTACGACCTGGCCGAAGGCTTCGAGACCACGGTCCTGGTCGACGCGTCGCCGCGCGGCGAGCCGCCGGGCACGGTGTACGTCATGGAGCTGAACGCCGACGGTGACCAGGCGGCCGATCGGGCGGCGGATAGGGGTATCCCCCTACTTGACGCGCATGGCATGCAGCCGGACGTTGTGTTCGGAATGCTGGATCTGCTCGGCGCTGAGGCCGGGCGGGTGCTGCTGGTCGGCTGCGAGCCCGCCAGCACCGAACCTGGGATGGGGTTGAGCGCGCCGGTCGCTGCGGCAGTCGATGAGGCCGTACGGGTCGTGCATGACCTGGTACGCGCGGCGGAAGCCCCTGGGCCCGGCAACGGCAGTCAGGCCGTGGCCGAGGGCGGACGATAACGACGAAGGGGTTGATCCTATGTGCCTCGGCATACCCGGTGAGGTGATCGAGTTCCTCCCGGATCAGCCCGACCTGGCCCGGGTGGATGTGAGCGGCGTGCGCCGCGTCATCAACATCGGCCTGCTGGCCGACGACCCGCCCAAGCCCGGCGAGTGGGTGCTGATCCACGTCGGCTTCGCCCTGTCGAAGATCGACGAGGACGAGGCGGCCTCGGCCATGCAGTTCCTGGAGGGGATCGGTCAGGCCTACGACGACGAGCTCGCGGCGCTGGCCGAATCAAGGATCGAGTAGGGGAGCGGTCATGCGATTCGTCGATGAATTCCGTGACGCCGACACCGCGCACGCGCTGTCCGCGAAGATCACCGCGCTGTGCGAGCCGGGCCGCCAGTACAAGCTGATGGAGGTGTGCGGCGGGCACACCCACACCATCTACAAGCACGGGCTCGAGGACTACCTGCCGGAGCAGATCACCCTGGTACACGGCCCGGGCTGCCCGGTGTGCGTGATCCCGATGGGCCGGGTCGACGACGCCATGGCGCTGGCCTCCGAGCCCGACGTCATCATGACGTCGTTCGGCGACATGATGCGGGTGCCGGGCAGCCACGGCTCGTTCTTCGACGCCAAGGCCCACGGCACCGACATCCGCATGGTGTACTCGCCGCTCGACTCGCTGAAGATCGCCAGGAAGAACCCGGACAAGCGGGTCGTCTTCATGGCCATCGGCTTCGAGACCACTGCCCCGTCCACGGCCATGACCGTGCTGCGGGCCGCGGCCGAGGGCCTGACCAACTTCTCGATCTTCTGCAACCACGTGACGATCGTCCCGGCCATCAAGGCCATCCTGGACTCGCCCGACCTGCGCCTGGACGGCTTCCTCGGGCCCGGGCACGTCTCGACGGTGATCGGCTGCCGGCCCTACGAGTTCATCGCCCGCGACTACGGCAAGCCGGTGGTCGTGGCCGGGTTCGAGCCGCTGGACATCCTGCAGTCCATCTACATGCTGATGCTGCAGCTGTCCGAGGGCCGGGCCGAGATCGAGAACCAGTACTCGCGGGTGGTGCCCTGGAACGGCAACACGGTCGCGCTCAAGGCCATCGGCCAGACCATGGAGCTTCGGCCCTACTTCGAATGGCGTGGCCTCGGCTTCATCTCGCACTCCGCGCTCAAGGTCAGGGAGGACTACGCCGCCTTCGACGCCGAGCGGCTGTTCTCGGTGCCGGGCGTGCGGGTCGCCGACCCCAAGGCCTGCCAGTGCGGCGAGGTGCTGAAGGGCGTGCTCAAGCCGTGGGAATGCAAGGTCTTCGGCACCGCGTGCACGCCGGAGACCCCGATCGGCACCTGCATGGTCTCGCCCGAGGGCGCCTGCGCCGCCTACTACAACTACGGGCGGCTGACCCGCCAGCGGGTCAAGGAGGCGAGCGGGACATGACCGCCGACCAGGGCGGGGGCGCCGGCCCGGCTCAGGCGGGCTGGGTGGCCGAGGCCCTCCGCGTCCACGAGCAGGAGGAGCAGCAGCACGAGCGGCGCGGCTCGCCGCAGCCACTGCCGGGAACCGTGCGCGAGGAACTCGTGCTCGAGCGCATCGACCGGGCCCGCCGCAGCCGCCCGCGGATCAAGGAAGACCGGATCACGATGTCGCACGGGGCCGGGGGCAAGGCCACCCAGACCCTGATCGAGGCGATGTTCCTGAGCGAGTTCAGCAACCCGCTCCTCGAACCGCTCGAGGACGCCGCTCGCCTCAACGTCGGCGGAGCAAGGCTGGCGCTGACCACCGATTCCTTCGTCGTCTCGCCCCTGTTCTTCCCGGGCGGGAACATCGGCGACCTCGCCGTCAACGGCACGGTCAACGACCTCGCCACCTCCGGCGCCACCCCGCTGTACCTGTCGGCCGGCTTCATCCTGGAGGAGGGCTTCGAGGTCGCCGAACTGGGCCGGATCGTCGCCTCCATGAAGCAGGCCGCCACGGCCGCGGCCGTGCAGATCGTCACCGGCGACACCAAGGTGGTGGAGCGGGGCAAGGCCGACGGCTGCTACATCAACACCGCGGGCGTCGGGGTGATCGAGCACGACCTGGACCTCGGCGTCGCGTACGCCCAGCCTGGCGACGCGATCATCGTCTCCGGCCCGATCGGCGACCACGGCGTCACGATCATGCTGGCCCGGGGCGAGCTGGATATCGAGGCCGACGTGATCTCCGACACCGCCCCCCTGAACGGGCTGGTCGCCGGCCTGCTGGCGGCCACGGACGGGGTCCGGGCGCTACGGGACGCGACCCGCGGCGGGGTGGCGACCATCCTCAACGAGATCGCCAAGTCGGCCGGCGTCGGCGTGCTGGTAAACGAGAACGACATCCCGGTGCGGACCGAGGTCCGCGGCGCCTGCGAGCTGCTCGGCATCGACCCGATGTACGTGGCCTGCGAGGGCCGGCTGGTCGCGGTCACCGCCCCCGAGGCGGCCGATCAGGCGCTGGCCGCGCTGCGGGCGCACCCGCTCGGCGAGCGGGCGGCCGTCATCGGCCACGTCACCGCGGACCCGCCGGGCCTGGTCCAGTTGAAGACCGCCTTCGGCGGTACCCGGATCGTCGACCTGCTGGTGGGGGACCCACTCCCCCGTATCTGCTGACGCGGAACAGATTGTCGCCGGAGCGAGACGAAAGCGAGACCGAGGTGCACGAGCTGGCGATTACCGAGGGCGTCGTGGACGCCGTGACCGAGCGTCTGCCGGACGCCAGGATCACCTGCGTACGCCTGGAGATCGGCGCGCTGTCCGGCGTCGTGGCCGACTCGGTGCGGTTCTGCTTCGACCTGGTCACGGAGGGCACCAACCTGGAGGGGGCACGCTTGGAGATAACCGAGACGGCGGGTCAGTGCCACTGCAAGGTCTGCGGCCAGGACTTCGAGCCGGACGGGCCGATCGCCATCTGCCCGTGCGGGAGCATCGAGGTCAACGTGGTCGCCGGGCAGGAACTCAAGATCTCTTCGGTGCAGGTGGCCTGAGCATGTGCGCGACCTGCGGCTGCTCGGGGACGGCGGTGGTCCGGCTGTTCCCGGCCGACTGGGCCAGTCACGTCGATGACCGGCCCCGGCACGAGCACGCGCATCGCGTCGCGGGCCACGACCACCACGACCACGACCACCACGACCACGACCACGACCACGAGCACGAGCACGAGCACGATTACCAGAACGGGGGCGAGCGGATCCTGCGCCTGGCCGAGGAGCCCGACGAGCGGACCATCCGGCTGGAGCAGAAGGTGCTGGCCAAGAACGACCGGCTGGCCGAGCTCAACCGCGACTGGCTGCGGCAGCGCAGCGTGCTGGCCATCAACCTGATGAGCTCGCCCGGCGCGGGCAAGACCACGCTGCTCGAGCGCACCGCCCGGGAGCTGGCCGGCAAGGTCTCCATCATGGTCATCGAGGGCGACCAGGCCGCGGCGCTGGACGCGACCCGCATCCGCGCCGCCGGCTGCAAGGTCGTGCAGATCAACACCGGGGCCGGCTGCCACCTCGACGCCGAGATGGTCGCCCAGGGGCTGCGCGCGCTCGACCCGCCCGGCGGCAGCGTCGTGATGATCGAGAACGTCGGCAACCTGGTCTGCCCGTCCCTGTTCGACCTAGGCGAGCAGGCCCGCGTGGTGCTGGCCTCGGTCACCGAGGGCGATGACAAGCCGCTGAAGTACCCGCACATGTTCCGCCGCGCCGACCTGATCCTGGTCAGCAAGACCGACCTGCTGCCGTACGTGGACTTCGACAGCCGCCGGCACGCCTCCGATGTGAGGAAGACCAGCCCCGACGCGCTGATGATGCAGGTGTCGGCCGCGACCGGGGCCGGCATGCAGGAATGGTACGACTGGCTGCGGCGCCGCATCCTGCCGCCCGACGACTAGCTCAGCGCCCGGCAACCGCGGCGGCCACGACCGCCTGGCCCAGGCTGATCCCGCCGTCGTTGCACGGCACCCGCGCATGCACCAGCACACCGAACCCGGCCGCCTCCAGCCGGGCCGCCACGCTCTCCAAGAGCAGCAGGTTCTGGAACACCCCGCCGGACAGCGCCACGGTGCGCAGGCCGTGCCGCTCGCGCAGCAGCACGCAGCCATCCAGGATCAGGTCCGCCACGCCGTTGTGGAACCGCGCGGCGATGACCGGCGGCGCGACACCGGCGACCAGATCCTCGGCCGCGGCCCGGACGAGATCCGCGCCGGCGACGACGAACGGCCCGGGCCCGGGGCCCGGCTCGGCCGGCGCCCGGTAGGCCCCGCGCTCGGCCGGGTCGGCCAGCTGCTCGAGCTCCACCGCGGCCTGGCCCTCGTAGTTGATCTCGTCGCGCACGCCCAGGATCGCGGCGACCGCGTCGAACAGCCGCCCCGCGCTTGACGTCAACGGCGCGTTGACCCCGCGCCGGGCCATGGCCAGCACGCCCGGCCACAGCCGCTGGTTGCGGCGAGCCACCGCCAGCCCGTCCGGAGGAGAGCCGCCGAACGCCGCGTCGAGGTAGACCGCGGCCATCCGCCACGGTTGCCGGATCGCGGCCGCGCCGCCGGGCAGCGGCACCGCCGCCAGGTGCCCGGCCCGCGAGAACCCGGCCAGGTCCGCGACCAGGAACTCGCCGCCCCACAACGTCCCGTCGGTGCCGTAGCCGGTCC
>Ga0335072_10004104_pt1 | contig 21727 bp, 28 predicted proteins | sample Lox_Sample_21_FD_206725 | JGI IMG/M metagenome (GOLD analysis project Ga0335072, IMG submission 206725) | Soil microbial communities from Loxahatchee National Wildlife Refuge, Florida, United States - Lox_Sample_2.1 | ecosystem: Environmental > Terrestrial > Soil > Wetlands | place: USA...
AGTCGAACTACAGGGCGCTAATCAGATAGCAGCACCGGCTGAAACGAGAACGCCCAACATGCACCGAGCGAAATGATTCGCTCCTCGAGAGTGCGGATGGAAGCATGGCGACAGTGGCTCACTCGGCGGGAGAAAACGGGTCCAACAAAAACAGCGACGAATCTACTTGACTCCGACCGGCCTTCTCATGGAAGGCGATTACACGCTTTGCACTGCAAAGTGGGATTCTGAGTGCTACGACAACCATCTAGTTCTGTGTTATCTGTTTCAGTACCTCGGCTGATGGCACGTTTTCTCTCATCGCAAATCTAACGGAGAGTTTGCCGCACCCTCTCTTTTTGACGCCGTTCACGGCTACTGGCTTGAATTTCCATTTGGATACAGCTGCCATCAGGTGGGAAATTCCCAAAGGCGCACCGGAGATTGCGTCCGCGCCCGTCACGCGCCCTTTTTCGTCGAACCCTATTTGAAAAACGGCGACGCCACGGTAGTTGGAGTGATTGCCCATCTTGTCAGGCTCCATCTCAACGTGCATAGCGTGCTTCGACATCTCTACTTCTGACAGGCACACGGTCGCTGCGTCGCAACCACACGCAACGAGCGTTTGCGCAAAGGCGGGACTGACGCAAACCAATGCTGCCGTTAATGCTCTAATAAGAGTTCCCATACTGTATTTTAGACACCGTGAATGGCTTAACGAGCAAGGGGGTCCCATTGTTGTCGCTAATTTTTCACCAAATGACTCACCGAGTCATGCCCGGGCGTGATTGATTTACCGTTTTCGTGTCTCTCCATAATGTCATTGTTGTCCCATCATCAGGGACGATCTGGTAACCAGCCGACACCTTGCGTGTGATGAAAAAGAAAGGGAAATGCCTGGTGGACGGACTGGATCGTCAGTGACTGAAATCACGCTTTCCCGTGATGGGACTTCAAGGTGGGCGAGGCTGGCCCGCGTTACCTTCTAGAAGCTTGATGTTCCCTTCGGAAAAGGGAGGTTCCTTACCGAGAATGCAACCTCACTTCGTTGTTCGTCTTTCGTTGGCTCTTACCGTCCTCAGTTCGCTCGTTTGCTGCAATCACAGCCCCGACCGTGGCCTAGCGTCAGGGGAGAAAACCAGTAGCGCCGATGCCACCGCGAACTCAAGAGAATCGAATACCGATGCTCCTGTGGACTCCTCGCAGGCCCCGCGAAACTTGGTCGAGTCAAAGGAATCGGTTTACAACAACATTTATGTGTATCGCACTGGCACGAATCTGAGCATGACCTTTGGCTACAACCGGAATATCTATACGGAGAGTATTTACAACACTCTAGACGACCGCGACCTTCCTGTCCCTTACACTCGGTTCATGGCATCGAGTTTGATGTACGCGAAGAACCTCAACTCGATCCTGGAAATCGGAAGTGGTGGCGGGCGTGTAGCATGGTATCTCCATCGTTTTCTTCCTGACACGCGGGTCACCACGGTGGAACTTGACCCGTCAGTTGTGGAACTGGCCCACAAGTATTTCGGGATTAGAGAAGAAACAAACTTCCATGAAGTCACTCGCGATGGGCGCATCTTCCTGGCTGGCTCTAAGGAAAAGTACGACATCATTCTGATTGACCTTATCGCGGACCTTTCGTCCCATTTCACATGCTGACGAAGGAGTTTTATCAAATCGTCAAGGAGCACCTTGCTGCCGGAGGCGTCTTAGCTCAGAATGTTGAGCCTTCTACCATGCTGTTCGATTCCGACGTGAACACCCTCCATGAAGTCTTTTCACAAATTGAGTTCTATGATGCGAGCGGTACCGACCGAGGCGGAAACGTTGTGCTTGTCGCGTACAACGGCGACGCACTTGGCCTCTCCGATCTGAGTCGTTTAGCTGAACAGCTTCAGTCGAGGTACAGCCTGCGTTACGATGTCCGGGAAATGCTGGGACATCGCTTCATGCTGAAACCCGTAATTGCGGGCGGCAAGGTTACTTTTGACGTCGTCGACCAGACCGGTACGTCAACGGCGGGGATCGACGAAAACGCCAAAGTGTTAACCGACGACTTCGCTCCAGTGGACGCGCTCAAGGCCATAGAGAACCACAACCACAAATGGGCAACGACATCTCAGTAACGGGGCGTGGTGCTTCGCTTTTGATCTATGTGAACGCCTTTCTCATCGGCGGCGTTCTCATGGGCTTCGAGATGCTTGGTAGCCGCTACTTGTTCCCCTACTTCGGAGGCGGTGTTGGAACCTGGGCCGCATTGATCTCGACCGTGCTGGTCGCTCTGACGATTGGTTATCTTGTCGGTGGGACTTTAGTTGACAGACGCCCCTCGCCCCGAGTTCTCGCCGTCAGCATCGCGGTTGCCGCAGCGTTCTTGGCGATGATTCCCCTAACGGCAGATCACATTCTCTCCAGAATCCTTGAATCGGTAGGCGAGGGCCCGCTAGGCGTTCTGCTTGCCTCAGCCGGATTGCTGCTCATACCCTTATCGCTGCTGGGCATGTTGTCGCCCATAGCTGTGCGACTTCTCATTCGTTCAACGGACGAGACCGGTCGAGTTGCGGGTCTCGTTTATGGAATCTCCACAATTGGCAACGTCTTCGGGACACTGTTCACGACGTTCGTGCTCATTCCAGCCATCGGTTCGCGATCCATAACCTATCTGTTTGCCGGTGTTCTCGCTCTGTGCTCCACGTTCTTGCTTCTTGTACCCGCCCCCCCAGAAAACGTGCCCATTGCAACGAACTGACTCACTCGTTTTGTACTTGGGTAATTGATGTAACATCGCTCGCCATTTCACTCATCGACGGGGTTCGGCCAGCCCCGATCCTCGAGGAGCGCTATCGCCTGTTAGCAATAGTCGGTCCGCATGCCGGTTCTATTTCTTTCTCTTCTGGCGCGCCTCGGCCCTGTCGAATCCTACCTTGATTAGCAGGATGACACAGACGAGCCCGACAGCAATCAGCAGAATCTGCCCCACGGAAAAAGGTATCGTGCCACCACACGACTATCGAGTAGCGTACAGGTCGTTACGGTGCCATTACTAAAGATCGGCGAGCTTGGCGGAGTTTTGAGTGGAGTGCTCTCGTGATCGACCCTTCGCATACAAAAACACGGCGATCCAGATGACGCGCCGTGCGGGTGCGGGTGTAGTCATGAATGAGCGAGCGGGATCACACGGCGGCGCATTCTGGCGAGAAGAGTTCCCGCTGATGGTGGCTTGGGCGTTTGGACGATGCATGTCGGTACGTCATTGGCGGAGAAACAGCAAACGGCTTGGCAGTAAAGCGCGGGTCGTATGTAACTTATTGTAAATGCACGGGTTGCACTTGACATCCCCGCTAGTAAGGCCTACACTGTTTTTGTAAGGACAAGCATCAAGAGTGGCCGGCTTTCACGCTGGCCCGGCAACCGACCTAATAAAGATGAAGGCACGGTGCCAGGAGCCGCAAGGGCTCGGATGTGGCGGGATGAGTCCCGCAAGAAAGCAAGACACGCTTAATCCACACATCGCTCTCTGATGCCCAACCTTCGCGGGAAGGAAAGGGCAATGCACGGGACGAATCTGTCGGTGATCGCGCTGCGACGCTGTGCAGTTTGCAGAAAGTTCGTGGCAGTGCGACTCGACCCTGACGATCTGGATCGTCATCGTTCCGGCGTGCCCGTGCAGGACGCATTCACGAATGAGAACGGAGTGCCGTACATGAGCGCCGGCGACAGAGAGCTCTTCATCAGCGGCGTGTGCAGCGACTGTTGGTCGCTGCTGTGTGCGCCGAACCCGCTGGACTATTCATGAGGCACGCACCGGCTCTGATCGGCAAGAACACCATGCGCCCCCCAAGTCGGCGCGGAAAAGAGGAAGCAATGCTGACAGTGAACAAAAACGACGCAATCACGAAACTCAACCGGCTGATCGAGGACGGCCGACAGAACGCTGGCCGCGTCATCGAGCACGTGATGCAGAACCAACCGCAGGACTTCATCGTCAAGGCGAACGCGCTCCAGTTCTCCGGCGACGGCGGGCTGCGTGTGGCGCTCAACGGCGCCGAGTTCGGCGTGCACCGCTTCGCGCTCGGCCAGATCGCAGAGGTTGCCAACCTGCCGGTCAAATTCCTCGACTCGCTGGCCGGGAGCGAGTGGGGGCGCGCCCTGATCGCCCACAACCTGTCCCAGATATTCGCGCACCGCGACGCGAAGCGGCACCTGGTCCGCACGCTGAACAGCGAGGTTCGCGGCTTTCTGTCCGACTCGTACCGCCGTTTGGATTCGCGCCCGATCATCGAGGCGTTCGTCACGGGAGTCCAGCGGCTCGGGGCGCTGCCGTACAAGGGCATCGTCACCGATACGAAGGTCGCGATCCAGGCCATCTTGCCGGACGTGTTCGACGTGATCCCCGGAGAAGTTGTCGCGTTCGTCCTGAGTCTGGAGAACTCGGACTTCGGCAATGGCGCCCTGAGCCTGCGCGTCGGCGCGCTGCGCATCTGGTGCGACAACCTGGCCGTGTTCGAGGAGAACATGCGGCAGATCCACCTTGGCCGCAGGCTCGACGAGAACATCGTGTTCTCGCAGAAAACCTATCTGCTGGACACCAAGACGACTGTCTCGGCGCTCGAGGACATCATCGGCGTGCAACTGAACCGCGAGGGACTCAAACGGCGAATGGAGTTGCTCGCGGTCACCGCGCAGAAGGCGGTCGACCCGCAGGCCGCGATGAGGATGCTCAAGGACTCGCTGGGCGTCGGGCAGGCGCAGGCGGTCATTGACGCCTACAAGAGCGCCGACATCGAGATGCTTCCCGCTGGGAACAACGCATGGCGCCTCTCGAACGCTATCTCGTGGATCGGCGGGAGGGAGCCGGACGCCGAGAAAAAACTCGAACTGATGAAACTGGCGGGCCGCGTTCTCCTGCCCGGCAGTAAGGGCAGCGACAGCATTCCGTTCGCCGCCGCGGAAGTTGTGCAGGCTGCCTGACGAGGGTTGGTGACCCGAAACGGCGGAAGATCACTCCGCCGTAGCAGTCGAAGGAGAGCAATCATGGCCAACGAAGAAAAACTTGTGGAACTGCTGCGCCGCGCCCACACGGTCATCGGCGAAGGCTTGATCGAAAACGCTCTCGATGAGTCTGCGGCTGGCCTGCACGACGAGATCGCCGAGGCGCTCGGCCTGCCCGTCGTGAAGCGCGACACAGTGCGCTGTGGAGCCACGTGGTTCGTTGCTGGCGGTCGCGTGGAGCGTCAGTGTCGGGAGAACGCCGTCAACGTCTGCGCACTCTGCGGAAACGCGCGATGCGATGAACACGACGATCTCGGCTTCGAGGAGAAGGACGGTCGCGTGATCTGCGAGGAGTGCGAAGGGACGCTACCGAGGAGAAACCCATGACACCGAAAAACGAGATCGAGCAAGACGCACACGGTTGCGGCCGTTGACGACCTTCTGTGCGGCAAGCTGATCGAGGTCCGCGACGACGGCTATGGAATTTCCGCCATCTTGGAGTTCGCGACGGATGGCGGGCTTTAAGTGACCCGAGTCCGCTAAGCGGACTTTTGGGTTCAGGCGTTGACCACAGAGTAACTTTTCGGCGCGAAAAAGCGGTAAAGCGGCGGCTTTCGCGCTTAACGCCAGCGGCGTCAGAGCCCAGACGACAAACAGGACTTCGGTTAAGGGAGGGAACGAACATGAAGCACCTAACCCCAGAGCAGGTCGGCAGGTTGATCGAGGCCGCCAACGGCGACCGCAACAAGCTGCTGTTCACGGTTCTTTTTGAACACGGCCTGAGAATCTCGGAGGCGTTGGCGCTGACCAAGGCGTCGGTCCAGCGCGGGGGATATCTGCGCGTCAAGGCCCGCAAGAAGGGCAAACACACCGACGAGAAGATGAACCCGGCGACGCTCGCGCTCTGGAACCGTGTGACCGAGCACATCTGCCCGTTCGTGCTGGTGTTCCCGATCAGCCGCCAGTTCGCCCATGAACTATTCCACCGCGCCTGCGACAAGGCCGGCATCGAGCTTCAGCCGCGACAAGGGGTGCACAGTTTGCGCCACAGCCTGGGTCATGCGTTGTTGGACCGCGGCGCGAGCTTGCCCGTCGTGCAGAAGGCGCTGCGCCACCGGTCGATCAGCTCGACCGGCGTTTACCTGGAAGCCGATGGGCGCGACGTCGACTCATGGCGCGCGAAGGCCACGGCGGGAACGGTTGCGCCCGAGCCGTCAGAGCCGATGTCCCTAGCCGCGATCCACGCTGAGATCGAGCGGCTCGGCAAACTCGCGGCGTCGATGCAAGGGGAGAAGGCCACGGCGAATGGCGAGAGCCGATAACGTCCGCACATCTATTTCCCCTTTTCTTGGTCAGGCACCAGACGATCTTGAGCAGATCACGGTTCGTGTCAGGCCTGATTCAAGCCGCGCTCCGCCAGTCCTCTCCTCAGCGATCACCCAAAACCGGCCACTGAGTATCACCTGAAAACCGGCCAACGAGAGTAGCGTCCGGGACATTGATTCCCGCGCGGCGCACACTGCCTAACCAAGAGAGTGGATGCGGTGCTACACTCACTTCTTCGATGAGCCTTGGGAGTGCAAAGCGGCGCCAAATCGCGGGATGGGCCGCTGTTTCCATCTCCACTTTGGTTGCTTGCTTTTGGGCATTTTGGGGCAGCAACGAGAGCTTCCATGAAGGTTGGTTCTCCCCCAGCGTCTGGCAGAACATCGGTCTGATGTTTGCGCAGTACCTCAGTCCGATGCTGATTGTGATGCTGATCAGCATCCTTGCGCTCGCCTGGCCGCGACTTGCACTTCCTCTGTTCGGAGCCTCCGCTGTCGCCGTCGCTTGGTTCCTCCGAGGCAGTCATGCAGCAATTGCGCTTATAGTGATTCCGTTGTTGACGCTGGGAACGCTTTATCACTTTGGCCGTCCCGAACCTCGTCGCTGGGTATGGAGATGTTTAATCGGTCTTCCAGTTATTACGATGGTTGTTTGTGGAGCATATCCCGGCTGGCTAGTAACTCATCGTCTAGACGACGGCAATTACGGAATGCGGCTGATCGCAGGCAATGGCGTCACTCTTATATGGGCGCCAGAGGGCTCGGGGTGGCCCTCCCGCGGAGTATCATGGCACGAAGCGAATCGAACTTGCGCGTACTTGAACGCGGACGGTCGCACAATCGCCGATGTACCACAGAATATCTGGCGGCTGCCCACCGTCGATGAGGCGGTGCGCTCGTTGGTCTTTCGTGGGGGCAATGCCGGAGGCAGCTGGGATCCCGTTCTCCGCCGCGCTCAGTACCGGACGACCCCGGATAAGGACTCTCCCCTTTGGAAGGTTCACTCGCAAGTCATCTACTGGTGGACCGGCACCGAGATCGACCGGGACCATGCCTACTACATTACCAACAACGGATACGTTCACTCGCTTCCCAAACGGATTGCGCCAGGCTACCTGGCGTTTCGCTGCGTCTGTGAACCCAAGCGGAGTCTTCCAGTCCGGCCAACTCCGTAAGGCCAAGTCGCCGACTCGTGAGATGGGGGGAGCGACTACGATGCTTACTTTGGCCTCGCCTTAGCTGGAATGACAGGGTACAAGAAGTTAAGATCCCAACGCCTTTCGTTGGCCGCTTTTGAAGTGATCACTGAGGCCGTGCTCTTATTTTCCATCAAGAGGGCCTCCTTTTCTGCAGCGATCAGCATGTTAAGTAGTTTTTTCAGTGATCGTGGTGACTGAAATCACGTGCGCTGAAATCCTGCACTGCAACCCACTAGCTACGAGCACAACTCGTTTTCGCTCTCTGGGCTATTGACGAATGCTCTGCTGATGTTGCTCGCTTAGCACGATTTCGCTTCGCGTCAAGAGGCCCACTTTGGGGACGGAGACAGCCGCGCCCATCGCGGGAAATGAGCGTACCGAGCAACGCAGCACCGATGTTCAGGCGCAAGCTGCGTTGGCCGAGGTTTGAAGGTAATTGTGCTCGTCCAAAATCTTCAGGATCGAAACACCCGATACAAGGTCCTCAGGAAGATGCTGCACCTGCTCTTTGACCAATTTCATAAACTGGAAGTAGCCCTCCGAATCCTTTATCACGCCGTAACCGGCAGCGATTTTGTCATCCCATAATGGAAAAAAATGTGGTGAGAAGATGTGAAGCGCTTTGCCAGCACCCACAGGCCCACACTCTGCACGCAGCACATTGAACAACTGTAAGACCTCGCTTTTGTCAGACGCAGTTAGGCTTTTGATAGAGCGTGCGTGGAACCCAACGAGTGCGCCCATGTTCTTCTGCACAATTGGAAGAAGTCGCCCCTTGAGTGTCATCGCCTCGTCAGGTCGGAACCTGAAATACTGCCGATTCAAATCCTGTAACCAATCGGCCACGGCTGATCCCAACTCCTCCGTGTTCTGGCTTCCTAATGCAGTGCCAACACGCCGAATTGCGGTTGCGTAGCTGTTCGGCACGGTTTGCACGTATTTTTCGTGGGTTGATCTCAACTCCTTCGCTGTAGGCTGTTTCACTGAGAACTTCACACTCACCGTAATTATGTTGTTGGACTTCACTCGTATTGGTCGAGAATCTGCATACCAGATTTTCCCAGCAGCCTTTGCCTTGTCCAGCTTCCAATCGCGCGGCCAGTCGTTCCCTTCACCCGTTGTATTACGACGACCCGACGCGCGTTGCTTCGCCAGTCTTTCATCTGCGTATGCTGCCGCCTCAGCCGTCTCGGGATAGCTGCTGATTTGAGGCATGTCAGCGCTCCCCCCAGGGCTGAATCTAATCACGGTGTCTACCTCTTTGCCGATAATAACCAGCATACGCACGCCCTCGATGGTTACCTCTTCATAAGCAACTGCTGGTTTACGGGTTGCCAAGAGGCCAACAATTCGTGCTGCTTCGCTCGCTTTCATGTGGAATCTCCCTCTGACCTACGAACTCATTTGGTTTCGGTTGCCTGCGAAGCGGCGGGAGGGATGATCTTGCCCGCCTTTAAATCGTAAGCAAACTTTTGATCGGCATCGTTTGTGTAAAGATAGGTCGCAATCCCAGCTTGTTGCATCATCGATATTAATTTCTGGTTTGCCACTTGCATGTGAAAGAGCATCTCACTGGCGCGTTCGCTATGGACGATCAATTTGTTACCTGAAATCTCGGCGTAACCCGCCACACCCTCTTTTGCAAATGATGCATTAAACGTCTTCAAGAGCATCTCTCGCGCAGCCGACTGATTCGAGGAGTTGGCAGATGGCTCCGCGGTCGTTTGGTTCGGGGCTGGTTCCTTTTGTTGCCCACCAATGCCAAAATCAAAACCCTGCGGATTCACGCCCGATGTAATCAAGTATTCTCCGTCCTTCAAGTCCTGCGTAGGAACTACGTCCCAACCGCCATCGTTGCGCTTGACGATTGTAGTGGTCACGGTTTTCTTGGTCTCAAATCCGCTATGCCCGCCGAACATGCCTGCGGAAGCCATTCTGGATTCTCGATGATCCGATTTTTCATCTAGTCGGACTATTATCAAATCGTTGGGCTGTCCTGTTCCGAGGCCACACAACATCGCAAGGGCAGGTGCTCCGAGCCCACAAACAAGAACGAAACGGGGGCGTTTTGACGACAGTTGTAGCGGCGAATGAGCACCACGAAATGTCCATGCCACATTCGCTTTGACCACATTGTTCGATTGCTGCAATCCCGAGTAAGCTGCGGAGCTTAGTGCTTGCGGTGTGCCGTTCTGATCGGCGTAAATTCCTGCTGCCTGTGGAGTAACTTGTCCAAATGTGGGGACGCACGCAAGCACCAAAAGGACGACAGTTTTTCCTGCTAAACGACGTAGCGCCAGTGCCCTCATAGCGTTGGAGGGTACACCCGATACACTCAACAGGCAAATAACGGACCAGCCCTTGCTCGAATTCGAGAGCCTCAGAACATGCACAGAGGATATTCGATTTTGGGATATCCCGACTTGGGATTGTAAAAGCTGCCTCGTGGGCATTCGAGGCAGAGACTGAAAACCAAAGACTACATTCGCGAATACAGGCTTTTTCGGGATCGATTAAAGCAGGCCAGGCTGGACTGTCCCCGTGGACGAAAGCCGCAAGCGCGTCATCGGCGTCATGGCGGCGATTCTTGCCGCTCGAAAGCTTGCTCGGTACGACGGCGGGAAGCGAGTGCCCGCGACAGTTGCAGCGATAGCCGACGCGTTCGATGGGCTGAGGAGATCATGGGCGAGATTGACAGGCGTTGGCTCACAAATAAGCAATGACCTGACGGCTGCCTGCTGTGAAGCCGCGTCTAAGGACCTTCGACTGTTGACTGTCCGCGACTCCGAGCGATAGCTTTGCCCAATGCAAAATCAGACGCCTCCAACAATCGCCGAATCCTTGGAGCGAGAAGGGTATCAGCTAACGCCAGCAACGCGAACTTGGCTTGCTAAGGTTGAAAGCAACGTGCCCCCCCAGGTCGTTGCGAAACTTATTCGGCGGGATGGGGCGGCTCACTTGGTTGGACTTCTCCCGAAAATTGTTCCTCTGAAAGATGTCGCAAAACCTGAGGGAGAGGGCGTGTGGCAATACTGCGGCTATTTTTACTACAACCTTCAGCGTTACCACGAGGCTCTGGGTGTTTTCTCGGCAATGTATGACCAAATGTTGGCATATCAGCTAGAAACGAAAACTCACATTCACAAAGGAATGCCCTTGGTACGCATCAGTGAATGTCATTCCAAACTGAACCGTCCGATGCTTGCGAAGCGCTACCTGATGCTGACGGCATGTGAGGATGCGATTAGAAGCAAAGGCAAAATAGTCCCTGAGGAGACGGGCGTTTATTTCCGATTGGTTTGGGAGCGCGGTTTCAGTCATTACCTTCTTGTGAACTATGCACGCGACGTGTGGGAGATTTCGCAGCAGGACCCTCCTGAGAGTCTTTTCCCCGAATGGATTATGCAGGAACTCGATCAGGATTGGATGGTTGAGTTCCCATCTATGGAAGAGGCGGGCCTATATTTCGTAACCGTCCCTTATATTAAGTGGCTGTTGCAAAACCTTGGCTCGTCGAAGGGAGCCATTCTGGAGCGACTCGCACACTATCTTGTCTCGATGATGCCGGGCTGCCGTGCGCTTATGCGGTCAAAGACGTATTCGACCGACTATGACGTGGTAGGTATCCCCGAGGGTCTCGGACTCGATTTTCGCAGCGAGTTGGGACGATACTTCCTCTGTGAATGCAAGGATTGGAATGCAAAAGCGGACTTTACAACCATGGCTAAGTTCTCGGATACTTCGTCCGCATCGAAACGGCGTAATGCAGGGCGTCCGAGTTTCTTTCCATTGCGGCGAGCCAATTTCCAGGCCTGACGCGCATCGCCTGTGGAAATCAAACTGACCCACTACCCAAAGATCGGTAGTGCCTCAGTTTCCCCAGGAAAAGTCCGCTAAGCGGACTCGGCGTTGTAAGATCGGACGTCGCCCCAACCTCTGTGCGACAGAAGGAGGAAGTTGGGCAGCCAGAGCGGCGGGACGGCCGGCGGGTCACACCGGCCTGATCGGAGAGAGTGAAACGGAAACGATTCTTTGCGGTCGCGCCAATTCTGTGGCACCGGTCATGAAGAGTCAATATCGAGGTCCACTGGATGTCCCGACCGCGAACCAAGTTGGACACTAAAGAAACTGCGTTCGCATTGCATCGTTGTTCTACGATCTGGCGAAGAAAACTTTGGTCACGAGGCGGAGGAAGTAGTTGCAATGGACGACGATGTTATGTTCGACAATCCCGCCGCAGTTCGGGAGATGAAGCAGCGGCACGCCGCGCTCGGTCGCCGCACGCTCGCCGTCGTCAGTGTCGCGTTGCAGGAGTGGGAGGCGCGGATCGCAAACGGCGAAGCGCTGAACCTGTCGCCCGCCGAGATCGAGCAACTGCGCGAGATCGGCGCAAAGATGGCGCACGAGGCAGACGGCGAAGCGCCGATCCCGCCGCCCAAGCCCAACTGAAGCCAACATGCCCTTCGCCGTGCGAAACGAGGACTCTCATCATGGATGACTACCCCAGCGACAAGGCCAAGTCCGACGCCGAGTTGCAGGCCCTCGATCGCGCCGATGCCGCCGAGCAGAGCGGGAAGCGCCAGATATGGGAACGTCTGCCGTCGGAAACGGCAAAGGCTTACGAAGCGTTCCGCAAATACCGTGACCTTGCGTCAAAGCGCACGTTGCGCGAAGTAGCACAGATGTCAGGTTGCTCGGCGCAGAACATCGAGCGCTGGTCGCGGAGATGGAACTGGGTCCACCGCAGTCGGGAGTTTGATCTCTTCGAGGAGGAGAAGTTCCGAGAGCAGACGGCGCGGGACCGTATGGCCCACCGACGCCAGCAGGTCCAGCTCGGGACAGTCTTGACGAACATCGCGGCGCATTCGTTGCGAGAGATGCAGCGGAAGATCGAGATGAAGCTCCCGCTCGGCTTCGATCCGGCGCAGGTCGCGGCGCTGTTGAAGTTGGGCGACGAGTTGAAAGGCCGCGGGCTGGGCGAGGATCGCGAGGGCGCGTCCAGGTTTACGCGGATCGTCGTTTCGTTGGGCGACGCGGAGCCGATCGACGAGCCGGCGACCATCACGAGGCCCGTGCTTTGCGACGACACGCGCGGCGAGGTCGAAGGCGACAAGCGCAAGCCGAACTGACAACTTCACTTGGGAGCGGTCGCCACGACCCAAACCGGGGCGCGAGGCGGCGGCAATGGCGGGGGCTGAGATGCCTCCGCTACTAGCTTTCCACTTCTCAACCTTACTAGCCTCAGCGTATGCTCCCGGGGGACGAAAACTTTTCCCGAGGTGACGCCATGCTCGACGCGAGCGCAAACCTGCAAGCCCACGCGGTTGCCCGCTTGCGGGCGCTATTCCCCGGATCGCGCACGGTGCGCGTACTCGACCGCAAGCTGGCGCAGGCCGCTGCCGTGCGCGTCGCTAAGTTGACGCACTGCTCCAGGCGGGCTTGCCCGTTCCCGGTGGTCGCCAAGAGCGGTCTGTGCCGGGGGCATCTGGCAGACTCGACCGCAGAGTATTCGGTGCTGCCGAGCGCCTTGGGCGTCGCGACCATCCCGCAGGCGCGATCGTCGCATCACGCCCACGCCTGACCGTTGACCACCTGGTAAACTTCGGCCACTTTTCAGCGCCGAGTGGAGCGGCTCCTCCCACTTTGCAGCGCTCGTTTTTGGCTCGATCTCGCGGAGTCACCGCCCGTTTACAAAATCGTAGATTGGAAATGGGGCCAAGACGAAAGGGAAAGCGCGTTAGGTGTTAACGGGCGCCGAATCGACGTGGCGACTCCGGCCCTTATCATGTGCTTCCACTAGGACTCTAAACCGGAAAGAAACCGTATCTTCCGGCCGTTGATCGGGAAAAGTGCGTGTAGTTGATCTCATTCTGAATGTCCACGGGTGGATCATTATTTTCCAGGACGATGACCTGTTTGTCAGCCGTCAACTTCGCCAGCGCCTCATAGAAGGCTGCGGTGACGTCCTCCGGAATCTCGTCCCCCGGAGCGGTGTCGCGACGCTTGTATGTCACAAGAGGAGAGTCGAGAACGACAAGGCCGGGATGGGGCAACTCTGATCTTGAATCAACGCAGTGCTCCAGGATGCCGATCATGAAGGCGGCATAGGCAATCGCACGAAATCCCTTGCCCTCGCTGGCGCGTTCCTTTCCGGAAATAACGAGGTCCACTTTCTCGTCGCTGAAAGTCACTCGCGTGAGGCCGGGGTACCTCCACGCCTCCAGGAGCGCTTGTACCTTGAGGGTGAAGACCTCCACTGACTGCGACAGGAGAATGTCGGAAGCCTCTTCTCTAGTTTCGGCCCTCCAGACAAAGCTCGCGATTTTTTCACGCTCCGCCTGAAGCCCCAGCAGCCTCGCGTGTAAGACTTGCGCTTGTGCGAGGCAATCTCTCACGCTTATCACTTCTGTGAGTTCGAGTTGGTATTGCTTGGCGGCGGGAGCCAAACGCGTGAGGATGTCCTGCGTAGTGGACTGGAACAACTGCGCCTGTTCCGAGTATTGCCGCTGGATGTTTGCCAGCTCGGAGTCGAGTTGAGTGCTGGTTCCCACCAGGTCGCGGAGCAAGCCGTTAATCTTCGTGATTTCGGCGCCGCATGCCTGCCGGATATTCTCGAGTTGGTTCGCGGGTTGTCCATCGTGAACGCCAGGATCGTGCTGGTCGGCCGGCGCTCCACAGAGCGGGCAACGGACCTGTCGCAACTGAGAGAAGTACGAGTCCATCTCGATGATGGCCTGCAGCCTAGCGAGGTCGTTCTTGTAATGCTCCTCCAAGAAGGCAAAGCGCCGTCTGAGTTCGACGGTGCTGGCCTGGCGCCGCTCCAGATGTTGCGCCTTTTGCCAAGCGTCGCGTCGCGCCTTTTCCTGTCCGGCGATCTCCTGTTGACTGGCCGTCAGACCCGCTGGCCCTGCGGACCTCTTTATACCGCGTACGCAGACTCTCCACCCACTCCTTGATGAACTTCTCCCATTCCTCGTCGGAATAAAGCGTGATGACGTCGGCGGGATCCTGGCGCTGACCGAGCAAAATCTGCTGATTCGTCAACTTCCCAGCGGCGACGGGCGGTGGCAATACATCGAGTGTCTCCTTCGGTTCGTCAGTCATGTACGCATTCGCCCGCCGAAAAATGCCGTGGCGTGTCCCAACTCTATTGGCCTGTCGCTAGTTTTTCTAGAAACCCGGGGTAACAGCCGATCAGACCGAAAAGTGTAGCAGGAATGCGCATGGATCAGAAGATGAGATGAAGAGAGTTTACGGATTACGAAAATTGAGTGATGCGGACCTTTTTTCTTTGACTTTTCCTCGCGCGTTGGCGCAATGTGCGAAAAGCAAAGGCCCGCGGGAAACGGGCCTGGTGCTGGCCTTCGAGGCTTGAGGGCCGAAGCCGATGACGGCGGCTTGATTGAAGACTACCACGAATCCCCGCCAGCACGGCCTCGAAGATAAAGAAGTAAATCAACAGCAGGGCGCGCCCCCGCGCATGGGGCCAACGCCGCAACCGCACCAGTCGCCTCGGTGGGGGCACGAGTACAAAACTCAGGTTTCACCTTCGGGTCGTCGTAGAGCAGTAGGCTGAGTAAGAGTGGTCAGCCGCCGAAGCCTGACAGTCGCGGGCTTCGGTCCCAACAATCCATACCGCGCACTGCCAATCACAAAAGTTAAAGGCGACGGACTTTGGTCCGCCGCCAGAACTGCCCGCGACGAGATCGCAGGAAGCTTAGAGCCGAGAGAACTCTACGTTAACTAGCCGTCGCGCCGCAGAGCAAGCACAGCTTCAACAGGCGGCGCATGGGTCCCACGCAACGACAACTCGTCCCGACACTTCTCGCCGCGCACAACTCGCTCACAGAGGCCACGCAGTACGACCGGACCTTCACGGCACTGAGTAACCGGCGGCCAACAAACAACGGGCCGAAGATCGCCGTCTCAAAGCCAACCAAACCCTTTTCAATCCCCCGCCCAGCGCGGGGTCTTTTTCCGGGCAACGGGCGAGTAGTTGATCTCGTCAGAGTCGCGTCGACTCTGTTCGGCCTTACGTCCCGGTCCTCAAACGGTTTGCCATCGGGGCTAAAAAAGGGAGTACGGGCGCAGCGAATGAAGCAGCAAGCAGGGGCGCTGGCGTGGCTGGGACAATCGGGAACTGTGAGTCTCCCGAACTGAACTGCGGACTCCGTTCTGCCCGGAGCCGGGCACTCCCAAAACCGCAGGGGAAAGGCCGAAGTGTCCACAGTAGGGCTTCATGGCTGCTGACGGTCCTTATTATACGGGTGGAAAGCTAGTAAGACTGGTGGCGCACTGATCCCGACACAGTGGGCCAGGCCGGAGAAGAACCTGCGCGGAAGCCAGCAAACGCACGGCTTCACGTTCGGCGCGTTCCGGGTCGGGGCCACGTGTCCGTCGTGTGTGCGGACGGCGGGCCTTCTCGCCGTGTGGTTCAAGGCCGCGAGCCATTACAATCATTGAGAATGGCGGGACTCCTACGAACAGTGGTTGCGCGATGTGGGGGTCGCTCTCCAATCCGTGAACATGCCGAAGGACGAGTGGCAGGGCATCTGGCCGTTCGATTTCCGAGCCGAATACGACGCGGGGACGAAGGCTGACGATGCCGCCATGAAAGCCAACCGGCATTGGTGGCAGCAGCAGAACAAGTCACTGGGGCAGGACTGCGACAAGCTGCCCGGCTGCTGGCTCCCACGTGGGCACCAAGGCGACTGCCAGCCGATGTTTGAGCGAGGCGACCACATCAAGGTCATGTTCCAAGGCGAGAACGGGAGCCCGGAGAATGGATGTGGGTGATCGTGCAGAGTCGAGATGACAAGAAGCGAATTGTCTTCGGCGTGCTCGACAATGAACCAGTGAACGAGTATGGCGGCAAGCTGAGGCTCGGATCGGAACTTGGGATGGAATTTTGAGTTCCGGCGTGTCACGGCTGAAGGCTGAAATCCGACACCGGTTTTTATTGGCACTGGTGGGCAACTGGAGTTTAGCTGCCCGGCACGAACCCGCCGTTGGCGGCCACGCTCATGCGGAGGTATTTATAGGGATTTACTGGGGTATCGTTGATACGAACTTCGTAATGCAGATGCGGACCTGTGGAACGTCCGCTGGTGCCGATATATCCGATCACATCCCCGCGGTACACGTGTTGTCCCGCAGTCACGGCAAATCCGGAAAGGTGACCATAGCGAGTGCTGATGCCGTTGCCATGATCGATCATGATGAGCTTGCCATATCCGCCCAGCAGGTCGGTAAACGTGACCACGCCATCGGCTGGTGCCACGATCGGGGTGCCGTACGGGCTGCTGATATCGACCCCGCTATGAAACGCGCCTTCCCCGTTGAAGGGATCGATTCGTTCCCCAAAGCTTGCCGTAATCTGACCTTCGACCGGCCACAGATTCGGAGCCGAATTCGCCCGGAACCAATCCGCCGTGGTGGCGTTCCGTGTCAGCCCAAGTGTCAGGCCCACCATCGTCGCTCCACTCAAAGCAGACGTGCGCAGCTGATGCAGTTGATCGAGCGACGAACTTACTTCCGAATCGTTCACATGATCGGCAGAGGCGGTCACTAATGTGGGCTGTGTCTTCAGTCCATAAAGCGCCGAAACCTCGCTGGCGATCGATCCCAGCGAAGCCACCTGCACATCCCGCTCTTTGGCGACTTGCTCCAGCCGCGAATAGTTGGTCTTGAGCTGATCCTTTTCCTGCCGCAGTTCGTTGTAACGGGAGACCTTCAACAACATGCGGGTATAAGAGCTGGCAATTCCAGTGAGGCTGAGGAATCCAATCGCCGCGCCGACGACGAGAACATACAAATAATGCAAAGGGATGGAGATTTTGCGCAATCGCCCATCATCTCCGCATGCGACAAAAAGGATGTAAAAGCGTTTCTGCAAATCGCTCCTCGCGTTATTGATTCATCAGCTCCGGAACTTCAGGCGAAGTTCTGAGGTTGCAGACGCCTGTTCGGACTGCCTGACATTGCTTGGGCTGCGTCCCATCTGGGGAATGGAATTCTCTCGCCGCCCTACCTACCGGAGCCTGAGGCTAGGCTCACTGAAACTTGTGTGAATGACGGGTTAACCGTAACAAACTCGATTCCCCCAGTCAACAAGCCATTAGTCCGTTTTGGATTACGGAAGGGGAGGTAACCACAAGTCACTATGGGACAGGTTACGGTTGATACTTTCCGCATCGCGCTCATCCGTGCGACCGATTCCCTCGGTGGGACTGGGCTGCGATTTGCCCCCGTGCTGCACTCTGGGAACCAGAACGAGTCGTGCCCGGCTGCTGGCTCCCACATGGGCACCAAGGCGACTGCCAGCCGATGTTTGAGCGAGGCGACCACAGTGGCGCCCATGGCCCTCGGCCAAGTTCGTCAAGCATAGAATCCGTATCCCATCGCGTCGCGATCAGATTTCTAAGTCTAGCCATGTTGTCCTGCCGCTTTTATTGAACCGCGTCCGTTGCGTTGACTCCCGTCTCTGTCAGCGGAATGGCACCGAACTTCTCCAACTCGCCAGACATGATCGGGGTCCAACCCTCGCGTGCCGTGCGGGCGAACCACTCGGCTTTGTTGCCCGGGCACAGCGAGTCCACAAGCGCGTAGAACTCGTCGGGCTTGCGCGAGTGCTCCCGCAATGGGCCGAACAGAGCGGTCGTCTGATTGGTCAGCGTGACGATCGGCTTGCCCTTGATCGCCATCAGGCAGTGCTCAGTCTTGCCGCGGAGCCAGTCGCCCGTGCCCATCTTGTCCTTGACCCACGTCAGGATCGTCTTGTTCTCGAACCCCCAAGCGTCGAGGATATCGAACGCCTGCCGCATGAATGCGTTCGTCGTCCAGAGCCACAGGACGCAACCGTCGGGATGCGCCCTCTCGGCCACTGGCAGGGCTTTTATCTCATCCACGGTCATGTCGGGATACGGATTGCGCGCGCGATGCGTGATGTCTTCGGCGCGGGCGTCGTACTTCCACGGCGGATCGACGGTCTGCACGCGGAATGGGCCTTCTGGCAGCGGCTTCGGCTCGCACTTGATCTGCTCGACCAGGACCCGCTTTTTCTTCTCCTTGATGTGCTGCCGGGTTTCCCTTAGATCAAGGACGCCAGAACGGTATTTCGTGTACAGCTCGGGCGCTTCGCGCTTCAGCCTTTCCATGAACACCAGGTGCTCGCGCTCATTTTTCGCCGCCTTTGCCGCCGCAGCCGCCCAGTCAGCTTTAGGCACGTGCCTTCTCCTTCCATCCTTTGGCCACATCCGCCAGGACATCGCTGCACAGTTGAATGGCTCCTGGCGTTAACTCGATCTGGCCCTTCCAGTATTTCGGGTTTAGGTTCTCCACGATCTCGGCCGCGTGCTTCTTTGGCGACTTGTTCAGCGGAGTCAATATGGCCAGCGCGTCTCGCAGCAAGGATGTCGCTGACTCCTCAGCCTTCGCCCTCTCTGCCTCGCGCTCCTTGAATGCGGCTTTTGCTTCGCCGAGCTTCAAGGTTCCTTTGTCTACCTGCTCGGCGAGGTCCGGCGCCGCTTTTCGCAGGTTCGCAAGCTCCTTGCTGCTGGCATCGGCCTTGTCCTTCTCGCTGCTCGCCTTCTCGTCAATCTCCTTCAAGGACGACAGGGCGTCGTCCAGCCCAAGCTCCCCCGCCATCACCGCCGTCACGAACTTCATCGCGTCGTACTGCTGCGCCAGGCGGAGCACGGCGCGGGCTTGCATGAGTCGTTGCTGAGAAAAAGGCAAAGAATCTTTGTCTTTTTTCGCTGGGTCCTTCTTGCCCCGTCCCTTCTCCGGCTCGGGGTAGATCATCGCCAGCGCCATCGCCTGCTGCCCCTTCGTCATGTTCCTGCGCGCAAGGTTGGCCGACACGATGAACGCCACCGGATCCTGCCCGTTCAACTCCTCGAAGCGCGGCTCGACCCCGGCCATCTTGCAGGCCTTCAGCCGGTTCCGCCCGTCTATCAGTTGCCCTTCTTTGTCGCGAATGATTGGATGGATCAGGCCGTTCGCCTTGATGTCCTCGGCCAGCGCCTGCAACTCGTCATCTAGCATCATTGGGAAGTAGTCAGCTACGGGATGTACTTTCATTTTTTGCTCCTATGCTCTTGTTTCCTGCGCTCCGTCCAATCCCAGATTTCGTCTAACTCTCCGCTGCTCATTGCACACCTCCGCGCCGGCGCACTGAGCGACGCCGGCCATGCGTGTGCGGCTGCTGCTCCTGCGACTTGAACCACTGCTTGACCGAGTCCTTCAGGTAGTACTTCTGGTTGCCGAGGGGAATGCAGGGCGGCAGGTCGCCCCGCCGCTCCCTGCGGTAGAGCGTCCTCTCGCTCACGCCGAGCTGCTGGCGAAGCTGGTCGCGCGTGTACGCAATCTCACGGATGAAGTTCTCGGTCGGGGTTTGCTCTGGAGCGGCCTGCGGTGGATTGGTTTCCTGATTAACCTGCGTTGCCATCGGGCTTCTCCGACAAAAGAGAGTTCCGACCGCCGCTTTCGCGGGGGTCTGGTACTGCCTGTCCTCTTTCGCGGAGAGCTTGGGTCGCGTCAGTCGACGCGGTGCTCTGCCTGCGCCAAGCCTTGTCGGCTTTTAAGACGGCGCATAAGCCTCATGCTGCTCGTGTCATCGGGTGACAGTCTGCGGTTCGGCGTTGGTGCGATGACGCCGGTCATCCGAAGATGAGCCGCAGCGTCTGCTATACTGTCTCGCAATGTACGTCTTTTGTCAAAGGCCGGCGGCGATTGGCAACAATCCCGAAGTTCTGGTGCCACAGTGGTGCCACGAACTCACGGCCTGTGGTGCCGAAGTAGGAAAAACACAGTAAATCCGCACTTCTGCCCCCTCGTTCAACGGCAGGACAGCTGACTCTGGATCAGCATATCGGGGTTCGAATCCCTGGGGGGCAGCCAAAACTCCGGACTCCAGCTTAGCGAACTGACTTGCCCAACGCTGCCACAGCGTGGGCCGGTGGCAGCCGCACCGCAAACTTGTCCTCGTGTCCGCAGCTTATGACGGTTGTCTGGTTGGGATATTCTCTGACCCAAATCACCGCTTCGGGGTTCACAAACACCTCCAGTCCGTCTACGTCTTCAAACATCACAAACTCCATGCTGCCTCCTTTTCCGGCAATCGTTGTTCACCTTGCAGAATGTCCAGTCATTTCTCACTACGCGATTCGGCTGATTTTACAAAAAGAGAACTCGCCAGAGAAGAAGCAGTCGCGCGATTCGCCGATTGATTACCGCAAAAGAATGTTCGTGCAGTCCGTTGAGGGTAAACGCCGGTACAATCTTGGGGTGGAGCGAAAAATCTTCTGGATGGTATTCCTGCTTCTTGGGCTGCTGGCGGATTTCCTGCTGCCGTTTTGGTGGGCATTTGCCGCGACGATCCCAATCCTCTTCATCGCGTGGTGGGTTGCCTACCGTAGCGACTGGTTCTGATCGGATCGTCCATGTTGGAGGTCAAACTGCCCGGCAAGAGCTAGCGCCCAATAACCCCTTTCCTGCTCATTCCCGGCCGAAAGGTGATTCGGCGCACAGACTGAGCCAATGATCGGCCATAGCATCTGCTCAGGAGTACGCTCGTTTGACGACCAACGCCCAGGAGGCTCGTCATGCTAGTGCTCATCGGGTTCCTTCTTCTGCTATGTGGTAGTGCGGTCCTGGTTTTCCTCCCTGCGCTATGGGTTCGACAGGCTCACCATGGCTACGCGAGCCCGCGCACGGTGATATGCCCAGAAACTCGGAGTCCGGTGGGAGTCACGCTCGACGCCACTCACGCCGCCCTGACAGGGCTGCGCGGCAAGCCGAAATTTCGTATCGCGGATTGCACGCGATGGCCAGAGCACATTCGCTGCGCCCAAGCATGCCTTCCCCAGGCGGCGCTCGCGGAAAACGACGCACAACGCGATGGGCGCAAGTGCGAATTTGCTCGAAAGATCTACCATTTGCCGGTGCTCCTCGCAGCATTTGCCGCCTGGTATGTGGGGATGCTATGGCACTCGCAATTTCTGTTCCGTGGCGCGTGGATGGCCGCGCTGGGAATCTCGACACCACAGTTGAAACAACTCGTGAGCTGGTATTCGCCCCACTTTCTCAGCGCGGCTGCCTGCCTGCTGTTTGCATACGGCGCGGCCTGGTTGCGGAACTGGTTCGTCCGCCTCCAAGGTATTTGGCAGGGAATTGCCTCGTCCTTGACGTTATGGGCGGCTCTCTTGATTGCCACTCTTCCAT
>Ga0335072_10004107_pt1 | contig 21720 bp, 16 predicted proteins | sample Lox_Sample_21_FD_206725 | JGI IMG/M metagenome (GOLD analysis project Ga0335072, IMG submission 206725) | Soil microbial communities from Loxahatchee National Wildlife Refuge, Florida, United States - Lox_Sample_2.1 | ecosystem: Environmental > Terrestrial > Soil > Wetlands | place: USA...
CTTTGGCGACATCCAGATTCACATCCTTCAGGACAGGCGTCGTCTTGCCGTCACGGGTGAACGTCATGTGAACGTGCAGCGCCGATAGCTTGGTTTCCACTTGTTTCATGACGGCTCCGGCCACGCGTCAATCCTCCGGGTAATCCCAGCGCAGGGTTTTCGACCGCTCGAACGACCGCATTCCCTGATCCAGCAGCAACCCTATGACGCCGATGATCACCATCCCCGCAACCACCAGATCGTAGCGGTTGCCGGCGTTGCGCGCGTCCACAATCAGGAATCCCAGCCCGGAGTTCACGGCGATCATTTCGGCCGCCACCACCACGATCCACGCCACTCCCAAGGTGATGCGCAAGCCCGTGATCAACTGCGGCAACACGGCGGGGTACAACACGCGCCAGACCACCCCTCCCTCGCTCAATCCGAAATTGCGCCCTGCATTGACGTAGACCGCGGGAATCCGCTGCACGGCGTTAATGGCGGTCACCATGAGCGGAAAGAAGCAGCTCAGGAAGATAAGGAAGATCGCCGACAGGTCGCCCACGCCGAACCACAGGATCGCGATGGGAATCCAGGCGAGCGGAGAAATAGGCCGGAAGAATTGAATCAGCGGATTGAACGCCATCTCGGCGCGCCGGTGCCATCCGATGAAAAGGCCCAGCGGAATAGCCAGCGCGGCGGCAAGGACAAATCCCCACGTCACCCGGAAAAGCGACGCCGTGACATATTTGAGGAGCAGGCCGTGGCGCACCAGGTCCGCGATCCCGCCGGCGGTTTCCCAGGGACCGGGCAGCAGGTGAGTGGAACTGCGCGCAGTGGCGATTTGCCAGAGCACCAGCAAGAACGCGGCGAATGCAATCGGGCGTACCCAGCCGATCCGGCGATGCGGCATGAAGGCTAAGGTATCGCTTCCAGGGATTTCTCGACAATAGTATGAATGGATTAGCTCGCATGAAATCCGCAGCGATCGAGAACGCGCGCCACTTCGTCCCGCGTCGCCCCGAGCTTTTCAGCGGCGTTCAGCACATCGTCGGCATCGGCGGGGTAACAGTTGCGGCGCTGCGGATCGCCAAGCCCAGCGACGTTGAACGGCTCGATGAAGCGGCGGACCTCCTCGGCGAAACCAACCGTGCGCGAGCGTTCCAGAAGCGGCTGCATCTGAAACCGCGGATGGTCGTGCAGGAGGAACGAGGGCGCCAGATGCGGCTTGCCCAGCCTCCGCGCCGTCTCGGAAAAGCTCGCGGCGGCGAAATACAGCAGCGAGATCGACACAAAGACAGGGAAGTTCTCCATCGACGCGTAGAGCGCGCCGATCAGCCGCGCGGTAGCCAGCAGCTCGTCTTCGGTTTTCCGCGCGTAGGTTGACCAATCGCCGTTTCCTGCGAAGATTTCCGCCAGCCGCGCCACGCCAAGAAGCGTCAGCGGGAATCCCGTGGAAAGCAGCGGGTCTACAAACCCGGCCGCCGAAGGCAGCAGCGCCCAATGCCGGCCGGCGATCGCTCCGCTGCGGAACGATAGCCGCGGCGCGTGGACGAACGGCATCACCGGCTCGGCCCCGGCGAACTGTGCCCGGATCATGGGAAAGCGGTCGATCAGCCGCTGCCAGGCGTTCGCTCCGTCAAGCTCGAAATTCCCCGCCACTCCCGCGCTGGTAATGCCGTTGGCGAAGCGCAGCACCCACATCCAACCGCCGTCGAAGATATGATGGACCGCCGCGTCGTCAACCGGATAGGGCGCGTCAAGTTCCTCCATCCTTGCGACGCCCGTGAAATGCGTGTAGAGCGCTTCCGTCCGCGGCATTTCCGCCAGCGGCAGTTCGGGCAAGGCGAACGCGCGATGCAGGAAGCCTCGCGGACCGCTGGCATCGACCGCGAATCTCGCGCCGATCGCGACCCCGTCTCCCTCCAGCACGATGCCGCCCTCGTGCTCACGAGCTGTTTCCAGGCGGACTTGGTCGCGATACTCGACCCCGCAGTTCTGCGCTTCCTTTACGAAAAACGCATCTACGTCCGCTCGATACCAGTGGGTATCGGCGATTTCGTCGCGCGGGCTGGCGGCGACCAGAAGTTGATCTTCGCGCCGCGGCGGACGGCCCGCCTGATGATGATAAAAGGTGAACCCGCGCTTCAGGCCGCATGCCAGTTCCGGGTGCGTCTTCCGCCACGGCCCCCATTTGCACAGCGGCAGCAGGTTCGGCAGCTCGTGGCGCGTCGCCAGTTCTTCCAACAGGAGATTCGACAGCGGCGTGGTCGATTCGCCGATCGCGAAGCGCGGGTGCCGGCCGCGCTCCAGCAGGATGACCGATTTTCCCAGCCGCCGCGCGATCATCGCCATCAAAGAACCGGCAAATCCCGACCCGATGACCGCCAGGTCGTAATCCGCGCTCACCGGCACGCCCCGCATTCGATCCGCGGCGCGAGAGTCTGATCGAGATTCATGCGGTGTAATCGCTCGGCGCGGGCATCGAAGCACTCGTCACATCTCGAAAACCGGCGCAAATCCCACAGGTCCGCGAACACGCGTCCCTGGTCCAGCGCCACTCCATATTCCACCGATTCTTCCAGCATCGCGAGCGAGGGCTGCTCGCCCCCGCGCGTGGGAATCAGCGTCGCGGCGGAAGCGCCGCACTCGAACGCGAAATCGACCGACCGGCACGCCCATTCCACGGCTTCGCCGTCCCGCATAAACGGCGGCTTCATCAGGATGAACGCGCGCAGATCGATCCCGTTCGCGCTCAAAAAATCCGCCGCGGCGCGAAATTGCTCCAGCGTCATGCCCTTGTTCAGGCGCGGCAGCACTTCGGGATGTACCGTCTCGAGCCCCATCGCGACCTCCAGCCTTCCCGAAAGCAGATCGCGGAATCGCAGGCAACCGTCGCCTGCCAGCGCCGGATGGCTCTCGACAATGACGTGCTCATAGCGCCCCACCAGCGCTGCGATGGCCGCATAGTCCGCTACCGGAATCGCCCGCGGATCGAAGAAGCTGCCGCTGTTGTAAAGCTTGATGTGCGGCGCTGCGGGTAGCTGAGCCAGCGCGTACTCGATTTGCGCCGGAATCGTTCCCACGGGCACCGGTTCCGCGAGCGTGTTCTTCCACAGATCGCACATCACGCATTTCCACGGGCATTCGCGATTGGTAAGAAAAACGGTGTTCACCAGGACCATCGCGCCGGCTCGCGAACGCTCTGCCTCGGCAAAAAACGACCACGGCCGGAACGGATCGAGACTCGTACGTGTCTTCACGAATACAACGACAGAAACTGCCGCCGGTACTCCGCCTCACGGAACGGCAGGCGTTCGCGCAAACCTTCCGCGGGCAGCGCGCCGTGCTGAAAACGGCGCTTCGGAAACACCGGCATCTCCATCCCCGTCAACGCGCGAATCCCCCGGCTCACAATCTCCCCCTTCAACCGGTAAAGCGTGGGCACATCGTATTTCGTCAGCTCGATGAACGGCACCGCCTCGGCAACCGCAATTACCGAGGGCCGCAGGTACGGGCTGAATCCGTGAAATCCGAAATGGCGCCCCGGCGCATAGGTGCGCGTGTACGCCCGGCTAAGCCCGCCGCTGTACGTCAGCGAATGCTTGATCTTTCCCACGCCCCAACCTTCCTGGTACAGCATCTGGTTGTGGATCACGCTGCGAATGGTCAGTTCCGGATTCTCTTCAATCGGGTAATCTTTCAGATTTTCGTCGCCGCCATCGCCATCCGCCAGGAATCGCCACCCGGGATAACGCGCGCGAATGCCGCGGCACAGCGCCACCGCCATCGTCGCCGATTCGATATCCAGCGGCTTGTAGTCTTCCACCAGCCGGATGGTTTCCTGAACGTCGAGCGCCCCGCGATCGACCTCGATGGGTTCCAGAAACAGCCCCAGCCCGAGCTTCTCCAGGAACGCGCGCGCCTGCCCGACATCCGGTCCGCCGCCGAGGTCGAGCACGAACGCCTTCAATCGCCCGGGATTCATGCCTAGCTTGCGCATCACGTGGTACGCGCTGAGGAACACGCTGCCGCTGTCGATGCCGCCGGAAAAACAAACTCCCAGCGGCTCGCGCTCCGGCGTCGCCTTCAGGAAGCGCGCAATCTCTTCCGCCAGCGCGCCGATGTACGCCGCGCCGATGGCGTCGAGATCCGCCGGCAAGCGGGCCGGCTGCGGATCGAAGAAACGCGTGTAAGTCGGATCGGGATCGGGACAGCCTATGAGTTGCAGATGGACGACGTGGTGCGCCGGCACCATCCGCGTGTAGCTGGGATGAAACTGCCGCTCCAGCCCTTCCTTCTTGAGCCACTCATAAATCGTGTCGATGCGGTCGGCAACGATCAGGATCGGCCCGGCCTGCTGTTTGGCCAGAAAATAGCGCATCGGCCGGTCGAGCGAGCGCGCCATCGTCACGGTCTGCCCCTGCCGCGCGACGAGCGCGAACGACCCTTGCAAATTGCGGGCCGTCTCCACCGGGTTTTTCAGCAGCGCTTCCCGCGCCGCCTCCACGGTGGTGTCGTAAAGCTGATTCCCCGCGGGATCCAGAAGATCGATGACTCGTTCGATATAGCTATGCATTTGCGGCAACCTTGAGAGGCGCGGGTTGGCGCGAGGAACGCCAGATTTCGATCGCCATGGCGATCGGCCCCACAACTGTGAGCGCGAAATAAGGCGCGTCCACGTTCTGCGCCAGGCGGAACCCCAGTTCCGCCACTGCCACCAGGAACGCCACCAGAATCTGCCCGCGTTTCGATTTCACGGTGGTCTTGGGGTCCGTGATCATGAAGAAAATGTAGAGCTGGTACATCGGCCCGGTGATGGGCGCCACTTCCGCCAGAAAAGGATGGCCGGTAATCAGCGTGCGCACGCCGGCCAGCGCCACAAACGACACCACGTACGTCGCCGTGATGTGGAAGCGCTTCACCCGCCACGTAATGAATGCCCCGAGCACCCAGACGACGAGCATCGGCCAGATGGTGTTGCCCCATTGAATACTGAGCGTAGCGACGAATTCCGGCGCCAGCAGCAGCATCGCGGAAATAGCCAAATTCGAAGGGTTCCACAGGTGCCGTCCGTGCCAGCGGATCGCGTATTTCGACGTGATGGCAATCGCCGCTGTGAGCGCGTACGGCCAATACTCGGGTGAGCGGATCAGGATGCCCACGCTGATGCCCGTGATGTAGGCGCTCGCCAGCACCGGCCACTTGTGAAACATCAGCCGCGCCAGCACCAGTTCGAAGGCCATCGAGGTCCCGATCGCCAGAAGCGTCCGCGACATGCTTTCCAGCAGTCCGAACGAAACTTGCCCCACCAGAAGAATCAGCGTGATGAAGATCGGTGGAAGATACCGGTTCTCGATGCTGAAAAAGCGCGCGACGGCGCCGCCCGGACTGCTGTTTTGCCCCTCCACGGCGCCCTCGCGAATCATGGCTCTATTATCCTATGCCGCTGGTTCAGGGCCGGCGCGGCAAGCGTCTGCGTTTTTCCCGAGGGCCAGCGAATTTCTACGCGGTCCACCGCCGTGGCCTTCCCCAGGCCGAAATGCAGCGCGCGGTCGTTCTGCGAACAGAACCCGCTGCCGCCCGAAACCTGCTGCAGTTGCTGCTGCCCGTTCCAGAACACGCGCACCTCCGCGCCGATCGCGCTGCGATTGCTGGCGCTGCCCTCGAGCTCGAATTCGATCCAGTGGTTCTCCGGCGCCACGGTATTTTTGTAAATCAGCAGCGGGCCATTCTGGTTCGCCACCACCGCGTCCAGCACGCCGCGATTCCACAAGTCCACCAAGGCCAGCGACCGGCCGTCGTAGACGTCGTTCACGCCCACCAACTGCGCCACTTCCTTGAACTCGCCGGACCCGTCATTCAGGTAGATCTTCTTGTGCTGGTACCCCGCCAGGCTTCGCCTATCCATTGCGGGCCAGTTGTTGGCGTCACCGATGATAGTGCTGTTGCCCCCGGCTACCTTGGAGAAGTCGTACCAATAGCTGCGATTGCGGTCGAGCGAAACGTTGCCGTTGGTGACGTAGAGGTCCTCGTAGCCGTCGTTATTCAAGTCGCCGAACTGCATCCCGAAGCTCCAGCCGGCCATCTCCACGCCCATCGAGTTGGCCAGGTTTTCATAGCGCGGGTCGGCCGCGTTCGAACCCGCCTTCGGCATCCACAGGTTGTTGCCCTGCACCAGAATTCCCTCTTCGGAAATGTTTGACACGTAAACCCCGAAGCGTCCCTCGTTGAGCACGTCGCCCACCGCGGCGCTCATGCCGCTTTTGGGCGCATAGCCGATGCCGGTTTCCCGCCCCGCTTCGCGAAAGTGCTTGCCGCCCTCGTTCAGGTAAAGCTCGGAGACGCCGTAATCGTTGGCCACGAAGAGATCGGGATAACCCGTGCCGCGCAGGTCGGCCGCCACCGCGGCGAGCGTCCAGCGGCGCGACTTGATACCCATCTTCTCCGAAACTTCCTCGAATCGCCCGCCGCCCAAATTGTGGAACAGGTACTTGCGGCCGCCATTCTGCGCATATTCGAAACTCTCCGGCATCATCTTCGTGTTCTTCAGATGCCAGAGATCGACGTCTTCGGGATAATATCCGCCCAGGAACAGATCGAGCTTGCCGTCGCCATCGTAATCGAACCACACCGCGGTGTTGGCGTTCACCCACGCCGGCAATCCGGCCTGCTCCGTAACACGCGTAAAATGTTTTCCGCCGTCGTTGTGGTAGAGTTCCGGTTTACCCCATTTGTAAATCAGCACGTCTTCGAACCCGTCGTTGTCGTAGTCGCCCCACACCGCGCCCATCGACACGCCCGTGCCCGGCCGGTTCAAATCGGCCAGCCCGACTTCTTCCGCCACGTCGCGAAACGTCCCGTCGTGCTGATTGCGGTAGAGCGCGTTCCGGCTACCCTCGCCGCTGTTCGTCACGTAGATGTCCGGCCAGCCGTCGCGGTCGAAATCGGCGATCGAGACCGCCGCGCCCATCGACGCGATTTGCGCCATGATGTGCGCCAGCTTGTGATCGAGATGCGGCGAGGTGTGATGGAAATCGATGCCGGCGGCTTTCGAGACTTCTTCGAAATGGAATCCGTAGCGGGCCAGGGCGCTCGCCGGAGTGGCCCCCGCCGTATTGTGCGCCGCGATCCGCCGGATGACCAGCGGAGTGGCCAGCAATCCCACAAACAGAATTGCGATCGCGATCCGCATATCAGTTCCTCAGCGCCCTCTCGAACGCCTCCGGCGTGACGTAGCGCGTGTGAAAATCCAGCCAGTCTTCGGGATGAAGCTTGTACGCCGGGTCGTCTTCCAAAATCCCTGGGGGCGCATCGTAGCTTTTCATTCCGTGGTACGGCAGCGGCAGAACCGTCTTCGAGTAGACCGAATTGAAATCGCCGTCCTTGATCCACCCGTCGCCGGTCATGATGTAATCGCGCTTCCATCCGGCGGGCGGCGCTGCCGGCGCGCGGAATCGCAGCAGCAGTTCATCCCCGGCGTTGGCGATCACCATGCGATCGTCCACCTTCTCGAGCAATTCGCGGACATCGCCGAAGCGCGTGAAATACCCCTCCTGATCGTGCCAGATCGGCGTGCTGCTTGCGATCTTATTGTAGTCCGGCAGTTCCGGCGACGACGCATTCGCCGCCGTTACTTGTGAAAATCCGCGGTAGCGCAGTTCGGCGCGCGCCAATCCAAGGCGCTGCACCTGATTGCGATCCGGCGCTCCGGCAGCCCAGGCCAGTTGGTCCCAATAAACTTCCAGATTGGTCCGCAGGCGCAATTTCCTCGGCGCGCCGGGCCGGAAAATCCCCGTCAGATCGAGCACCACGGTCTTCATCTTCCCTGCCGGGAAGCCGAGATTGGCTTTCGCCGTGCTCCACTTGCCCTGTGCGCCCGGCACTTCGATGCTCAAGCCCTGCGGCTGCGCAATGCTGTTCTGCCCGATGGCGATATTCACCGTGGCGTCGGTCGGGTGCGTCCATCCCGTCGCGATCAGGTACAGCGGACCCGTGCGCGGCGCGCTCTCGGGCAGTTCCAATTCCACCCAATGATCGCGCGTCAGCCCCTGATACGGACCCCGGCCAAAGGTATCGAGATAACTGCGGTCGATCTCGCGAACGGTCGCGCTCACGTCGCTGCCACAATCGTCGCGCGCGCGGGCGAAAGGCTGTGTCTCGCCGGTGGTGAAAATCTTGAGCGGCGGAGGCGGCACCGAAAACCGCTCGTCGGCGAACACCTCCGTGCCTTTCGGGTGGTCCACCACCATCAGCGCGTAGTGGTCGATGTAGTAGGTCTCCCAAAGCTCGTCGGTGATGCGCAGATCGTAAAAGCCATCGCGCGGCTGAAGCGCCGCGCCCGGAATCTTAAACCACTCTTCCGTTCGGTAGATTCCGGCGACCACCTGCGCGTTGATGTGCAGCCCCAGCGCCGCCGACCACGGCGAGCCGTCTTTCACGAAGCTCATCTGCCTGCCGTCCCACGCGAACAGCCAAGGGCACGACCCTTTCAGACGCTGCGTGGCCAGAATCTCCTGCCCCGCTTTCAGCTCGAATTCGCCCTGCACCACGCCGTTCGGCCAGGTAATCCGCGCCACATCCACGCCCGTGTGATCGCCCAGCCCGAAATGCACCAACGGCGACGCGATGGGCTGTTTCTCGGTTAGCAATCCGGCGCGCACCTCGATCTCCCCGCCGATCCCGAACGAATTGATACGCTGATCTCCGCTCGCCTTCGCCGCCCGCAAGCGAATATCCTGCCAGCCGTAATTCCTGCTGCCGTGATTGATCAGCTTCACCGCCTTGCCGGAACGATCCAGTCCGATCAGGTCGAGCCGGCCGTCGCCGTCGATGTCCGCCACGATCGGCGAGATCGCGTTCGCCGCGATTTTCTGATAATGGCCGCCGTCCGCCAGAAATATCTGGCCGTCCCCCACCAGCAGGTCGATGGCGCCGTTGTTGTCGAAGTCCGCCGCGGTCAGCGCCGGCGAGCCCCCGGCATCCGCCTTCACAACATCGCCGGAATCCTTGTCGGAAAACCGGACCACCGCGCCGTCTTCCCGCAGCAGCACGAAATCCATGAGCCCGTCGTGATTGATGTCCGCTGCCGTTACGGCCCGAAAACGCCCATCCAGTCCCGCGCGCGGCCGGTACTGTCCCAGCCGCTCGTTGGTAAACACGTGCAACCCCTCGCCTGCATCGAGAATCGCCACGTCCGGCACGCCATCGCCATCGAGGTCCGCGCTGGCGAACGCCTTCAAACCGTTCACCCCCCCGAAAGGATGGATCACCGCGAACGTTTCGTCGCCGTTATTGCGCAGCACGATCGGCTCGCCGCTGTCCGCACCGAGCACGATATCCAGATCGCCGTCGAGATCGCTATCGAAAGCCCACGCGCCTGTATAGGCGCCGTGCAGGATGTTCGCCGGCAAGTGTGTCCGCGCGGTGATGTCGGTGAAGTGCTCGGGATCCAGCTGCTCGTAGAAAGTGAGCCCGGCCGTGCCCGCGAAAACCAGGTCGGTCTTGAAATCGTAATTCAGGTCGATGCCGAGGACGGCTTTCGGCCTGCCGGGAAGCGAAAAACCCGGCCCGTGCACCGCGGCATCCGTGGCGAAGAGGATGGTCGCAGGGCCTCTGTCGTCGAGCGGTATGGCCGCCAGCGGCAAGCCATCCATCGGCTTGGCTTCGAAGTTCAGGGCGAGATCCGCCGCAGCAGGTTCCGGCGAGGGCGCCGGCAACTTCAGGAACCGAACGAACGGATCGCTGACGAATGTGGTCGGCGTTTTTACCTCGTTCAGGCTCTTGCGATAGTCCGGCACGCGGGCGAGGGAATTGCGCAGGTACATCACGCGAATCGCCGCCATTTTTGGGTTCGTTCCCCCGGCCGCCTCGCGCAGGGCATCCATCTGCTCCCGCACTTCCGCCGGCCAGCCGGCCGACGCCTGCGCCAGCTTGCCCACACAGCTCGCCAAAGCTCCGCCATCACCCGTCTTCGCCGCCAGCCGCGCCACTTCCAGCAGCACCGCGACATTATCGGGATGCCGATCGAGCAGCTTGGCGAAGAGCTTTTCCGCGTCGGTGTCGCTCGTGGGCTTGCCTTCGCGCTCCGTCTCCTCGGCCAGCGAAAACTGCGCCTTGGCGTTTTGAGGATCGAGCTGGACCGCCCTCCTCAGGTGCGCGATGGCTTCCGGCAGCTTGCCGCGCCGGTCTTCGATCGTCCCCAGCAGCGCCTCGATCGCGCTATCGTTCGGGGCCAGTTGCCGCGCCCGTTCCACGCTCTCGAATGCCGCATCGAAGTTCTGCTGCCGGGCCGATAAGAGTCCGAGATCGGCCCAACTGGCCGGTTCACCCGGAGCGATCCGGGCAGCGAGATGCAGCTTTTCCTGCGCGCGGACATCGTCACCGCTCTGCAATGCCGCGACGCCAACCGAAAAGGCGGTCACTACTTCGCCGTATTGCGGGGATTCCTTGCCAGGCAGACCGGAATGGCGGCAGGCACTGCTGTAAACGAAGGCAGCTAAAAGAGGGGCAGCGAGGCTCCACGTAATCCGGCGGAACGTCATTACGCAAAAATGTCCTGTTCCGACATCTTCGGAGTGTGACAGGCGCCGCTTGGAGCGGTCAATAATCGATTCCTATTACGGTTCGAGTATGATGAGCTTCGTGAAGCGGTCTTCCAGCGAACTGGTTTGGCCGGCCGCGTGTGCCGCGATTCTGGTTTGGAAGTTGTTCCTGCCGGGATTCATAGGGATGGCGGACAACGGCGACTTTGGAAAAGTCGCCGGGCCGTTGTGCGTGGCGAGCGCGGAGCCGGAGCGCGAAAACTTCTTTCACGCGCTTTATCTGCGGCGGCCGGCGAATTGCATCGCGGCGCCCGCCCCCACTTCTGAACTGGCGTTGGCGGGACTCGCGTCCGGGCTCGCAGAGGCTTCCAGTCACCGGAGGAGGTTCGATATATGATGGCTGGGCGCGATCCATGCGCTGATCTTCCTTGCCATCTACTTCGCGCGGCGGCCGGCGAAGGCGATTGTGGGCACGCAGGCGCCCGATGACGCGATCGATGACGCCAGTCAGGCTGTCACCTATTCGGGAAAATGGCGAGCGGGAGCGTTCTGGTCGGCTCTTAGCGGAACGGTCACGTTTACGGATGCGGCCGGGGCGCGGCTCGCTGCTCGTTTCGGGCCACGATCGACCTCTACGCGCGGCAGATAGTGTGGCAGGCCAGCAACGCCTTCCGTGATCTGAAGGCGGGACCGCATCAAGTGGAAATACGGGGCACCGCCCCACCAGGCGGATTGCAGCGGCAGCTTCGTATCGACGCGTTCGCGGTCCGTTAGCTTAAGCTGTGCCGCTAATTCTCCGAGCGGCGCCGGCGGACGAGCCAAGGCTCAATGGCGCCCGGATTCTCGAGGATCTCGTTCTCGAGTTCCGTGAACTGGCCTTCAATGATGGCCCGTTCGATGTCCGCACCCAAAGTTTCATCCCCGGTTTGGATGCGCTTTTTCTCGATGAGAGCCAGGATCGCCTCTGAGAGTTCCATACGATTCTTCGTATCGCCCATATCCCGACCTCCTGTCTAGAAAGACGCCGAAGTAGGCGAAAAGTTTCACCAGGCGCTTCCAAAAGAGTACTGTCGGAGCATTACTTCGGGCAAATTAGAGTAATAAGCGCCGGTATAACTCCTCGTAACGCGACATCATGTGGTCCAGCCCGTAGCTGTTCAGCGCCACAGCGCGCGCCTTGGCGCCGCGCTCGCGCAGATCGGAGCAGTTCATCGCCTCCAGCATGGCCTGCGCCAGCGCCGCGGCATCTCCAGGCCCGCAAAACCACGCCGATTCCGGCCGCGCAATTTCGGGAATGCCTCCCACGTTTGTGGTGACAATCGGCAGGCCGGCGGCCATCGCTTCCAGGATCACCAGCGGGAGGCCTTCGTTCACCGAAGAGAAGACAAAAACGTCAAGGTTGTGTAATGTTTCGGACGAATTGGCGGTGCGCCCTTCCAGCCGCGCTTTCCCCTCCAGCCCCAGCCGCGCGATTTGCGCGGCGAGATCGCCCTGCAACGCGCCATACCCATAAATACTCAACTCCGCACCGGGCGCGGACGGCAACACGCGGGCGAAGGCGTCGAGCAGGATGGAGTGGCCCTTCGCCGGCACCAGGCGCCCGATGGTTCCGAAGCGAAAACGCGGCCCGTGGCTCCCCGGCGCCGCCGGATGGTCCTGAAAACCGGCCAGCGGAATTCCGTTCAGAATCACCGAACACTTCTCCGGCGGATAACCGAGCCTGTTTTCCAGCCCCCGCCGCACGAAATCGCAGACGAAGACGACGTGGCTGGTGAGCGGCCTTACCCATCGGAAATACCGTTCCTGATAGGGCAGATCCTTCGATGTGGTCACGCTGTGACGCGTGTTGACCACCACCGGCACGCCGGCCAGGCGCGCGGCCAGTGCGGCGTAATGGTGAACTCCGGGATTGTGTCCGTGGATGATCTCCGCGCCATCCGCGCGCAGGCGCTTGCCCATGGCCAACACGGCCGCCATCGAGAATCCACGCGCTTTCTGAAAGGGCACCACGGGAATGCCGGCGGCTTTCACGGGTTCGGCCAGCGGACCCGCGCCATACAAGCAGTAGACCGTCACCTGGTGCCCGGCCTTCCGCTGCGCCAGCGCCAAATCGACGGCCAGCCGCTCCAGGCCCCCGAGTTCCAGATCTTCGACTAATTGGACGATGCGCACAGCCCGGCTATCTCATGGAAGCATTCCATCCACCACCGCGATGGTCTCGGCGAAACGCGCGTCCCAGCTTACCCCCTTCACGCGGTCCATCCTCTTCCGGCGCAGTTCGGGCGTCTCTTCCGCCAGTGCCCGTTCGATCGCCGCCAGGTAAGCCTCTTGGTTCTCCGCCAGGTACACGACCTCCCCGAAAGCGCTGGTCTCGGGCGTCACCACCGATACCACCGGTTTGCCCGTGGCCAGGTATTCGCGCAGCTTCAGCGGGTTCGAGTGCCTGGTCTGCCGGATCACCTGATGGGCATAAATCGCCACATCGAACGCCGCCGCCCAGTGTGGCAGCTCCTCGTACGGGCGCGGACCGGCAAAAATCACATTCGAAAAGCCGCGCAAACGGCTTACATCCGCGGCAATCAGTCCGATGAACAGGAATGTCCATTGCGGGCGCGACCCGGCCAGATACGCCAGTAAATCGTAATCCAGAAACTCGCCGACGGTGCCGAAATATCCGATCACAGGATGCCGCAGGCCACGCACCTCCTCGGCGGCCTGAGTCGCCGGGTCGGCAGCCTGCGAAAATAACTCGAAATCCACGCCGTGCGGTGCAAAGTGGATGTTCGAATTGAGCGCGCGCTTGGCCTCCAGGATTGCGCGCGGCGCCACGAACACCACGTCCGCCCGGCGCGTCAGATCGTCGTCGAGCGCCTGGATCGCAACCGGGTCCATGCCAGGATACGAAGCGTAGTCGTCGATGCAGTAATACACCGTCAGGTTCTCGCCCAGGCGCTTCGCCAGCGGGCCGGGATGCGGCACCACGAACCACGAAATCCGCTGCCCGAAGCCGATACGGCGCATGGCGCGGCGCACCAGATATGCGCCCAGCCGGCGATTCAGCGCGTCCATCATGGGCAGTTTCCGAAAAGGAATTTGCGGAACCGTCGCCACATAAAACCGCTCTCCCACTTTTTGCGGCGGCTCGAGCGCGCGCGCCAGCTTCCGCCACAACTTGCGCACGTCGCGCGGACTCTTGCCCGGAGCGCGGCTTCCGGGCGTTTCCACGTACAGTACCGGAACCATCTTTCCCAGCCGCCGCGCGATGTGGTGGCTGCTGGTGCGATTCTCCGCGAACCAGTCGTTGCCGAAATAAACGATGGAATAGTCGCGCAGGCCGCTCATGGGCTTTCGAATTGTAGCAGGGTTCGTTGTAACCTGAAGATTCGTTTGGCATGACGCATGCGGATCACGGTCGTCACATCGTACTTTCCGACCTCGGCGCGCCCCTATGGCGGTAACTCCGCCTTTCAGACATTACGGCATCTCAAGCCTAACGCCTCCATTGCGGTTGTCTCGCCCCAGGAACATTACCCGGACATCCCGTTTCTCAAACCGGCGCGATACGAACCGGTCGACACCGCCTGGCAGCCGCCGGACTTCGAAACCACCTATGTCACCTATCCCGTGGTCCCCATTCTTTCGCGCCCGTTCAACGGGCCCATCTGCGCCAAAATCCTGTTGCCCCACGTCCGCATGACCCACCCCGATCTCATCCTGAATTACTGGCTCTACCCCGATGGCTACGCCGCCGTGCGCATCGCCCGCGAATTGCGCGTGCCGGTGGTGGTCGGGGCTATCGGGTCGGACATTCGCACCCGCAACGACCCCTTCACCATCCGGCTGGTGCGCGAAACCATGCTCGGCGCCAATGCCATCATCACCGTCAGCGAGGAACTTCGGCAGCAGGCCCTTACACAAGGTGTGCCGGGAGAGAAAATCACGGCCATCCTCAACGGCTGCGATACCGCCATCTTCCACCCCGGCGACCGCGCCGCCGCCCGCCGCGAAACCTGCTGCGAGACCTCCGCCGAACTCCTGGTTTATGCCGGCAATCTATTGGTAACCAAGGGCTTGGATGAATTGCTCGAGGCCTTTATCACGCTCGCGAAATCCCGGCCGGCATTGCGCTTGGCAATGGTCGGGCAGGGCCCGTTTCGCGACAGCCTGGCGCGCCGCGCCGCGCTCGCCGGAATGGAAAAGCGCGTCCTTCTGCCGGGCCGCGCGGACGCCGCCGGCGTCGCCAACTGGATGCGCGCGGCGGACATTTTCTGCCTCCCCAGCTATTCCGAAGGATGCCCCAACGTGTTGGTGGAAGCCCTGGCCTGCGGCTGTCCGGTGGTGGCGACCAATGTCGGCGGCATCCCGGAATTAGTGAAGAAAGGCTGCGGCCTGCTGGTGCCGCCGCGCGATCCCGCCGCCCTCCGCCTGGGCCTCGAGAAAGCCCTGTCCAGGCAGTGGGACCGCGCCAAAATCGCACGTGCCGCTACGCGCAGTTGGGACACCGTCGCCGCGGAAACTCTCGCGGTTTGCCGCAAAGCCCTTCAAACCTAATAGCTCGAAAGGGCTATTCGCGGTCGGGCCTTCCCCGACTCCGGTTTGGTTCGACCCGTTTCATATTTGTATAGCACGGAGTATCAAACTGCTAAGGGAACTGCGTGGGATGTACCGATTTCGATTAAAACTTTCGACGGTGGGCGTCTCTCATGCGAACGACGGGAGAAAGACTGCACAAGTAATCCCCCAGGGTGCCGAACTCATGACGGGCGATGCTGATGTCGAGGACCCCTCCGCCAACGGGCGAAAGCTTGTCAGCGTGGTTTGGGAAGGAAGATCGCTGGGAATCTTCCTGGTGGATCTTCTGGAACGCGCCGAAAGGGTCCGGCATGCCGGAGGATAATTTCGGCCGCCTGTCCCCCTGTGGCTCTCCACAGGTTCGTTTTCGAAATGAAGGAGCCTTACCTGACATGGCAAAACCAAAACTCCTGATGGCGGACGACCACGAGCTTCTCCTCGACGGTCTCAGGCGTCTGCTCGAAACTGATTTCGATATCGTGGGCTCGGCTCGGGACGGCCGGGAAGCGGTGGTGCTATACGAACAACTTCGCCCGGATGTCCTGCTGCTCGATATCGGCATGCCGGGGCTGAACGGAATTGAGGCCACCCGTCAAATTAAACGATCGTTTCCCGATGCCCGCGTGATTTTCGTGACCATGCAGACCGATCGTGTGTACCTCGAAGAGGCTTTTCGCGCCGGCGCTTCCGGTTTCGTGGTGAAACAGGCGGCGGCCAGCGAGTTGATCGAAGCCATTCGTATGGTTCTGCTCGGGCGTCGATATGTCAGCGGCCGGCTTACGGCAGCCGCGGGATCTTCCCAGACATTCGAAACGGATTTCGGTTCGGATCCGCATTTCGGCGGAAAACTGACCCCACGCCAGCGCGAGGTGCTGCAACTCGTGGCGGAGGGAAGGTCGATGAAGGAAATCGCCCGAACTCTCGGGATTTCCGTTCGCACGGTGGAATTCCACAAGAATGGCCTGATTCAGCAATTAGGCCTGCGCACCGTCGCCGAACTCACCCGCTACGCCATCGATCAGCGCATCACCCTCTAACACGCAGCCCCGCAGACGCGGCGCCGCCATGGTGCTCCTCGTCTCACACCCGCCCGCCATACGGCCCGAATCGCACCGACACGGACCTCCGCTGCATAGCAAACTGGCAACCGGAGGGGTAGAAATGAAGTTCGAAAGCCTGCATCAACTGTACCTGATGGAATTACGGGACTTATATGACGCGGAAAAACGCATTGTAAAAGCTCTGCCCAGAGTCATCGAAAATACGACATCGCCGGATTTGCAGACGGCATTATCGAATCACCTGCAAGAAACTAAGGGGCATGTGACACGCCTCGAGCAGGTGTTCAAGCTGCACAATGAGGAGGCCAAAACCGAGACCTGCGACGGCATGAAGGGCATCCTGTCGGAAGGTGAAGATATTCTGGGGCACGACGAAAATCCCGAAGTCCGCGACGCTGGCATCATAGCGGCGTGCCAGAAAGTGGAGCACTACGAAATTGCCTCTTATGGCACCGTGCGCAAGTGGGCTGAGCAGATGGGACACACCAAGGCCGTTCAGCTCTTACAACAGACTCTCGACGAGGAAAAAACCGCCGACAGGAAGTTGACCGAGATCGGTGAGAAATTGAATCCCCAATCGGTCCGCCACGCGGGGTAAGACTTGTAGGGGCGGCCATATGATCGGCCGCCCCTCGTTTTCTATTGCAGCATCATCATCGGGTGCAGACGCCGCGCGTTGTCGCAACTGCGCAGCTTCTGCAGCGCCGCCGCCTCGATCTGGCGAATCCTCTCGCGCGTCAACCCGAAGCTCTGGCCGATCTCCTCCAGCGTATATTCCCGGTCGAACCCGATTCCGAAGCGCATCCGCAGCACGCGCTCTTCATTGGGCGGAAGCATGCGAAGTACACCCGCGGTTTCGTCTTCCATATCGTGTGCCATCAGCGGATCGATGATCGAACCGGCAGCCCGCCCCACCAGCAGATCGCCCAGCACCGATTCGCCATCGCTGCCCACCGGCAGATCGAGCGACACCGGATCGCGCGCGATGGTGCGCAGTTGCTGCACCTTGTCGGCCGTGGTTTCCAGCCGGTGCGCGATTTCTTCGTTCTTCGGATTGCGCCCCAGTTCCTTTTCCAGATCGCGCGCCGCGCGCAGGAATTTGCTGAGGCTTTCGTTCATGTGTACCGGAATGCGGATCGTGCGCGATTGATCGGCAATCGCGCGCGTCACCGCCTGCCGGATCCACCACGTCGCGTAGGTCGAAAACTTGAAGCCGCGATGATAATCGAACTTGTCCGCCGCGCGCATCAGGCCGATGTTGCCTTCCTGAATCAAGTCGAGCAGGTGCAAGCCGCGATTGACGTACTTCTTCGCCACCGAAACCACCAGGCGAAGATTTGCCTCCACCAGAGCCGCTTTGGCAGCCTCGGCTTCCGCTTCGCCGCGCCATGCGGCTAGCAGCCAGCGATGCATGCGGGCAGGAGCCACTCCGTCATGCTGCTTCTTATCCTTGGCTGCTTTCTCCAATTCCGTCCGAAAGAACTTCCACTGCTCCGGACGGAATGGGATCTGCCGAACTTCCTGCGAGCAGCGCACGCGCAGCCGCACGATCTCGCGGTTCAATTTCGCCCGTAGATTGGTATGCCGCTGGGGAGTCGCCGCCAGCTTGGCTTCCATATCGTGCAAACGCTGGTACATCCGCGCAAAGCGCGAAAGTCGCCGCACCACATCGTTGCGCATGGCGTCGCGAACGTCGTCGTCCACGCTGTTGTATTCTACAAACTCGTCGATGAGGCTCTTGTCGCGGCGAACCATGTCGTAGAATTCCGAGGCTCGGCGCCACACCAGGGGCGCACGCGAAATCGCCTTATGCATCAATAGCTTACCGCGCTCCATCCGAGTCGCCAGGGCAATCTCGCCCTGCCGGCTGAGCAAGCGGACCGCGCCCATCTCGCGCAAATACACCCGCACCGGGTCGTCGGTCGATATATCTTTACTGGGTTCCTGCTCCGGGAACTCGGCGTCCTGTATCTCGACCGTATCTTCCACGGCGATCGCAGCGCCGCCAAGGGCGTCATGCGCCCAATAGTCTTCGAATCGCTCCATCTTCCCTCCAACCGGCCCTCCGGCACCGCTATTATATTGATTTAAGATTAGTTACCCTTACGGGTGCCAGATTCTTAAGAGGACTTTCCTATCTCATTGGATGCGGCCCAGACGTACTGGGTTGCACTTGCGAGAGGCGCTCCGGGAAGGTTACCGAGCCTGATAGAACGCCTTCAGAACCGCAGTATTAGATGCCGTCTTTCCAGGATACCGCAGAAGCTCGCGCCTGACTACTCCGGAACTCTGCTACTGCTGGTATAACGGAGGCAGTCATGAAAACGCTGACCTTCGCCCTCCCATTCCTGCTGGTGCCGATCTTATCCGCGGCCGGCCCGGTCGAGGTGCGCACCAACGCCTCATCTATCGTGCTGGCAAACGACTTCCTGGAGCGCACCATCTCCATCGCCGATGGCGACATCGGCACGCGGCAGTTTGTGAACAAAATCACGAATCGCTCCTATGCCTTGCGCGGGAAAGAATTCGAGGTGAAATTCGATTCCGAGCGCGTGGGCTACGACTTCGGCGACGAAAATCCCCGCGCCTTGACCGCCGAGGGCGCTCGCGTGGCCAGCCACGATGTCACGGACACGCCCGGTGGCGGCAAGCGCGTCACGCTGCACCTGGCCGGAACCCGCCCAGCCATCGATCTGGTCTACGAGCTCAATCCCGCCGATTTCTTCACCCGCCAGTGGCTGCACGTCGCCAAACCGCAGCGCGGAACCCTATTTCTCGAATGGGTAGCCCCGGCCAGCAACCAATGGGGCGTGCCGCGATTCACGCTCGGCGGTTTCGGGCAGCCGCTGTTCGCCGAAGACCTGTTCCTCGGCCTGGAATACCCCACCGGCATCAACTCCGCGGATGGTGCGGACGTCAGGCTCGGCGGCAACGTCGGGCTCGATATTCCCGACGGCGGATACACCAGCGAACCGGCAGTCATCGGCGTGGCGCCCGCGGGCATGGTTCACCGGCAATTCCTGGATTACGTTTCGCGCATGCGCGTCGCGCCGGTGCGTCCCTACCTGCTTTACAACACCTGGTACGACCTCCAGCGCCTCGCCATGAATCATGACAACACGCTGGAGCGCGTGCCCACTTTCCAGAAGCTCCTGCTCGGCAAGTACGGCCTGCATCTCGATTCCTTCGTGCTCGACGATGGCTGGGACGACATGCACAAGCTCTGGCAGATCGACCAGCAGCGCTTCCCCGGCGGCTTCACCGATCTCGTCAACGCGCTCAAGACTATCGACAGCCATCTCGGCATCTGGTTCGGGCCGATCGGCGGCTACGACCAGCGCAAAGTCCGCATCGCCACAGGCAAGGCCGATGGCATGGAGATCAGCACCAACGGCCAATTCTTCTGCACCGCCGGCAGGAATTACAGCCGGTACTTCGCCGACACGCTGCTGAAATACGAAAAGGAGTACGGCATCAATTATTTCAAGCTCGACGGCATCGTATTCGGATGCAACGCGCCCGATCACGGCCATCCGCAGGGAGTCTATTCGGATGAAGCCACGGCGCGCACGTTCATCGATCTGCTCGGCAAGCTGCGCGCGCAGGATCCCAAGGTGTTCCTGAATATCACCACCAGCATCTGGCTGAGTCCGTGGTGGCTGAAATACGCCGATACCGTGTGGATGGGCGGCGAGGACTCCGGCTATCTGCCGTCGGTGCCGACCATGGCGGAGCGCCAGAGCGCCATCAGTTACCGCGATTCGGTGCTCTACGACGATTTCGTCAAGCACAAGGCGCAATTCCCGATTTCATCACTGATGACGCACGGAATTATTAAGGGGAAGGCCAACATGCTCGGCGGCGAGAAGGAGGATATCGAGGACTGGCGCGACGAGGTGGTGCACTATTACAGCGTCGGGAACATGATGTACGAGCTCTACATTTCGCCCGAGATTCTGTCGCCGGAGGAGATGGACGTCCTCGGCAACGTGACGAAATGGGCGGAGGCCAATGCCCACCCGCTGCTCGATAACACCACGATGGTCGGCGGCGATCCCGCGCAGCGCGAGCCATACGGGTATGTGCACTCGAACGCGGAGAAATCGATCATCACGCTGCGGAATCCCTTCGTCCGGCCGCGAACGATAAAGTTGAAGATTGACGAGGAGAATGGGTTCACGAAGTTTGAGGGGATCGCAAGGGCGGACCTCGTCTACCCGGAAGAGCATCTGGTTGCCTTTCCGGTCAAGTTCGGCGACAGCCTGACGTTCGATCTCGATTCCTACCAGGAAATCGTCGTCGAGATGCGCCCATTCCCGCATCCACTGGCGTTCCCGCCGCCGGTCCTGGGCGATCCCATTACATACCGGCCGGCCGCCCTATTAACGGTGGCGCCCGGGATGAAAATTACCACTTCTATCGACGTGCCTGCCGACAATCGACAAGCGCGACTCGCGGTGCTCCTCGAGCCCGACCAGGAAGTCAAAGGGTTAAAGGCCGACGCTTCCGATCTCGGGAAACCGCTGCCGCTCTCCGTCGAGAACGGCGGCCATGGGGTCTGGTATTGGTACTGGGCCGATCTCGCGCCCGGCCAACACGCCATCGAGATGAGCTTCCACTCCCATCCGCCGGGCCATATCTCCGTCTGGCTGATGACGCGCCGCACCACTTTCCGGCAGACGTCGTCCCAACCCGGCATGCTGCCGGCCAATAATGGCATCGCCCGCGCCACTCACCTCCTTCTCGAGGAAACCATCCGATGAAACGACGTGAATTCCTTGCCGGCGCTCTCGCCTTGCCCGCCCTCGCGCAGCAAAAGACGCGTTCGTTCACCACCAGCGGCGATCAGTTCCTTCTCGACGGCCAGCCCTTCGTCCTCCGCTCCGGCGAGATGCATTATCCGCGCGTTCCTCGTCCCTACTGGCGCGACCGCATGCGCAAAATGCGCGCCATGGGCCTGAACACCCTTTGCACCTACGTCTTCTGGGACCTCCACGAGCCGCAGCAGGGCAAGTTCGATTTCTCCGGCAATCTCGATATCGCCGAATACGTCCGCAACGCGCAGGCGGAGGGCCTTTACGTCCTCCTCCGCCCCGGTCCCTACATCTGCACCGAATGGGATTTCGGCGGGTTGCCCTGGTGGCTGCTGGCGAGCGATATCAAAGTCCGCACCGCCGATCCGCGATTCCTGCGCGCCGCCACGTTCTACATGACCGAAGTGGGCAAGCAGCTCGCGCCGCTCCAGATCCATCGCGGCGGGCCGATCCTCATGGTGCAAGTCGAAAACGAGTACGGCTCCTTCGGCCACGACCACGATTACATGGGCGCAGTCCGACACATGATCCGCGATGCCGGCTTCGATTGCCAGCTTTACACCTCCGACGGGTCGGGCAAATCGAACCTCGCCGGCGGCACGCTCGACGGCGTGGTGTCGGTGATCAACTTCGGCGACGGCAGCGATCCCCAACGCGAATTCGCCAATTTGGCTTCGTTCCGCCAAAATCAACCGCGCATGAACGGCGAATTCTGGTACGGGTGGTTCGACCACTGGGGCGAGAAACACC
>Ga0335072_10004108_pt1 | contig 21717 bp, 16 predicted proteins | sample Lox_Sample_21_FD_206725 | JGI IMG/M metagenome (GOLD analysis project Ga0335072, IMG submission 206725) | Soil microbial communities from Loxahatchee National Wildlife Refuge, Florida, United States - Lox_Sample_2.1 | ecosystem: Environmental > Terrestrial > Soil > Wetlands | place: USA...
CGACGATCCGTCCCCGGGCCATCAGGACGATCCGGTCCGCGTAGGCGTCGGCTTCCTCGAGGTAGTGCGTCGCGAAGATCACCGTCTTGCCCTGCGCCGCGACCGAGCGCGTCGAGGCCCAGAACTCCCGGCGGCCCTCCACGTCGAGGGCCGCGGTCGGCTCGTCGAGCAGCAGCAGGTCCGGGTTCGCCACCAGCGCGATCGCAAAGCGGACGCGCTGCGTCTGGCCCCCGGACAGCCGGTTGGTCGGGCGGTTGGCGAACCCGGACGCCCCGGTCTGCTGCAGCGCCTCGTCCACGCCGAGCGGACGCGGGTAGAGCGAGGCGACCATCGTGACGAGCTCGCGGACGGTGAGGTGGTCGATCAGCGACCCCGTCTGCAGCATGCCGCCGACCACGCCGGCCGCCACGGCCCGCGCGGGCGACATGCCGAACAGGGAGATGCGGCCGGAGTCGGGCTTGGTCAGGCCGAGCACCATGTCGATCGTGGTCGACTTGCCCGCGCCGTTCGGGCCGAGGAGCGCGACCGTCTCGCCGGGAGCGATGCTCAGGTCGATCGAGCGGACCGCGCGCACGGGCCCGTATGACTTGGAGAGGTGCGACAGGACGATCGCCGCACCGGGAGCGTTGCCGATATCCATGGCACGAGGGTGTCGCGCCGCGGGGTGGCTGCTGTAGTGCCGGCGCTCATCAGTCCCGCGTGACAAATGTCAGACGGCGAGCCGCTCCCGCCGGCCGGAGCCGCGACCGGGCCTGCTACGGGGCCGGCTGCAGCACCGCGCCGCCGATCGACACCATCCTGGCCTCGATCATCGATACCAGGACCCGGCACGGCGTGTCCTGGCTCGGGTTGCGCCACTGATGGCTGGTCCCGCGCTGGACCACGATGTCGCCCTGATACAGGCGGACCAGCGTGCCCTGGTCCAGTTCCAGCTCGAGCTCGCCCGACAGCACGAAGAGGTAGTCGATCGACAGGGTGCGGTTCCGGGGCGAGGCGTAGCCGGGACCGAATTCCACGATGCGCAGCACCGAGGCGGTGCCGGTCAGCGACCGGCCGTCGTCCTGAAGGTCGATTTCGACGTCCACCGAGTTGTCGGCCGGGACCGTGCCGGTCGCCCAGATAACCGCGCTCCTGACGTTTTCGCCGGGAAGGCCCGGTACGGCCACCTTCTCGTCCGCCTGCACGACCGCATGCCCCATCACGTCATGTGCCGTCACGACTCGCCTGACTTTGTCGCCCATGGAGGCCTTTCTCATCGTCAGGGCCGGTTCTTCCCGGGGGGCGAGACGGGCGGCATAGCTCCCGGCCAACATTCGGAGTAACGTCACCTATTACTTTGATGCAGGTGGCGGGGCCGGCACATCACGTGCCCGCGTAGTTCGGGGGACGCGGCAGATGATGCGATATGGGTTATTCACGACCAAACCTTGCGCTGCGGCAGGCACGTGAGCGTTTCGTATCGACCATGCAGCTCGACGGTCAGGTGCGGGAGGAGATCGCGGCGTCCTGGCGGCGCTCGGTATCGCACGGAATCATGCCCGACCGGCTCAGCGTGCCGTACCAGGCCGAGGTCGACGGCGGACGCCTGGAGCGCGCCGCGCGGCCGGTGGCCGACCAGCTCAGCCAGGACCTGGCCGGAACCGGCGTGAGCCTGGTGCTGGCCGACGAGCAGGCCCTGATCATCGACCGGCGGGTGCCCGATCACGACCTGCGCGCCCAGTTCGACCGGATCCCGCTGGCGCCAGGGTGCCACTTCGGCGAGGAGAGCATCGGCACCAACGCGGTCGGGATGGCGCTGCGTCAGGAGAGCGCGGCCCTGGTGGCGGGCGAGGAGCACTTTAACGACACCCTGGCCGCCCTGATGTGCTCGGCCGCGCCGGTCGTTGACCCGGCGACCGGCCGCATGATCGGCGCGGTCGGGCTCACCACCAAGGCCCAGGAAGACACCTCGTTGATGGTGCCCTTCGTCCGGGGCGCCGCCCGGGAGGTCGAGCAGCGGCTGGTCGAGGGGATATCCGTGACCGATCGCGTGCTCTTCGAGCACTTCCTGCGGGCCAGGCGGCGGGCGAAGGGCCCGCTGGTGTCGGTCAACGAGCGCACCATGCAGGCCAACGCGGCGGCGGCCGGGCTGACCAGCGCCGCGGACCGGGCCCCGCTGTGGGATTGGGCCGCCCGGGTGCTGGCCGGGGCGGCCCCGGCGGTCGCGCTGCTCCGCCTGGCCGGCGGCGTCGAGGTAACCGCCAGGGCCCGGCCGGTCCGGGACGGCGACCTGCTGGCCGGCGCCCTGGTCCGGCTCGATCCGGACCCGGCCGCCACGGCCAGGCCGGAAGAGGAAGGGGTCGCGCTCGGGTGGCCGAGCCTGACCCCGACCGAGCGCAGCGTCGCCGCCGTCGTGGCCGAGGGCACGACCAACCGCGAGGCCGCGGCGCGGCTGTTCCTGTCGCCGCACACGGTGGACTACCACCTGCGCCAGATCTTCCGCAAGCTCGGCATCGGCTCGCGGGTGGAGCTGGCCCGGTTGATGGCCACGCCAGCCGGCGGATCCGGCTTAGCCGCCCTCGCGGCGGAGCACGGTCGTCAGGGGGCGGCGGGCGAGCCCGCCGCCCGCGACCCGATCACCGCGCCGATGTCCTGGTGGTTGAGGTACACGGCGACCTGCCAGCCCCGGCCGCCGCGGCGCAGCAGGAAGGCCGAGCGCAGTTCGAGCGGGCCGGCGGCCGGGGCGTCCGGGCCGAACCGCACCGCCCACGACGTCTCGACCAGCGTGTGCAGATCGTCGAGCGGCGTCTCGCGGATCTCGGTCAGCGTGGTGCCGGCGGCGCCGATCGATCCGAACAGCCGCTCACGCGCGGGCAGGGCCCGCAGGAACGCGTCCCTGGGCACGCACGCGGCCCGCGCCGGATCGAGGCTCAGGAACTGGTCGCCGAACAGTTCCGCGAGCGTGGCGGTGTCCAGGGCGTTCGCTGCCTGCTCGAACTCCGCGAAGAAGGCGCGGACGTCGGGCCGGACGCTGGCTGCGGGCATGGGCGCTCCTTGCTGGGGCGGTTCGGTCAGGCGGTCTCGGCGAGGCGGTTCAGCAGGGGTACCGCCTCGTCGAGGCGGCGCAGCTCGTCGGGGGTGAGGGGGGCCAGGGCGCGGATGAGGGCGCGCGCGACGGCCTGCTCGTTGTCGCGCAGCACGGCGCGGCCCGCGTCGGTGATCGACACGATGACCTTGCGCCCGTCGGCCGGGTCGGTGCCGCGTCGCACCAGCCCGCGCCGCTGCAGTTCGGTGACCACGGCGGCGATCGCCTGTGACGTGACCTTCTCCCGCCCGGCCAGCTCGCCGGGGGAGACCGGGCCCTCCCGCTCCAGGCGGACCAGGATCGCCGCCTCGGTGAAGGTGGCCCCGCCCTCCCGGTCGAGCGAGTAGATCTGCCGGATCCGGCGCGCCAGCCGTCCCACCGCCAGCCGCACGTCCTGGGCCCGCGCGGCCATCTGCGCGTCGTCCGTCACGATCGTTAATCTAGCTTACGTAAGCTGGATTAACAAAGCCGGTAGCTGATAAGGAGAGGGAGATGGAAACCGACACCAGCAGCCGGCCGGTCGCCGATGACGCCGACGAATGGGGCACCGCCGCCCTGGATCTGGCCGCCTACCTGCGACGGATCGGGTACGACGGGGATCTCGCGCCGACCGGGGCGACCCTGGCCGGCCTGCACCGGGCTCACGTGGTGGCCATCCCGTTTGAGAACGCCGACATCATGCTCGGCCGCGGCGTCGCCGTCGACCTGCCCAGCATCCAGGACAAGCTGGTGCGCCGCGGCCGGGGCGGTTACTGCTTCGAGCACGGGCAGCTGCTGGCCGCCGCGCTTGAGCGGCTCGGCTACACCGTCGACCGGCTGCTGGCCCGGGTCAGCGAGGAGCGCGACGCGCGGACCCACCTGGTCCTGCGCGTGCGCGCGGGCCAGCAATCCTGGGTGGCCGATACCGGCTTCGGGACCGGGCTGATCGAGCCGCTGCCGTTCGAGGTGGACGAACCGGCCGCCCAGTACGGCTGGACCTACCGGCTCAGCGCCGCCGGAGACCGGTCCTGGCATCTGCAGGAAGGCCAGGGCGGTGGCTGGGACACGATGTACTGGTTCGACGACCAGACCCAGCACCACGCCGATGTCGTCGTGGCCAACCACTTCACCTCGACCTATCCCAGCTCATCGTTCGTCCGCCAGCTCGTGGCCATTCACAAGGACACCGGCGGCCTGCACCGGCTGACCGGACGCCGCCTGAGCATCACCCGGCCGGGGAGCCCGGCCGAGGAACGCCACCTTGACGACACCGAGTTCGCCGCGGCGCTGACCGGCATCTTCGGCCTGCGGCTGAGCCCCGAAGAATCCGCCCGCCTCACCGAGATCACCAGGGACGCCGGCTGAGCGTCCCGCGATCACAGGGCCCGGAGGCTGAACCCGGTGCCGAGCACGTCGCGCGCCTCGAGGACGAACTGATGCAGCCCGGTCATGGCCGCGCTGCCGGTGACCTCGGTCACGACCGCGGCCCGGCCGGCCTCGCTGACGGCGCGGGCGATCCTCGCCTCGAAGCGCGTGCCGATGACGCTGTCGTGCAGCAGCACCTGGTCCGGCCTGAGCCCGTCGCCGGCCAGGAGGGCGACGCGCGCGCTGGTGCCGCTCCCGCACGGCGACCGGTCAACCTGGCCGTCGCCGAAGATCGTCACGTTGCGCTGGGCGACGTATGTTCCGGCGTCGTATCCGTCCGGGACGGGCAGGTCCTCGTGGAAGATGACGCCGTATATCCCGTTCAGCCGCTCGTCGGCCTCGTGCCGGGCCGCGCCGGAGGCGTTGAGCTGGCCGGCGATGTCGCGGCCGGTCGCGACCAGGCGCGGCAGGTCGTCGGGGCCGACCGACAGCCCCAGCGAGACGGCCGGGACGCTGGCGTAGAAGGCGCCGCCGAACGAGATGTCCGCGGTCGTCTCGCCCAGGCTCGTCTGCAGGCGGATGCCGCGCCGGTGAACCCAGGCCGGGACGTTGCGGAAGCTGACCGCACTCACCCGGCCGTCGTCGTCGCGGTGCAGCCGGACCCCGACCCGGCCCGACGGCACGTCGATCGAGAACGCGCCGGTGTCCGGCGCGACGATGCCCACGTCGGCCGCCCAGGTGCCGAGCGCTATCGTGCCGTGGCCGCACGCCGTCGAGTAGCCCGACTGGTGGAAGAACACGGCGCCGAACTCGGCTCCCTCGTCGTCCGGCGGGGTGATGAAGCACCCGTACATCCCGCCGTGCCCGCGCGGCTCCTGGACGAGGAGCCGGCGCACGTGGTCAAGGCGGCTGGCCGCGCTCACCCGGCGCTCGGCCACCGTCGCCCCGGGCAGGCCGGGCACCCCGCCGGTGACGATCCGGAAGGGCTCGCCGGCGGTGTGATAGTCGATGGCCGCCACCAGCGCGGCACGAGGTGCGCTGGTCATGCCCCGGCCTCCCGGAAACGCTCGACAGCGAGCTCACAGACCGACCAGTCCTGCGCGGCGACGCCCACTGACTTGAAGATCGTCACCTGCTGCCGGACCTCGCCGCGCACCGGCGGCCCGGAGAGCAGCGGGCCGATCTCGACCAGGTCCTCCTGCCGGATGCTGCCGTCCTCCAGGGCGGCCACGACGTCCCCGGCCTCGGCGAGCGTCGCGTCGAGCTGATCGATGACGACGAGCCCGGCCCGGCGAAGGAGCCCAGATGGCACCTCGCGCATGTCCAGCCGGTAGGCGCCAATCGCGTTAATATGAACGCTCTTCTTGACGTCAGCCGGCTCGAACAGCGGGATGGCAGACCTGGTGGCGGTGCAGATCACGTCGGCGTCATCGACCGCCGCCCGGGAGCTGTCCGCCGGGATGAAGCGCACGCCCGGATGGCTGGCCCGCAGCCGTTCGCAGAGCTCCTGGCCGCGCTGAGCGCGCCTGCTGTACACGCGGACCTCGCGTATCGGGCGTACCGCGCACACCCCGGCGACCTGGTCCGGCGCCTGGCCGCCGGCGCCGAGCATGGCCAGCACCTGGCTGGCCGGATCGGCGAGCAGGTCCGTGGCCAGGCCGCTGGCCGCCCCGGTGCGCAGCGCGGTCAGCGCGGCCGCGTCGACCTGGGCGCTGACCCGGCCGGACGGCCCGTCGATCCACAGCACCGTGCCCTCGATGCTGGGCAGGCCCTGGGCCCAGCTGTCCTCGTGCAGGCTGACGACCTTGACCAGCGCGCTGCCCGACAGGTGCTCGACCGGCATGACCAGGACGCGCCCCCGGGACAGGGCGGACCGCAGCGGCCCGGTGACCTCGCCCGCGTGGGCCGCGATGAAGGCCCGGCGGCTGGCCTGGATGGCGTCCGGCATCGGAACGAGCCGTCGTAGCAGGTCCGCGCCGATGGCCGCCGGTTGCTGGTCGGTCCCGTCCGGGTCATCTCCGCAGTGCACAGAGGTTTTCTCTACTTCGTCCGGGTCCAGGGTGTCAACTCGGCCGGCCGCGCCGGCGTGCGATAGGGCCGCCAGCGTCCGGCACCGGCTCGAGGTCATGAAGTCCCCGACGACCTGGAACAGCAGGGCACCGAACGTTCCCGCTCGCGGCGCTTTCGTTACGGACCTTTCGTTACGAACACCGTGACCTGGGAACGATGCCGGGGTGGTGGGGGAACCCGGCGTGATCCGGACGCCGGACCAGCGTGTCCGGGTGTTCGTGAGCTCGGCGCTGCAGGAACTGGCCCCGGAGCGGCAGGCGGTCCGCGATGCGGTGACCCGGTTGCGGCTGGTGCCGGTGATGTTCGAACTGGGCGCCCGGCCGCACCCGGCGCAGCAGGTGTACCGCGACTACCTGGCCCAGAGCCAGATCTTCATCGGCCTGTACTGGCAGAGCTACGGCTGGGTGGCGCCGGGCGCGGATACCTCCGGCCTGGAGGATGAGTACCTGCTGTCGGCCGGGATGCCCAGGCTGATCTACATCAAGTCGCCGGCGCCGCAGCGTGAGCCGAGACTGACCGAGATGCTGGCCCGCATCAGGGGCGACGCCGACTTCTCCTATCAGTACTTCCCCGATGCCGACGAGCTTCGGGGCATGGTCGAGAACGACCTGGCGGTGCTGCTGAGCGAGCGCTTCGAGATCGCGCGGTCCGGCGCGATGACCGGCGCCGCGGCCGGCGCGATGGCCGGGACGGAGGTGGCGCCGGCCCGGGCGCTGCCGGTGCCGCCGACGCCGCTGATCGGCCGCGAGCGGGCGGCCGCGGCGGTCGAAGACCTGGTGGTCAACGAGGGCGTGCGGCTGGTCACGCTGACCGGCCCGGGCGGAATCGGGAAGAGCCGCCTGGCGGTGGAGGCCGCGCAGCGGCTCATGCCCCGGTTCCGGGACGGCGCCCGTTTCGTCGAGCTCAGCGCGGTCCAGGCCGACGGGGTGGCCGACGCCATCGCCCTGGCGCTGCGGATGAACACCTCGGGCGCGAACCTGAGCAGCGATGTGGAGTCGTACCTGCGGACCCGGCAGGTGCTGCTGGTGCTGGATAACTTCGAGCAGGCGATGGGGGCGGCGTCGCTGGTGGCCAACCTGCTGAGCGCCGCGCCCGACCTGGTGGCGCTGGTAACCAGCCGGTCGGTGCTGCGATTGAGCGCTGAGCACGAGTTCCCCGTGCCCGCGCTGGCCGTTCCGGATACCGGTGCGACCGACGTGGACGTCGCGGGGCGGTACGCGGCGGTGCGGCTGTTCGCCGAGCGGGCGCGCGCCGTGGTCCCGGGGTTTGAGCTGACCGCGGCCAACATCGACGCCGTCACCGAGATCTGCCGCCGGCTGGACGGGCTGCCGCTGGCGATCGAGCTGGCGGCGGCCCGGGTCAAGCTGCTGCCGCCGCAGGAGCTGCTGGCCCGGCTCGGCGACTCGCTGGGCTTGCTGACCGGCGGAGCGCGCGACCTGCCGGTCCGGCAGCGGACCCTGCGCAACACCCTGGACTGGAGCTTCAGCCTGCTGGCTCCGGCCGAACAGGCCTTGTTCACCCGCCTGGGCGTATTCGCGGGGCCGTTCGACCTCGGCGCGGTCCAGGCGGTCACCGGCCCCGCTGGCGCGGAGGCGGCCGGCCCGGACCAGGACTGGCAGGTGGTGGAGACGCTCGAGGCGCTGGTGGATAGCAGCATGGTTCAGCTGCAGACCGGCCTGAGCGATCCGCGTTTCATCCTGCTCGACACCCTCCGCCAGTACGCGCTGGAGCGCATGCGCGACACCGATGGCGAGTGGCGCGAGGCGCACGAACGGCACGCCGCCTACTACGCGGCGCTGGCCCACCCGGCCGCCGCCGAATTGCAGGGGCCGGGACAGCTGGCCTGGCTGCGGCGGCTGGAGGCCGAGCACGCCAACCTGACGGCCGCGATGTGGTGGCTGATCGACGAGGATCGCCTCGAGACGGCGCTATCCGTGGCCTGGGGGACGTGGAAGTTCTGGTGGATTCAGGGCCACGCCGACGAGATGGTCCGCTTCGGCAGCGCGGTGCTGGCCAAGAGCGATCGGCTGCCCACGCCGTGGCGGGCGCTCGCGCTCGCGTTCGACGCCTTCAACAGCCTGATCAGCGGCGACCGGGCCGGGGCCCGGGCCGTCTTCGAGCAGGCCCTCCCGTTGTTCCGGGAGAGCGGGGACAAGGTGCGTACCGCGCTGGCCGCCGGTGTCCTGGGCCACCTGCTGGCCCTCGATCACGAGGAGGCCGGCGCCAGCGAGCTGCTCAAGGAGAGCGAGAGCCAGCTGAGCGCACCCGACACCTACGAGATCACCGGCCTGGACCGCACCCAGCAAGACCTGAACGTGGCCCTGCTCTACAACTTCCTCGGACAGATCCGGCTCAGCCAGCGCGATGCCGGGGCCGCCGCGGCCCTGTTCGCCCGGGCCCTGAGCACCGCCCGCCAGTCGCCCGACCGGGTCGCCTTGCTGATCTCGCTGTATGACCAGTCCGTCAGCAGCCACGCGCAAGGCGACTGGAGCGCCGGGGCCGCCTACCTCAGGGAAGGACTCATGATGGCGGCCGAGGCCGGAGATCAGACCAGCACCGCTTATTACCTCGAGGCGCTGGCCGTGATGGCCACCCCCGAGGACCAGCCGGAGCGGGCCGTTCACCTGCTCGCGGCGGCCAACGCGCTCTGGGAGGCCAACGGAAGCGGCTGGCTGCACGCGTTCCTGCCGCGCGGGGACGCGTGCGACACGGCCCGGTCCAGATTGCGGTCCCGCCTGGGCGAGACGGCGTTCGAAGCGGCCTGGGCCTACGGCAGGTCCATGAGCGGCCAGCGCGCCGTGGAATACGCGCTCGCCGGTGACCAGGCCAGCGTGCCGGACGACGACCCGTCGACATCCGCCTCGGCCTAAAGGACCCTAAGGACGCAGCCTTGGAACTCAGCACCGCACAGATGATGATCGGGCAGGCCTTCGGTCAGTCCTCCTTCAGCGTCGTGATTTTCGACGCCGAGCTGCGGATCGTCTGGGCCAACGAGGCCGCCGAGGAAACCAGGCCCGGCCTGCCGGTCCAGGACTGGCGCGGGCAGCGGCTGGGCGAGGTCCTGCCCGAAATCGATGCCGACCTGATCGAGCAGTCGTTGCGGCGGGTGCTGGCCACCGGCGAGGCGGTGCTCGACCTGGAGGTCACCAGCGGGATCAGGGGTGCCTACGTCGAAGAGCGCTACTGGACCTGCCTGCAGTTCCCGGTCAGCGCGCCCGCCGGGGACGACGCCCGGGTTGTCCACGTGATGCGGGATGTCACCGAACGCGCCGTCAACGCGCGCCGGATCGCACTGGCCGACCTGGCCAGCGCGCACATCGGCAAGACGCTGGACACGACGCAGACCGCGGAGGAACTGCTGGACGTGGCCGTTCCGCGGATGGCCGACGTGGCCGCCGTCGACCTGCTGGCCACGGTCATCGAGGGCGACCTCGCGCAGCAGGAGCGCCACGAGAAGCTGGCGCTGCGGCGGGTCGCGGCGCGCTGGCCGCCCGACTTCCCGGCGCCGGCGGACTACACGCGCGTTCCCGTGATGGAGACCAACCCGACCAGCCTGTACCACCAGCGGCTGGTCTCCGGCATGCCCACGTTCATGCCGTTGTTCGGGTCGCTGAACGCGGATCAGCTGCGGCAGATGGACTTCGGCACGGGCCTGGAACGCATGGTGGCCGCGCAACGGGCCGGAGCGCACTCGCTGATCGCCGTTCCGCTGATCGCCCGCGACGTCATCATTGGCGTGGTGGTGATGTACCGGCTGCACGGCTCGAAGCCGTTCACCTGGACGGACCTGTCACTGGCGCGCGACCTGGTGTCCCGCGCGGCGCTCTCCATCGACAACGCGCGGCTGTACGCGCGGGAGCGGACCTCCGCGCTCGCGCTGCAGCACGGCCTGCTCCCGCAGCAGATCCCCGATGTTCCCGGGCTTGACCTTTGTCACCGCTACGTGCCCGCCAGGACCGCGGCCGAGGTGGGCGGCGACTGGTTCGATGTGATCGCCCTCCGGCCGGGCCGCTTCGCGCTCATCGTCGGCGACGTGACCGGGCACGACATGCGCGCCGCCTCCGTCATGGGCCAGCTCCGCACCGCCTCGGCGGCCTTCGCCAACCTCGACCTGACGGCCGCGCAACTGCTGTCCCGCCTGGATCGCGTCTGCTCCGGCCTCACCCCCGATGAGGAGACGTTCGCCACCTGCGTCTGCGCCATCCACGACGCCGCGAGCAGCGACTGGGACATCGCCAGCGCGGGACATCCGCCGCCGGCCCTGGCTGGCCCGGGCGGCCAGGCTGATTTCCTCGACCTGCCGCCCGGCCGTCCGCTCGGCGTCGGCGGCGGGCAGTACGAGGCGTGTCACATCAGCCCGCCGCCTGGAAGCCTGCTCGCGCTCTACACCGACGGTCTCGTCGAAAGCCCGGGCAGCGACATCCTCACCGGCATGGCGCGCCTGGCCGGCGAGCTCGCCTCGGTGAGCAAGCTCAACGTGCACGAAGCCTGCGACGCGCTGCTGGCCGCGCTCGCGGCCAACCCGGCCGATGACGTGGCACTGCTCATGGCCCGGATGTGAGGCAACCCTCAGGCCAGGCTGTCGCGCAGTGCCAGCACCCGCCGCAGCGCGATGTCGAACTGACCGGGGTTGAGGGCGTGATGCCGCAGCGCGTCGGCGAGCGCGGCGACGGTGTCCTGGCCCTCGCTGACGTCGCGCGCCGAGCACAGCAGCACGTCCATCCCGGCCCGGGCGGCCAGCACGCCGCACTGGGCGGGCGTCCCGAAGGCCGCTATCGCGCCCGCCTCGAGCGCGTCGGTGATCGTCACGCCGCGGAACCTCAGCCGCCGGCGCAGTTCGCCGCCGACGATCGCCGGTGACAGCCCCGAGGGGAGTTCCGGATCGAGCGCCGGGTACACCGCCCACGAGCACATGACCAGCCGCACGCCGGACGCGATCGCGGCCCGGAACGGCACCTCGTCGATGCTGCGCAGGTCGGCGAGCGGCACGTCCAGGGTGACCGGGCCGAGGTCGGTGTTCTGGTCCACGGTCGCCGCCCCGAGGCCAGGGAAATGCTTCGCGGTCGCGGCGATGCGCAGCGGCTGCTGCGCGGTGATGAACGCGGCACCGCACTCGGCACAGACGTTCGGATCCATGCTGTACGAGCGGCCGAACTCGTCGTCGAAGTTGCCGGCCTGGCGGTACACGTCCAGGACGGGCGCGAGATTGAGGTTCATCCCGACGCCGGCCAGGTTCTCCCCGGCGCCGCTGCCCGCCTGGGCGGCCTCCTGCGCCGGGTCGGCGGATTCGCCGATTTGCTTCTCGGACAGCACGGGCTCGCCGGGGAGCCGGCGCACGATGCCGCCCTCCTGGTCGGTCATCAGCAGCAGCGGCGAGCGCACCGGGCTCGCGTCGTGCGCCTCGTTGAGCTGGGCGACGACCGCGGCGATCTGGGTCAGGCCGGTGATGTTCTCGCCGAAGAAGATCACCCCGCCGGCCTCGCCCGCGCTGATCTGGTCGAGCAGGGTCGCGGGCGGGGTGAGGCCCGGGTAGGAGAAGATCACACGCTGCCCGGCGCGCTGCGCCGGGGTGAGCTTGACCGGTTTGCGATCCGGTGCGGCCGGTGTGGCCAGCGCGGTGCCGCCTAAGCCAAGCGCGCCGATGACCGCCCCCGCCCCCGCCGCCGTCAGTGCGCCGCGCCTCGTGATCGCCGTGTCGCGAATGGTCATTGCGCCGCGTCCTCCCTGCCCTCGGGCTCATCGTGACTTACTTCCGCAAAAATGGCGGTATATGTAAATTAGTAACGAATGCAGCGGTGGCCGTCAAGGGGTCCCGTGCGCGCCGCGGGCTGCACCGGGCGGCTGACGGCGCAAATTCGGTTGGCCGATCTGGCGGCAGATGGTCGGATGGTGAACATGACCGCCGGTCGCGAGTCCTCGGCCAGCTATGCCGCCGCCGACGGCAGTGAGCTGCCCCTGCTGGTCTTCGAGCCAGCTGAGGGCACCCAGCCCGCGGCGGGGATCGTCATGTTCCACGGCGGGGCTCTGCGCAGTGGATCGGCCGACGGGCTGGCCCCGCACGGCCGGCGGCTGGCCGCGCGCGGCATCTTCGCGGTCTCCGCCGGGTACCGGCTGGTCGGTCACCGCGCCCAGGGCATCGACGACTGCGTCGCCGACGTCCGGCGGGCGGTCGAGCGCTTCGCGGGACTGGCCGCGTTGCGCGGGCTTGACGGGTCACGGCTGGCGTCCGGTGGCAGTTCGGCCGGCGCTCATCTCGCGCTCGTGACCGCGATGATCGCCGCTGACGGGCCTTTTCCGGCGCCTGAGCCGGGCGTCGCGGCCATTGTGGCCCTCAACCCCGTGGTTGATTTGCTGGCCTACGCGCCCGAGCAACTGCGATCCCTTGAACGGGATGTTGGCATTGCCGCGGGAAGGGCGGCCGACTACTCGCCGATTGAGTTCGTGCGGCCCGGGAATCCGCCGATGCTGATTCAGCACGGGACGCACGACGAGATTGCGCCCGTCGACCAGGTGCGGCGGTTTCGCGACGCGATGGTGCGAGCCGGCAATGACTGTACATTGCTTGAGTACGAACGCGCCGAGCACGCGTTCCATTACCCCGGTCCCGCCGGGCACTTCGACGACGTTATCGACGCGACCGCCGAATTCCTCCTCGGCCGGCTCGACGGGCCCGGCCGGCCCGACCGGCCCGGCCGGCCCGGCCGGCCCGGCCGGCCCGGCCGGCCTGACCGGCTCGCCGGCGAGGTCTCGGCGGACACCAGGCCCGGCTAGGTTCCGGTCATGGTCCGGGATCGGGACGCGTTTCATGAGTCCGGGCTGGCTGCTCAGGCCGACAACGTTCGTAACACGATCAAGCGTTTCGATGAGGCGACGCTCGTCGCCGCATACAGCATCCGCGACGCGGAGGTGCGGCTGGTCTCCGGAGGAACGCTTACCCAAGCAGAGGCCCGCGCGATATGGGACGCGGCTTGTGCCGTTAACCCGCACGCGCCTGGCATCATCACGATGCTGAGCAACCTCGACCACCTGCCCGGCCGGATTGAAAGCGCGCCTCCAGAGCTCGTCAATGACACCAACCTGACCAGGATCGCCAACGCGCTGCGGTTCATCGACAACGAATTGACGAGCTACTTCGCGGACTCGGACACCGGCCATCTCACCAACGCGCTCGACACCGGGCTGCAGAACCTCCACCAGGCACTCCGGCGCAGCTTCGGCTACTGGCAGATGGGCCGGCACCCGGAAAAGGCCGAGGCGGATCTCGACCTGAGCCCCGAGCGGCGCCAGAAGCTCACCGGCAAGCTGCTCGCGGCGCTGGAAGGCTGGGTTCCCGGCTCGAGCGCCGAACTCCGCGGCCCGCTCAGTGCCGGTGACGACGACAGCGACGTCGACATCTGCTGGGTGGTACCCGACCAGGACTTCACCGAGGCCGTCGACACCGCGGCCGCCGCCCTCAGCCAGTGCAGCGCGGTCCTGTCGTTTCGCACCGACCCCGAGTTCGCCCGTTCGGCGCGGCGGCGGGTCGTGTTCGCCCGCCTCCACGGCATGCCGCTGTTCTGGCGGGTCGACATCGACATCCGCGCCCGCTCGGCAGCGGCAGATGATCTCTACGATGCCGGCCACCCGGACGAGCGCGGCGATACGGGATGGCCGGCTCCCGCCAGCGCCATCGAGGACGCCGTCGCGGCCATCAAGGCGGCGGCCCGTGGCCGGAGCGACGCCGCCGACGTCCTGCTGCGCCGCGGCGGCGAACGGGTCGGGCATGTCCCCGGAGCCACCGCGGATCTCGCCGATGCCGTCGCCAGCCTCGCCGATGCCTGCGTCGCCCAAGAACCCAGCCTGGCCTGGATGGCGGCCGAAGTGCGCCAGCTGGCCGACCACCTGCTCTGAAGCCCGGTCATGCCGGCTCGCTAGGAGCGCGCGGGCTGGTCTGGATGCGGCGGGTGAACTCCTCGGCGGCGGGGAAGGCGAGGTCGGGCCGGTCGCGGAAGATCGTGTGGCGCGCGCCGGGCAGGCGCAGCAGACGGGTGGTGGCGGCGGGCAGCCGGGCGGCGAGGTCCTCGACGAGGGGGAGCGGGCAGACCGGGTCGTCCTCGCCCGCGAGGATCAGCACCGGGCTGGTGATCTTGCCCAGCACGCTCCAGGGGTCGAAGCGTGATGCCTGGTCGCGGCGGAAGTAGTGCCGGTTCACGTCGCCGGTCTGGATGGACCTGGCCTGGCGCCGGCGGAGGTCCGCGGGGTCGCCCGGCCTGCTGGTGTAGAGCGGTCCGCAGACGCGACGGTACTCGGCGAGGGAATCGCCGGTCGGCTCGGCGAACTCGCGTGCGGCGACGGCGGCCGCCTGGTCACCGCCCAGACGGCGGAACGTCTCGACGCTGAGCCCGGGGTCGGATCGGCCCCCGGTGGTGTTGGCCAGGATGACGCCGCCGGGGTGACCGGGGAAGAGCCCGGCGTAGCTGAGGGCCACGTGGCCGCCGAAGCTGCTGCCCAGGACCACCGGCTTGACCAGTCCGAGCGCATCACACAGCCGCCGCAGGTCGTCGGCCCAGGTGGGCAGGTTCCAGGATTCGGAGGTGCCATGGTCGCTGCGGCCGTGCCCGCGCTGGTCGTAGTAGACGATCTGAAGGTGCTCGGCCAGCGGCGCCAGTTCTGCCTTCAGGTTGACGTGGTCCATCCCCGGGCCGCCATGAACGGCCACCAGCGTCGGACGCTCGACCACCGCGGCTTCGCCGGGGATGACGGACGGGCCCGATACGTCGAACCAGAGGCTCACGTCACCTAGGCTGATCCGCATCAGGTCTCCCGCCGGGAAGCGGCCCCCAGTCGGCCGCGTGACATGGTCATGGTCGCTGACCCTCGTACTCCGCCGGGGGTCAAGCCGAAATATCTGCTGTCGATCGCCGGGCTCTATTCGACGGCCCAGGACTACCTACGCTTCGCCCAGATGCTCGCGAATCGTGGCGAACCTGAGGGCGTCCGGCTGCTGTCGCCGTCATCGGTCAGGCTGATGACGACCAACCTGCTGCCCGCAGATGACCGGGCGTGTTGCTGAAGCTTGATCGGTGGTCGATCGGGAAGTCTCGAGTTGTGTCGTCGGCGCCGGGTCGTGGCGGCGACCGTGTGGCGCTATCGCACGGGGGCGCCGTGGCGGGATCTTGCATCGCGCACCACTGTGCAGCAGATCGCTGCACGGCGAAGCTAACGTTCAGGAGAACAAAGCAATGACCGCATCGACGCCCGCACCCTCACCCCTCGTCCGTCCATTTACCGTCGCGATCTCAGATTCCGAGATCGAGGACTTGAAGCAGCGACTGGCCAGGACTCGCTGGCCGAATCCGGAAACTGTCGCCGACTGGTCGCAAGGTGTCCGCTTGGACAATGCAAAAGCTCTCATCGACTACTGGGAGCGAGAGTACGACTGGCGCCGATTCGAGTCGGAGCTCAATCGTTTCCCGCAATTTCTGACCGCGATCGACGGGCTGGATATTCACTTCATCCATGTGAAGTCGAAGAATCCGAATGCGATGCCGCTCATTTTGACGCACGGATGGCCCGGTTCGATCGTCGAATTCCTGAAGGTGATTGGCCCGCTGACTGACCCGGTGGCGTTCGGAGGAAACGTCGAAGATTCATTTGACGTCGTCGTCCCTTCGCTGCCCGGATTCGGGTTCTCCCAAAAGCCGACCGAAACGGGATGGACCGTCTCACGTATCGCAACCGCGTGGGTGGAACTCATGAGGCGTCTTGGCTACAAGAACTGGGCCGCTCAGGGGGGTGATTGGGGTTCCGTCGTAACCTCCGCCCTCGGGGCTATGCGGCCCGAGGGTCTTCTCGGAATTCACTTGAACAGTCAATACGCCTTCCCCGCACAGATACCCGACACGCTGACGCCCGAAGAGCGATACGCCGTGGACACCCTCGCCCTGTACACCGGCGATATGGGTGGCGCAAATCACCTTCAGGGCACGAAGCCAGAGACCATCGGATTCGCCCTGGCGGACTCTCCGGCTGGCCAGGCGGCCTGGATCTACGACAAGTTTCAATCCAAGACCGACAATCACGGTCTCGCCGAGGACGCCCTCAGCACCGATGAGATCCTGGACGCGATATCGCTCTACTGGTTCACAAACAGTGCCGCGTCGTCCGCGCGCATCTACTGGGAGAACAAAGGGGCCAGCATGGCTGGCCCCAAACTGAATCTGCCGGTCGCGGTGACCGTGTTCCCCCGCGACATCCCACGCCTGCCCCGAAGCTGGATCGAAGACACCTACACCAACTTGATCCACTACGGCGAGGCCGACAAGGGCGGGCACTTCGCAGCCTTCGAACAGCCCGAGATCCTGGTTAGCGAAATCCGTACCGGCCTGAGGAGCCTCCGCTAACGCCTGGTGACGTTCTTCGCCTGCATGTACTTCGCCATTCTCCGGCCATCAGAGACGGCAGCGCTGTGCGAGGACGACGGCACCCGCGGGGGTGCCCGCGACCCAGGTTGCCGAGTGCGCCGGGCACAGCGTCGAAGTCCTGCTATCGGCCGCATCTCATGGCACATGCCCACTCGTGCCTTCGCGGGCGTATAGGCAGGTCAGAGGCAGTTTCGACTGGTCATCGGCGGGCGCCCCCAGCAGGATTCGAACCTGCGCACACGGCTCCGGAGGCCGTTGCTCTATCCCCTGAGCTATGGGGGCTCAGATAACGCCCGCGGCACAACGCCCGCCGGGCCTGAGACAGGGTACCAGGGCGCGAAGATGCGGGGACACGGCGTCGATCAGTACGCATCCGCTGGCCGGAGACGATAGCCTCGCGCAGGTGACGCACGGACTGGGGCGGGTTCTGGTTGTCGATGACGATGAGGTCATTCGGCAGCTCATCGCCGTCAACCTGACCCTCGAGGGGTTCGATGTCGTCACCGCCGTCGACGGCCGGGACTGCCTGGAGAAGGTGGTCGAGGCCAACCCCGACGTGATCACGCTGGACGTGATGATGCCCCGGCTGGACGGCTGGGTGACCGCGACCCAGCTGCGCCGGAACCCGCAGACGGCCGGGATCAAGGTGGTGCTGATCACCGCCCGGGCCCAGGAGGACGACCGGTCCCGCGGGCGCCAGATCGGCGTGGATGCCTACCTGACCAAGCCGTTCGACCCGGCCGAGATGATCCGCGTGGTGCGCGAGCTGGCCGGCTCGTCGACCAGCGTCTTCGACTGACCAGCCGCGCGCGGCCGCCCCGTAGCCTGGGCGGGTGATCCCCGGCGACATCGGCAGGGAGCTGGGCCTGCGCGCGTCCGGCACCTGGCGGCCCGCCCCGGGCGGCGGGCCGGGGACATACGCCAGCTCGCTGCCGTTCCGGCTGGCCGAGCGGACCGGCGAGGGGCCGGCCGAGGTGGCGGCCCGGCTGGCCGGCGCCCTGCGCGGGACGGACTGGATCAGCGCGGCCTCGGTCACCGGCGGCGGGTACCTCACCGTGACGGTGACCGAGCGCGCCCTGGTCGACCTGGCCGTCCGCATCCCGGCGGCCGGGGCCGGCTGCGCGGCCAGCGACGCCCTGCGCGGCACCGAGGTCAGCGCCCCCGCCGACGGCGACGCCGAGCTGGCCGCGGCCCCCGACTGGGCGCAGGCCCGCCGGCTGGTGGCCGGCGCGGTCACGGGTCGCCTGGCCGGGGCGGCCGGGGCGGCGGTCCGGATTGAGCGCGCGGGGCCAGGTTTCCCCCGCGGCGGGGCGGGGGCCCGGATGGAGCGCGCGGGGCCAGGTTTCCCCCGCGGCGGGGCGGGGGCCCGGATGGAGCGCGCGGAGCCAGGTTCCGCTCCCGACGGCGGGGCGCCTGCCTCGGCCGTCGCCTTCGCCGGGGCCGACGCGATCCGCTACCACCTGGCCCGGACCATGCCGACCGGTCACGGCGACCCGATCGAGGCGAGCTGGGGCGTTAGGAATGAGTTGTCTAATCCGTTCTTCGCGGTCCGGTACGCGCACGCGCACGCCGCATCGGTGCTGCGCTGGGCCGCCGACCTCGGCGTTGACCGTGGTGACCAGGAAACACCGCGTCCGCGCTGGCTGGCGCATCCGGGCGAGCGGGCGTTGCTCGCGCTCCTGTCCTGGATGTCTGAACGCGCCGCCTCGAGCGCGCGTCGCGGCAGGCCGGATGCCTGGGCGCGCTACCTGGAAAGCGTGGCCGGGGCGTGGCTGGACTGCGCGGAGGGCCGCCCGGCGCTGGCGTTCGGCGGCCGGTCGGCCCCGCGGGACGGCGCCGAGACGGCGGCGCGGCTATGGCTGGCGGACGCGGCCCGTACCGTGCTCCGCACCGGCCTGGGGTTGCTCGGGGTGTCTGCCCCGGAGCGGCTGTAGCGGGCCCGGCGGGCCGGGACTTGTGAGAATCGCCTGGTTGAAGTAGGTTCCGGGGAAATCTGTAGCTGCGACGGGCGGCGGGGCCTGGATTGGTCAGTCGGCGGTTCAATCGGTGCCGGAACGGGTATCGCATGTCATGAAAGCCCCCTGGACGTCGACGGCCACAGCCTGGTCCCCGGTCTTTCTTGCTGATCCTTATCCCGTTGAGGGACGGCAGGACCGTACCCGGAACCTCGCCGGGGGAGCGTTTCCAGGCCTTCCTGGAGCGCTCGCGCACGGGCCGGCGGCTTCTCCCGCAACTGACGGACAGCTCCGAAGGAATGCCGTGGGCACTCATGGTGTTAAGCTGGATGCCGCACCAGATGCCCCGCCATGGGGAGAGGTGCTCGAGAGTCTGCCACCAGTCCCGGTCCGCATCCAGCGGAGATCTGTGGCTGCCACAGACATCCACCCACCCCCACACCGCCACACCCGCCAGGCGCGGACGGTGCTTGGCAGAGTTGGGTGCGAAACGGCGCGGACCTGTCCGGCCGTCTGGGCGTGCCGCGGCTCTCAGCATGTGATGCCCGCCGGGCGTGATGGCGTACCGGCCGGGTGCGGGACAGCGCGGGGATGGCGGATTGCACAACAAGTGGCCCGGCCGATCGGCCGGCGCGTGATAGCGGGTGGCAGCGGCCGATTCTGCGGTCAGCACCCGCGCCCTGGGAAGGACCCCTCGTGAGCGACACCACCGATCTGATCACCGGTTCCTCGGCGATGCCCGAGGAACCATCCGCCGCGACGGCCCAGGCCGGGGCTTCCCCCACGCCGGATGGCGCGGTACGCTCCTGGCCGGATGCGGACTCCGGTGCAGGTGAGGCCCTGCGTGCCGGTTCGGCCCCGCGTTCAGGGGCCGGGGCCGCGGGAGCCGGCCGCCGCGGTGGCACGGGGCTGTCCGCGATGCTGCTGCCGGAGCTGCAGCGGCTCGCGCAGTCGATGGGCATCATGGGCACCGGCCGGATGCGCAAGGGTCAGATCATCGCGGCGATCGAGGAGCGGCAGGGCGGCGGGTCCGCTGTGCATGCCCAGGGCGCGCGGAACGACAACTCAGTCCAGCGGGGAGTGCCTGCGGGAGCCGGCGCCACCCGCCCCTTTGAGCAGGACGCCATGGAATTTGACACATCGTCGCCGCCCGGAGTGGGCAGCGGTGCACACGCGGGCGGAATCGGCGACAGTTCGAACCAGAGCGGCGCGGGGGCCGCGGGCATCGGGGGAACCGGTGCCGTCGAACCGGGCGCCCAGGCGGCGGCCGTGGCCGCTCCCGCCGTGGCCGCTCCCGCCGTGGGAACGGCCGGAGCCGGAGCGCCGGGCGGCGTGAGCGACGCCCCCGCGTCCGGGCCGCGCGACGATGCCGGGCCGCGCGAGGACGTCCAGCAGGCGGGCGACGGGCAGCGGGACAACCGCCGTCGCCGCGGCAACAACGGGCGGCGCGACGACCGGCGTGATGACCAGGGCAACGGCCGGCGCGACGAGCAGCCGCGCGCGGCCGGCGACGGTTCGGACCAGCACCGCGATTCGCGCGACGGCCGCGATGGGCGCGACGGGCGTGACTCGGGCGGCCAGCGTGACGGGCGTGACGGGCGCGATCAGCAGGGCGGCGGCCGGGACGGTGGCCGCGACGACGACCGCGACGGCGGCGGCGGCCGGCGGAGCCGGGACCGGTTCCGCAACCGCAACAACAACCGGGGACGCCGGGAGCGCGGCGGGGACGCCGAGCCGGTGATCACCGAGGACGACGTGCTGATCCCGATCGCGGGCATCCTGGACGTGCTGGACAACTACGGGTTCGTCCGCACCACCGGTTACCTGCCCGGGCAGGACGACGTCTACGTCTCGCTGTCCCAGGTGCGCCGGCACGGCCTGCGCAAGGGCGACGTGATCGAGGGCGCGGTCCGCCAGCCTCGCGAGGGCGAGCGCCGGGAGAAGTTCAACGCGCTGGTCCGGCTGGACAAGGTCAACGGCCTGGACCCGGAGCAGTCCAAGACCCGCCCGGAGTTCGCCAAGCTGGTCCCGCTGTACCCGCAGGAGCGGTTGCGGCTGGAGACCGAGCCGACCAACATGACGACCCGGATCATCGACCTGATCGCCCCGATCGGCAAGGGCCAGCGCGGCCTGATCGTGTCGCCGTCGAAGGCGGGCAAGACGCTCATCATGCAGGCGATCGCGAACGCGATCACCAAGAACAACCCCGAGTGCCACCTCATGGTCGTGCTGGTCGACGAGCGGCCCGAGGAAGTCACCGACATGCAGCGCACGGTCAAGGGCGAGGTCATCTACTCGACCTTCGACCGGCCGGCCGAGGACCACACGACGGTGGCCGAGCTGGCCATCGAGCGGGCCAAGCGGCTGGCCGAGATGGGCCACGACGTGGTCGTGCTGCTGGACTCGATCACCCGGCTGGGGCGGGCCTACAACCTGTCCGCGCCGGCCAGCGGGCGGATCATGTCCGGCGGTGTCGACTCGACCGCGCTGTACCCGCCGAAGCGGTTCTTCGGCGCCGCGCGCAACATCGAGCACGGCGGTTCGGTCACGATCCTGGCCACCGCGCTGATCGAGACCGGCTCCCGCGCCGACGAGGTGATCTTCGAGGAGTTCAAGGGCACCGGCAACATGGAGCTGCGGCTGCGCCGCGAGCTGGCCGACAAGCGGATCTTCCCCGCCGTGGACGTGGACGCCTCGGGCACCCGCAAGGAAGACCTGCTGATGACGCCGGAAGAGCTCAAGATCGTCTGGCAGCTGCGCCGGGTGCTGCACGCGCTCGAGCCGCAGCAGGCGCTCGAGGTGCTCATGGAGCGGATGAAGGAGACCAAGAGCAACACCGAGTTCCTGCTCCAGGTGCAGAAGACCACGATCGGCACCTGAC
>Ga0335072_10004109_pt1 | contig 21716 bp, 16 predicted proteins | sample Lox_Sample_21_FD_206725 | JGI IMG/M metagenome (GOLD analysis project Ga0335072, IMG submission 206725) | Soil microbial communities from Loxahatchee National Wildlife Refuge, Florida, United States - Lox_Sample_2.1 | ecosystem: Environmental > Terrestrial > Soil > Wetlands | place: USA...
GTTCGCGCCGAGTTGCTTCAGAAGGGTGTTCTGGCGGCAGATGGGCAGACCTTCCGCACCCTGACACATCGCTCCGATATGACTGGAGCCGACCGCACCTGGGCGGCACGGTACAGCACAGGCGATGTGCTCCAGTACACGACCGGTAGCAAAGCCGAAGGCATCGAGCGGGACAGCTTCGCCACGGTTCGCACGGTCGATGCCCGCACTAATGCGCTTACCGTCGAGCTGGCGAACGGATCGACTGTCACGTATGACCCGCGACGGTTGCGCGGCGTTCATGTCTTCCGTGAGGTCGAACGCGAATTTGCTACAGGCGACCGGATTCAAATGACTTCGACGAACAAAAAGCTTGGCGTCGCCAACCGTGACCTCGGCACGATCACGGAGATGAGAGACGGACAAATCAGCGTGCGGATGGACGGCAGGAAAGAGCGGACGATTACCTTTGAGCCGTCCGCCTTCCGGACATTCGATCATGGCTATGCCGTGACCTCGCATAGTGCCCAGGGACTCACCGCCGGGCGTGTTCTCGCTCATTTTGATACCGACAGCTCGCACAGCTTGATAAACACGCGGCTGGCCTACGTTGCCGTCTCTCGTGCCTCCGACGACGCCCGTGTGTATACCAACAATGCTGAAACCCTCGGCCAGCGACTTGCTACCGACATCTCCAAAACCGCAGCCATAGACTTCAAGACCGCGAGTTCCGCCAACGAAGTGCAGCAGGCCGTCGCTGCCTATCGTGTCAATGATCCTGTCACCGGCACAGCGAAATTGCAGGAGCATGGACGCATCCATGAATACGCCAACCCGGAACTCCGCCTCGCCGCCGTTGCTCTCGCGTATGCCGGACAGGAGGACCGTGCGGTAGTCGTTGCACCCGATCCCGCCGAGCGGCGGGAGCTTACGCAACTCATCCGGGATGAGCTGCGTTCACAGGGACAGCTCGCTCCCGCAAGCGTCCGGCACTCCATCCTTATAGAGCAGGACTTCGGAAACCCGCGCCTCGCCGCCAACTATCTGCCCAGCGATCAGATTCATTACAAAGCGGGCAGTCCTGCCGAATATGGCATCGCCGACAACAGCACTGCGATTGTTCTCTCGGTCAATGCCCATGCAAACCTGCTCACCATTGCCACCCGCGATGGCAATGAGGTTTCCTACAACCCTGCGCTTTTGAAAAAACAGACTGGACAAGCCGTCGTCTATCGTGAGGAACAACGCGATCTTGCAGTGGGCGAGCGCATCCTCTTCACCGTGTCTGATCGGGACGTGCACATACGCTCCGGCGACTTCGCCACCATCGAAAAGATTGGCGAAGACGGCACGCTCGCCGTGCGCCTGGACAATGGTAACTCTATTGAACTGACCTCGGATCAGGCCCAGCACATTGACTACGGCTATACCGTGGATACCGTACCTCGCACTGGCATGAATCGTATTCTTGTGACCGGCGATGCTGCCCAGCTTGCAGAACAACGGGAGGCATTTGCGCGTCTCTCTCCGGGTATCCGCGATCTCGCCGTATATACATCCGACAGCCGTGAGCTTGGGTCGGAGAAGAGTATTCCGGGAACGGAGATGGCACCGTCGTTGAACGATCTGTCCTTGAAGTTGGAGAATCTACCGACAGCCTCCACTCCAGAAGTTGAGATGCCAGAATTCGGTATCGGCTTATAGGTGCTAACGATTGCCGCGGTCTCTTGATTGTCGTACCGCTGGTACGACAATTGAACGAGAAGGAGGTGGTGCCTCGCTGGTGTTGCGGGGTAGATAGCCTTGAACCGCTCGAAGTGCCGTCGCCCTTGGGAACAGGGCATATCACTCGGCCGGTGGCTGTACGACAGAATCGTAATATGTCATAATAGCCCATTATGAGCCTTTCCAGATCACGCACGTCCCGCGTATTTACCATCAGCTTCCCGGAAGACCTGGCTTCGCAGGTTGAGGAGGTCGCCAGGCAGGAGAGCCGTAACATCAGCGAACTGTTTCGAGAGGCATTTCGCACCTACCGTCTGGAGCGGATACAGCGAAAGCTTGCGGCGACGCGCGCTGCCGTGACGGCTCGTGCTCGACCGGGCTATACCGAGGACGATGTGGAAGAGTTGGTGGATGAGATTCGCGCGGAGTTTTCCTCGGGGAGGAAACGGAAAGCGTGATCGTTGTTCTCGACTCCGGCATCTGGATCTCCGCGTTTCAATTCGGCGGCATTCCACAGGCGGCCCTCGATTCCGTCTTTAACGACCATACCGTCGCGATTTGCGATCAGATCGTCGCGGAAGTGCGCGCCACGTTGGTACGGAAGTTCTCCTGGAAGGATGACGAGGTGCTGGCGGTCCTCACGGAATACATCAGCGATGGAATCCACGTTGACGTCACAGGAGCCGTGCAGGGGGTGTGCCGCGATCCTAAGGACGACATGGTGTTTGAGTGCGCCGTGCAGTCCGACGCTCAGATCATCGTCTCCGGCGATAATGACCTTCTCAGCGTGAAGACGTATCGTGGTATCCGCGTTCTCACGGCCCGGCAGCTCCTCGACCTGTCTACATTGCCGCCAGCATAACGTGAGCTTAGTCGTCCTGTGGGTCGGGTGGGTTGGTCCACCGTTGGAGCGCTTTTCTCGCTTCCTCTACCGCTTCCTGGTCCTCATACATCACCACCCGCCATTCGTCTTTGTGCCGGACGAAGACCAGTCCGGACTGGCTCATCAAGTCGCAGATCAGGTCGTAGATGGGTGCAAACACTTCGATGGACGGCCACACGAATTCCTGCAACCACATTTCATCCAGGATGCGTTCGAGCTTGATCATGAGGCCTTCGATGGCCGGATATTTCTGGAAGACCTCGCCGAGAGACGACATGCGATCCTTCAGATTGGATTCCAGCCCGTGGACATGGCCGAGCAGGTAGCCTGCACAAATGAACACGTCTCCGAAAATCTGCTGGATTTCCCGGAAGACATCGTAGGCGCGTTTGCCGTCGCGGTGCGCTCTGATCTGTTCCAGCGCCGCAGCCGAACTACCTTCAATGGCACGGCAGAGGATGCCTTCAAACTCCTCGATCGCTTCGGGGCGAAATATCGCCGAGGAACGGCACGCGGCATATTCGCTCCAGGTATCCATCGCTTTCAAAAACGTCTGACGCGACCGGTAGCCGCACTCCAGTGGTTTTCCATAACTGTCGGGAAACATCCGGTAGAGATGGCTTTCGTGTTCCACGTGCGCCGCTTCATGAGCAATGCACGCCCGCGCTAGCCGTTGCATCTCCGGGTCCGGGGAAAAGGCCATCACGCCGAGGCCCGGACGCAACACGATATGAAAACGCAAATCACCGTCCCGACGGACTGCGGCCGTCCGTGCCATCTCCATCACCTCGGGCTGGGGATTCATCTCCAGTGGCACTTCGCCCTCGGGCAGGTCTTGCAAGGCGCAGGCTGCGGCACGACAGTCCGGCGCAACCGTCACACCGTCTAGCGCATAGAGTTCAATCCCGGCCAACGCGACGACATAGAGCGTCTCTTCGAGAGCAAGGGTGAGTGCCTCTTGAATCTCCGGCTCCTCGAAACAAGAGACATCGAGGCTGCATCGCTCAGGCAGTGGCAGGCGACCCTCGCCCTTGGGGAGAAAGGTCAATTCGCGAACAACGCTCATCCCGGATAGCTCCTCGTTCTCCCGAATGAAAGTCCCAGGCAGACAGAACAACCTTTCCGTTTCTTACCGGAAGGCAAGGCAGTGCAGCGTCTCTCCAACATCGATGAGTATCGTTCCCGTGAGGTGGTACGAGGGATCAGCATAACTCCTCCACCAGGAGGGAGGGAAAAACGTCTGCGGTGCGCCCCCGCAAACAGCCCTATAACCCAGAGTCGGGGAGTTCGAAAGCCGATAGACAGGCTCCTGTAGCCTTTAGCTTAGGGGCCTGGACATACGCCACAGGCTCCCCGACGCCAAAAGGTCTAGGGAGTAGTGCAGAGCACCCGGCGGCGCTCGCTTGTCTATCGGGATTTCGACATCCCAGGTCGGTGCGTACCCGTCCTGCATCCATCATCGGTCATCCTAGATGCTGCTGGCAATTGCTCTGTCAACGGGAGGGGTCTCCTCCCGCGCTGCGACCGCTGCGCGTTCTCCGCTTCCCACCACAGCGAGCTTTTCCCGCCCGCAACGCCCACCCCGATAAGTACTGAGCGCTGACGCGCACGAATAAGGAAACCAAGCCTCGCTGAGGGCGCTGCCCTGGCGCGGCGACAAGGGTGTCCCCATAATTTTTCTGCGAAAAATCACTCGCTCTCGCTCGCCCTGCGGGTGGGAGATACCCCTCCCTTGCGCCTTGCCGCCCCGCCTTCGCCAGGAGGCGTTCGGCATGTAGGTACATGCCACGCATGGCATGAAAAGCAACGGCAAAAGCCAAGGAGAGAACACCATGAGCAGCACAGCTAACACCCGCAGCACCGACCAACAGCAGCCTAAGACGGCGAAAGAAGTCATCGCCGCCAACGTTCAGAGCCTCATCGAGCAGCTAGAGACAGGACACAGCGATGCACTCACGGCTTATCTGAACGCGATGAGCCGCTTTCACAACTACAGCCTCGGCAACATCCTCGAAATTGCACGGCAACGCCCGGACGCAACCAGAGTAGGCGGGTTCTGGAAGTGGAAGGAACTTGGTCGCTCCGTGAAGAAGGGCGAAAAAGGCATCCGCATTCTCGCTCCCATCGTTGGCGTTCGCCGCAAGAAGGACGACGAATCCAAGGCCAGCGCCGACCCCGCCGCCATCAACAAACCGGTATTGGTTGGCTTTCGTTCCGCGTATGTCTTCGACGTTTCGCAGACCGAAGGCGCAGAGCTTCCAGAATTGCGCGGCATCACCGGCGATGTAGGCGAGAACAGAGACAGGCTGATTGCTTTCATAGAGCGTCAGGGCATTGAACTTGTCTTTACCGAGCGCATCGCCCCCGCGCTGGGCATGAGCTACGGCGGACGCATCGCCATCCTGCCCGGACAGTCGAAGGCCGAAGAGTTCAGCACCTTAGTGCATGAACTCGCGCACGAGATGTTGCACAAGGCAGAGCGTCGCACTGCTACCACCAAGACCGTACGCGAGACGGAGGCCGAGGCTATCGCGTTCGTAATCGGCAAAGCCGTAGGACTCGAAACCGGCACGGCATCCGCCGATTACATCCAGCTTTACCACGGCAACGCATCGTTGCTGGCCGAATCACTCGAAGTCATCCAGCAGACCTCCGCCGTCATCCTTGCCGCACTGGAATCGTCCGCAGCCGAGACGATGGCCGATGCAGAACTGGCGAAGGTGGCGTAATGCAGACCATCCTTCAGATCATCCAGAAGGCCGGGGGATGGCATCCCGGCCTGTACCTCAAGATCGACAACCCGCCGTATATGGAGCTTGTCATCGAGGCGATGGACGAGTCCGGGCCGTGCGGTCTTCCTGCCGTCTCCGTGGCGCAATACGGCGAGAAAAACGGCGACCTCATGCGCGACCCGGAGATGTGCTTCGAGCTTGGCTTCGCTGGAGTCCCGCACCTGAATGCGTTCTATTGGCGAAATGACTATGTAGCCATCGAGCAGTGGAGCCGCTTTATCAAGGACGGCAATTACTGCTACCACACGCAACTCCACCAGCAACACGAGAACTTCGCCGCCTTTTGGGATAAGAACCTGAACGCGCAGCGTTTCGTGGAGGCTTTCACGGACAAGTGCATTCTCGGCTAGTCCGCTCCCCGTTGGAGCGGAACCAGCCCGACGTGTGCCGCTCTGTGACCGTCCACCTTCAACCGCTCGAAAGGAGCTTCTCATCATGGAATCCCAAGTTATCAACGCTACCGAATACCGCGACGTCGCCCTCGCTCTGTTGAATGAATCGAAGACCAACCCTCGCCGCACCTTCGAGGAAACCGCTTTGAAGGAATTGGCGGAATCCATTCGCACCCAGGGCGTTCTCTCTCCCTTGCTTGTCCGGCCTCTCACGGAGAACGGCTTCGAGATTGTCGCCGGAGCACGGCGTTACCGCGCCGCGCAGATGGCGGAAGTCCCCACCGTGCCCGTCCGCATCGTCCATCTCTCCGACGCTCAGGCCGTGGAGATGTCCATCGTTGAAAACCTGCAACGCAAGGATGTGCACCCGCTCGAAGAGGCTCAGGGTTTTCGCGCTTTGCTTGACTTGGAGGAACCCAGGTCCAGCATCGAGCAGATCGCGGCGAAGGTGGGCAAGAGTGCCGTCTTCGTGGCTTCGAGGTTGAAATTGACCGACCTTGTACCCGCTGCGGTCGAGGCGTTCTATGCCAATGAGATCGGCGTGGGGCATGCGCTGTTGCTGGCGAAACTACCAGCCGATCAGCAGGAACCCGCGCTCAAGGCGTGTTTCAAGGAGGTATACAACAACGGAGCATCGAAGCCAGCGCGTATCTTGCTGCCAGTTCGCAACCTGCAATTCTGGATCGACTCGAACATCCTGTTAGTTCTCAAGGATGCGCCATTCAACAAACGGGACGCACAGCTTGTACCCGCCGCTGGCAGTTGCGCCGACTGCCCTAAGCGTACAGGCCACAACAAGCTGCTTTTCGGGGATGACTTCGGCAGACAGGGCGACGGCTGCACCGATCCCGGTTGCTACGCTGCCAAAGTCTCAGCGCATGTTGCCAAGACCATCGCCGCCAAGCCGGAGCTGGTGCGGATCAGCACGGCCTACGGTGGACAGAAGGAAGGCAGTCCGGTACTCCCGCGTAACAAATACACCGCGATTCAGAGTGAGAAGCCGAAGGACAAACAGCAAGCCCAGAGGCCCGAATACAAGACTTGCAAGTTCACCACCGGGGCCATCATCACCGAAGGCAGCGACGTCGGCACCATCCACAAGGTATGTGCCAATCCGTCATGCCCCGTCCACCATCCGAAGCAACAAACCAGCCGCAACGATGAGAAGTGGAAGGCCGAGCGGGAGAAGCAGCGCAAGGAACAGGCCATCGCCAACACGACCGGCCTCCGTGTCCTCGCCGCCATCGGCTCCGCTGTCCCGGTACGACTCATGAAGCGTGACCTGCTATTCATCCTCGAAAAGCTGATAGGCACCTTGGATGAAAACCGCGTCGAGACGTTGGCACGGCAGCACGGCATCCGACAGAAGCGGGATGACGGAGGCATGGCAAAGACGTTCAGTGCCTTCGTTCGCTGCGCCGATGAAGGCACGCTCTCCCGGCTGCTGGTAGAGTCAAGCATCCTGCTTGCAGCATCGCGTGGCAATCCTTCCGCAGTCCTCAAAGAGGCTGCTACGGCCTACAAAGTGGACACCGACGCCATCGCCGCCAAGGTACGGCAGGAGTTCGCTGCCAAGGCTAAGGCAAAGAAGACGCCGCAGCCCCCAACGAAGGCGACCACGAAAGCAGCCTGATAGATCGATTGGCCATAGGGGGGACGGCGCTCTCTCGTCCCCTTTCGTGCCGCTGGGAAACGCGCTGGGAGAAACCTTGCCGGTTTCTCCCAGGCCCTCATCCGGCATCGCCTCCGGCCCCCGCTCGCCGGCTGCGCGGCAGAAATCTCCTCTTCCTCTTACATGCCGAGGCTCAAGCCGACAGTCCCATTCCATCTATGGAACAGCCTTTAGCCCGAAGGTAAACTGAAAACGTGCTCGTTCTCTCACATGATGTTTTCTTTGGCGATCTCCACCTGAGCCGAGAGCTCGACGGAATCACCTTGTCGCATCGCACAGCTAATTCTCCCCCCGCTCAGCTTCCAGTGCATACGCATACTGACGCTCACTTCGTATTAGTTACGAGCGGCGGTTATATTTCGTCCGCCAAAGGCGATGCCCATCCTCGCGCCGATCTCATCTACAATCCTCCCGGTACCAAACATCGCGATCATTTCTGGCAGGGGACAGGGAGTTTCTTTACTCTCTCTCTTTCTGACGTGCAACTGTCTCGCTTGTTGAATACTCCATGTCCACCCCTCCCGGCTTTACACCTCCGGAACGAACGAGCATTGGGACTGGCCTGGGCACTGCTGATGGAGTGCGCACGCTGGAATTCAAGTTCGCAACTCAGAGCAGAATCGCTTTGTCTCGAATTGCTGGCTGAAATCTCAAATACTTCGCAGCTACCGCGCCGATCGCCTCCCCCATGGCTCCTCACCGCTTGCGAATTGATTAGGGATTGTCCAGAGACAACTCCCCATGTGCATGATGTCGCCAAAACGGTTGGTGTCCATGCTGTTCATCTTGCCCGCGCTTTCCGCACGTTTGTAGGCTGTACCCCGGGAGATCTCCTTCGAGCACGTCGGCTAGAGCTTGCGGCGGCAGCATTAATGAATTCAGAGCACTCACTCACGGAGATTGCTCTTGCCGGCGGGTTTTCTGATCAAGCGCAGTTCACGAAGGCTTTTCATCGTGTATATGGCGTTACGCCTGGCGCTTACCGCCAGTCGAGCCGCAATGTCAGATGATCATTGAATGTTTCACTTTGACAAGACTTTCAAGACCTTCGCGCGCGATTCTTTTAGGAGCATGTGATTTCTCTTGTGGATCGTTACCGTGGCCCTTTCGCGAAAAACGCGCGTCCGTCTGCTCCTGATCACTTTATTGCTGACCGGCTCGACCGTACTTCTTCCTCAAGCCGCAACGCCCTCCCGCAACCCATTGGTCGGCCTATGGGGCACAGACCAATCATTTGGCCCCCTCGCAGGTGGCACACTAACAATTGATGGACGACAGGCCCAATGGCGTGCCTCGATTGCCGGCTTCGAAGTTTCAATGGAGCACAATGGGAAAGAGCTTCGCTTCTCGCTGCCTGACAATCTTGGGGAATTTCGTGGCCAGCTCGATTTAACATTGAACACCATCACTGGGCAGTGGATTCAGCCCGCAGGCGTGGTAAATAACAACCGCTATGCTACCCCCGTCCGGCTCAACGCCGTAGATAAATCGGTGTGGACTGGCGTAGTTCTTCCGCTCAATGATCGCGCCTCCTTCTACGTTTCTATTAAACCAGAGCCCGGAGGTACAGTTACCGCGATCATCATCAATCCAGAATTCAACCTCTTCCGTCGTCGTTCTTATGGCGTGATTGTGAATGGTTCAAACGTTACTTTCACGAATTCACAAAATCCCCAGGATCACTTTAGCGGCACGTATGACAAGACATCCGATCACCTTTCTCTTGGGGTTCTTGATTCCTACCCGCCTATGCTTTTTTCACGCCGAGATCGCGGTGACGCATTAGGTTTCTACGCTCGCACTCCCGATGTTTCAAAATACACATATACCGAACCAATTCCTGGTGATGGCTGGACAACCGCAACACTCGCTGACGTCGGGATCTCTGAGAAATCAATTGCCGCTTTAATAGGGAAGATTTTGAATGCTGATCCCACCAATAACCCTCTCGATATCGACAGTCTGCTGATTGCACGTCACGGCAAATTGGTTCTCGAAGAGTATTTCCACGGCTTTGATAAAGATCGGCCACATGACATGCGTTCCGCGTCGAAGACATTCGCGCCAATTCTCGCCGGTATCGCACACGATCATGGCTTCGATCTCGGCCCCAGCTCTCCTGTTTTTTCACTCTTCCCACGAGACAAACCGTTTGCCCATTGGGGCGCGCGAAAAGGCGATGTGACTCTAAAGGCGCTGATGACGATGACTTCCGGTTTTGCCTGTGACGACAACAATGACGCCTCGCCCGGCAATGAGGGCAACATGCAGAATCAGACGGCTCAGCCAGACTGGTACAAATACACTCTAGACCTACCTATGGCTGCCGAACCAGGTGGCAAGCACGCCGTATATTGTTCTGCGGATCTCAATCTAGTGGGCGGTGCGGTTGCCCAGGCCACTCACACATGGTTGCCCGATTTCTTTGAACGCTATCTGGCGCGTCCGCTTCAATTCGGCATCTACCACCTCAATCTGATGCCCACCGGTGAAGCCTATATGGGAGGCGGACTTTATCTTCGGCCGCGCGATGAGCTGAAGATCGGCCAACTGTACCTTTCCGGCGGGATATGGAACGGTACCCGGGTTGTTAGCAATAAATGGGTGCAGCAATCCACGACTGCCTATTCCATCTTTGACTCGCAAACTGATTACGATGCGCCACATGAGTATGGATTCGGCTGGCATATCAATTTGCTGCGCGCCGACAACCGGGTCTTTCGTGTGTACAGTGCGGGCGGAAATGGCGGCCAGATCGTAATGGTGATTCCCGATCTCGACGTTGTGATTGGCTTTAATGGCGGAAGCTACGGGGAATTCAAGAAATGGTACCGGTGGGGACTCGAATTGGTTCCGGAATACATCATCCCTGCACTATCCCGCAACGAAGGGCACAATCCATAGCAAATGCGATGAGCGACGGAACACTTCAGCACTGCAGGCAAATTCGAAATGCGAGAAGCTTTCCCAGAGAAAGATACAGGCACCCGCTTGCAGCGCGGCAGGAACGCGACAGTGACCGACCAAAACGGCAATGTGGGCATTAGGAAGAGAGTTCCCGAACAAGCCTATGTGCGACGAGCCACGCTTGCGCATGACACGCTGTTACAAGGCAAATGGAGGGTCCAGATTCTATGCGCCATGCGTATGGGACCAGTCCGCTTGGGGCAGCTTGTGCGAGTGATTCCCAACGGATCTCGGAAGATGCTGGTTCAGAATCTTCGAAGCCTGGAGAGCGCTGGCATCGTGGTGCGCAGAGACTTGACTGATGTCGTGCTGCATGTCGAATATCATCTGGCACCAGATCTCCGCGCGTCTATCTGCTTACTGCTGGATGAGCTCGCGGACTGGGGTGGCCGCTATTCACAGAAAGCGATCGGGACGGCTTCGGGGACTCAAGAGACGAATTAAGTCCAACCTGCGTTTTCATGAAGCAGGCTGTTTCGCCTGCGCAGTCGACTCCCATGAAAGCCGATTCCACCTCGGTCCTTTGTCGTCCCGCCGCAGAGGTTTGAATCACGCAACCCTCTCAAACGATGTATACCAGCCGCTCGTCTCAGCGTTTTTCGAGCGGGTTTAGCCACGCTTATCGAACCCTTAACGAACCCATGTCTTCTGTCTTCAAGGCTCTAATTTCTCACGGTTCGCGAAAAAAAATACGGGTTCAGAATCTCCGAAATCTGAGAGCGTCAGCATTGTGCCTCACAGAGATTTAAGTGATGTCATACTGCATGCCGAGCACGATTCCGAGCTGGGGCCTCCGCCACGGCATTTCGTGGCGAACTCGAATGATCAATCCCACTCCTCGTAAAAATCTGGATCGGCCATCATCGATAAAAAGCGCTCCCGCACCTTGGACCATTCAGGCGACGTGCGTCCCTGTAAGTCTTTCGCTATTGCCGCAATGTAATCGTCGGCGCGCGGTTTCCGACGCACGCGCTTAAATATCTTTGCGAGAATTCCGGCCCGTTCACTAGCCAGCGCAAGGTATCCCGGCTTCCAGCTGGATTTTAGGAAAGAATCGACAAGAGCGATTCTCAGTTCCTTTCCTTTGTCCCAGTCATACGACCAAAATAAAAAAGAAAGAAAGGACGATTGCCTGCGGTCGCTTGCCGCAACCCGATAGACATCGGGGAATGATTCGGCGACAACGGCGCCGAGAGCCAAATGAGTGTTGTCAAAAGCAAACCGCAAGCTTTTCGCGGCCACAACTTGGAACGGCTCTGAAGGGCTGTTGGACTTCATGCGCTTCACAACGGCAGCGACCGTGGTTTCCGTCCGCTCGTCGGAATATTGCCTTAATTGAGGTAGCAAGGACTCGACTATTTCGGCCACAGCTCCGTCGCGTCTCTGATATAGAGAATGGCGAGCTTCAGCAATCCACATCCAGGCCCTCCACACACCTTCTGCTCCGGCAGCGGCACCTCGCGTCAGTAGAGAAGTCAGCTGACTGGGCGGAATAGCGCAAAGCCATCGATCTCCGGCCTCCATATTCGCATCGTCCTTGCCAGCCCACGTTGTGCTTTCGCTAATGAGACTCTCGACGAGAGAGGCGCGCATTACCTTGTCAACCACAAGAGAATAAATGCGGCTTCCTGCAAAGTTTTCGAGGTGCGCTGCAACCGATTCAGGCAGCCTGACATCCTCCACTTCTTCGAGAACCCGAAACAAAGCCGCATCGAAAAAGTCTGGCGCCGAGTGCCGAGCCGAAAGAAGGATATCGACAAATGCTTTATTCTTCGCGAGGACCTCCCGAAGCCAATATGGCATTCCGGACCTTGCGTGCAATCCAAGCATCTCCACCAGTACTTGTGCTTTTTGTCCGCCGCTGAATCGCGCCTCCGAGAGGAATTCTTCGTAACCTGCAGGGCCATCCTGAAATGTCGAGGCGAGAAGAGTCGCGACTGCAGGCACTCCTTGCTGCTTAGCTTGCGTTCCCCACCGCTTGACCTCGGCTGGATAAACACTACTGACGCGCTCGATCAACACTTCCAAGAACGAAGTATTCGTGAAATTACCGCCCGCACGAAATAAGTGATCCAAAGTCCATGACACTTCCGTCGAGGCGACATCTCGAAGGAGCGCAGCGATAACCTCTTCTGATTCGGAGCCTTTCAAAGTTGGCAGTATCGCCTTCCGAACTGTACGCAAAACATCAATATCCTTCGTACTCGCCAGCCAGGAAACAATCCGATTTGGTGCCCCCGGGCTTGCGGATTGCAAATAAGCGGCGGCGAGCGAAGGTTCCAAATTCAAGAGACGAATCGCCGTCGATGGATAGTTTTCAAACTCACGAATAATAGAGCCATCCCGCTGAATTACGCTGCATAGTCCATGCAGAATTCCATTTTGCAATTCAGTTGTCTCTTGGGACGAATTCGATAGAGATTCGAACACTTTGATTCCCGTCACGGGTTCCCGAACTGCCAACTGCGAAGAGGCCGTTTCAACCGCGCCGCGCAGTCCAAGGGAAACGTTCTTAAAAGCCTCTCGGCGAAGTCTATCCTCTATCAAACGAAGAGCGGTTAGTCCCTCCTCCACATCATTGGCTGCGGACGCAGATTGGATCGCGCTGTTAAAGACAGTAATTTTCAGCGGCGTTCCGGACTGCGCGTCGCGTGCGAGAGATTCCACTACATCTATTGCCCCAACGCCCGCAGTTGGTGAGGTAGCCGCTCGCAGGCGTAGCTCATGGATCAGGGTGAGCTTGCGCAGGTCGGCCGGATCTTCCCCCAGTTCATTCCAGATGGGCAATTCGTCTTCGCCCGAAGGCAGTCCTGTGTGTCCGGAAAAAAGACCTTGAGCCCAAAGGCCGCACCAAGCCTCCGTCTCGACATCCGACGGTCTTTTGATTTTTCCTTCTTCGAGAATGTGGTCTGAGCTTAGCTTCGTGAACCGCGAATAAACGGCAGACGGGGCAAACAGCAGGTCGAACGGCCGGTCCTGCAGTTGCCGAGGCTGCAAACTGCAAGTGCAACAGGAGAAAGCACTGCGAAGCCGCGGCCATAGATGCTCAAGGAGCCGCCAAAGATATTGCTCCGGCTTTTCAGCATTAAACCAGACAATTGGGCGAACCCCCTGCCCGAAATATCGAGACACGAAAGTCCGCGTGGAGTCTAGGTCCACCTTTCCGTCGTTTGTACCCGGATTGTAGCCCTTGCCATCATCGATTTCGACGGAATCCGTGAACACATGATCGGGGTGCAAGCGGGAATTTCTGAAGTAGCGATCGATGGCTCTGACATTCTTGAATGAAGCCCAACTCAGTTTGGGAATAAGAATTGTGTGAGTCAGGACGCAACCCGCGCGCGGCGCTTCAGTGTCTAGCCAAGTGCGCGCCACGGCATAGAACTGCCCGCTCGGAAGCTGGTAGCAAGTCAAGTAGGGCTCGATCTCCAGCCCTGAGGGAAGGCTGCCGGACAGATCACTCAGTCGCGTAACTAGTTCTGAATCCCGGCTTCCGAGCTTCACGCTTCCGCTAAGCAAACTATGTCCGTTGCGGTAGCCGTGCAGGAGCTGATGCACCTTTATGTCGCGTGACATCAGGGACCCTCCATGCCAAGCACCTTCGTCAGGCCCATCGCCCATGCCACAGGCAATGTCACGTCATCCGACGATTGCAGAGCTCCCTCGACGCTGTATGCCACTTCGCCCACACCTCTGGGATCGGACTCCTGATGCTTCGGTTTCAATCCTGTCTGACCTTCGGAATCTCCTCCTGTCACAGATACGCCAAAATATGCGAAGTCGAAATCGTGTCCATTCGTCCTCACGAACTGATACAGCAGCGGCAAATTCGACTTGACCCACTGCTCAGGTCCAAACGGCTTTTGGTCGTCCGGTGCCAAATCCCATGCTGAAACGACGATGCCGACGCGAGGTCGATAGGCCCCATTCACTTTTTCAGTGAAAGCTTTTCGCAGAAATTGCAGCCACTCGACCAACACGACTTGCGTCGGCGTCTTTTGCTGACCGGTGTCGCCTTCCGTTTCTGGTGCTGCTTCCGCAACCGGTCCGCCGAAGCGGGTTTCGCATGTAACCCAATCCAATGAAGGAACCAGTTCCTTGGATTCAATCCTGACGAAAAGCAGGCATCCGCAGCCGTCGCCAATCCGATCCTCCCAATCTTGTGACCATTGTCGGCTTCGGTATACGGATATGATCTGCTCTCCAGGCAGATCCGGAACGATCAGTGTACCGGTGATCTCGTTTTCGGCAGTGCCAGATTTGACCGGAATTTCACTCTTGTCGTGCACGTCTTGAGGAGTTCGCGGCGCGAATTCTCCTTTAAGCAGATGTTCTGCCCCATCTGAGAGGTACTCAAGATCGGGTGGTAGCGCCGCCTTTTTAAGAAGCCCGTTGCCCAAGTCAAGTTTCAGCCACAGGCGGAAAATGAAGTTCGACTTTCCCGCATCCTGCACGCCTATCAACAAAACTCTTCGTGGAGCTTCGGTCTGATTCATCTCTAGCCTCTGAAATTCTGGAAGGATCGATCCGCAGCGCCGGCAGGATCGGAGTAAACCTTCGTTTCGGTTGGGGAACGATGCGAGAGAATCGTCTCGAAGGCCTCGAAGATTCCCGTCCCGCTCTTCACTTCTTGTGGCTGACGGGAAAATGCGGAGGCGATCGCGACGGACACGGAAAACCCGAGCCCGGCAATGTGATCACGTAGAAACCGTAGGTCTGGAGGTTCCGTCATACCGATCTCATCGCCTTTGCTGACCATCAGGACAACGGGAATCTCGCGGCTGATCCCAACTTCGTTGGCCAGACGTTCACTGAAATGCCGCATCCTCTGAAGCTCCACGTGCTTGGACTGGGACGTGAGCAGTTTTCCATCTACCACAAGGATTATTCCGTCTGCACGCCGAAGAAATTCGAATGATTTTGCGATTGCAGCATGTGTGACCAGAAGATTCGTCCACTCCCCTGGCAGGTCCGTTACCAGCAGATCGGTTCTCTCAGCCTCTCCATTACTTCCAAGGCGCTGCACCGCAAGATGTAGCAGGCTCGGTTGCCTCGGGTCCGAGAGAACGGTCCGGTCGACCAGGTGATCCGGCAATGTGCCATTGCTCCACTGGCGCAATCCTCTCGCTCGGTCCTCAAATGCCTGGAGAGTCAGACTTCCGCAAAACTCATACGGCGCCGGGAGGGCTCCAGCGGAGGCGAGCAGGTAGAGTGACGAAAGCAGGCACGTTTTGCCCACTGCCGTCGACCCTAGAATCCCAATGAGATGCGTGTATCGAGCACGCATGATCTCGATCGCATCCTGAGCTCCCAATTCATTTCCGAGATGAAACGTGCGTCCGGTTTTGATGGACGCTACGGTAAGCTCTTCTGCCGCCGCAGCCACTTCAGGTTCCGAGCTTTCCTCCTCAACGGCGCCGGTGTTTGCAAAATTTGGGCAGCGCGCCGGCGGAACGTGAGAAAGCAAACAATTTCCAGTCGTCGCGACCGTGCAATTGGGATTGTTGCATTGTCCCGGAGCCACTTTTAGCTCTCCTTCCGCGCGAGAAGTCTGAGAACAATCTTCTCTCTGAATATCTGGGCACCCCATTCGGCCGGAGCAGCCTCGCGCTTCTTATCGATCCCCGTGACTTTCGTGAAATTCTTATCGAGCTCTGCGATTGCGCCATCAACCGAGCTCTCTTGGCAGGCCCACGATAGCGGAATCAGTGCCGGGTACGATTCCGGAGTACCCTTTACTTGGGAGCCGGGCGTCAGAAGAGCGTCCACCATCGGCTTGGTCCACCCCTTGATCGCCTCTTCCAGCTTTAACTTTTCTCCCGAAGATCCATGGCTGGACTTCACAGCACGATCCACCATCGCGATTGTGCTGGGCGAAGGCGGCAGCAGAGACCTATCCGCCAGTTCCACGCCCGCACAAAAAGCAGCAGCGGCGGGAGACAGATCGCGGAGGAGCGTGCCCGCTGTCTCGGAATATTCCGAGAAGAGCCACCATAGAACTTCGAGCTCTTCTCGATCCTTTGCGGTATTTGCACGAAGCTCCTCAAAGGCCGAGCGGATGATTGGCAATACGTCCTCAAGCGTATGCTCTGTTTCCTGCTCTTCCTCCGTCGTCACGACCTCCTGCAACGCTTCCGACGACGTGACGTTTCTTTGCCGACGTGATTGAGCTGCCTTTACCGAAAGATTCTGCGCCGCGCCCTTCAGGACTTCGAACATTGCGCGCAGATGTTGATTCTTTTCAGAACCGCGTAGCGCGAAGGCAGATCGTAAGCACAAAGCCGCCAGGACGGCGCTCCCGTTGCCTCCTGGATTCGGGGCCTGTTGTGTCAGCAGTTCGCCGATGGCAATTCCAGCTACCCCCCGCAGTTCCATAGCGTTTTCAGAGAGATCTTCCGGAAACGCGGTGTCCGGCACCTTCACCGCCTTCAAGGCCGCCTGCACCACAGCTGAGTTCTGAGTTAAGGGAGCCTTATCAAAGCCAGCGACCACGCCCTGCAATGCCGACAGCAAAAGATCGCGGTTGCCCGAAAGCTCTTTCAGCAAGAGCTCAGCTGAAGCTTTGCGCCGGCGCACTTTTTCATCGCTCGGATTCGGATCCGCGATCCTCACAAACTCATATGCTTTGCTTAACATAATGCCCCTTTCCTTGCTCTGATCAGAACGGATTGGTGCCACGTTTTTCCACTGGTATGAGCGGCATAATCTCGTCCCACAATTTGTGCAGCTTTTCACGATCTTTCGCGGCGGTATCGAGAGCCACACGCTCCAGAGTCTGAGGCAAAGGCTGATCGGCGGTCTTGGGAAGCGCATCGACCAGGACCAGCACTTTCAGCCGCTGTTGCCAATCCAAATAACGCCAGAAGAAGTATCTCAAGCGGTCGAAATCGGCGTTGTTCATGACCATAGATACACCACCTTCTCCCGTCACTTCGGTCCCTTCCGGCGAAACCGCGGATTCCTCAGCGCTGCGAGAGCCAACACTTGTATCTGCCGAAGCCGCTTCATTTGGAATATCTCCGCTATCCGCTCTCATTCGGACCTTTGGGCAAGCAATTTCCTCACGAATTGATTCCGCACCACCGGCAATTCGATTACGGTCCGCGTCAAAGCTGGTTTTTCCGGGAACCCAAACTCGCGGAAGAGTTTCGACTACCAGGTGAGCCACGCCATTCTTCTCCTCACAGCTCAATTCCAGCCAGTTGTAGGTGAATTGGAGCTCTCTTTCCGGCGGATTTGTCGCGCCCGCGTAGATTGCGAGCCATTCGCTACCGCTCATAGCATCACGGGTTTTGTGAACATTGAGAGCGTGTTCATGCCCGGTCATGATGACCCGCGCACGATTGCAAAGAAAGTCCAAAGCCTCATCTTTGTCGATATACCAGTTGAGCGGATGATGAAGCATCACCACTGTGATCACATCGTCTTCATCTTCGATGGTGTACTGTTCACGCCCAAGGAGCATTTTCCCGAGGGCATCTTCATCGTTGCTTACCTGGACGCTCGTCAGGCCGTAGAGGCGCAACCTGACTCCAGAAGGCAGATCGAGTTCTCTAATCCAGAAGGGCTTTTGTGCTGAAATGAAGTCGCAGCCGTACGCGCTCGCGAATTTTCTGTACGCCTGTAGCTTCGGCAGGAACGGGCTGGTGCTTTCCCCGTCTTTTATGATGTCGTGGAGTTGAGCCTGAGCGCTTTCCGCGGAACCCGAACGTAGGTGCCCATAAGTTATCTTTGCTATCGCCGAGATACCCTTTCGGTCACAGTCGTGATTACCTGGAATCATGCTTATATCCGTTTCTTTGCATCCGCAGGCTTTCGTCAGCTCATCTAGCCACTGTGCCGCGACCTTGAATTCTTCGGTCTTTCCTGAAAAAGCCACATCGCCTGTGACCAACACGCGCGTCGCGGCGCCGCGCTTTTCCGCAAGCTGCTTGACATCCTGCAGCAGAGCCTTTCGCACCGCTTCATGCTTCGGCGATGTGCCATGTATTTCTTGGCCGAAATGAAGATCGGATATATGAACAAATCGGTGTGACATTCTCTTTCCTACAAGATTATTCTTTCTGGCTCATGGATAGACATAGAATCGTTGACTCTGAGTTGCGCGCTCAGCCTGCCTCGAACCCCTCGAACGCCTCCCGCACGATAGCCTCGATTGAGGCCACTTCATCGTCGGTGAGTTTCTCGAATTCGCCCTCGCGCCGCTTGCGGCCCAGCCTGCCTTCGTTCAGGCGGATGTATCTGATGAGGTTCTCCGCGATCCTGTCAGGCATTTCGACCATGTTCATGAGGCGGCGCATGGCCTCATCATTGCGGCGCAGGAAGTCGATCTCGCGCGGCAGGTCCTCGTCGATCGCGCGCTCGACGCAGCCATAGAGGAACTCCGCCGTCTCCGTGCAGTCGAAATAACGATAGAGATCGGCCGTGTCGTTCTGCACCTCGACGTTGCGCTCGGGCGTCGGCCGCCAGTCGATATAGTCCATCAGGGGACCTGAATGCGCGCGCAGCGTGTCGCGGTAGGTTTCGATCCGGTCGAGCATGACCGGCGAGACGGGGAACACCATGCCAGGCGGCGTGAATTTGCGCTCTGCCAGCACGTGATGGATCAGGCAGCGATGCAGACGGCCGTTGCCATCCTGGAAGGGATGGATGTAGACGAAGCCGAACGCGGTTGCCGCCGCCTGCAGCACCGTGTCGAGGTCTCCCTTGCGCATTCGCTCGTTCGCGGCGATGAGGCCCTGCATAAGTACCTGCAGATCCTCCGGGCGCGCGCCGATGAATTCCGGCAGCGGGTCGCCCTCGTGATCGCGCTCGCCGAGGAAGACGCCGTCGGGACGTAGGCCGGCCCTCGTGAACCGCGTGTCTTGGATGAGCACCGTGTGCAGCCGCACGATTTCATCGAGCGTCAGATTGTTCTTCCCGGCCTGCACGACCGCCCGCCCCCACCGCTCAAGGCGGCCGCGCGGCGGTTTCTCGCCCTCGATCTCGAAGCTCGCGCGGCTGTCCGCCAGCAGCAGGAAACTTGCCGCGCGCGCGACCACGTTCGCGCCCGTGTGGCCGATGATCTCGTTCGCTTTTGTCCCGAGCGCGCGCGCGCCGAAATCGGTCAGCTTTTGCGTTTTGCGGATGATGGGGCAAAAATCGCGGTTGCCGAGCAGATTATCGCGCACCTTGTGGCGGCGCGACGGCACGGGCGCTGCCGTGAAATAGGCGCGGCTATCCAGCAGGTCAGTGAAACTGACTTCGGTCGCATCCTCGATATCGAGCGTGTGACCGGTCATGAATTCATAGAGGAACCAGGCGCGGCGATTGTGGGCACCGGTCGGGGCGCTGCGGACGAAGGCGGCGACGGTGTCCTGGGAAACAAGATCGAATATGCGTTTCAGGACGAGAAGATCGAAGTTTTCATTGCGCAAGGCGAAGCCGAGGTGATCGCCGAAGCCCTCGCCCGGCCAGTATCGCTTGTCGTAGATCGTCCAGTCACCGGCCTCGCGGGAGCTGGCCTTGACGTGTTGATCGGAGACGACGCTCGGGCGGCGCACCGGCGCGCGCACGCCGAAGTTCTGGACGAGCCAAGCCCAGCCCGCCAGCCGCGCTTCAGCGGGCACCGTCTTTTCTTGGAAAGTCCCGACGCGATCATTATTCGACAGCTGGTTTTGGCTCGCCATGGTCGAAAATCCTTCTTTGCGGTCGAAAATCGATCATTCTAAGGCCTGCTGGTCGAAAACAAATATAGCAGGCCTTCAGTCGAAAACCTATCTTTTTGGTCGAAAATTACTCAGAAATAAGCCCCATGGTCGAAAATCAATCTCATCAGTCCGCTTTAGGGTCATCAGCTGAGTCTTCTGGACACGCAGCGCGCAAATCTCTAAACGGATGCCTTCAAGCCGCGTTTCCGAATGACGTGGCTACAGAACTAAACCGATTGTCGTGAATTTGCTGGTCGAATGTGAATACTTGACGTGACGCGCGCAGAGAGACCGAATATGTTTCACCTGGATTTTGGCAGAGGTCGACATGCGGAGTAGCACATCCCGCTTGGATGACACCTAAATCTCTCACCCAGGGCCTGGTGCGACGCGAGCATCTCACGGCGTTATCGAACCCGCGACCTTTGCCTTAAGGCAGAGGTCTGGACAGAGGTTTTGTGGACAGAGGACGTGGGTGCGATAAGGGTGCAATAAGGGGTGCCAAGGGCTCTCAGGGCTCCAAAAATGGCCATCCGGGGCTCCTGATTTCAATAAGTTACGAAATCCTTCCTTGCTGTCACGGCAGAGGTCGCGGGTTCGAGCCCCGTCGTCCCCGCCAGCTTTTTCTAATGACTCAAGTCCACTTTGCGGCGCGCAGTTGAGGCACAAACAAGGACGCAAGGCCGGATCGCCGCCTCCTGCGCCACGGCAGGACTGTGATCTTCCTTCAGCCTATTGCAATTCGTTCTGAGCGCAAGCCCCGAACCGCATTTCGGCTCTCGCTGAGTGCCTCTTCACCCTCATGGATGGCTTCGGTCAGAGATCGCAGAGCGTCATCGGGATGGCGCTCCATCAGACTGCGGGCCGCCTGGAACCGAAACATCACTGCCTGGAAATTCTGCAACAGCTCATCGTGCAATTTCCGCGAGCGGCGCGCTTCTTCAATCGTGCGCGCCTCCAGGGCCATGGCCGTGGCTTGCTTCTGTTCACTCATGTCGTGCGCGAAAACGACCGCCTGGTTCCGGGGCTCTCTGAAGCGCGCGACGCCCATCAGCACCGGCACGCGCGTGCCATCTTTGCGGAAGAATTCCTTTTCGAACGGCAGCAGGCGTCCGACCTTTTTGACTTTTTCGATTCGCTGGCGGTCAGCGGCACGCCACTCCGGCGGGGTCAGGTCCGTCCAGCGCAGGCGGCCCGAATTGAGATCTCTCCGCTCATATCCGAGCATGCGAAGATAGGCTTCATTGGATTCAAGAATCGCGCCTCCGAGATCCACGATGTAGATCCCGATGATGTTGGCATCGACCAGGCGCCGGATCTTCGCCTCCCGTTCCTGAAGATCGACGCAGAGACGCGACTTTTCCAAAGCGGTCGCCGCTAACGACGACATCAGCGTCAGCACTTTGATCCGAGCCGGCGTCACGGTACCGGATGCCTCGCGGTTTTCGAGAAAAACGGCGCCGACAACTTTGCCTCGATTGATCAGGGGTAGGCAGAGGATTGTCCCCCTCTTCTGCTTACGCAGATAGGGATCTCCTGCAAAGCGCGCCCGGGTAGCAGCATCGTCAATGACCACGCATTCGCGTGTGCGCTGGACGGCTTGCAGCACAGACTCGG
>Ga0335072_10004110_pt1 | contig 21714 bp, 11 predicted proteins | sample Lox_Sample_21_FD_206725 | JGI IMG/M metagenome (GOLD analysis project Ga0335072, IMG submission 206725) | Soil microbial communities from Loxahatchee National Wildlife Refuge, Florida, United States - Lox_Sample_2.1 | ecosystem: Environmental > Terrestrial > Soil > Wetlands | place: USA...
GCAGCCGGGCGGCTCATCCGACCTCTACTCCGGATTTGATCAGCGGTCAGACCGGGCTCTTGGTGTACGGCTTGATCTTTCCGCTGATGATGTCCTGCTCCAGCGTCTTGATCTCGGCCTGCAGCGACGCCGGAACCTTGCTGGAATAGTCGTGGTACGGGGACAGGACCGCGCCGCCGTTGGCCAGCGTGCCGACGTAAGTACCGCCCTTAAAGGTGCCGTTGGCCGCAGCGAGGACCGCGGTCTTGACTGCCTCGGTTATCCCCTTGGTCACGCTGGTGAGCATGTACTTGCAGTACTGCGCGGCACTGATGCAGCCGTCGGTGTCCACCCACTCCATCGACACGTTCTTGCCGGAGCTGTCCGCCGTCTGGACCGCCTTCGCGGTGCCGAGGCCAACGCCGCCAGCGACCGGGAAGATGACGTCGGCGCCATCGCCAATGAACGTGTTGGTGAGCGCCTGGCCGGCGCCGAGGTCGGTGAAGTTCCCGATGAAGCTGCCCTTCTGGGTCTTCTCGTTCCAGCCGAGCAACGTCACGTGGGCGTGGTTGTGGGAGTTGTAATAATCCACGCCGTCCTGGAAGCCGTCTTCGTAGATGGTGACCGTGCCGAAGTCCTCACCGCCGTAGGTGGCCACGACGTGCGTCTTACTCATGGCGGCCGCTAGGTAGCCGCCGAGGAAGCCGTCCTCAACCGTGTCGAAGACCAACTGGTCGATATTCGTTTCCTTGGTGCCGCTCAGGCAGTCGGAGGCGTACGAGCAGTCGACGATCGCGAACTTCTGATGCGGGTTGGCCTTGGCCGCCGCCTCAGTCGCGTCCGCCATCAGGAAGCCGACGGTAACGATGATCCCGCACTTCTTGCCGACGAAGGTGCTGATGTTGGTTGCGTAGTCAGCCGAGGTCGTCGACGGCAGATACGTGACCTGGATGTTGTGGTCGGCTGCCGCTGCCGCCTGCATGCCCTCCCACGATGACTGGTTGAACGACTTGTCGTCGATGCCGCCGGTGTCGGTGACCATGCAGCCCAGGAACTTGCCGCTGGCCGACGTGCCCGGGGAAGTGGTGTTTGACGAGCCGCTGCCCGACGGCGCGCTGCCGCATGCGGCAGCCAGCAGGGCAACCGCGCCGAACACCACGACAGCCCTCAATGTGACTCTCACGGATACCTCCTCTGCGGGGGGCGGCTCGGGCCGCCCGGAAGGGACCGCCGGCTAGTTGCGCGGACCCCGCCGGCTGGGGCAAGTCGTCCCGGATGTCCCCCCCGGGATTGCCCGAAGGGTAGTCCCGGCGCCGCCGCTCGGGAAGCACGAATCCGCAGCCAGACGGCGATGTTGCGGAATCGAGACAGTCCGGGACTGACGATCTGAGTTCACTCGTCAGCTAGCTGGGAACTACCGGCGATTCACGTCCGATTCCGGACGGCAATTACCTGCTGACGGTGCGCCATTTCGCCGCCCTGGCACCTGGCACTGCATCTTGTGCCGGGACGCGCGGGGTCACAATGGTGGGCATGTCGCTGACCATCGACGAGCTCCGCCGTGCTCCGAAGGTGCTGCTGCACGATCACCTTGACGGCGGGCTGCGGCCGCAGACCATCGTGGACCTGGCGCGCGAGACCGGCTACGGTCAGCTGCCGGCCGATGACGCGGCCGGCCTTGCCGCGTGGATGGCCGGCGCGGCGCAGCGCGGCAACCTCGAGCTGTACCTGGAGGCGTTCCAGCACACGGTCGGCGTGATGCAGACCCGGGACGCGCTGATCAGGGTGGCTGCCGAGTGCGCGGAAGACCTGGCCGCCGACGGGGTCGTGTATGCCGAGGTCCGGTTCGCCCCCGAGCTGCACCTAGAGCGAGACCTCAGCCTGGACCAGGTGGTGGAGGCGGTGCTGGAAGGCTTCCGCCGCGGCAGTGCCGGCCGGAGGATCACCGTCTGCGCGCTACTGACCGCGATGCGCACAGCGGCCAGATCGCTGGAGATCGCCGAGCTTGCCGTGCGGCACCGGGATGCCGGGGTCGTCGGATTTGATATCGCCGGCCCTGAGGCCGGCAACAGGCCAAGCCGCCACGTAGACGCGTTTCAGTACGTGCAACGGGAGAACTTCCACATCACCATCCATGCCGGCGAGGGCTTCGGCCTGCCGTCGATCTGGGAGGCACTGCAGTGGTGCGGCACCCACCGGCTAGGCCACGGGGTGCGGATCATCGATGACATCCAGGTGCCGGACGGGGGTGAGGGGCACCCGTCGCTGGGCAGGCTGGCCAGCTATGTCCGGGACCGCAGGATCCCGCTCGAACTGTGCCCGACGTCAAACGTGCAGACCGGCGCGGTGGCCTCGATCAAGGAGCACCCGATCGGCCTGCTGCGAGAGATGCTGTTCAGGGTCACGGTCAATACCGACAACCGGCTGATGAGTGGCGTCAGCCTGTCCTCGGAGTTCCACGCCCTGAGCGAGGCGTTCGGTTATGCCTGGCCAGACGTCGAATGGCTGACGATAAACGCCATGAAGAGTGCCTTCGCGCCGTTTGACGAACGACTGTGGATTATCGATACCGTCATCAAGCCCGGCTTCGCCGAGCTGCGGACAGGCCACGTCGGCTAGCAACGCGCGTTCGGATGGCCTGCAGAAAGGTAGCGTGTGAGCGTGGGGATCGAATCGATAACACAGCCGGCGCCGCGCGGTGCTGTCGGGGCGCCTGCTTTCGGGGCGGGTGCCTTTGAGACAGGCGAGCTGGCTACCTCCGATGCCGCGTTGCGCCAGGTACTGCACGGCCTGCCTGGCGTGGACGAAGTGGGGGCAGCGCAGCGAGCGGCCGGGCTCGCCACCCGTTCGATCAAGAAGGACGCCAAGCTGCAGGCACTGGACATGGCCGTCAGGATGATCGACCTGACAACCCTGGAGGGCGCCGACACGCCTGGCAAGGTCGCGGCTCTGTGCGCGAAGGCTCGCCAGCCCGATCCCGCAGATCTCTCAGTCCCGGCGGTGGCCGCCGTCTGCGTGTACCCGGACCTCGTGGGGGTTGCCAAGGCGGCGGTGGCAGGCAGCGGCGTTGCAGTCGCGTCCGTGGCCACCGCGTTCCCGTCCGGCCGGGCGTCGCTTGCGGTGAAGCTCGCCGACGTCGAGGACGCGGTCAGCGCCGGAGCGGACGAGGTGGACATGGTGATCGACCGCGGCGCTTTCCTGGCGGGCCGCTACGGCCAGGTGTATGCCGAGATCCGGGCCGTCCGCGAGGCGTGCGGCCCGGCGCACCTGAAGGTGATCCTGGAAACCGGTGAGCTGGCGACACTGGACAACGTCGCGCGCGCTTCATGGCTGGCGATGATGGCCGGCGCTGACTTCATCAAGACCTCGACCGGAAAGGTCACGCCTGCCTCGACCCCGCCGACCGCTCTGGTCATGCTCGCCGCGGTCAGGGACTTCGAGCAGACTTCAGGCCGTCGTGTCGGCGTCAAGGTGGCCGGCGGCATCCGGACGGCGAAGGACGCGATCCGCTACCTGGTGCTGGTCAATGAGATCGCGGGCCCGGCCTGGCTTACTCCCCAGTTCTTCAGGATCGGCGCCTCGTCGCTGCTGAACGACCTCCTCATGCAGCGCGCCAAGCAGCTGACCGGCCGGTACGCCAGCGCTGATTACTTCACGGTCGACTGACCGGCGACAGGCTTCCTACAGGTGGTCGACGAACCTGGACAGAGAGTTGCCGGCGTTGCGCAGGCCGTCCAGGATCGAGTGGACGAACCCGGCCGCGCCGTCCGGGTTGGTGACCAGGTAAAAGACAACGAACGCGACGAGCGCCCAGCCGATGATCCGGGGCAGCATCAGTCCTCCCTGTGGCGGCTCAGCTCGGGGGCGAGGCCCGAAAGCCGGGTTGTGCAGGCGAACCTATGCACGACGATGGCGCGGTCCCGCCAGTGCCGTCCAGTGCCCCGTTACCCTCGGCGTGTCAGTTCATGAGCCACTTCGTGAGCCGATGCCGGGGAGGCCGGTTTCTGGCGTGCCACAATGAGGGCTCGACGCGCTGGGCGAGTGACGGGAACATCAGTGATGAGTAGCGGAAAGGCCAGGTCAAGCTCTGCCTCCGGCGACGGCGGTGCGACGGCGGACCAGGGCGCCGCCCGCCGCGATGCCGCGAGCGAGCTGGCCGGCGAGCCTGGCGAGTCAATCTGGCAGTACGCCCCGGCGCCGGAGTCACGCGACGTCGTCTCGATCGAGCCCGAGTACGGCCTGTTCGTGGCGGGCGCATTTGTCCCGGCTGCGGGCGGCCGCACGGTCGCGACGATCAACCCGGCGACCGAGGAGCCGCTGGCGCGGGTGGCGGACGCGGGCCCAGCCGACGTCGACGCCGCTGTCACTGCCGCGCGCACAGCGTATGAGCAGGTGTGGCAGCCAATGCCCGGCAGCGAGCGAGCCAAGTACCTGTACCGGATCGCCCGGCAGCTGCAAGAGCGCGCGCGCGAGTTCGCCGTGCTGGAAAGCCTCGACAATGGCAAGCCGATCAAGGAGTCGCGTGACGTCGACATCCCGCTAGCCGCGGCGCATTTCTTCTACTACGCCGGCTGGGCAGACAAGCTGGAACACGCCGGGTTTGGCCCGGACCCCCGGCCCCTCGGCGTTGCCGGGCAAGTCATCCCGTGGAACTTCCCGCTGCTCATGGCCGCCTGGAAGCTGGCGCCAGCGCTGGCAGCCGGCAATACCTGCGTGCTCAAGCCCGCGGAGACAACGCCGCTTACTGCGCTGCTGCTTGCCCAGGTCTGCCAGGAGGCGGGGCTGCCGCCAGGCGTGGTGAACGTCCTGACCGGGGCCGGCGACACCGGCGCTGCGCTCGTCAGTCATCCCGGCGTGAACAAGGTCGCCTTCACTGGCTCCACCGAGGTCGGCAAGGAAATCGCCCGCGCGGTCGCCGGCACGGACAAGAAGCTAACGCTTGAGCTTGGCGGCAAGGCCGCCAACATCGTGTTTGACGACGCGCCGGTCGAGCAAGCCATCGAGGGCATCGTCAACGGGATCTTCTTCAACCAGGGTCACGTCTGCTGCGCGGGATCGAGGCTTCTCGTGCAGGAGTCGGTCGCTGACATTGTCGTGGAACGGCTCCAGCGGCGGCTGGCCACGCTCCGGCTCGGTGACCCGCTGGACAAGAACACCGACATCGGCGCGATCAACTCGCGCCAGCAGCTGGATAAGATCAACGAGCTCACGCGGGCGGGGGAGGCGGAAGGAGCGCAGCGCTGGTCGCCCCCGTGCCAGCTGCCGGCGAAGGGCTACTGGTTCCCGCCGACGGTCTTTACCGGCGTGAGCCAGTCGCACCGGATCGCCAGAGAGGAAATCTTCGGGCCTGTGCTGTCTGTGCTCACGTTCCGAACCCCGGAAGAAGCGGTGGTCAAGGCGAACAACACCCCGTACGGATTGTCGGCTGGCATCTGGACCGATAAGGGCAGCCGGATCCTGTGGCTAGCGCAGAAGCTGCGCGCAGGGGTCGTCTGGGCCAATACCTACAACCGGTTTGATCCGGCCAGCCCATTCGGCGGCTACCAGGAGTCGGGATACGGGCGGGAGGGCGGCCGGCACGGCCTAGCCGCGTACCTCCATGTCTGAGTCTCCCGCGCGGCTTGATGTCCGCAAGACCTACAAGCTGTTCATCGGCGGTGCTTTTCCGAGGTCGGAATCTGGCCGGTCCTACCCGGTGCACGGCGACGATGGAAGGCTGCTCGCATACGCTGCGCAGGGCTCGCGCAAGGACGCCCGCGACGCAGTGGTGGCCGCACGTAAGGCGTTCGGCGGCTGGTCCGGCGCGACTGCCTACAACCGCGGCCAGATCTTGTACCGCGTAGCCGAGATGCTGGAAGGGCGCGCGGCACAGTTCGCCGCCGAGGTCGCGGCTGCGGACGGCGGCAAGGCAGCGCACGCCAAGGCTGAGGTGGCGGCTGCCATCGACCGCTGGGTCTGGTACGCGGGCTGGAGCGACAAGGTGGCTCAGGTAGCCGGCGCTGCCAACCCGGTGGCGGGGCCTTACTTCAACTTCAGCGTGCCAGAGCCCACTGGTGTGGTCGCGATCATCGCGCCCGCCGAGTCGAGCTTGCTCGGGCTGGTCAGTGTCGTCGCGCCGGTGATCGTGACCGGCAACACCGCGGTCGTGGTCGCGAGCGAAAGCCGCCCGCTGCCCGCGATCTCGCTAGCCGAGGTGCTGGCCACGTCAGACCTGCCTGCCGGGGTGGTCAACGTGCTGACCGGCCGGACTGCGGAGCTCGCACCGGTGCTCGCCGGCCACATGGATGTCAACGCCATCGACCTGACGGGCGTCGCCGAACCGGAGCGCAAGCCGCTCGAAGACCTCGCCGCGAACAACATCAAACGTGTCATGTGCGGGAACGACGACTGGGCGGCGACGCCGGGAACGCAACGGCTGATGACGTTCCTGGAAATCAAGACCGTGTGGCACCCGGCCGGGACCTGAACCGGGCTGGGTCCGCTTGCAAAATCGTGGCCCCAGACCTATCGACCAACAACAAAGGCACATCCCGGCTATGAGCTAAGCCGAACGTTGGATCGATGTCAATCCTTGTATTTCATAACTATTAATGACTCAATAGATGTTGCTTAAGAAACGTACATATAAGGATATCCCGCCTGTCCTGGACGTTGAGCGTTCTGAAGAGTTCTGGTCTCAATAGCTAGAAAAATCTGAGGTGACGGGGCATGCGCGCTCGCTCTGGCTGGAACGGACTCATGGCCCCGCCGCCTTCGGGCCCCGGCCGCACTTCTACCGCCGGACGGCTCATCGCGGCCCTGACGGCTGTTGTCCTCACCGGGGCATTGACGGTTGTCGCGGTGGTACAGCTGACTAGCCCGCAGGTTCCTCCGGTCGCCCAGCAAGTGTGGGGATCGCCAGCGAACCGTCCGCATGTCGTGCCGGCCTCGCATGCGATGGCAGAGGTGGTGAACGGCCGGCTTGTGCGGTACACGGAGACTCGCGGCAGGGGACTTGACGGCTCGGCCAGCACGGGTGAGCCGGACGCGGGGTCTGGAATCAGTGCCGCCCAAGGGCCCGCGCTGCCAACGAGGTTACCGCCGAAGGGAGCAGTGCCGCCCGCGCATGCGCCCGCACGGCCCAAGGTGAAAGTGCATTACGCGGCAAGCACGCTGCGAGTGCTTCCGCGGCCGAAGGCCAAGCCAGTGCTCGGGTTCAATCCCACGACCAGCCATCAGCTGACCAGCCTCAGCACTGCCGACAGAATCGTGTACGCGAATGCGGACGGGACCCGTACCGCGCTGCTATTCCAGGATCCAGTCAACTATCGGTTGCCAGATGGCTCGTGGGCACTGATTAACACGACCCTGGTGCCGGCCGGCGGATCGTCGGAGACGTCGCCAGAGCCGAGTGCACCGGACTCGGCTACGCCGCAGCTGTCAGTGCCGCGATCGCCTTCGACGATGCCGCCGGAATACGCGACAGCGTCACCTTCAGTCTCGGCGTCCGCGTCTCTTTCAGCCTCGGCGTCTGCGTCGCCGTCAGCCACGGCCTCTGAGCCACCGTCGCCGTTGCCCTCTGCGTCCGCGTCGCCGTCACCCGTTACGTCTCCGTCGACCGGTGCCGCTCAGGGTTGGGTGGTGAAGGCTGCAGCAGAGCAAGAGCGGTTCGCACCCTACGCGGATGCGGCTGAGCTGGTGACCATGCCGCTTGGCGGCTCGATGTCGGTGGGGTTTGGAGTTGAGGGCGCCGCCCACGTTGCGGGGGCTGCTCAGGGCGACGAAGTGACCTACCCGGGTGCGCTGCCTGCCAGCGACCTGCGGTACGAGGCCGGAGCGGCCATGGTGACGGAGGATCTCGTGCTCCAGTCACGGTCGGCACCGCTCAGCTACGTTTTCCCGCTGACCTTGAGCGGAGTAAGCGCCTCGACGGGTGACGACGGGACGATTGACTTCACCGATGCAACGGGCAAGGTGGTAGCGGTCGTGCCACCGGCTTACATGACGGACTCCAACATCAACCCGCACTCGGGGGATGGGGCACAGTCCGACGCCGTGAGCTACTCCCTGACGATGGTCAACGGCCGGCCTGCCATTGATATGAGGCTCGATGGCGCATGGCTGGACAGCAAAGCAAGGGTGTTTCCCGTGACGGTTGACCCGTCGATACAGAACACCGAAGCGCTGAACTCCAACTTCAACACCTACGTACAGTCAGGTGATCCGGGCAACAACTCATCGAGTACGGAGCTGAGCGTCGGCACATATGACAGCGGCACTAACGTGGCCGAGTCCTACATCCGCTTCGACAATGTCTCCACGCAGCTGGCCAACGACAACGTGCTATCCGCGACGCTGGGCCTTTTCAACTCTTGGTCCTATAGCTGCAGCCCGAGAACGATGTACGTGTATCCGGTCACGCAGTCGTGGTCGACGTCATCGCCGCCGACGACTTACCCCGGTCCGTCGACGGGGCAGGCGGTTGGCCGCGCGACCTTTGCTACCGGATGGGTTCCGCTGGGGTCCACAGTGTCACCGTGCCCGGCGCAATGGGTAGGCATTCCACTGGATCAGCAGGGGACAGGCCTGGTGTACGGGTGGACTCACGGCGCGTCGAACAACGGGCTGGCGCTCGGGGCCTCAGCCAGCGACAGCTACGGCTGGAAGAAGTTCACCTCGATCAACAACCCGACAGGGGACCCGTTCCTCAAGGTGACCTATACCACGGATGGCGCCAGCTACAAGCTGGCGAGCACCCGGCCCGTAACTCCAGTCACTTCCAGCCAGAACGGGCAGATCAAGGTCACGATCACGAACACCGGGTCGAGCACGTGGACGTCCAGCAATGGCTACGAGCTGGGCTACGAGGTGGAAACCACATCCGGAACCGTGATCTCTAAGCCGCCGGCCGACCCCTTCACTGCGATACCGTCCGGCACCACGGTAGGTCCGGGTGGCAAGGTGACGCTGGATGCGACGATTGACAAGCTGCCTGTCGGAACTTATGTCCTGTCCTTCGACATGTACTCGGGAGCAAACGGGTCCTCGCCGGTGTCATTCTCGTCAGAGTACGTGACGCCGCTGCTGGTCGGACTAGTTGTGGTAGATCCCGCGGACGTCATCAAATACGCCTACCCGCCCAGCGGCTATGTCTCGGCGACGACATCCCCGCAGCTGTCGATCGCTGACGCACCTCCGCCAGGCAGCGGCACGCTTACTTACCAGTTCTCGATGACCTGCGAACCGATCCCAGATACCACGTGTGGCGCCGGGACCTTCAGCTCAGGATGCATATCGACGCCGTACTGGACAGTGTCACCGCCGTTGCAGTGGAACGAGCCATATACCTGGACTGCCACCGCCTACTCTGGCGCCAGCAGCGGCAGCGATAGCAACTGCAGCGCCAGCGAGACCCAGTCACAGGTGAGCGGGGCATCTATCACGCCGGAGGTGCCGCAGCCGGTGACAGCCTCGGCGCTAGGGGGATCGTCCGGACAGGCATTCGACCCGTTGTCCGGAGATTACACGACGTCAGCAACGGACGCGACGATATCCGTCGCGGGGCCGCCGCTGCAGATCACCAGGGTATACAACAGCCTGAACACGACCGCGTCCGGTGCGTTCGGGGCAGGCTGGTCGTCAGTTGCTGACATGTCGGTGACGCCGGATAACGACGGTACTGGTGATGTCGTGGTGACGATGGCCGATGGCAGCCAGGCGCGGTTTGGCTACGACAGTGCTGCCTCTGCGGATTACATCGCACCAGAGGGCAGCCCGGACCGGCTGGTACAGAACTCTAACGGCACCTGGACGCTACTGGACGGACAAGGGAACGAATACTCCTTCACATCGGCAGGCGCTATCTCTGATATCACGAATGCCGAAGGACTGTCGCAGACGTTCGTGACAAGCGGCGGAAACACGGTGATCACCGATGTTGCCTCCGGCCGCACTCTGACACTGACGTGGGGGAGTGTGTCCGGAGCGTCGTTCCCGCACGTGGTGGCGGTGACGACCAATGCGCCGCAATCCGGGCAGCCAGGGTTGCAGTGGACCTATAACTACTCCGGGGACACGCTGACTTCGGTGTGCGCGCCGACAGGCGAGTGCACGTCGTATACGTACGGAACAACAATGTCTCACTACGTGACGTCCGTTCTGCAGTCCGGGCCGCGTTCGCTCTATGAGTTCGGGGATGCGTCGGGGACAGTCGCAACTGATTCGGTGGCCGCGAACCTGGGCGTGACCGACGGCACCTACACGAACGTGACGCTGGGCGGGCAGGGTCCGCTCACGGGTAGCTCACAGACATCCGCGTCGTTCAACGGGACAAGCTCGTACGTGACGCTGGCGCCAAATCTGGCAGTAGACAGCACCTACCTGACGGTAGGCCTGTGGTTTAAGGCGTCAGCAGGCTCCACTGGAGTGCTGTTCGGATACCAGCCAGGCACGATGGCGGCCGGCTATACCAGCAGGCATGAGGCAGCCCTGTATATCGGAACGGGCGGCATCCTGTACGGCGAGTTCTACAACGACAAGGTAGATCCCATAAAGACGTCGTCCAGTGTGACGAACGGACAGTGGCAGTACGCGGTGCTGACCGGATCAGGTAACACTCAATCGCTGTACCTGAACGGAAGCCTGGTCGGAACTCAGACCGGCAACATCGACCAGCTGAACCAGGATGTCGACCTGGCGGGCGCAGGCTTCTGGTCCAGCAACTGGCCAGGCGTGCCATCGGGCAGCACCGCAGGCTACTTCAGCGGCTCCATTGCTGATCTCGAGGTTTACGCCCAGCCGCTCGGTTCGGCGGCGATTGCCCAGCAGTACAAGCTGGCGCAGGCCACGTCCCCAGAACTGACGCAGGTGACCATGCCATCGGGCCGGGTCTATGAGCAGGTGTCGTATGACACCACCCTCGACCGGGTTGCCACTTATACAGATCCCCAGGGCGGCCAGTGGGCGCTGCAACCGCCAATCACTTCCGGTACCAAATCCTCGACTGGCCTGACGGCCAGCTCGGATGCGCTCGGCGTGGTGACCAACAGCGTGACGGTAACGGATCCCGCGGGGGACCAGGAGATCTACGAATACAACGCCAGCAACGGCAATCAGCTCGTCTCGTACAGTCCCGGCGCCGGGCTGGGCGCCCGGACCTTCGGCTACAACGAGGAAGGGTTCCTGGACTCGGTCACTGACGAGGACCTGCGCACCTTTACCTACACCACCGACGTGTACGGCAACGTGCTGTCCAGCTCGTACCAGGACATCAGCACCTGCGGGGAGTGCACGACCTACTACAGCTACTACGAGGACGCGGGGAACCCGGTGGATCCGCGTAACGGCGAGCTCACCGGGGTACGTGACGCGCGGTCCGCCTCATCGACGGTCGATACGTACCTCACCTCGTACGCCTACAACCTAGCGGGCGAGCTGACCTCCACGACGACGCCTGCCACCCCTGATTTCCCGTCCGGGCGAACCACAAGCTACGTGTATTCGGGCACGGGTCAGGCTGCCTACGGCGGCGGTGACATGCCGACCGGGCTGCTGACGTCGGTGACGACGCCAGGCGGACGGGTGACCAAGTATCAGTACTACTCCGACGGCGACCTGGCCGAGGTAACCACGCCGTCCGGCTTGCAGACCGTGTACACCTATGACGGGCTAGGCCGGCCGCTTGCATCCGCGCAGACCGGGAACGGCTTCAGCTCCCTGACGACGAGCTACGCCTACAACCCGATGGGCCAGCCGGTCACGGTTGTGTATCCGGGCGTCACCGACCCGCTGACCGGTATCACGCACACTCTGCAGGACAGTTACGCCTACGACGCTGACGGGAACTTGACCCAGCTCACGCAGTCGGACTTGACCGGCGGCGACCCGACCCGGGTGACCTCGTATACCTACGATGATCACGGGAATGTCGCCACGGTCACCGACGCGGACGGTAACACCAGCGCTTACAACTGGGACCCGTCGGGGAACGTGACCAGCTACACCGACGCCGACGGTAACCAGTACGACTACACCTACAACCCCTATGGTGAGGTCACCTCTGTCACGCTGGTCACCCCGTCCACCGCTCAGGGCAACCCGGAGGCAGGAACAAGCCAGATTCTGGACTCGTATGCCTACACTCCGGCCGGGCTGCTGGCTGCTGCCACCGACGCAATGGGCCGCGTTACGAACTACGCCTATGCCCCCGACCAGCAGCTATCGGCCGTTACGACTACCGACCCGACCTCGAATACCGGCCGGCAAACCGCCTACGGATATGACTATGCCGGCAATCTGACCAGCGTGACGCAGTACGGGCTGACCGGCGGACTAGCGACGGCCAGCACGGAGACGACCTACAAGGTGGACGCGGCCGACCGCGTGACAAACATGGTTTTCGACCCGGCGCAGCTAAACCGGACAATCGCCTACACCTACAACGCCGATGACGACGTGACATCGCAGACCATCAGTGACGGCAGCGGGTCCACGCAGACGTCCTATACCTATGACAGCGCGGGCGACCGAACCAGCCAGGCAGTGCAGGACGGCAGCACTAGCCTCGAGACAACCTGGACGTATAACCAGCTAGGCCAGGAGCTGACGCAGGTCAGCCCCGACGGCAACGTAACAGGCGGGACGCCGGCTAATTACACCACCAGCTACGGCTACGACCAGGCTGACAACCTGATTTCGGTAACCGGCCCGCCGACGGCCGTGCAGACTTACGCCGCGCAGGCGCCGGTAACCGAGCGCCCTGTGACGCAGTACGCGTACGACACCTACGGGGACCAGGTCAAGAGTCAAGACCCGGACGACAATCAGACCACCGCCACCTATGACGGCGATGGAAACGTCACGTCGGTCACGCAGCCGTCCTACACCCCGCCGGGAACCTCAAGCGCGATCACCGCCACCACCCAGTATGGTTACGACGCGCTCGGGAATCTGACCTCGATGACCGACCCTCGGGGCAATACCACCAGCTACGCGTACAACTCTCTGGGCGAGGTGATCAGTCAGACCGACCCCGAGCTGACAGGCCAGTCGGCCCCCGGGACGTGGACCTATGCCTATGACGCGGGCGGCGAGCTCACTTGCGCCACCGATCCCACTGGTGCCGTCACGCAGGCGACCTACGATTACTTCGGCGACCAAGCTACCGCTACCGCGGCCGCCAGTTCCTGTACGGGGACAGGCAATACCACCAGTTACAGCTACAACTATCTCGGCGAGGTCGCTCAGGCCACCAGCCCTGACGGCGCTCTCACCACCAACACCTACGACCAAGGCGGTGAGCTGACCTCAACCGCCAACTCCCTTGGCGATACGACCAGCTACGCCTACAACCGGCTCGGCGAGGTCACCAGCATCGACAATCCGGATCAGACCTCGATCACTAACACCTACGACGCGGCCGGGAACCTGACCGCCACCGATGACTGGGGAGTACCCCCGCCCGCGCCTCAGACGGCACCACTTGCGTCCAGCCAGCTCTATACGTACGACGCTGACGGCAACGTAACCTCCGCCACTGACGGACGCGGCTACGTGACGAAGTATGCCTACAACCCGGCCGGACAGGTCATGAGCTCGACGCAGCCTGTCTCACCGACCGCGTCGATCACCACAAGCTATGGCTACGACGCAGCCGGCAACCAGACGTCCTACACAGACGGCAACGGCAACACCACCTGGACGACCTACAACTCCTGGAACCTCCCCGAGTCGGTCATTGAGCCCACCACGCCGACCTATCCGACGGCAGCTGACAGCACCTGGACTACCAGTTACAACGCCGACGGTCAGCCAGCCAGCCTGACCGAGCCCGGCGGCGCCACCGTCACCGACAGCTACGACCAGATGGGCGACCTCAGTGAGCAGACCGGCGCCGGAGCTAGCGCGACGACACCAACCCGCACCTTCGGCTACGACCTTGACGGCAGGATGACATCCGCCGCCACCCCGGCCGGGACCGACACCTTCACCTACAACAACGCCAGCGAGCTCACCGCCGCCACCGGCCCGTCGGGCAACTCAAGCTTCACCTATAACGGCGACGGCTTGCTGACCAGCGAGACCGACACAGCAGGCACTACCAGCTACACCTATAACCAGGCCGATCAGCTCGCGACTGAGACCGAGCCCGCCACAGGTGCTGTTCTCAGCTATGGCTACAACGCTGACGGCCAGCCCACAAGCATCGCCGCCACCTCCGGCAGCACGAAGGGCGATACCCAGACTCTTACCTACACCGGGTTGCATCAGGTGGCCAGCGATACCCTTGCCACTGCCAGCGGCACCACCATCGCCTCAGAGAGCTACGCCTACGACTTCGACGGCGACCTCACTAGCGCGACCACCAGCGGGCTGCCTGCCCCCGGCACTACGACCTACACCTACGACGAAGCCGACCGCCTGATCTCCGCCACTGCTGGCGGAACCACCACGGCTTACGCCTACGACAACGATGACAACCTGATCAAGGACGGCAGCCTCACCTACACCTACAACGCCCGCGACGAGCTCACCTCCTACCAGCTCGGTGATTACACACCCGCCACGAACACCTACTCTGCCAACGGTGCTCTCACCAGCAGCACCGGCGGTGACGGCACGTTCCCCTACACAGCTGACGCTTACGGAGAGTTCACCGACAACGGTGTCCAGATCAACACCTACGACGCTCTCGGACGCACCATTACTGACTCGGGTCTCGGTGGTTCCCATAGCCTGAGCTACGTCGGAACCAGCACCCAGATCGCATCGGACGGCGCTAGTACCTACAGCTATACCCCCAGCGGGAGCCTCACCGGTGTAGGCGTCCAGGGCGGCACTACCAGCCAGGGCACACTGGCCTATACCGACAGCCACACCGACCTCACCGGCACCTACGCACCCACGGCTGCCAGTCTCACCGGATCGGCCAGCTACGACCCGATCGGGAACGCGACCACCGCTGGCACTATGCCCGACATCGGGTACCAGAGCGACTTCACTGACCCGACCACCACCATGGTCGACATGAACTCCCGGTGGTACTGGCCCGCTACCTCAACGTTCACCGACAATGACACCAATTCGGGTGAACCCCTGACGGGTGGCATCAGTCCCAGCGCCTATGCATACACCGACGGCAACCCGGTCACCGAGACCGATCCCACTGGCCACTGTACGGGCCGCGGCTCGAACTGGTGCCAGGCGGTATGCGCGCTCACGGATGAAATCTTCTGCATCTTCTACAACACATTGTGGGCCAATGACGGCGGCCTGGCCGGCGGCTGCGGTGGCAACTCCGGCACTCTGTGCACTCCGATGACTACACCCGCCGAGGGGCCCTCCGGGCCAACCCCGCCGTCGCCGCCATGGCCGTCAGATATCCCGACCGATTGCAACGCGGCCTGCCTGGCGGGAATAGGAATGATTGGCGCCATCCTGGCATGCATAGCGAACCCGGAAGCGTGTCTCAGCGTGCTCGGACCGGTCTATATTCCGCCGCCGCCACCACCGCAGGACGTCTACGCCGGCCCTGACCCGCAGGACGCGCCAAAGGCCCCGCGCTCGCTGCGCACCAAGACGTGGGTGAACCCCGATCCCGCAGTTGAGGGACCAGGCGATAATCCCTTCGGGCCTGACGACATCATCGATGAGGAGCACTTCCTCGACCCGGACCGGGTCACCAGTGACGCCACGGGCGACCAGGCTAGTCCAGCCGATACCAGTGGTGGCAACGACACCGGGCAGACCAACGAACCCACCAGTCAGGTCGACCAGCCGCAGAGCCCGCAGCCGAACCAGCCCGATGTAACCACTCCAGAGTCCCCGGCTACGCCAGAGTCGCCCTCGGCGAGCGGAACCGGTACGACCCCGTCGACTCCCGACACGGCGACCGATACGGGCGGCGGGAAAGTAACACTCACGCCGCTGCAGCGGATACTCGTCGGTGGTGGCGTCGGTGGCGCGCTCAACGTCGCCACTGCTCTCGGCCAGGGCCACGACAATCCATCCCAGCTCGCTAAGGACTTCGGGATCGGTTTCGTTACCGGCGCCGCCACCGGGTTCGTATCGGGCCTAGGTGCCGGGTCCGCCGCCGGTACGCGGTTGTTGTTCACGGCCGGTTCGGGTGCTGCGGCAGGCTTTGGGAACTCCCTGACGCAACAGCTGCTGAGTGGCAAGGCGGTGAACCTGCCGAATCTCTTTGCCAGCACCGCGATAGGCGGACTGACCAGCGGATTGGGTCTGCTCGGTCCAGAAGACAATGAGTGGTACCAGACGGCTATCTCCAGCGGCTCAAGTGCGGTATCGACGGCCGGCTGCTATCTTCTGGACAAGTTCAGCGGCCGGGACATCTGTTAGCAGCAAATGGCCTGTCCAGGAAAGGGTCCCGATGAGTTCGCCGACGGTGTTTTGGCAGAACCCCCTGCGCCAGGCCCTGTTCTGGGCGTGCGTCGTGATGGCGGGCTTGACGCTCGGCTTCGGGGCACGTTCGTTCGGCGGGCTGCTGGCTGCCGCGCTCATACTGGCGATTGGCATCGTGACAACAACGACGCTGCGGCTTGAGGTCACCCAGGACGCGGTCATCGCCCGCTGGCTGCCGACCCGCTCGGTGTCGAGCGCTGCCATTACGGCCATCCATGTCTGGCCGTACTACGTGCGCTTCCTCGACAAGGACGGAAACGCCGTAATGCGTACACAGCCGGGCTGGGGAAAGAAGCAGCTGGTCGAGATCGGTGAAGCCCTGGGCGTCCCGGTCTACGACCACAGGACATTGCTGGGGCTCAGCCAGAAGGAGGCCGGCACGCTGATGCGCCGGCCGACGCGCAGCTAACTAGCGCTCCGGATGGTCTGATCCGCTCAGCCGCCAGGAGCCGGGAGCTATGCCGCCAGTTCGGCCATGAACTGGCGGCATAGCTTATCCCTTCAGATCAGGGCAGGTTCCAGCTCTGGTCGCTCGTGCCATTGCACGCGTCGATCTGAAGCTGGGTCTTATTGGTGCCGCTAGGCGCGTCCAGGCAGGAATCGAGGCCGGTGTTATAGAGCGCGCCGTCGGATTCGGCGATCCACTCCTGTTCTCCGTCATAGTTGCTATCGCAGGGCTGGAGGACGGCGGATAGGTCGCCGGACGAGTTCACGCCTCCGTCCGCGCAGTAGCTGCCCCCTATCTCTACGGAGCCGTTCGCCGCGACAGTCCACTCCTGCGAGTCGGTGCCGGCGTCACAGGTGTAGATGTCAATGACGTTATCGCTCGCAAGTTTTGACCCGGCATTATCCATGCACTGGCCGCTGTAATCCTGCGAGCTGATCTCGCCCGTGCCACTCGGCCTTGAGTACGGCGTCGTCCACTGCTGAAGGTCACTGTCGGTGCACGGCTCGATAACCAGGGCATTACTAGGTTGGATTTCCTGCGAGTCCAGGCACTTGCCAGACACTTCACCGACGATCTCACCGTTCGACATCATTCGCCACTGCTGGCGAGTGAAGCCATTGCAGGCGTACAGGACGACGTCGGTGCCGTTGGCGGTACCGCCCGCTTTCGTCTCCATGCAGTACCCGGAGTTGTTGCCTACGGTAATGGTGCCATTGGAGTTGACGTTCCATTTCTGAGAATTGGTCTTGCCGTCGCACCAGAAGATCTGGATCGGATTGTTATTGGTCAGATCCTGATCCTCGTTGGTAAGACAATAGAAAGGCCAGGAACCGAAGCCCATGGCTCCTGTTTCGCTGCCGCTGGCAGCCAGCGATGAAGTGCCGACAGGTGCGCCCAGACCCGTGGGACCGTCGTAGCCGGCGCCAGTGGTGCACAAATAGGTGGCAGCACACCCGCCAGGGGCGTTGGTGGACCCGTCGGCTATGTCGTTGAGGCCACTGTAGTAGGGGTAGGCATTGCCTGGCGTGGTGTAAGAACCACCTGGATACTCGTAGGGGTACTCCGCGGGGTTGGTCCCGGCGGCCGGGGTGCCCGCGTCAGCGTAGAGGCCCGAGACAACATCCGCCGCGGCTCCGGTACCACCGCCGTCGAGCCAGTCACCGCCGGCGCTGTTGTAGAAAGCAATCGGGGTGTCGTCGACCACTCCGCTGGACTCAGTGGCGGCTACGGCAGAGATGTCGTTATCGGTGCGCCCTGCGCACCCGGTGTCGGTCTGCCACGCGGGCTTGGCCTCGAACTCCGAGCAACCCGATGCGGTCTGGGACCAGGCGGAGGTGTCGATCCAGGTGCCGCTGCTGTTCTGGGTAAGAACAGTACCGCCGACGGAGACCACGTCGGGCGACGCAGCAGGGTAGTTGATCTCGCCGGTGTAGCCGGTGTCACCGGCCGCGGCGACAATCGCGACTCCCGGATGGGTGAAGTACAGGCTGTCGTCGGAGACCTCGTTCGAGAACTCCGGCCCGTAGTACGAGTTGTCGACAACGGTGACACCAGCCGTGTCGGCAGCGGTGTTCGTGCCGGTGCCCAGGTCGGTGATGCTGTCGGTGGCCGCCTCGATCAGCAGGATGTGGCAGTTCTCGCAGATCGCCGAGACGATGTCGAGGTCCATCGCATACTCGTCGCTCCAGTTGCCAACGGATTGGGTGGGCAGCGAATCGCCGCCGTTTTCGTCCTCGATCTTCAGGCAGCCGTCGGCAACCGTACACGGCGGGATGCCATACTGCGACCGGTAGGTTGCCAGATCCGACGCTGCGGTCGGGTACGCTCCTGCCCCGACGATCGCGACAGTCTGTCCCTGTCCCAGCAAGCCGGGAATCGACGGTGAGCCACCTGAGCCGGGCGCCGACTGAACGCCGTAGGTGGCCTGCAGTTGCGCGGGAGTCAGCCCCGACGGGCTGGTGGATGCCGCGGCTGAGGCGGTGCGGCCAGCCTTGGTCGCGCTGGCTTTCGCCGTAGTCATAGCACAAGACATCATGCCTGGCTTCGCGGACTGCGGGCACGCGGCGTGCGGCGCCGCGGCCGCCGTTGCTGGCGCGGTGGACTTGAGCGGCGCCGCTAAAGCTGATCCTCCCGACAGGGCAACAGCCGGCGCCAGGATTCCAGCGACGACCAGCACGGAGCCGGCAGCTCGGGCCAATCGGGACAGGGTTGTTCGTCTGAACATGCGAATCTCCCCAGAAAAGGAAGCCGCACCTCGCAGGGCGGCCTGTTGGCACGAACCTAAGGCCTATTAGCTAGCATTGTCTATATGTCGTATATTACTTATGTAACCTATCTAAGCTGACTCTTGCGTAATTAGTTCAACCAGTACCTGGCACCACAAATGTTCATAGTCCCTGACCAGTTCGCACGCTGGCACTAGCTGTGGTTTAGCGCCCGCTGGCAGCTACCGGTTTCCGGGTCGAAGCCGAGCAGGCTGAAACGCGCGGCCAGATCATCGACCCACTCCGGCGGGGTGCGGTGATCTGCCAGCGGAATTCCGGCCTCGCTGCGCCATAGGGCGTCGCCGAGTGCGGTGCGCAGATGCCAGGCCATGACCCGGTCGGTCGACAGCTGGCGTCCGGTGATCTGCTGGTAATGGCGCACGACCGCAGTCAGCAGCTCAACGCCGGGACCCATAGCCGGACCGGGAAAGGTGCGCAGGTCGTACTCCGGCTCGGCGGCTGCGGCCGTCTCAAGATCGACCACAAGGCGGAGCTTGTCGTGGTCCCAGACCTGGTTGTCGCCATGCAGGTCGCCGTGCACCAGCACGGACTCGCCGGGCGAGGCGAGCACGGCATCGGCCCAGTCGCACCAGCGCATGATGGCCGGGCGCTGATCCGGCCTGGCCCATGTGACGAACCGCTCGCGCAAGGTTGCTGTCGTGGCCGGCGGCAGGTGCGCGCCGGTGAGCTTACCGACAACGGCCTCGGCGCGCTGGCGCGCGGCAGGGTGGTGAAAGGCAGCCAGGAACGACGCGAGCTGCTGGCCAGCCCGCTCGCGGCTGATCGAGCCGATGACCTTGAACAGCGATTCGCCGGGGACGAGCCGGGTGATCAAGAGCACGGGGTCGGTGCTGCTGGCGACGACCTCCGGCAGGAACGGGACTCTCGGTTCGCGCGCGAGCGCGGTCAGCACGCCGATCTCATGCGCGAGGCGAAGCGCGCCAGGACAAGACCAGGCGAATTTCACGATGAAGCGCTCACCAACCACCGTGCTGGACGACCACCACAGCGGATCGCGCTTAGCTGCCGGGTCGGGAACCGGAACGGTGACTCCGAACGCGCTCAGCTCAGGCGCCACAACCCGCAGCGCCTCGCTGAGCGCCTGGGCGGAGCACTCAGCTAGCCATCTCATGTCCAGGCCCCGGTCAGCTCACGGCAGGAGCAGGAGGCTCGTCGTACTCCTCCCACGGTCTGCTCACTGAGCCGTCAGGTTCGATGATGGCCTTGTCGTAGAAATGGGCTGGCTCGAGCGCTGCGCGCTGCGTCGCGGTGAGCTCGCCGGCCCACTCCGGCATGACCACCGTGTAGAAGCTCGAGGCGTACTGGACGGTCTTGGGCGCGTAGCGATACACCGCCACGCGCCGGTCGAACTCGTTCCGCCACGGGAGCGTGCCGTGGGCGACAGCCTCGGTGAACATGATGACGTCCCCGGCGCGCGCGCCGGGGTTGCTGACGACGAACTGATCCTGCTCCCAGCGGGTGATGCCCTGCGGGCGGGGGAAGTTGGCCTTGTGGCTGCCGGCAATAGCGCAGAAGCCGCCGCAGCCTGCTGGCTGGTCGGTGAGCAGGAACTCCACTGCCAGCAGCCCGGACCGCAGCGTCCCGCCGCGAGCCTGGTACCACACGCCGTCCTGCGGAAACGGCTCGCCGAAGTGGAGAGCGTGACCCTCGGTGCCCGGCGGGTAGTCGAACACCTCCGGGTCGTGGTCCAGGTGCCAGCCCCGGCCGAGAACGCCGTCAAGGTAGCGGATCAGCGGCTGGTATGCGATGAGCTCGCGGAACGGCTCGCAGTACGGGCTAGGCCACTCCAGCATGCCCCGGCAGTTCCGGCGGCGGCGCTCCGCGGCCAGCGTCGTGGAGCCCTCGACCAGGTCTTCGCTTTCCTCGCCGCAGCGATCCTGGTTGGCATCGAGAGCGTCGTTGAGCTCCCGGAGAAGGCGCGGCTCGATGATGCCGGGGATGACCAGCCAGCCCTGAACGTCAAAAAGGTAGACCTCGCGTTCGCTCAAGCCGTGCACGCGGCCGAGCCTATGCACCACCGCAAGCGCCGCTCAACTGAAATTAAGGCCCCCCCGGCCGAACCTCTCGTGACGCCCGGGCACGTCAGCGACCATTCACGCTCGCTCCGGCGTAACGGCCAAATGCGCTGCGCCGCCGCTGAGCATGCTGACCGCTTCAGGCACCAGATCGGCGTTCGGGTCAAGCGCCAGCGCTTCGTCGAGGGCCTGGCGAGCGGATGCCAGCAGGTACAACTGGTGCTTCGCCATCGCCACGGTGGCCAGCACCGTGGCACGGTCGTCACGATCCAGATCAGCGGCGAGGGTGTCGGCGCACAACCGCCTGACTTCTGCTGGCTTGCCTTGCCGGAGCCTGACGACCGCGAGCGTGTGCCGCACGTCCCTGGGCCGGGGCCGGGCTTCCTCGTCGCGTTTGTCCACGTGGCTGAGCACCCACTCGACCCGGGTCCCGGCAAGGTCGGCGAGCTCGGCTGGCACGTCGGGTTTGGCGACCACTTTCCACGACAGGGCGTGCACGATATTCAGGTGTTCCGTCTGCGGCCGCTGCGGCAGTAACCACTGCTGCGCGTAGAACCGCAGTAGTGCGTCTCGGTCGTCGGGTAGCCGC
>Ga0335072_10004111_pt1 | contig 21711 bp, 16 predicted proteins | sample Lox_Sample_21_FD_206725 | JGI IMG/M metagenome (GOLD analysis project Ga0335072, IMG submission 206725) | Soil microbial communities from Loxahatchee National Wildlife Refuge, Florida, United States - Lox_Sample_2.1 | ecosystem: Environmental > Terrestrial > Soil > Wetlands | place: USA...
GGGTTCCAGCTGCATGCGCTCGGCTCGGGCAGTCTTTCCCAGCGCGACGGCCAGGCAACACCCGATGTCGGCACGCTCATCAGCGACACCTTCGACGATAACCGTTTCGGCGTCCTGATCGAGGGGGAATACAGCGACAAGAAGACCCTCTCGAATCAGCTCGATACCCAGGGGTGGGAAGGAACGTACTTGAACACGTGCCAGTTCGCCGGCGGTCCGACCTGCGTCAACGCCGCAGGACAGGCGCTACCGCTCGGCGCCAACGTCGACGCCGCGGGGGACGCGGCCGTGACTCCGACCAGTACCAAGCCGAGCTGGTACATCCAGAACTACTCGCTGTTCGTGAACCGCACCGACGACCGCAGCAAGAACGGGCGCGCGGTCTTTCAATGGCATCCGGCCGATGCGGTGCTGGTCACCCTGGACACCAACTACTCCGACGATCGGGTTCTGGGCGATCGCGCCCATTTCAGCAATTGGTTCAGCAGCAACCAGTTCTACAACGTGCAGACCGATGCCAACGGCACGATCACCAATTTCGACTACGGGCCGGCGCCCACCGACCTGCAGGCGGACTGGGATGGCAGTTACACCAAGAATATCGATTACGGCCTCAACGTGCTCTGGGATCTCAGCGATGAGTGGACGGCGGAGCTAGATGCCGATCAGTCGAGTGCGTACCTGAATCCGAATGGCCAGCTCGAGCAGGTGGACGCGGACGTAGGCTATGGCCCCTCTAGTGGGGGCAGCGAGAACGGCTACATCGGCGGCATCGCCGTGCCCGGCGGCGACAGCCTGCCCTACCAGACGGCGCCGGGCCCGTATAGCAACGGTACCAACTTCCTCGGCCTGGATCCGTTCATCATCGGATCGCACGTGATGCCGCTGGAGCAGCCCATTGATACCGACTACGTCAACCAGGTCAAGGTGGACGCCACCTGGGACGGGGCGGACACCAAGGTGAACTTCGGCGCGCAGTTCGTCGAGAACACGCTCAACAATCGCACCTACAACGACTTCCAGAACAATGCCTGGCAGCTGTTCTCCGGCTACGGGCCGCTTTCCGGCAACACCGGCGGCGTGGCCCTGCCGCCATCGCTCTTCTCGGGCGGCCTGAGCACCGCCAACTTCCTGCCCGGCTGGAGCGGCAACGGCAACCTGCCGTCGGCCATTCCGTATTTCAATCCGTTCGCCGTGTACAGTTATCTGGCGAGCCTGGGCCCCAGCGCCGCGAATCCCAATACCATCACGGCGGGCTACCCGCCCTACACGGGCGGATTCCTCCCGCTGGCGCTGAGCATAAGCTCGGTGTTCGGGACCCAGGAGAAGACCTACTCGCCATACGTCACCGTCGTGCACGATTTCCAATTGGGCGACATGCCGCTGAACGCGCGCCTGGGGTTGCGTTATGACCGAACCACCGTCGACACCCACGGCCTCGGGGATCAGTTGCAGTCCCTCACCGTTGAGTCCGCCGATCATACGGCATTCGTCTTCAACTTGGGACCGACCTCGACGATCACGGCTCCGAACAACTACAACTACTTTCTGCCGAGCCTGGACCTCAACCTGATGGTCCGGCCTGACGTGAAGATCCGCTTCGACGCGTCGCGCACGCTCACCAAGCCGCCGCTGGCCGACCTCAGTCCGACACTCAGTGAGGGCGGACGGGTGGGCGCGCTCACGGCGACCGGCGGCAATCCGCAACTGCTGCCGCTGACGTCGGACAACTTCACCCTGGGCGCGGAGTGGTACTACGCGCCCAACGATTACATAGCGGTCGAGGGCTATTTCAAGCGCATCAGCCAGTTTGCGCAGCTCGAGACATTCGATACGACGATCAATGGCGTGACTGATCCGACGACCGGGAAGTTGGCGCAGTTCGCCGAAACGACGTACGTCAACGGACCGAGCGCGAACGTGCATGGTGTCGAGGTCACCTGGCAGCAGATGCTGCCCCTCAATTTCGGTTATACGGTCAACGGGAATGTCATCGGCACCAACAAGCCCTACAACCCCTACATATACACCAACCAGTTCGCGCTACCTGGCGTCGGCGATTCGGTGAACGTCATCGGCTTCTACGAGGCGCACGGATTCCAGGCCCGGGTGAGCTTCAACTGGCAGGCGACGGAGTTCCTCTTCTTCGGCCAGACGCAGAACAACTCGCAGACGGGCACGGAGCCGACGTTCCTCGAGGCGTCGAAGACGGTGGACTTCACCACGAGCTACGACATCAACAGGAACGTCAACGTATTCTTCGAGGCATTGAACCTAACCGACGCGCAGTACGTCACCCGTGGACGTTTCGAGAATCAGATCCTGGACATCATCGACTACGGACGCACGTTTACGTTGGGGGCACGCCTGAACTTCTGAGGGCATCATGCACCCGGTACGCGCAGTGGTCATCGTCGGCGGCGGAACCGCCGGCTGGCTCACCGCAGGGATCATCGCCGCTCGCCATCAGCCTCGGATGAAGGCGGGCGGCCTCGCCGTGACGTTGATCGAGTCTGCGGACATCAGGATCGTCGGCGTAGGAGAGGGTACGTGGCCGACGATGCGCTCGTCGCTGGAAAAGATGGGCGTGTCCGAGACCGACCTCTTCAGGGAATGCGACGCCGCGTTCAAGCAGGGAGGAAAATTCGCCGGCTGGACGACGGGCGCGGAGGATGACGCCTACTACCATCCGCTGATGGTTCCGCAGGGTTTCTCGCAGTTGAATCTCGTGCCCCACTGGGTGCGCGCGGGCGGGGGGCGCAGCTTCTGCGATTTCGTGACGCCCCAGGGACGGCTGTGCGATGAGGGATTGGCGCCGAAGACCATCACTCACGCGGAGTACCGCGGGCTGGCCAACTATTCCTATCATCTGGACGCGGGCAAGCTCGCTCCCTTCCTTGCCCGGCACTGCGTGGAGAAGCTGGGGGTGCGTCACGTCCTGGCCGATGTCGTGCAGGTCAATCAGCGCGGGTGCGGCGACATCGAGAGCGTACTGACCAAACAGGCCGGGGAGATCTTCGGCGACCTCTTCGTCGACTGCAGCGGCTTCTCGGCGCTGCTCATCGGCAAGACCCTTGGCGTCGGGTTCAAGGAGTGCGGCGATGTCCTCTTTTGCGATACCGCGCTTGCGGTGCAGGTGCCGTTCGACACCCCCGATGCGCCGATGGCCTCCCAGACCCTCTCGACGGCACAGGAAGCCGGCTGGACCTGGGACATCTGTCTGCGCACCCGCCGCGGGGTCGGCTATGTCTACTCGAGCCGCCACCAGAGCGAGGAGGCTGCACGCGAGACGCTGCGCCGCTACATCGGTCCTGGACGCGACGAGCTGCCGGTGCGCAAAATCCCGATCCGCGCCGGCCATCGCGAGACCTTCTGGAAGAGGAACTGCGTGGCGGTGGGGCTGGCCAGCGGGTTCCTGGAGCCGCTCGAGTCATCGGCCATCGTCCTGGTCGAGCTCTCCGCCAAGCTCATCGCCGAGCAGATGCCCGCGTGCCGGGAGGTGATGGATATCATCGCCAGGCGCTTCAACGAGGTGACGATGTACCGCTTCGGCCGGATCGTCGACTTTCTCAAGCTCCACTACGTACTCACCAAGCGCACCGATACGGCCTTCTGGCGCGACAACCTCGATCCCGCGGGCGTGCCGGATCGCCTGCGGGAGCTGCTCACCCTGTGGCAATACCAGTCGCCGTGGTTCTTCGACGAATTCGACCGTCTGGAGGAGGTCTTCCCCGCCGCGAGCTACCAGTACGTGCTCTACGGCATGGGGTTTCGGACGCGCATCAGGCCCGAGGATACGGCCGAAAGCGCGGTGCTCGCCTCGAGGCTGGTCCGGCAGAACGAGCGGCTCACCGCCGAGATGTGCGCACGGCTGCCGAAGAACCGCGAGCTCCTCACGAAGATCCACGAGCACGGACTGCAGTCCGTTTGAGGTTGGATGAGCCGCCCATGACACAGATCGTTCCGCTCGACAAAGACGCGCACCGGACACTGAAGGTGGACGGCCGCGCCTCGGCCGCCTACGGCGACAAGCAGCATTTCGTGCAGGTGATCGTCAACGAATTCGCACAGCTCGTGGTCCGCTATCCGATTCTCCTCACTAAGAATCCCGACACCGGACACTTCTACTGCGGGGCCATGTTGGGCTTTGACGAGGGCGAGAACCTGTTCCTCGAGGAGTGGCGGGAGCGCGAGTCCTATCGGCCGCTCGCGCTGCAGCGCATGCCCTTCTACGCTCACGGGCCGGAGATCGGCATCGATCTCGATCACCCGCGAGTCGGCGCCGAGAGCGGCCAGCCGCTCTTCGATCATGCCGGGCGGCCGAGCCGGTACCTGCAGGGCATCATCTGGGCCTTCCAGGACCTCAAGCCGGGCATCGAGACGACCAACGTATTCATCGCACGGCTGCTCGAGTTGAAGCTCATAGAGCCAATCGACATCGAGGTGGAGCTCGATGATGGCACGAAGCATCAGTCCGCCGGCCTCTACACCATCAACCAGGACGTGCTGGCGAAGCTCCCCGACCCGGTGGTCGTGGAGCTCTTCCGGCGCGGCTACCTCATGCTCATTCATTTCATGATCGCCTCATTGAAGCAGTTGCCACTGATGGCGCACCGCAAGAACTCGCGGCTTCTCGAGGCCACGACCAATGTCGCCGGACTGCGCGCTTGAAGTCCGCATTCAGAGGGCTCCTCGTCCTGATCCTGCTGGCCGCCTCGATTCCGGGGAGGGCCGCCGTGGCCGCCGCCGCGAACCGCCCGTGGTTGAATTCCGCGCTGTCGCCGGACGAGCGTGCGGGGATGGCCGTACGGGCGATGACGGAGCAAGAGAAACTCGCGCTGGTGTTCGATTATTTCGGCTCCCTGAAGCCGGACGTGTCCTATCGTCCGCCGCCGGGCGCGCGCATGGGATCGGCTGGTTATGTGCCGGGCATTCCCCGCCTTGGCATCCCACCCCAGTGGATTACCGACGCGAGCCTCGGCGTTGCTACCCAGAGGGAGTCCGCGGACGCGTATCGGGAGCGCACGGCGCTGCCGTCGGGAATGGCGACGGCTGCCACCTGGAACCCGCTCCTCGCGCGCCGCGGCGGCGCGATGATCGCAGCGGAAGCGCGCGCCTCCGGATTCAACGTGCTGTTGGGTCCGGGCGTGGACCTGGTGCGGGAGGTGCGCGGTGGGCGTGACTTCGAGTACGCAGGCGAGGATCCGCTGTTGGCGGGCACGATCGCCGGGGCGCAGATCCGGGGAATCCAGTCGCAGCACGTCATCGCGGCCCTCAAGCACTTCGCGCTCAACGACCAGGAGACCGGCCGCTCGGTCCTGAGCGCCGATATCGATCCGGGGCAGGCGCGCCAGTCGGATCTGCTCGCTTTCGAGCTGGCGATCGAGCAAGGCGAGCCTGGCACGGTGATGTGTGCCTATAACAGGGTCAATGGCGCGTATAGCTGTCAGAACCGATGGCTGCTCGAGCGGGTGCTCAAAGGTGACTGGGGCTTCGACGGCTATGTGATGTCCGACTGGGGGGGAACCCACAGTACCGCGGCCGCCGCGCTTGCGGGGCTGGACCAGGAGTCGGGTTGGATTCTGGACCGTGAGCAGTATTTCGCTGCGCCGCTGCGGCAAGCCGTTGCGGCGAATGCGGTGCCACTGACGCGCCTCGACGACATGGCCAGGCGCATCCTGCGCTCGATGTTCGCGGTCGGGCTGGTTGCGCATCCGATCGGCGATGACCCGGGGCCGATCGACTTCACGGCCGACGAGCAGGTGTCCGAGGCCGACGAGGCGCAGGGCATCGTGCTCCTCAAAAACGCCGGTGCGATTCTGCCCCTGCCGCGCACCATGAGGCGCCTACTGGTCATCGGTGGCCACGCCGACCGCGGCGTGATTTCCGGCGGCGGCTCGTCCACCGTGTTCCCGGCGGGCGGCAATGCAGTGCCTGGTCTCGGTCCAAAGGACTTCCCCGGGCCGGTGGTGTATCTGCCGTCATCTCCGCTGGCGGCGCTGATGGGACAGAGTCCGTTGACCCGGGTCCGTTACCTGTCAGGTGACGACGTCGCTCGGGCGGCGCAGCAGGCCAAGTGGGCGGATTGCGTGATCGTGTTCGCGACACAGTGGGCAGCGGAGAGCGAGGATGTGTCTCTGACTCTGCCGGGCAGGCAGGACGCGTTGATTTCCGCAGTGGCCGCGGCAAATGCGCGCACCGTGGTGGTGTTGGAGACAGGCGGCCCGGTCCTGATGCCCTGGCTGAGCAAAGCCGCTGCCGTCGTGGAGGCCTGGTATCCGGGTAGCAGGGGCGGACCGGCGATCGCACGGGTGTTGTTTGGCGCCGTGGACCCGTCGGGCCGATTGCCGGTGACTTTCCCCGAATCCCCGGCGCAGCTGCCGCATCCCCGGCTCCCCGGCGAGAGCGTCCCGCAAGGCAAGCGGTTCGACGTCGATTATCGCGAAGGGGCCGCGGTCGGATACAAGTGGTACGAGAAGCAGCGGCTGACACCGCTTTTCCCCTTCGGCTATGGCCTCTCGTATACGAGGTTCCGCTACCGCAGCCTTGCGGCCGGGGTGGAAAACGGCCGGCTGGTCGTGTCGTTTGACGTGACCAACGTCGGCAGCCGCGCCGGAGCGGCCGTGCCACAGGTGTACGTCGGCCCGAAGGCAGGCGGCTGGGAGGCGCCGCGGCGGCTGGCGGGCTGGTCGAAGGTGAGCCTCGCCCCGGGCGGCTCGGCCGCATTGTCTGTCACGGTGGATCCGCGACTGCTGTCGACGTTCGACGAAACCGGGGCAAGCTGGCGCATCGCCCCGGGCAGGTATGACGTTTGGCTCGGCGAGTCTTCCGCCGATACCAGGCTGTCCGCTGAGGTGTCGCTTTCGGCGTGGCGCCACGCCGCTCGATGGATGGCGGGTACGGCCCCCGACGCCAAGGGCTCGCGGCTGCCGTCGTACTGCAGGGTGATCAGCGCGGCGGTGCGCCGAGCGGGGCCAGCGTGGATAGACAGGTCAGGATCGCAAGCAGCCCGATGAAGTACCCCCGAGAGTCCTGTGGCAGGATGAATTACTACGGCGCATTCGTGTTGGATCCGGACGGCAACAATATCGAAGCCGTATGTCACGAGCCCGCGTGAGCCGGGAGCTGCGCGCAGCCCGGCGAAAATGCGCTCCGCTTCACGGTGTCGGCGCAAGAGGTGAGTGAATAAGTAAAAACGGGCCCGCAATCAACAACAACGTGGGATGACGGTCACTGTCCACCGCAGTGCGATATGTCAGGGTCGCGCCATGAGGCAGCGAGGGCATCGTCATGGCCAGAAACCTGCATGTTCAGGCGATCGATGATCGCCAGTCGCTCGAGTTCACCGAGCAATATCTGCTCGATCGGCTGGTAGCCGCCGGCGTCGGATGTCTCGATGACTGGCTCGCACTCTCGCCGCGGGCAAGGCGCAACATCTTCGGCATCACTGCCGGCATGGCCCGGGCCATCGATCAGATGGCGAAAGCGCGGCGGAAGTGAAATAGGAGCTCTGCCCCTGGCGCGTGGGTGGGCTGCGGGATGATAATGAGCCCGGCGTCTGGTCACCGGGGAGGGGATGGTCATGGGCTCCGCGGCCGATATTACCGGCGTCATACAGTTGCGCTCGCGACATTCCGTCAGCGCGACCATCGACCGCCTGGATGCGCTGTTGCAGCAGCGAGGGATCCTCGTATTCGCCCGCATCGACTTCAGCGGAGACGCGGCGCGTGCGGGACTGCGCATGCCTGCGGAGCAGATGCTCATCTTCGGCAATCCCAAAGCGGGCACACCTCTGATGCTCGCGGTGCCGGCGGTGGGTCTCGATCTTCCATTGAAGGTGCTCGCGTGGGAAGCGTCTGACGGCAATGTCTGGGTCGCTTACAACGACCCGCAGTACCTCGTGCAGCGCTATCGTCTGGCGAGCAGTTTGGCTGCGAATCTGGCAGCCGTCGTGCCGCTCATCGAGCAAGCCGTCGCCGAGTGAGCGGGCGAAGGGCCTCACTCCAGAAACGCTTTGGCGACGTCGACCAGCCACTGACGGATAGCGCCCTCGGCGTTCGCACTCATCTTGGCCTGCAGTGCCGCTTCGATGGGCGCCGTGAGCGCGCGGCAGCGCTTGTTGAGCGCGCGCCCCTCATCCGTGATCATCAGTCGCAGGATGCGCCCATGGACGCGATCCGGCTCCTTTCTGATCGCGCCGCGCAGCTCGAGGGCGCGCACGATCCCGTTGATCGTCTGCGGTGTCAGCATCGTCAGGCGCGCCAGATCGGCGGCTGAGATGGCCTCATAGGCGCGGATCATCGTCAGCGCGGCCTGCTGCGGATGAGTCATGCTCTCCTTGGCGAGCGCGCGATCGAACGCGAGGCGCACGGAGGCGTTCGCTTGTCGCAACAGATAGGTCAGGTAGCCTTCGGGTCCGCGCTTTGCCTCCCCCACCAGAGGCAGGCGCGGCAGGCCGGCGCGCACATCCTTGACCACGTTGTCAGTGCCCTGATACCATATCAATGCACTGATAATATCAGATCGGTGGCGCGGCAGGAGAGGCGAGCATGATCAATCCCAGGCCCATCGTCCTCGAGCGGGGATCCGTCCGGCTCGAGCCGATGAGCGCGGCGCATGTCCCCGGGTTGCAGGAAGCGGCGCGGGACGGTGCGCTCTGGGAGCTTTGGTTTACCGTGGTGCCGCCTCCCGATGAGGCAGCGGCCTATGTGACCGCGGCTTTGCAGGGCCTCGAGGCCGGCCACATGCTTCCCTGGGTGGTGCGCGATCTGGAATCGGGAACCGTCATCGGCAGCACGAGGTATCACGATATCGTCGCCGACATCGATCGGGTGGAGATCGGCTATACCTGGTATGCAAAGAGTCGCCAAAGAAGCCACGTCAACACGACTTGCAAGCTCATGCTTCTCGAGCACGCCTTCGAGACGCTCGGTTGCAAGGTGGTGGGCCTGCGCACTGACAATTTCAATTTCCGATCACAGCGGGCGATCGAGCGGCTGGGCGCGAAGAAGGACGGGGTGATCCGCCACCACAAGGCTCGCCCGGACGGCACTGTGCGCGATACGCACATGTACAGCATCATCCTTGCCGAATGGCGGGATGTGAAGCGTCATCTGGAATTGCGGCTGAAACGGCATTCCGATCATCGAGCGGCATGAAAGCAGTGCCTGCGTCCGCCCTCATCAAGCGGAAACCCGCGTGACCTGACGGCGCGGTCGCGGGCGTCAGCGCGCGGTCGGCATTGCGAACTCGGCGCCCTCGCGCGCGCTGGTGGGCCAGCGCTCCATGACTGACTTCTGGCGCGTGTAGAACCGTACCCCTTCCCCGCCGTAGGCGTGCATGTCGCCGAAGAGGCTGCTCTTCCAGCCGCCGAACCCATGCCAGGCCATCGGGACCGGGATGGGAACGTTGATGCCGACCATGCCCACCTCGATGCGTCTCGCGAACTCGCGCGCCACGCCGCCGTCGCGGGTGTAGCAGGCGACGCCGTTCGCCAGCTCGTGAGCGTTGACCAGGCGAAGCGCCTCGGCGGCATCCTTGACGCGCACACAGCTCAACACCGGCCCGAAGATCTCCTCCTTGTATATGGTCATGTCGGGTTTGACATGGTCGAAGAGGGTGCCGCCGAGGAAGAAGCCGTTGTCGTATCCGGGTACCTTCAGCGTGCGGCCGTCCGTCACCAGCTGCGCCCCTTCACGAACTCCGACGTCGATATAGCCCGAGATCCGCTCGAGCGCCTGGCGGGTCACGACCGGGCCCATTTCGACATCCGCGTCCATGCCGTTGCCGACCCGCAGCGTCCTCGCCCGCTGCGCAAGTTTGGGAACCATGCGCTCCGCGACATCGCCCACCAGCACTGCGACGCTGATCGCCATGCAGCGCTCGCCGGCCGATCCGTAGGCGGCCCCGATCAGTCCATCGACCGCCTGCTCGAGGTCGGCGTCCGGCATGACCACCAGATGATTCTTGGCGCCGCCCAACGCCTGTACTCGCTTGCCGAGCTCCGCGCCGCGCGCGTACAGGCGCCGTGCGATGGGGGTCGAGCCGACGAAGCTCAGGGCCTTGACTTGTGGATGCTCGAGCAACGCGTCAACGGCGGTCTTGTCACCCTGCACGACGTTGAAGACGCCATCGGGCAGACCGGCCTGCTTGAGAAGCGCCGCCATGAGCAGCGAGGCGGAAGGGTCGCGCTCACTGGGCTTGAGAACGAACGTGTTTCCTGCCGCGATGGCCATGGGGAACATCCAGCAGGGGACCATGCAGGGAAAGTTGAACGGCGTGACACCCGCGACCACGCCGAGGGGCTGGCGCAGAGTCCAGTTGTCGATGCCCGTCGAGACCTGGTCGGTGAAGCCACCCTTGAGGAGCTGGGGAATACCGCAGGCGAATTCCACCACGTCGATGCCGCGCATGACCTCGCCCTGCGCGTCGGAAAACACCTTGCCGTGCTCTGCGGTTATGAGAGCGGCGATCTCGTCACGATGCTGGTTCAGGAGTCCGACAAACTGGGCCAGTACGCGCGCGCGCCGGATGGGGGGCGTATCGGCCCATGCGGGCCACGCGGCCGCCGCGCTCGAGACGGCGCGCTCGACGATGGCCGCATCCGCCATGGCTACGCGGCGTGCGACCTTTCCGGTTGCAGGATTGAAGACGTCCTGGGAGGGGGCGGCGTCAGCTGACACCGCCTGGCCGCCGATCCAGTGGCTTACCAGAGGGGCGGCGGGAGCGGCGAAGGAGAGGGCAGTTGCCATGGCGAAGGTCCGATGGAGCCTGCGGGTAGTCTAGGAGCGCCGCCGGCGGTTGAGAACCACCGCCGAATGACTACAATGTTCAATAATTTGAACAATCGAGGCGCGAGAACCGATGAGCATCCACGACTTCGAGTCGGCGCTGCCGGACCTTCACATGCTGACGGTGATCGCCGAGACGCGCAGCCTCACGCAGGCGGCGCGCCGCCTCGGGATCGCGAAGTCATCCGTCAGCATGCGCTTGCGGGACCTGGAGCGCGCGCTCGGCGTCCCGCTGGTCCGCCGCACCACCCGGTCGATCACGCTGACCGCGGCGGGCCAGCAGCTGGTCGATGAGACGGGGGCCTCGTTCGCGCACATCGAGCGCGGCATCGCCGGAGTGAAGGATCTCGCCGGGGCGCCGCGCGGGCTGGTGCGGGTGACGGCGCCCGTGGCGCTCGGGCGCCAGCACATCGCGCCGGCGATACCCGCGCTGCTCGAGCGCTATCCGGAGCTGCGCCTCGAGCTCGATCTCAGCGATCGCTTCGTGAACCTGACCCAGGAGGGCTTCGATGTGGCGGTGCGGCACGCGAGCCGCGTCCCCGACTCCCATGTCGCGACCGTGTTATGTGAGAGTCGCTCGGTGCTGCTCGCGAGCCCGAAGTACCTCGCTCGCCGCGGCGTGCCGGAGCATCCGAGTGAGTTGGCGACGCACGAGTGTCTGCTTTATCTGCGCGACGGCGGCTCGCCCAGCTGGTCCTTCGAGCGGCGCGCCCGGGTGTCCGAGCGGCTGAGCGTGCCGGTGAGAGGACCGCTGCGGGCCAACAACAGCGAGGTGTTGCGGGAGGCGGCGGCCGCCGGGCTGGGGGTGGGCCTGCTCCCCGACTTCACAGCCTGGAGCGGCGTGGCGACCCGCGAGCTCGTGCCGGTGTTGCCGCAGTGGCGGCCGGTCGGCTTTTTCGGCGAGCGGCTGCAGGCGATCCGGCCGTGGTCACCCCGGACGCCGCGCGCCGTGCAGTGCGTCATCGACCACCTGCGCCAAACCTTCTCGCGGGGCTTCCGGCCGCCGCCGGCCCCGATTTGACAGAATATCGCCCGAGCTCTAGCCTGCGTGCGTCGGCGCCGCAAGGGGCGGCCACAAAGCCCTGCCGGCGCTCTAACTCGGGAGGCGTCCTCATGAAGCGTGTCATTGCCGCCGCGGCGCTGTCCGCGGCTTTCATCGCTATGTCGAGTTTTGCGGCCGAGCCAGGGCCGCCTTTCAGCAACGGCCCGGTATGGGACGTGCAGCAGATCCGCACCAAGGACGGCCACTTCGACGATTACATCAAGTGGGTCGCGACGGTGTGGAAGTCGTACCAGGAAGCGTGGATGAAGGGAGGCTACACGATCGGCTACAAGGTCTACGTCGTCGTCGATCCGCGCCAAGGCGAGCCCGACATCATGCTCTGCACGGAATACAAGAACATGGCAGCGATGGATGTGTCCGTCGCAGAGCAATACGCGTTCGCGGCGAAGCACTTCGGCTCCACGGCGCAGCAGGACCAGCAGGAAGCATCCCGCCAGAGCATCCGCACGGCGCTGGGCGATGTTCTCCTTCGCGAGATCAACCTGAAGTAGCGAGCGGGACGGAAGGCGCCGGGGCAGCGGCCGCTGCGCCCGGCGCCGGATGGCAACCTCCTGGATCGCCGTGCTCCGTCATCCGCTGCAGCCGGGGCTTCGTCCGGCGGCGGTGCTAGACTCGCCCGCATGGGGGAACCCAGCTCCGAATCCGCCGGCAGCGACCGGCGCCGCGGCGCAAAGCTGCGTCTACCGCTCAAGATCACCACCATCTCCTGGTGGGATCTCATCCATACCCTGGGCCCGATTCTGCTCGCGAGCGCCGCCGCCATCTGGCTCGCGCTGCACTTCGTGCGGCCGCTGCCGCCGCATACCCTCACCATGAGCGGCGGTCCCAAGGGCAGCTCGTTCGAGAACTTCGCCGAGAAGTACCGGGCGTTCCTTGCCACCGACGGCATCGAGCTCAAAATCATTCCGTCGGCAGGCTCGCTACAGAACTTCCAGCGGCTGACCGAGCCCCACTCCCACATCGACATCGCGCTCGTGCAGTCGGGCATCACGGAAACGCCGTCGCCAGGAGGCAGCACCGCCGACCTCGTCTCCCTCGGCAGTATGTTCTATCAGCCGCTCACGGTCTTCTATCGTGGAGACTTTCACCATGGACGGCCACGGCGACCGATGTTCAGGCTGTCGCAACTCGCGGGCAAGCGCATCGCCATCGGCAGCGAAGGCAGCGGCACGCGGCTCCTGGCGCTGGCACTGCTCAAAGCCAACGGCATCGCATTGGGCGGCCCGACGCGGCTGCTCGACCTCGAAGGAGAAGCCGCTCGCAAGGCGCTCCTCGATGGTCAGGTGGACGCGATTTTCCTCACGGGCGATTCCGCCCCACCGGAGACGATTCGCGCGATGTTGCATACCCGCGGCGTGCTGATGTTCACTTTCCCGCAGGCGGATGCCTACACCAGGCGTTTCCCCTACCTGCACGAGCTCTACATTCCGGAAGGCGCATTCGACCTCGGCGCCAATCTGCCGCGCAAGCCGCTCATGATGCTCGCTCCCGCCGTCGAGCTCATGGCGCACTCGGACCTGCATCCGGCGCTGTGCGATCTGCTGATCGAGGCGGCTCAGGCGGTTCATGGCCGCGCGAACCTGCTGCAACACATGCATGATTTCCCGAACCCCTCCACCTACTTTTTCCCGTTGAGTGCGGAGGCCGCGCGCTACTACAAGTCCGGCGACAGGAGCCTCGCGTATCGCTACCTGCCTTTCAAGCTGGCGAGCCTGGTGAGCCGGATCGCGGCGGTCCTCGTGCCCATCATCATCATCCTGATCCCGGGATTGCGTTTTCTGCCGAGCCTCTACCGCTGGCGGGTCGACAGCCGCATTCACCGCCGCTACGCGGAGCTCATGGCTCTCGAGCGCGAATCTCTCGGAACTCTGACCCCGGAGCGGCACACCGAGCTGCTGGAGCAACTGCAGGAGATCGAGCGCTCGGTCATCCTGCGCAAGACTCCCGGCTCTCACGCCGATCAGCTCTATCAGCTGCGCGAGCACATCGCCTTCGTGCGCAACAATCTCGCGCATGCGACGGTGCGCGGGCGCGAGGAGGCGGGGACCGCCGAGGCCTGAAGGATCAGTTGACCCGCGCCGCCGGCGGGAAGGGATGGCCGTTCAGGGTGATCATGCCGCTGGAGAGCTCGAGATGCGTCGTGACGGCGGCGGCACCGGCGGTGAGATAGCCCTGTTGCTCGAAAGAGGTGAGCTGGGCGGCGATCCTGGGGTTGGAGCTGCTCATCGCCAGAAACCTCTGCAGCAGGCCGTTGTCCACCCGGAGGTCCGCCGTGACCCGGGCGTGGGTCCTCAGCGCCATGATGCCCGCGGGCCACTGCCGCAGGTCATTGGGGCCCAGTCCGGGGGCGCTGATCCTTGCCGAGAGGAGGAAGCTCCCTTGAGGCATGGTGAAGCTCGCCTGCCGGATGTTGATCACCGGATCGTGCAACACCAGATCGACGCCATGCTGGCGCAAGGCATCGAGCATGGCGGCGTGAAGCTGCGCCTGATTGCCGCCGGCCTGGCGCTCCGCGGCGCGCAGCGCATTCGCGAAGGACAGCAGCGAAGGCCCATGGATGTGCTCGAAGCTCTCCGAGTACATGACGTTGGTCAACTGCACCGCCGCGACCTTGGCGGCATCCATCGCAACATCGATGCGGTAGTTGAAGAACTCGCCGTCGGCCTTCGAGCTGCTGGTGAGCGACATGCGCTGCAGGGAGAAGTCTCCTCCCGGGCGCGGCCCGCTCCCATCGAGACGCTCGACGGTGAACGTGCCGGTGCCGACGTAGAGGCCATCGAGCGCTTTCTGCTCGGAGCCGGAATACTCCGTGCCGGCGAGCTCGAAACCGCCCTGAGCGCTCTGCACCAGCAGGTGCGGCGCGCTCAATCGGGCCGACCAATGGGCCTGATTGCGGGTGGCCGTCAGGGTGCCGGTCAGCCCTCCCCACGCGAGAGTGGAGCCGTCGGCCCGCTTCAGGCTGAAGGCCGGGCTCGTCAGTTCCGAGGTGGTTCCGCCGAAGAGGCCGAGGGTGGTATGGAACTGCAGGATCGGCTTCGAGCCGATCACGCCCGACAACTCCTGCTGCAGTGCGGGCGGCACGACGATGGTCGAGTCGATGACGGCGAGCGCCACCGTATGCAAGCCGGGTAACGGTCCGTGCTGAATGTTGCTTGCGACCGTGATCGTGGCCGAGGAGGCAAGGGCGGCGGCGCCGATCTTCATCGCCCGCAGCGCGGGACCGCGCAAACCGTAGGTCGTGACCACGGTGGACCGGTACACGCCGCGGTGGTACTCGCGCTTCACCACCGTGACGTACGGCAACTTATCGAGCGCCTGCTGCTCGCTATCTTGCAACCGGCTCTCGATTGCCATGCCCGTCACCCAGGCGACGCCCGGATATGACAACACAATGACGACCCCGATGGCGAGCAGGACCCTTGTCGTTTTTCCCACTGTGCGTCTCCCTCACGGCGTTGCCGCCCCGCGACAAGATACCACAGACGCCGGGCGACTCCGCGGGTCGGGGTGCGGCCCAGGCGCCGCAGCCATGGCGGGTAATGCGGCTCTGCGAGGGCCCCGCGCGTGGTCAAATCGGCGCCGACAAAGTAAGCTCGCGGACGATGGAAAAGCATGAGCTGCGTGCCGCCGCGTCCCTGGCGGCGGTGTTCTCCGTGCGGATGCTGGGCCTTTTCATGGTGTACCCGGTGTTCGCGGCTTTCGCTCGCCACCTGGGCGGCGCAACTCCGTACCGGATCGGGGTCGCGCTCGGAATCTATGGCCTCAGTCAGGGCGTGCTGCAGATGCCCTTCGGGGTGCTCTCCGACCGCATCGGGCGCAAGGTGATGATCGTGCTCGGGCTCCTCGTGTTCGCGGCCGGAAGCGCGGTCGGGGCGAGGGCGGTCACGATCGACGGGATGATCCTCGGGCGGCTGCTGCAGGGCGCAGGCGCGATCGGCTCCGTGGTCCTGGCTCTGGTCGCCGATCTCACCGCGGAGAAGAGCCGTACCAAGGCGATGGCGCTCGTCGGGATGACCATCGGCTTCTCGTTCCTGGTGGCGATCGTAACCGGACCCGCCGTGGCAGGGTGGGTCGGCGTCGGCGGTATCTTCTGGCTGATGGCTGCGCTCGCCCTGGTCGGCATCGCGATCACTCTCTTCGTCGTGCCCACGGCGCCGCCCCCGCACCTGCAGCCGGAAGCGGAAACGGTCCCGGCACTGATCGCGGCGAGTCTGCGCAACCCGCAACTGCTGCGCCTCGATTTCGGGATCTTCGCGCTGCACGCCATGCTCACGGCGAGCTTCCTCGTCGTGCCGGCGCTGCTGCACGACACCCTCGCCGTCAGTCCCCGCGATCAGTGGCTGGTGTATCTGCCGGTGCTGTTGGTTTCGGTCGCCGTGATGGTGCCCGTCATCATCCTGGCGGAACGGCGGCGGCGGCTGAAGGGCGCCCTGGTGGGTGCCGTGGCGGCGATGGCGGTCAGTCAGCTCATGCTGGCGGTGGGCGGCTCGGACACCTATGTTCTGCTCGCCGGACTCGTGGTGTTCTTCTCCGGCTTCAACATCCTGGAGGCCAGCCTGCCCTCGCTCGTCACCAAGACCGCGCCGCGCGGGTCCACCGGCACGGCGACGGGGATCTATTCGAGCTCGCAATTCCTCGGCATTTTCGCCGGCGGTGTTGTCGGCGGCTGGGCACACGAGGCGGCCGGTACGACCGCGGTGTTCCTGTTCGCGGCCGCCGTCGCCATTGCCTGGCTGTTGGTTGCCGCGACCATGCGCAACCCGGCCCTGGGGTATGATGGCGCCCGAGCACCGATCGCGGCCCGGAGGAGCCCCGATCGATGACACCCGACTGTCGGTAATCACGGACATGAAAAGGATGCGACTGCTTCATCTGGCGGCGCTCGCCGCCCTCCTGTCCCCGCTGAGCGGGCTACCCGCGCGAGCGGACGGGGCGCCGTTCGATCTCGCCGGACCCCAACTGCAGGTGACCGTGGGACGTGGGCATGAGACGCTGCCCATCGCAGAGGTGCCCAATCTCGCGGTCGGCGATCATCTGTGGGTCCGCGCCGATCTACCGCCCAACCAGTCCCAGCGCTACCTGCTCGTCATTGCGTTCCTGCGGGGTGCCACCAATCCACCGCCGCGCGACTGGTTTCACGTCTGCCAGACCTGGAAGCGCGCCTGCGCGCAGAGCGGCCTCAAGCTCACCGTGCCCGATGGCGCCGCGCAGGTGCTGCTCTTCCTCGCTCCGCAGACATCCGGGGACTTCAGGACACTGATGGGCGCGGTGCAAGGGCGGCCGGGCGCCTTCGTGCGTACCTCGCAGGATCTCAATCAGGCGACACTCGACAGCTCGCGGCTCGAGGCCTACCTCAGGGCCGTGCATGCCCTCGATGAGAGCGCGCCGGACAAGCTCAAGGAGGACGCGCCGCTGCTCGGCCGCAGCCTTGCGATCAAGGTGAACGCGAGCTGCCTCGATCGCATTCCGGAGCTGCAGGCGCCCTGTCTCATGCAGGGCCAGGAGGCGCTGATCCTGAACGACGGCCACAGCACCTCGATCGTCGAGGCGCTGACCTCGGGGCCGGCGACCGATCTGGCCATGGAAGCGAGCTACACGCCGCAGCTGAGCTATGGCTACTACAGTCCTTATATAGCCTCCGTGATCGACATCGCGCGGATCTTCGGCTCCTTCACGACCGCGCAGTACCAGTACATCCCCGCGCTCGCGACCCAGCGCGGTGAGGTTCTCGCGCTTACCCTCAACACCCCGCCGTCGTTCCACGCGCCGAAGTCAGTGCTCGTGACGGCGCTGCCCGCCGTCGAGGCACCGCAGCCGCCGCCGCTGCACGCGGTCGATCCCAAGGAGATCTATTGCGCGCGCAAGAGCTCTCTCGTCCTGCCGGTGGAGGGAGCGCCACTCGTATTCTCCACGGGCTACGCGCACGACCTGCACCTCAGCCTGACGGGCAGCAACGGCAAGACCATCGAGCTGCCTGCCACCGCCGATGCCGAGCAGGGCGGCTTCGTGGTCGACACTTCCGGCGTGGGCGCGAAAAGTCTCGGCAACATCGTCCAGGGTACGCTCGAGGGATACTGGGGCTTCGAGCCCTTCGCCGGACCGGCCTTCCGGCTGGTCAACGCGCGCGCACAGTCCTGGCGGCTGGCCGCCGCGGAGGGCGCGGCGATCGTCGGCCGTGAGAACACCATTCATCTGCAGGCGAGCAGCGTGAGCTGCATCGATCAGATCATGGTGCGCGACCCGGCAGGCAAGGAGCTCGACGCCGAATGGAAGGCCGTGCATCCGGATGAGGTGGAAGTGAAGCTGCCGCTACAGGCGGCTCAGCCCGGGCAGCTGACTCTTCTGGTCAAACAGTACGGCGCGAGCCCGCCCGAAACCGTGCCCCTGCAAGCCTTCGCGGAGGCCGCTCATCTCGATGGCTTCACGTTGCACGCGGGCGACAGTCAGGGCGTACTCACGGGAAGTCGTCTGGATGAGGTATCAGGGCTCGCCGTGGCCGGCGTGGCGTTCGTCCCGGGAGCGCTCGCGAGCAGCCAGGGAGTCGACCAGCTCACCCTGACCGCGCAGGACGCGGCGGCCGCCGCTGCTCTGAAGCCGGGGGACGCCGAGCTGGCGAAAGTCAGATTGAAGGACGGCAGGGTGCTCGACCTCGAGGCGCTGATCGCCGCGCCTCGCCCGACCGTTGCGCTCATCGGCAAGAGCGTGGAGCCCTCATTCTCGAATTCCGGCAGCCACATTCAACTGGCGAACGACGACGAGTTACCCCAGCGTGCGCAATTGACGTTCTCCGTGCGCGCGAAATCGCCTTCTGAGTTCGGTCGCGACGAGATGCTGCAGATAGCAACCGCGGACGGCTCGTACTCGACGACCCTCAGCCTTGCCAACGGCGGGATCACGCTCGAGAACCGCGCGGTCGCGATAGCGACCCTCGATCCCGCCCAGGCGTTCGGGCCCTCGGCTTTCGGACCGCTGCAGTTTCGCGTGGTGGTCGGGGGCGTCACCGGCGACTGGCAGCCGCTTGCGACCCTGGTGCGCCTGCCCAAGCTGCACGAGCTCGTGTGTCCCGCGACGAGGGAGCTCGCATGCAAGCTCTCGGGCAGCGACCTCTTCCTGGTCGACTCGATCTCCATCGATCCGCGCTTCGAGCATCCGGTCCAGGTCCCCGATGGCTTTCCGGGCTATGACCTGCCCGTACCGCACCCGAAGCACGGCCAACTCTTCGTGAAGCTGCGCGATGACCCCGGCGTCGTCAACCTGGCGTCGGTCGATACGCGCGAGTTGCCGCCGAGCCAGCAGGAGGAGGAGCGTGCGAGCGTCCGGCACGCCGCCGCAACCCCGCCGGCCGGCGCGCCGCCGAAACCAACACCAGCGCCGCCCAATCTCAGCTGACAATGTCGCCTGGAGCGACATTGGACGACGCGCAGCGTCGGCCCCGGAGGGGTGAGGCCCCGGGATGGGTCGAGCACAATGTCGCCTGGAGCGACATTGGCCGGGCGATGCTCCGAACATGCGCAGATTCTCGGTCTCGCTCTTGCTCGCCGCAGCCGTCGCGACATCCGGCCACCCGGCGCACGCCGGCACCTTCGACGTGCGCCCCGAGCAAGCCGTGCTCCGCCGCCTGCTGCCTCACCAGGCGGGGCAATTCGAGCTCGGCACGCTCCCTGCGGTGGGCGGCGGTGAGCGGTTCCGCGTCTCGAGCGCGAATGGTCACATCGCGGTCGACGGCAGCACGCCGAGCGCGCTGCTTTTCGGGCTGAACTGGTACCTCAAATACGTCGCCCATGTGCAGATCTCGCCGAATGGAGATCGCGTGGGCCGCGAGGCTTTTCCATTGCCTCGAGCCGTGATCGAGCGCAGTACGCCCTATGCGTACCGTCTCGCTCTGAACGAGAACGTCGACGGCTACTCCGCGCCTTACTGGAGCTGGCCGAGGTGGCAGCGGGAAATCGACGTGCTGGCGCTCTCCGGGATCAACGCCGTGCTGGTCGAGCGGGGCACGGACGGCGTCCTCTACCGCACATTCCGCGACTTCGGCTACTCCGATGCCGCGATCCGCCGCTGGATCGCCGCGCCCGCGCATCAGAACTGGCAGCTGATGGGCAATCTTTGCTGCTATGGCGGGCCGCTCAGCCGCGCGCTGCTGAAAAAGCGCCTCATTTCCGCGCAGAAGATAGTGGCGCGCCTGCGCGAGCTCGGTATCACGCCGGTCCTGCCGGGCTACTACGGCATAGTGCCCGCTGATTTCCAGCGGCGCTTTCCCACCTCTCACGTCGTGCCGCAGGGAGAGTGGGCCGGGTTCACGCGACCGGGCTGGCTCGACCCGCGCGACCCGATGTTCGTGCGGCTGGCGGCCACCTTCTATCGGCATCAGCGCGAGCTCCTGGGCGATAGCGGCATTTATGACATGGAGGTTTTCCAGGAAGGTGGCCAGGCAGGCGATGTGCCGGTGGCGAAAGCCGCGCGGGCCGTGCAACGGGCCCTGCTGGCCGCCCATCCGGGCGCGAGCTGGATGATGCTCGCCTGGCAGGGAAATCCCCGGCAGGAACTGCTCGCCGGCGTCGATCGCCGGCATCTGTTGATCATCGATATCGACCACTCGCGGGTACCACGCGAGCACCGCGAGAAGGATTTCCATGACGCGCCGTTTCTCTTCGGCGGCCTATGGGAGTTCGGCGGACGCACGACCCTCGGCGCCGACGTCCGTGATCTCACCGCTCGACTGCAGCGCGTCGGCCGCATGAACCGCAACATGGCCGGCACGGCCGTCTTCACCGAAGGCATGGGCACCAATCCGTTCATGTTCGATCTCTTCACCGAGATGGCGTGGCGCGAACAGCCCGTGGACATCGAGGCGTGGACCAGGGCATATGTTCTGCGCCGCTACGGTGCGGCCGATCCGCACGCGCTGGCCGCATGGGGCGTGTTGATACACACCGCCTACGACATCCGTGTCGATCAGGTCGTCTTCAACAGCGAGCGGGACGCGGCGCAGGAGTCGTTGTTCGACGCCCAGCCCGGGCTGACAGTCAATCGCGCATCCAACTGGTCTCCGGAGGACATTCGCTACAGCGCCGCGGCATTCGAGCGCGCGTTGCCGCAGATGTTGCAGGTGGCGCCGGCGCTGCGCGCGAGCGAGACCTATCGCTACGATCTCGTGGACATCGCGCGCCAGACACTCGCTAACGAAAGCCGCCTGCTGCTGCCGCGGATCAAGGGCGCCTACGGAGATCGGGATCGCCGGCATTTCCAGGCGCTCACGCAGTGCTGGCTCGGTCTGATGGACCTTCAGGACCGGTTGCTCGCCACCGACCGGTTCTTTCTGCTCGGCGGCTGGCTGGCCCAGGTACCGCCCTGGGCATCCTCGCCCGCAGAGCGGGCGCGTCTCGAGCTCGATGCGCGCTCCCTCCTCACCGTGTGGGGCGATCGGCAGGCGAGCGAGCAGGGCGCGTTACATGATTACAGCAACAGGGACTGGGCCGGCTTGACCGGCGGTTACTATCGGATGCGATGGCGGCGTTACTTCGATGCGCTCGATGAGTCGCTGCGCACCGGCACGCGACCGGAGCCGATCGATTGGTTCGCTCTCGGCGAGGACTGGAGCCGCGGCGCCCAGCGCTACTCCGATCGCCCCTCGGGCGATGCTGAAGCGCTGGCTACCCGGGTGGCGAGCGTGGTGCAGCGGGGCGGCTGTCCTTAGAGCACGGTTGCCGGCCGCTCATATGCAGGGGCCGCCGAGGAGGCCGGCGCGCAGTTGCGGGCTGGGAGGCGACCCACCGAGCCAGATCCCGAGGAAGGCCGCCGCGAAGTCGTCCCCGGGGATGGTCCCCTGGACGACGCCATCGAGGGAGAATCGGATGC
>Ga0335072_10004113_pt1 | contig 21709 bp, 20 predicted proteins | sample Lox_Sample_21_FD_206725 | JGI IMG/M metagenome (GOLD analysis project Ga0335072, IMG submission 206725) | Soil microbial communities from Loxahatchee National Wildlife Refuge, Florida, United States - Lox_Sample_2.1 | ecosystem: Environmental > Terrestrial > Soil > Wetlands | place: USA...
TCGACGGCGCTTTGATCTTGTGTCTCCCTCTGGCCAAATACCCTGACAGCCAAGGCTGAGAACTTCTGGAAGGATTGATCTTGTTAACGACAAGTGAGGGATGCTACCGTCGTGTGGCATTCTTCAGCGAATGTGACCTGGATTGGTTTCCTTCGTCTGAGCTACAAACTATAACCGTTCTTTAGGTTATGATTTCTACCAATTACCTCTTAGATTGGCAATTCACGAAAGGGGACAAAGTAGCAGTAATTCCTCCAGTAATATACAAATGGATGGATTCAGGAGGAGCAAGTTGGCGAAGGAGAAGAGCACACCCAAAAAGGGTTGAAGGCAACTGGCACTGCGCAGAGGGCATAAGGAAGTAGCAAAGGTTGCGATACTTCATTGCTGAATACATAGCAGCTTCTTGCAATCTATAGTGTATGTATGGGAGCTGGCACATTGGCGAGTGTGGCCAATGAATAAGTGAGGCATAAAGGACTTTCGTCGGCGCACATCGACGTTAGCAATCGGCAAATATTCTGAAGCAATGCCGAGCACCTTCAATGTAGCGACAGGGTATTATCATTGCCAATCTGGCCATCCAGGTCCAAGCGACTCGACCCCTGGCAGACCACTGGTCCTTTCACGACAACCTGCTTTTCGTTAGCCAGCTTTAACTTTTCCACTCGGTGCAGACTGACCTTTCCACGTGGATCCGGCTTAGACACGTGCTCTTCGTCACCAGTAAGGTAGATCTCGACGCTGCTCAAAGGCGGTCCGAATCGGTTAAATCCGGCTGTTTGGCGGTAGTCAAAGACATTCGTCTGGCACAGGGCGCCGGCGACTTGATGTGTTGTGAGAGCATAGCCAATTCTTGCACCGAGCACCATTCGCAGGTCTGTAAGAACGCTCGATTTCAATTTGGGCGACTTCCGATCTCCCGCACGATGAGTCACGAACAGCAGTCGCAGCTTCGACAGCGAAAGCGCAGTGTCGATCTCCGCAAGCTTCGCGATCGCGTTTCGGCTCGGCATGTTCCCGGCTTGGAGAGACTGGGTCTGAATGAACCTGCTGATTGTTGCTATGAGTCCGGTCTGTGAGGCCATGGCTTTCGAATGATAGTCCAGGATTGTCTTCGACGAAGTCACAATAACGGTAGGGCTTACTCCCGCAGCAGCGACAGTAAAATTGACGTCCTCGCCTGCCACAGAATTCAAAGCCACCGAAGCATTTGAGTATAGCGCTGCGAATGTTAAACAAAGCGGGTAGGAGGAAAGTAGCGAGGTTGTCGGAAGGACCAAGTCATCTGCGCCAATACGTTGAGTGCGTGGCAAGGCCGAGATGAGTGCAGCTGTGGCAGAGATAAGGTTCTTGATTTCAGATTAGTCTGGGCTCTAGTGGTCTTGCGGCGCATTGGATATGTACCTCAGAAGTGTATTCGACGAGCTGGCCAACACCTTCATCTGCAGCCCAAAATGTCGACAATGGCTGGACAGAAGATTCTTTGTCCACAGGTGGGACGTCCGAACTGGTCAAAGTCTTTCTTTCGTCGATCAACTCGTGCCAGACAACAACTTCCACTTTGCCGCCCGTGCCCTCTGGTATCACATTCCAGTCCATTTGTCGATTACTCCCTTTCACAACCCAGATGATATGGCGGAGACTGGAGCATGCAGCAATCACGGCCTCGACATCCACAGCGCCTGCTTCAGCAATGAGAAAGTCCGGCTTGACCTCCAATAAATGCGCAGTGAGGAGGTCAGTAGTCAGGTTATGTGGAACAAGCACCGGCCGGAATCCGTAGAAGGCAGCAGCTACATTCTCATATTAGGGTCAATCAGCGAGGAAGCCGAAGAAGCTTACCAAAGATACTCGAAAGCAGTTCTGCAGAGTTGGAAAGGCAGACCGCGACGCATTGCCCGTGACAGTCCTGTACATATTTGCCAATCACATTGATACCTTGCGTCATATCATCGAGGTTATGTTCAATGACCCTCTCTCTGCCCAAGACCGTGATTACTTTGGCCTTCTTACCAGTTGAAGAGCCGTCGTCATTCAGCGGGCCCCTTACGGCTGTTCTCCAGATATCTCGAATATCGCCGTTTCGGCCACTGCTCCACTTCGGTGCACCGGGGTCCTTGACTCCAAGGCCGGCTCGCAATGGGTATCCATATGGCACCTCGATAGATCTGTAGATTGCCGATTCTCCCTGCTGGCGAACTGGCGAGCTTGATGCTTGTCTTGCCAGTAACAGAGGATGTGTGTCCGGATCACGCCATGTCAGCCACGGGTAAGCAAGATAAATCAAAAGTCCAGTTGCAAAGACGGTTGTGTAGATATTCCATCCGGCAAAGAGGCCAATCAAGATTGTATCGAATCTTTCTAGATATGCGTCACCTACTGCCATTTTGTTTGCAGCTGGATTTGTTGTGTGCAAGAAGGTGACGTGAAGGAGCGCGGTCATTCCTGGCCAGTCCGAAGTTCGGAGAAAAATAAATCCGTTTCCGGAACCCGCAAATTACATGGCCCGGAGAAATGGGCCATATTCTCTTCGCATTCTTTTGAACCCCGAATATGGTTTTACTGGATATAGAGAAAATCCAGATCCTGTCATACTAATGCGTGAGCAGCCTACTGAAAGAAAAGAATACTTGTGAGACAACCAGTATTGCCGCACCGACCTGCAACAGGTAAAAATCTCAACACGAAAGCCACTATGGCTGGTTAATTCCACTGCAAACTTAGCACACACCCTGCAGCGAATCGACTTGCAAGCTGAGATTACTCAACGAGGTTCGTACAACAGGAGCAAGCGTTCGACTGCGCGCCATATGAACTGCGGCAAGCCTCCGAGTATCTTCTCAGATAGCTTCAAGATACGACAACGAGCGTTAACCCAGGATCCTGCAACGTGACCCTTCTAGTCGCCAGATGTAGTTTCTGATAGTTCGAAAGGCATCCTCTTATTGGGAACGTCCTATTCCTTGGCCGAGGCACGTGCTAGGCCACCGTTGATGTAAGTGGTAGCAAATGTTGCTATTCACTATATAACCTGATCCTTGTGATGATATCCAAAGGGCTTTGGGGAGATTTCAGCTACCTGCTGTACCGCTACCACCCTCCTAGGCATTTTGCATCCCATGTCGATCTATCAGGAGAGATCCACTGAAGGAGTCCGATATTTCCAGTAGGGCGGCTTTGAACGCAATCCTCGAGCAGCTTGTTAACACCGCAAGCCGATAGTTAGGCCGACTGACATTGGCATGTGGATGCTCAAGCTTCCAAAGAGGGATAGGTTACGTCACAATAGTTGTCTTTCACTGGGCTCTGGTTGCTAGACCATCATTTCAGGCACCAACTGAATTATGTGCATAGATATCGCTACAGGTAAAGCAATAATGAATTTCTAACATCACCAACCGTTCGTACAGCCAGCTGCCGTAATAGGACAAGAGTCCTCCAAGCGAACATACAAAATTCAGCAGAACAGGCCAGCTGGACATCAATAATGATTCGGCATTAAGGTTGAATTGTTTGCTTGATAGATCACTCGGCGTGAGCCAAGCTCAATGCCATCATGACCGTCTCGAGCCTTTCTACAGGAACTGCAGTCTCCTCTACAAGGTCATGGAAGTAATGGTCAGCAGAACGGGGAAAATGTCTTTGGATTGAGAGCAAGACCTCATAGAGAGCTGACTTCATTGTACATGTTCAGACATCTTCTCGGCTTGCCAACGGCCTGTTCCTCAACCTGCTTTTTGGCCTCGTTGATGGCAACCTCCAACTTCTCAGCTTGCTCCCGTAGATTGCTAGCAAGATTACTTTGCTGCACCGTATCCACCTTCTGCGCCATCTTGAGCCCCGCCCAGAGCGGCAGCCACCTTTCCAGCTTCCTCGCTGCTTCGAAATGATCATTCGCAGATCCGACCAGGCCTTGCTGGCACAGCATTAATGCGTTTTTCACATACCGGATGACCTTGCCATCTACATCTTTGCCCGCATTTATATGAGTTGCTCGCGCTGTTGCAAGCTCCAATAGCACGCCGATGACCATCACACTTTTGCGCATATCCTCTTGGCCTTCTCTTAGCTTTCCGCCACAATGTTCTTTGGCCTCCATCATCAGTGCCACTTTTTCAGCCTGCTCCAGAGCTTTCTCCACCTCTTCCCCTGTCCATTTCGCCTGCGCGGCGCGGATATGAAACCCCAGCATCATTTCCTCGGCAATTGGCGGATCAGCGAACGTAACACCCGTCTTCTTCACCATCTCCGCGCACCTGATTATAACACCAGATCTACCGCGCTCGGCCGCCTTTCTGACTACTTTTTGTAGCCATCCCTCCGGCAGCTTCTCCTTCGCCATCGCCATGCCCTCAAGAAACGGCGGTAAATTATTCCAATCCTTGGAGTCGACTGAGTTCTCTAACAGCCTAATCAACGTCATCAACGACTTCCCTTTATTCGGCTTGTCGTGGGGATCCATTGGCATGAGCTTGACCTCTTCATCGTTGGAGAGCGTGACTGTGACGCCTGGATCGTTGAGGAGTATTTGGTGCCGTGAGGGTTTGTACATGAGATCACGGTGGTATTTCTGTAAGGCGTGAGGTGTGAATACTTTGGCACGGTACGTTAGGAGGAGTTCGTCAAGTTCGGGGCTTGAGGTAGGTGTGAAGGATGGGATTGCTAGCATGATGTTAGCACACTGTACGCAGTTATTACTAGGCAGGTGTACGCACTTTTTGCGTGTTGGGGTGTAGATGCGAACGTTCGCGATTGGTGCTGGAGCTTCTGCAATTGATGCCGGCAGCTTCTGCATAGGAAGACCTTGCTGAGACCATTCTGGGCCATGACGGCGGAGACGAGATACTGCGAATTAAAGGCAATAGCTAGCTGCCTCGAGCTCCCTATCTAGCGCTTGGAGTTGTCACATGCATGCCGAATGAAGAATTCTTTTGATTCGAAGAGAACGACCAGGAGGCTAATTGAGGCTCTGCGGAAGAAAACGCGCCAAGACCGCGGAAAGCTCGAAAGCTGTCTGAAAACCAATGCTTCAAAAAGCTGTCTGCTTTGCAGTTTGTTAACGACTCCACAAATCTCAATGGCATCTACAATCCCACACACGCGGCCGCTTTGCTGCTGGAAGAGTATTTTCCGCGAATTAAGACTACAAAAACAACCCAGACGCAGCTTGGTCACCGTCCAGAGAGGACCAATCCAGAAACTTGATTTCCCTCCTAACCTCCCACAACAGTATTGGTCGCAGTTGCCTGCTAGATTACGGCCTGACAAAGGTCGGTGTCGAAGATTGTCTTGTTGGTACATACTGATGGACCTCCAGGCAAGCGCAAAATCATAATCCATGAACCTCCACCCTCAGCTGTGGCAGTGTGCAAAGATCCTGTCGCCGTGGTACAATCCTCGCAAATGCCATTGCTCGATCCGACAGGAGCTCGTCGACGTCTCTTCGACCCTCTCAATCGCGACGGAGTAAAAGTGGGAGATATTCTGCTCACGACGTTCAAAACAGGCGAGCCATTTTCAGGAGTAGTCATGTCCATCAAGTTGCGGGGTGTTGATACTTCGGTATTGCTACGAAATCATTTGACAAGAATAGGGACGGAGATGAGCATCAAAGTTTTCAGTCCTCTAGTCCAGAGCATGGAAGTGGCACAGAAAGCCGTGAAGAGGAAACGAAGAGCAAGGCTATACTATCTTCGAAAGCCGAAGCATGATGTTGGCAGTGTCGAGAAAGTGGTGGATCAGTATCTGAGACAGAGGGCGTTGTTGACGGGAGGAAAACTGGGGAGTCAATATGGTTCAAGAAGGCCAACTGTGAAGGGAAAGTAGTAATGGCTGAACAAATAAGAGAAGTTTGGATTGCGCTACCTAGCTTTGGGTTTGGTCACAATGGTACGCCGCAAGCTTTCGGGTTATCCACAACAATGCAAATCATCCTGCTTTTGGCGCCGACAACCTCAAGATATGCCCCGAGATCAATCAAATATCCTTTCGAATTGCACGTTGACTTTCGAATTTTCTTTTGCAGCGACAATGGGGCGTTGACAGGGCTCCCGTCTACGTCTCTCCTCAATTGGAACTCCCGGATACACAACTAGATCGCGAGCTTGTCGTTCAAGTTATTTTAGGATGACTGCGATCTTCATCTACCTTCTTCATGCCGTCAGATATCCAGTCACCTAAATATCTGTCACGTCAACGACGATGGCCTCCGAATCAATGGAATGGACTATAATTTCTCGAACTTCAAGATGAACTCTGACGGGGTTCTTTTCGACATTCCTGACGACGATGAGGTTGATAAGTGCACCGGAACTCCGCAGATAGCAGCCAAACATGCAAGCGCCATCGCATTTTCTGGGATTTCATTTCGAGACTCTACGAACTCTAGGCTTTCTGCCGAGCACAAGACAAAGACGCCGCTTCCCAGGATTTGGAAAAGTCGAAGCCTATGCCTATGCCCGCGTCGGTTCGCTTTGAGGAAGATATTATGCAAGTTTTCATTCGAGAGATCTTCGTCCGAGGGCAGGAAAAGACTCTTGTACTCGAAGTTGAGAAGTCCGACACCGTTGGTAATGTTAAGTCGAAGATCCTTAAGGAGATGGGCATTCCAAATGATATGCAAAAACTGCGCCATGCATGCTTGTCACCGCAAGACGACGAAATACTGTCGTACTATGGTATTGGTTACGGAAGCACGCTGTGGCTTAGGTATGGATATGGGTATGGGTATGGACAATGAACCAAAGCCATGGAATCTCATCTCTATTGAAAGGCTGTTAAATCGGTCAATACGGCCATGAGCACAGATGCCACCGATGGCTACGTCTCAGATATGTTGGAGGGCAATCGCTGGGCTTGCCAACGGCTCTCTTCCTGGCTTTCTGGATTCCAGAAACAAGCATTCGTTATCTCGTCGAGTTCGTGAAGCTTTCTTCGGCTATCATAAATGCTATACGCCAGCACCAAATAAGAGTCAATAACTGCTGGTATCTGAAGCTGGAGAACTGCTCCGTCAACCTTTCTGCCATGAGCGTCTAGATGCAATGATACAAACACTTTCTCCTTGATCCCCATGTCCAAACCCTTCTTGCGTTACTTCCTTCTTCCACTGACGTACTTTCAAGCCTGATTTCAAACATTCACTACAGTAGGCTACTGTTAATTCACTGCAACTAGACCATCCTTTTATCATTTGCCTATTTACGAATCGGTCTACCCTTTCCACTTCTTCACTTCTCTAGGCATAGCTTTTTCCAGTGAGCCTTCAGCATTCATACCACGCATCAAGGCTTTCAACAACCATGCCGTCACCCTCATTTACTTCACCTGACAAGTCTGAGTGGCTGAAGTCCTCTAGCGCTAGCGGAGCTCGCCTCCAGCCCACCGTCGTTGATCTCGTCAACAACGTCTCACTCTCTGATTGGAAACCTCGGTGTGACACAACAGCCGTGATGCCAGCTCCTACCTTATTGCCATGTCTCTCAATTTCCAAAGGGAACAACCAGTCTGGAACACCAGCGGCCATGCCAGCCGAAATCTCCTCTCTTTCTGAAGATAATAATGCCACCACAGTCGTCTTCCAAACCCAACAGACCACAGCCGAGATCTGTGGAGCTACAAATGTCAGCGGTGAGGAAACAGCTGCAAACAAGAAAGCCGTCGCGGGTAACAGCTTGGACACAACTTACACTGGCATGGCAGACGTGGCTGAACCCGTGCCCATTTTGGAGGAAAGTGCCAAAGTATCATGTGCTTCATCATCTAGAAACGATGCTTTCATGTCTTCCGAGTCGGCCCTCGCGTTCCTAAGCTGCAACGAAAACAGTTCTGATGAGCTCATCATCGCGAACTTCAACTCAACTGTAAGTCATTTCCACGTTACCTTCTTCGACTAGATAGTCCTCTCTTCAGCTGCTAATAGTGTTCTTGGTGCAGGTCACTAAGTATCCAGCCACCCTGGACTTTGCCCGGCAGGCAGTGAAAGTCATTTCAAATGCACGCAACAGCAATGCTTTACTCAGCTGGCTTGTGACAGAAGTTCTTGGAGACTCTAGACACGGTCCACAAATTGGTGACAAAGCTGGACAACCCGGTGTTATTCCCTCACTCTCTGGACATATGCGCAATGGTATCAGAAGCTTTCCATCCGCATCAAGCAGACAGATTACAGGATTCCCAGGATCAAATCTGTATGTGCAGTCCTATCATCCTGATTCCGAAGCACACGCTTACTCAGGCAGGTATTTTTGCTCAAAGCCGGTAAGCGTCATTGTAGGAGAAAGCAAACAGACCTTCTACGTTCATCAGCAAGTCCTAGCCATGTCCCCAGTCCTAGAGAAGATGTGCGACGCCAAATACGTCAAGGAGACAGCCAGAATTGAACTGCCCGACGATGATCCAGAGATCTTTGAGTACGTGCTCGGCTATATGTACTTCCAAGATTACCACCCGCCAACCCATGGACCACGTTGGGAGAGTGCCACAGGCTTGGAGACCCCGATTACAATGAATGACACAATCATCAATACCTATGTCATGGCTGCCAAATACCAACTTGAAGGCTTGAAGCCATTGCTACTGAAGAGCTTCAATCTGGAGGTCCCGTTCAACGAATTCTGCCGGTTACTCAAGACCGTATATGATGCAAGCGCGTACGACCCTGGTCTTGGCCAGTTCTTCAAGGACAATGTCGTCGGTTCTCTTGAAAAGACTCTTGCTGGTGCTTACGATGTCCGGTACGGCCCAAGCTCCTACTGGGGTCATACCCAGTGGGGAGGATATGGTGGTCGATTCGGGACCGATCTGACAGCAGCATTGCTTCGCAGGATTGGTAGGATTCAAGACACCGTTGACGGTGCTGTCAAGAACGGGGCATGTGAAGATTGCGGTGATGTAGAGTGCCAATGTGGTACCCAATCTGAGGATGGTGGATACGACGAACCAGGCCCTAGCCTCTACGATGATCAGTACAACGATGCCGCCGACGAGACGTACGATGTGCCTGTGGAGACAGCTCAAGAAGATCAAGCGCAGGAGAAGAACGAATCAACAGGCGCCGACTGGTTCAATACTGCTCATGTCAGAAATGTCAATCAAAAGGTTGAGACAGAGGAACTTCACAGTGCGATCAAAGCCGGCGTGGATCTTCTTATTGGCCAGCTGGGGAACTTACAAGGCTCAGGTTGGCGCGAAAGTGCTGGACTGTCGCATGAAATAGCTGACTGTCAAGTAGGGCCAGCACTGACGCAGTCGGGACCGCAGTTTGGACGAGATAACTTCGCTTACGAAGTCTGTGTCAACCAGGACAGACATGGCTGGGGTAACTGTATGCCCGCCCCGACTAGCCATGCCTGGCGCCCACCTGTCTATGCACAGTCAGGTTCTGGAGGTCGGACTGCAATCGCTGTTAAGGCTTCCAACAATTGGGACTGCACTCTTGACTTCCCAGCCGGAGTAATCATCACTGATGTGGTAAGCTATTTGTCGCAGTTTGACCACATAGACTAATCAAGTGCAGACCCCCATTCTCGGCGGATATGATCGCTACAGCGGATGGTACGGTGGGCGATTTGGCGAGTTTCCAGGTCTTCATGTGCAGATGATTCGCGCGACCAACTCTTCCGGAGATGGGTGGTGGAATGTTTGAGGTGTGACGAAGCAAGGTCGAGTCTCTTAGTAAAACTTCAGACGCCAGCGGTCATACCAAGCTCATACCACGTGGAGTTCGAAGATGAGAGCAGAAAGTAGAGCTTACATTGGGAGCTGATGCGGGAGTGGGATGGACAAATTGGAAGGCTGGAAATTTTATCTGAGGCATAAATCGGCAGCTGAGGGCTAGTTATCTTTATTCGGCTTAGCCTACTTTCGGGCTCTTTCACATAGTAGCATCATGGGCATAGCCACCAAATTTCGCCCAAAAGTACTGACATAAATCATTCTCATCGAAAAGCATCGCAGAAAGACCACTATGAGAGAAGAAGCTCCAAGTAAGGAACCGGCGAAACTGGTGAACCGCCTTGCTGACAGCACATCGCCATATGTAAGCCACGCCGAAACCCAGACGATTGCCGGCCTTATCCTGATTTTGACTAGGTACGAAGTCACAAAGATGACCCTGTTGCATGGCAAGAATGGACTCCGGCGACTCTCTCTCTTGGGAAAAAATATAACCGCCTTATATTCCTAAGTATTGGCTACCATGCCTGTCATTGTAGGTTTGCATCTTGGTCCCATCCATCGAGCCGGTGGTGATTCTTTGGGTTCTTCGACCCCACATTTGTGGCGGGAGTAGGCCATCGAGTCTCATCCGCCTGCCCGCATGACTCGGCCGGCCTTTTGAGCTGACCCGTAAAAAGGGTGTCATGTTATGCAACACGAATCATTCTCGTCCCCGGAAGTTGCTGCTGTTCTCAACACCTCCTTCATACCCGTCAAGGTCGACCGAGAGGCAAGGCCGGATATCGATGAAATATACATGAACTATGTCAACGCCACTACAGGCTCCGGGGGTTGGCCTCTGAACGTCTTCCTAACACCAGACCTTGACCCAGTCTTCGGAGGCACCTACTGGCCTAGTCCTGGAAGCAGTCCATTGCAACGAATCAGCAATAACTCCGAAGACGCTCCCCTCAGCTTCCTAGATATCCTCATTAAAATGCGTGATATCTGGTCCACCCAGCAAGACCGCTGCTCTCAAACTGCAAAGTCTTCTACTCAACAACTACGCGAATTTGCCGCAGAGGGCACCCATTCCCAACCCCAGTCAAGGGCTACAGAAACGCCCACCTCGACCTCTGAGCCCTTGGATCTCGACCTCCTCGATGACGCTCTCACCCACTTCATATCCCGCTATGACCCTATCAACAGCGGCTTCAGTACGCCTCCTTCGCCTAAATTCCCGACCCCTCCTAACCTTTCCTTCCTCCTCCGCATCGGCGCTTCTGTGACGACAACATCGACCCGCTTCGGCTTCCCGTCGCCTGTCCCACCCATCCTTGGCAAGTCCGCTTGTACCAACGCCGCTAGAATGGCCCTACACACTTTGCTCACCATCTCTCGTAGTGCTCTCCGGGATCACCTAGGCCACGGCTTCCACCGCTATAGTGTCACGCCTGACTGGAATCTGCCTCATTTCGAGAAAATGCTCCCTGACAACGCTCAGCTATTAAGTGCATATTGCGATGCGTGGGCCCTGTCGCGGAATGCGGAGATCCTCGGCACAATCTATTCGCTTGTGGAGTATTTTACAAGTCCTGAATCACCGATAGTCAGCAAAGACGGCGCATTCTATTCAAGTGAAGACGCTGACTCGAGGCCATCCAAGTCGCGGTCAGATTCCCAGCGTAAAGAAGGTGCGTACTACGTCTGGACTCTACGCCGCTTGGGCACTGTTCTCGGCAACGAACGTGATGCTGCCATCCTAGCAAGGCATTTTGGTGTCAATGCTGATGGCAATGTGCCTGCTGAGCATGATACAAATGATGAGTTCTTGACACAGAACGTTCTGCATATTACTGCTACGCCGTCTGTATTGGCAAAAGAGTTCGGTATGCCCGAAGAGGGGATTGTGAAAACCATCAAGGCGGGAAAGAAACGGCTGGCCGAGTGGAGGCAACGAGAGCGTGAGAGACCAGCCGTTGACGAGAAAATTGTCGCGGGCTGGAACGGGCTTGCCATCTCGGCTCTGTGCCGAGCATGTAACACATTGGCGGAGATTGACGAGGGAAGAAGCAAGAGATGTCGGGAGGCTGCTCTGAGGTCGGCGGCATTTGTGAGAGACAAGATGTGGAATGAAGAGGACGGAAGTTTGAAGAGGTTTACCTCATCGAGGTCAAGCCAGACTGGAGATGACAGTGTGGCATATGTCGACGACTACGCATACCTCGCGGCCTCCTGCCTCGCACTCTTCGACATGACTTTCGACAAGTCTTATCTGCATTGGGCAGAGAGAATGCAGGATTACCTTGACAAGCACTTCAAAGACGAAGATGCCGGAGGCTATTTCCAGGTCCCATCTACGACGGCTTCTCCCTCTCAACATATCGTGCGCCTGAAGCCTGGTACCGACACCGCCCTTCCATCCCCGAACGGCGTCATCGCCATGAATTCGCTCTACCTGTCAAGCTACCTGAACGACACCGAAGGCCGCCATATCAAAGCCGCTCGACATACGATGGACGCGTTTGCTGTGGAAGTCATCCAGCATCCATTCCTCTTCGTAACCATGCTGGGCGCCGTAGTGTTGGAATGCGTCGGTGTCAAGAATATACAGGTCGAAGGCGAAATCAGCGAAGCGGAGGTTCGGAGTCTAAATGGCTGGGGAAGGACGCTGGTCAAGCTCTCGAGCAGCGGAGCGAAAAAGGTCTTGCTGTGTGAGAACGGCGTTTGCAGAGAGATGGTGGAGGGCGAGCTGGATAAGATGGACTACGATGAGGATGGAAAGTAGTGCATGAGCTGTACATGTCGGAGGTGGTCCAATGCGTCGTCAGTGTCTCATGTGGCTTTTGGATAGACGTGCGACGGGCATTCTGTTTGGCGGTCACCACTCCTCTTCTGTCGTTTTAGTATCTCACCGTTATATGTTTCCTAAATATCGCGTCCCTTGCGGCCTAGCGCTCGTACCATAACTGCTCAGCTTTCCTGGTGCGCTGCGCGGACGTCGTGTAAAGCTGCGTTTGCTCAGACTCAGCTTGTCCTAGCAGAGGAGTGGACGTTGTGGCGCACTCTCTCGTGTCACACATTGCTGCATCAAGCTGGGCTATATTGCAACTCGAGCAGTAATTCAACATGAAAAGATACGTCGGCGTGAAGGTAGATGAGAACTTGGTATAGCTCGCATTCTAGAAAGTGCTTCATCCAGTGGCTTATATTCTATTGCAGTCATTGCAAGTCTTCTGCCATCAGGTCTTGTAGCTCTCGTTCCTCGTTTTCCATCAGTTCCCTAAGTTCTCTCTCTTCTTCCTCGGTTAAGGACGCATCCGGGTTAGCTTTCACTCTCTCAGCCTCTTCGATTGTCTTCGGGTTTGCCGCTTCCTCCCTTGCCGTCGCCAGGTCTGCTGGCTTCAACGACCATTGCCGCACCGTTGCATCAATACTCACACTGACCACTAAATCCTCGAGCACGCACAACCCTGTTACTTCTTCGAAATGCCCAGAAAAGGTATGATGCAGGTTGCCTGTAGCACTATTCCAAACCCGGACCTCCTCATCTCTACATGCTGTAACAACCCAACCACCTCGTTCATGCATCACAATATCGCGCACGAAGTCAGGGTGCTCGAGTGTCGTATCTGCCTTCCAGCCGTCTTCTCGTACAAGATGTTTGGCAGTCTTGTCCGCGGAGGCGGTCCAAAGGTCACCATCAGGATCAAATAATAGCTTGTAGACGCTCGTTTCGTGGGCAATGATTGGTTCGGAGAGGGCTATGTCGTTGAAGTTGAGGGGCTCGGAGGAGGAGAGGGTGAAATGCAGGATTCCGCGCTCAGAGGTGGCGACGAATATGACAGGATTTGCTGGATCGGAGAGCGGGTCAAGAACTAAGTCTTGTATTGCGCGGCTTTGGCCTCGGATGGTGTGGAGCTTTGTAGAGCGTGAGTCCCAGATAATAATATCGCCTTCAGCGCCGCCTGAGATGATTAAATTGTGCTGTCCAACTCGGGTGGAAAGGAGGCATTTGACGAAGTCAACATGAGCCTTGTAATGTTCACCAGCTGACCTTGATTGTTCAGTTGGCCATCTCCAGATTGACTTGTCCCAGCATCCTGCGTAGATTGTTGGGCCCGGCCCGAAACAGATGCTCGTCACGGGTGCGCTGGGACCTCTATAGGTATTGGTAACCTTTGCCACATCAAGTGCGACTCGCTTGATTGTGCCTGCGCTCTCTGCGACATATACCGCGCCATTATTTGTGGGATCAGGAGCGACTGCAAGGATCTTCGATGGAAGCTTGATTGGGTTTCCAGATGTGTTGTAGGACTTCCGAGACTTGCGGTTGATTTCGTCCAAGGATGCACTGTAGGATAGTGATTAGTACGATGGTATTTGAAGAGTGAGATGCTCTCTTACGTTGTCTGAAAGAAATGATCGGGTCGCGAGGATATTGACATGTTAATAGTTTGAAGCCTGGATGCGGAGCGAATGGGGGAAAGTTCGGCGGGAGGTCTTTGTGGCCTGCGCGGTTCACCGTACATAGAAACCTAATTTCAGCCCTTTCAGCAGTGGCGTTTGAACATGCTCTGTCCACAAATGTTTCTCTCACTCAATTAACCCATATTACCTCTCCCGAACCACCTTAACCCCGTGAGCCTTTCACGGATATGGATCACCTGATAGGGTGCGCTTCGTCCTCGGTCCCAACTCCTGACCCTTTTCACTAACCCTCCCATAGCCAACGCTTCAACCTCATATCCAAGAGCGAAATTCGGTAAGCTGCTGGAGGATCTTCGTAGCAATCATAAGCTGAAGATCTCTAGCTATTTTGGTACCCTCCACGAGATTAATCCTGAACAATCTACAATCGCTCTGGAAGATGTTTACTCCTTCGGGACAGAAGGTCGAGAACCCTCAGCAGACAAGTTCGTCTCAGCCTCGCAGCAAAAATTCGACTACATTGTGTTTCGCGGAAGCGATGTCAAGGACATTAAGATAGCTGAAGAAGAGAAGGAGAATAAACCACCGGAACCACAGAATGTGCTGAATGATCCTGCTATTGTGGTGAGCAACAAAACTTCCCTTCGCTTGCGGCCCCGAGCTGGGCTACACTGTCGCCCCTTGTTGAGCATAACCTTTTATGATGAAATATTCCGGATGTTAATCACAGACCTGTTCCGAAAGCGCAAACTGCTGTGGAAATTTTCCGTTGCCTTCCTTCTGATTGTTGCTAAAATGCTGTTGATACTTGAAAGGCATGAATTATCAACTTCCAACTGACAAGTTCGGTCTACAGAATGCTTCTCGACCTGGCCCTCCACAACAGCGTCAGGGTCCGCCGCCTCAAAATCGTGGTCAATCTCCATTTCCTCCACCAGGCTATCCTCAGCAACCTCAATTCGGCGGCTATTATCCTCCTCAACAATATGGTCGCGGTTATGGACCTCCGCCAGGCAACTTCGGGCCGGGGCCTGGCTTCAACATGCCATATGGTCCTCCTCCGCCCGGATATTTTGGTCCTGGAGGTCAGCATTTCCCGCAAGGTCCAAATATGCACTCGCCACCACAAATGCCAATTGGTCCGCCAGGGCAACGACCTCCAGGCCAACCTAGTCAACGACATCCCTCCCCACCTAACCATATGCAACCTCCAAAGCCGACATCCGAACTTCCAGTTAACGACAAAGCGGTGTCCAAAGCAACGAGCAAAGGGTCGACTCCTGTACCACCACAAAACGCTCCCACGCCAGCTATAGACTCCAAGCCTCCCGTTTCTGAAGCTTTGGCTCCAAGCCCGCAACCTGTAGATGAACAGCCATCAATTACAGCCACAGCAGCAACAGCAGCAAAGGCTATTCCATCTGGCCCAAAGTCTACTCGAGTTGCACCTGCCGTCCCCTTTACTGTGAATCAAAAGACCTTCGTACCACCTGTCTCGAGTACTAGCAATGGTCCTCCGGCGTCAACTGGGAACATACCACAGGCGTCAAAACCAGCTCCTTCCGCTGCTGCGATGGAGGAAGCGTCAAGACAAGCTAAAGAAGCAGTTGCGGCGGCAATGGCGAAACTCAACAATCCTCAAGCCTCTCAACCCAAATCTACTGCGAACCCGAAAGCAATGGACAAGGCTACGGTGAACTCGAACGCAGTGGACGCTCTTACGAAGAAAGTCGGTGAGATGCGCACATCAGATGGCAATGTTCGGGGCGCTCGAGGTAGCCCCCGCGGGCCACGTGGGAACTATCGAGGCGGACCAGGTGGGCAAGCAAGGAAGATGGAAATACCTAAATCGGACTACGACTTCGAATCTGCAAATGCCAAGTTCAATAAGGAGGACATGATCAAGGAGGCCATTGCAACTGGCTCACCACTTGCAGAAACTTCGGGAAGCACTACAGATGGTATTGATGGTGCGCCGACGCCAACTACAACAAATGGAGAAGGTAGGAAGGATAGTCTCTCGAACATATCGGCTACGCCAGCATACAACAAGTCTTCTTCGTTCTTCGACAATCTCTCAAGTGAGATCAAGGACAGAGAGGAGGAGCGGGCGCAACCAAGAGGGAGGGGCTGGCGAGGCGAGGAGATCAAAAAGAACTTTGAGACCTTTGGCCAAGGCAGCGTTGATGGTGGCGGGTTTCGCGGAAGAGGTCGTGGTTTTAGAGGTCGGGGAAGACCATATGGTGGACAAAATCGAGGCTTCGTAGGGCGAGGCAGCGGTTATGGCGGGGTTCCTCGGGGCCAGGGTGGAAATGGCCAGGAGTTCGCACAACCATAGTGCAGGGTGGCTTTATTGCAGGCGTCACGACATCGAACGGGCTGTATAACAAAGACAACACTTGTGGCGGGCAACGGTCGGCCAACCTGGCGTTTGCTGGCTTGAAGCATAGCTTACAATGTATGAGTTGTGGGATGACGGGTCCATAACGGTGGAACGACTGCACTTTTTGTGTCTTGCGCTCGAGCGATGATAATACCAATTCGGCCAGCAGAGGCGTGAGAATCAAGCGCGATTTCAAGATCAACCACGTTCCGTTTTTTGTGGCAGTCAACAGCCTCCTGAACCCAGCAGTCACCAATATTGCATCGTTTCTACTTATTCGAGGATTGTTTCAACCTGACTTTCCTAGGTCGTCATTGTCTCCAAGACTTGCTTTTGAACCCAGCCACTCCATCGCCCATAACAGCTACCAGATCGAGAACTTGTAGATGCTGATATCACACCTACAAATTTCCAAGCTCTGGGAATGGCCGTCCGATTTGAGGCTTGAGGTCTAACAGGCCCTAATGCAAAATGCTTCTGAGCTGGAAGCGTACAGGGCACACGTGTGGCACTAAGCAATCGCTACTCCCCCGCTTGGTGGACCACAGGGATTTAGGAAATGAGGTCACTTGTGTTGCAAGTCATTTGGTTCCACTGTTTAGACGACTGTGGTTTCTCGATAGGTCAAACCAGTCCTCTTGACCTCGCTGGAGGTGTTGCCTTTGTGTTTGAGCTCGATATCGGCGGACAGTATTTGGTTCCCACGTTTCGCAACGAATAGTCATTTGCTGAACACCCCGCCGGGCATGATTCTCGGAGATAGCCACATTTCAGTTTCTTTGTGCGATAAGGATATCCAAGACCACAATGGAACACTGAAGTCCTTGCGGCAGTAATTTGGTCGTCCTTCTGGTGCCGTAGGCCTAAAGGGTTCTCCACGACGAACAATCCGCGACAAGCCCACGAACAGCCTTTTCCCAAAGCCAGCCAAATACCTGTCACCGGCGTCCATGGAGGAATTAATCGACTTGGTTATCCCGGAGATCCCCGGCAGGATATCTCTATCCAACGTCGTGTTTCTTATACCGGGCGTTGCGGGACTTGCTGGACTGTGCATGGATCGGGGCGCTATGCATGAGCCTGCTTGCGTCTGTCATTTGCCGTTTCCCACTTCCATCTGGATCAGACTCAGAAGCCATGTGAGTGAGACGGTTCCAATGCATTCGCTTCTTCCCGAAACAAAGAATGTGCCTGAAAAGGAGTTCTTCTTGTGGCACCCAGACACGGGAGAACAGGGGAGTTCTCATTTCTTCTATCCAGCCCGGATCATCTAGTCGTTCTGCAAACAGCTCTGGCTCGTCCTTGCTAACAGTTTCGTCTCTAGAGTGCAGACTAGGTCGACAGGGTCGAGTGAGCAACAGATTCCGCGGCTAGAAATAGCCTTGCGTGCCATCAAGCGCATCCATCAAGCGCACCTACTACCGCGATCGTGAAGGCAGCATTGCCAAAGTATTCCGACATACGGCCAGATTCCACAGCTCAATCTCGTTCGTCGCCTTGTTGAACGCACGGGGCATCGATCCAGAGGTAGCGAATGTCAAAAATCTTAGCGACATGCACAGCCTTCTGAAAGGTCCTTGGCTATTCTGAAAGCTGAGACAATAGCCAACACCTATCTACATGGGGGTCGATTAGTTCGAGGGCTGGTTTGCTCCCTAACAATAGCTGAGTGCAATATAGTCACCAGTTGTGCCTGGAAGTGTCTCGTATAGGATTGGCTCGCCGCCCTCATCCAGATTGCTTATGTCAATCACTCTTATGGGCAGTGGTGTCGCACTCTTGTGGCACTCCGGATGATCTCTCTTGTACTCCCAATACCACTCTTTTGCAAAGTCCATGTTGATGACAGACCTAGTTGAGGTGTCCCAGTCGAGCAGCTTACCAGCTGTCCAAGGCTCGGTGAGGTTCAAGCTGAAGCTTGCAAATGTGCCTGTCAACGTGAGTGCCCGCCTAAGAAATGCCATAAGACTGCACAGGAATGGCAGCCACTCGTCGAGGACTGCTTGGGCTCTGGCAAACTGGTCTTGTGAAAATAGCAAGTTCTTGTTCATTTCCAAATGCAACATTTCCTTTGTTGGTAACGAAACGACCAACATCATTCCATTCGTTCTGCCCAGTACTCCAACTTGGTACTCCTGCTGAATTCGACATGTCGAAGAAGAGTATCCCACTTCACTAACCAATCCTCCATGTCTGATAGGTCGATTTCGCATTTAGCCACCACCTCTCCCCATATCGCTTCTTGATAACTTTGGATCCATTTGCAATTTCACTTCCCAGACACACTCCTTCACGCGAATACAACGAGAGTCTGAAGACCGTCCAATCACACCCAACCCTCTCCACTCTACCGTTAACCTCCGCAATGACCATGATGAAAAGGTCTTTGTAACCAGATCTAGATCTGTTCTCTCCAATAATGAGACCGTAACATGAGGGGTTGGAAAGTGATTTGCTATTGTCAGGGGGTTCCGGTGGGTAGTCTTCTTCATGGATGGAGTCTTCTGCCTCTCCATCAGAGATGTATTCTTCGTCAGAGGCATCTTCTCCTTCAGTGACCCAGTCTTCGCTAGAGTATTGGGTTTTTGAATCATCTGCCTCTACTAATTCACCTCTATTGAAAGCCGAACGTTCACCCTTGTTCACTAATCTCTTACCATGCTTATCCGGCTCAAAAAGCTTTGCCTTGCTTAGGTCCATATCTTGATGAGGCGGGAAACTCCAAACAATGCAACACCCATCATTCATGTCAAATTCGCAATTCTGACGGCGCCCGTCTCTTTCCCGCAACCGTAGAGGCATCGCCCAAGCAGAAATGCAAAGGTAGCCACTCAGCTTTGAAGGAATGTTGACTTCCGCATACCGAGCTTGGAACAGATCCCAGTCCAAAACAATGCCATCAGAAAGCTCGATGCCAATTTTGACTGGAGGTTTCTGTGTGGGGAGATGCCATTTTTCTCTCTCTATAAGTTCGTCGGAGATGCCAGAGCCAACCCAGCCCGTCCATGACCAAGACGGAAGATTTTGCTGTCTTTTGCCGTATTCTGAGAGTGTCCAGCCCAATCCTTTGAGAAAGCCGGCCATTGGATACATTTTCTTTGTCGTCGTCGTCGTCGTCTTCTTCTTCTTCTCCTTAGATACGTTTGGGTGTGGAAATATCGGTGTACCGAAGCAATTTCTCACTCCCAGGGGCCCAGTCTCAAAAGCCGCCAGTATACCAAGAAAAGCATTCAACATATCTGATGTATGCGAGAATGACTTCTTGAAATATGTATCGATACGCTGATATACCTCTTTTGGGTAAAGGCCAACTCCTTGTGGAAAGACTCGCAATTCGCTATGCTTGTCTTCATACCTGTCATATGATGTGATGTACTTAGATTCCAAAGTTTGTCCATCTTTGGTGTGCATCTCCCGCAAGGGTAGGTCCCATACCTCGTAGCAGAGCATGCCATGACATTCGTAATACACTTGCTGGTCTGTGAAGATGATACGACGGGTGGACAGTAATGATTCCTGGTAGGTCCATCCTCTCGTATTCCAGTGAGATTCCATCGCAGTACTATGGATATCGAGCAGAGGGCTGGCCAGAAAGTATTTGCCGATCTTGACTCGGGGTTGTAGTTGACGATGTCGACTGCTTACTCCAGGGAGACCATATGCAGGATCTTTTCCAGCGGCGGCAATGATCGTGATTTCCGAATTTTTGTACACTAGATTCATCTGCCCCATTTGGGAATTTCTGCGATCTTCATTGGTTTGGTCGATACAATAGCGATCGATCCAGAGGTAGCGAAGTCCGAGTTTTTGCGTAACAGTGATGGCATCTTTAATGGTGTTGGGTAATATCGATGGGAGATGGTCCGGCTCATGAGAAGCATGCTCAATTTGACCACACGTATAGCTTAGGGCGGCGTATGCATGACCATTCGCTGAAACGATCTCATGAGTCTCGCAATCGACTAATTTGAGATGCTGCACAGGAGATACGCTCTTTGAGCTGCATATATTCGTGTGCTTTTCACGGCAAATGTTCAACCAATCTTGAAGGATCATGAAATCAATGGAATCTGACTTGAGTAACCGGAGAGGACCAACACCCTCCAATTGAGGCCAAAGATATTGATACCTGTAATTGAGATATCCGCTGTGTAGCCCGAGCATAATACTAGACGGAATGCCTGTGAGGAACGGGAGCTTGTATATTGACGGGTCGCCATGGGAATCGAAGGCATGTAATTCGAAAGATCTTGGATACGGACCATCCTCTTTGGAAGGAATGATTGCCTCAAACAATTTGCAGACGTCGCAGGCTTCGAGATTCCACGTACTGATCGGGCCCAGCTTTCCGATTTCCTCAACCTGGAATGAATTGTCCTTTTTGTATATGCCTTGAAGTATTGCATCGAGCTTGAGTTTTGAGCATCTTTCACAAAGCTGCGTCGTATGCGTCTTTCCCTCCCCATTGCGCTCCAGATGAGCATGTCCCCCAGCCTGGATTAGGATCTCCGGGCGACTCTCGGTTCTGGGACCGCGCTTTTTCCATTTCAAAGCTAATCTCCCCATTCTATTTCCGGTGGCACACGAGACAAAGGACGTACGAGAAAAAAAATACTGGTGATGTTGCAGCCTAAAGCCGGGTCTTCAAGGGAGAGGCGATCGATTGTCATCTAGATATTCACTGGTTATGTGTCAGAGAATTCCGAGAAAGCGTGTGGTTAGCAATAGTGAAGAATAAGGGGGGTGTTCGTTAGTTGATTGGTATTGTCCTTGTGAGTCCTGCTCCCATAGCCTCAAAATGGTGCATCTGAAGTCAGCCAATGTTTGACGACAGTGAGGTCACGTCAGCGGGGAAGCGAACGACATAGGTGGTATAAGTACTACACGCCGTGTGTGTGTGTGTGCTAACAAAACCTACCTAGGTACCCTATGTCATGCCCTAATAGCCGAAGCTACCTGCCCCGAAGCATGCCGCATCGACCATCCGCCGCCAAACAGGCGTTCTCTACCTTGACATAAACCTACGACCAACACCTGCCGGTTTGGGAGGACGACTGCACAACATGTCTATCACTGATTCAGACAAACTACACACCCATCATAACCCAGTGTCACGTGAAACAGATACCATACTTGGTCGGGGGACCATACCAGAGCCATCTACGCCCCACATAGGTAAGGGGGTGGCGCTGGTTGCCCAGGCACCATCTTTCGTGTACATATATGCCCGAATCT
>Ga0335072_10004114_pt1 | contig 21707 bp, 17 predicted proteins | sample Lox_Sample_21_FD_206725 | JGI IMG/M metagenome (GOLD analysis project Ga0335072, IMG submission 206725) | Soil microbial communities from Loxahatchee National Wildlife Refuge, Florida, United States - Lox_Sample_2.1 | ecosystem: Environmental > Terrestrial > Soil > Wetlands | place: USA...
GCACCCCCAAGCCATCCATCACGTCCTTCTCCAGACAGGAACCACCCCCATGACATTGACCGCACAAGAACAGGCCATCCCGGCCCAGCGGCCACGGGCAAAAGCGGCCAGGCCCCCGCGTACCGAGACGGTCAGCGGCATCGCCGACATCGACGGCGGCCGCGGCCACCTGCGGACGGCTGGCTACCGCCGCACACCGGCCGACATCCCACTGCCCGCCGCCCTAGTCCGCAAGTACGGACTACGCCGCGGCGACGAGGTCGAGGGCACCACCGGCGCCAGCGCCACCGCCGGCGGCGGACGAAGCGCCTCGCAGTCCCCGCTGGCCACCGTCACCACAATCAACGGCCTGCCGGCCGACCAGGCCCGCAGGCGTCCGCATTTCGACGACCTGACCCCGGTCTACCCGACCGAGCGACTCCGCCTCGAGGACGGGGATGCCTCGGCCACTGCCCGGATCATCGACCTGATCGCCCCGATCGGCAAGGGCCAACGCGGGCTCATCGTCGCGCCGCCCAAGGCAGGCAAGACGATGATCCTGAAGTCCATCGCGCGGGCGATCGCCGTCGCGCACCCGGAAGTGCACCTCATGCTCGTGCTGGTCGGCGAGCGCCCCGAGGAGGTCACCGACCTGCGCCGCTCGGTTCACGGCGAGGTCGTCTACTCAACGTTCGACGAGTCGCCCGCCGACCACATCCGCGCCGCCGAGCTGGCCATCGAGCGAGCCAAGCGGCTCGCCGAGCTCGGCCGCGACGTGGTCGTGCTACTCGACTCCCTGACCCGGCTCGGCCGGGCCTATAACCTGGCCGCCCCGGCCAGCAGCCGGACGCTGACCGGCGGGGTGGCCGCCGCCGCCCTCCAGCCGCCCCGCCAGTTCCTCGGCGCGGCCCGCAACCTGGAGGAGGGCGGCTCGGTCACGATCGTGTCCACCGTCCTCATCGACACCGGATCGGCCCTCGACAGCGTGCTGTTCGAGGAATTCAAGGGGACTGGCAACATGGAGCTGCGACTGCGGCGCGACCTCGCCGAGCGCCGGCTCTTCCCCGCCATCGACCCGGCCCCGTCGGGCACCCGCCGCGAGGAGCTCCTGATGGAGCCGGCCGAGCACGCCGCGGTGGTCAGCCTGCGCCGGGCGCTCGCCCCCCTCGACCCGCAGCGCGCCGTTGAGCTGCTCATCGACAAGACCCGCGACGGCAACGCCCCGTTCCTGCATCAGCTCAAGGCGGCCAGGTAGCGCCCGGCACCACGACCCCGTAACGACCGTCGCCGAGATGTAGGCGCCTCGCGCCTGAGTCGATAGCCTTTCCTGGTAATTGCCTGATATGCGGCGCGGGCAGGGTGGCGTGGACATGCGGGTTGGGCAGGAGAGGCCCGTGGCCAGGGCGTTCCAACGGGGCGGCCCGGCGGCCAAGTCGGCCGCCGGCGAGGAAGGCAGCCGGGGCGGCCCGGCCTCACGGACCGTTGACCTGAGCCTGCAGCGAGCCGGGGCCGGCCTGATCGTGGCGGCCTGCGTCCAGGTGACCGTCTGCGTGGTCGTCACGCACTCGGGCTACCCTTCGGCGTTCGACACTGTGGTCTTCCCGGCCTTCCTCGCGGCGGCCTCGGCCGGTGTCGCGGCGCTCTGGGCGAGCCGGACCCCCGCCACCTGGAGCGCGACGCTCTGCGTGCTGTTCGCCGCGTTCAGCGTCGCGGCCACCTGGGGAATTCGCGGCCATTACACCGGGGGCCTCAACGTGGCCGAGCCGCTGGTCGGCTTCGGCGTCTTCGGCGCGGGGATGTCCGCGAGCAGGCTGCCCCGGCTGGCCGCCGCCGCGCTGATCGCCGTGCACCGAGGCGCGCTTATCCTGGCCGGGACCGGGGTACCCGGCGAGCACGCCCAGCTGGCCCTGCTGGAGTGCGGGTCGCTCCTGTCCGCCATCATCGGGTCGGCGCTTATCCGCCGGTACGCGTCCCGGCTGGACGTCACCGAGGCGGCCCTGACCGCCGAAGCCGCTTTCGACGCCTCGGCCAGCATGCGCAACGCCGCATCCCGTGAGCGCAACCGGCTGCTGCACGACGCGCCAGTCAACCGGCTGTGGCAGATCGCCAGGAACCTGGCCGCCGACTCCGACGGGTTCAGGCTCGCCTGCGCCCGTGACGCCGACCTGCTACGCGGCCGGGTCGAGCTGCTCGAGCCCGAGCACGACCTGGCCGCGGCCCTGGACGCGCTGACCAGGGACTTCGGCGCGCTGGGACTGCGAGTCCGGCTGGCCCATGGCAACGCAGCCGCCTACCCGGCCGACCCGATCGTGATCACCGCGCTCAAGCGATCCGTCGAGCAGTCGCTCGTCAACGTCTTCGAGCACAGCGGACGCTACGACGCCGACGTGACCGTGACCACGCAGGCCCCCGCGGTTCGGGTTGAGGTGCGTGATCACGGCCGCGGCTTCGCCACCGACGATGTCGCGGGTGACCGGCTTGGCGCCACGACCTCCATCACGCAGCGGATGCGTGATGCCGGCGGCGACGCCAGCATCGACAGTCAGGCCCATCACGGCACCGCGGTCACGATGTGGTGGCCCCGATGAGCAATTACCAGAACGCCAACCACCGATGGAGCAGGGAGCGGGCCCGGCAGCGCTGCGAGCCGCTCAGCCGGTACCTGTGGGGCGCGCTGCCCTACGGGCTGGGCGTGTTCACCGCGGTCAACGCAGTGCAACTCGCGCTAGGCTGGCCGGCCTACCGGCATCCGGTGATCGCGGTCGCGCTGCTGATCTGGCTGGCGGCCACCTTCCTGCTCATCTGGTACCGCTCGCCATCGGGGGTGGGACCGGTGCTGTCGGGGGTGGCGCTGGCGACCGGCCCGGCCGCCTGCCTGATCATGGGCACTCAGCTCAGCCAGGCCGCGCTGGGCGCGCCGGCCAACTGGGTTTCCGGGTTCTGCGTCGTGCCGATCGCCGCGCTGCCCTTCAGCAGGCCGGCCGAGGAGATGCTGCTCGGCGTGGCTGGCCTGGCCGCGGCTCAGGCCTACGTCATGGCCGACGCCGGGCGGACCCTGCGGGACCTGCACACGATCGTGATGTCCGGCGGAGCCGGGCCGATCATCGGCGTGGCGATCACGGCGTTCGTCGCGGTCGTCCGCCAGATGGACACCATCCACCGCGAGCAGGCCCAGCGGGCGCTGCAGACGGTCTGGTCGCGCATCTACCTGCAGGACGCGGTGGTGTCCTTGCAGGACAAGGTGACCGAGACGCAGGCCGCCGCGGCCGGCATCCTCGACCGCGTGGCCGCGGGAACCGCTGACGTGAGCGACCCGGGCCTGCAGCGCACCTGCGCGGCGCTGACCGCCGACCTGCGACGCGAGCTGAGGAACCTCGGGCAGCCTTCGCTGCTGCTCACCGAGATCATGCCGCCGGCGGCCGGCCTACGGTGGAATGTCGCCGACGAGTACAACGCCAGCCAGCATTTCGGCTACGTCGACCGACTGCTGCTCGTGCGGGCCTTGCGCAGCCTGCTGCCGCTAGCTCCCGAGGGCGTGTCGGTCAGCGTGCTGCCGCTGCCAGAGAACGCCCTCGCCAAGGTAGTTGTGGTCAGCGGTCCCGACGCGCTCCCGCCGACCGCCGAATGGCAGGCCGCCTGCCAGGCATTCGCCGTGCGCCCGCCGGCGCCGCCGCCACCGGGAGGGCGCTGGATCTACTCGTGGAACATGACGGTGACCCCTGCCTTCTGGAGGCGCGATGATCACGGTGGCGATCGTTGATGACGAGCTTTTCGTGCAGAAGTCCCTCGAGGCCTACACCCGGAGCGTGGCCGGGGACACGGTCAGCGTCACCAGGGCCGGCCGGTCCGTGGCCGAGCTGATCGCGGGCCTGGCCGAGGCACCCGACGTGGTGGTGCTCGACGTGTTCCTGCGCGACGGCACCCGACTGCGCGACAACATCGCCCAGCTGCGGGCCTGGGGCAGCGCGGTGGTCGTCTTCTCCCGCAACGACACCTCACCGGAACTGCGCTGGCAGGCCAAGGACGCGGGCGCGCTCGGCTTCCTGCACAAAGACGAGCTCGACGAACTGCCCGCCGCGATCTCGGCAGCGGCCAGCGGCGAGCTGTACATCACGCCGCAGCTGATGCGGTTCCTGCTGATGGCCAAGCTCGGGCTGACCAGGCGCCAGGAGGAGGTGGCCGGATACCTAGGAGCGGGCCTGAGCAACCGTGAGATCGCCGAGCAGATGAGCATCTCGGAAGACGTCGTCAAGGAGCATGTCTGGCGGATCAAGGAGCGCTACCAAAAGGCCAGGCGACCCGTAGCCGACCGCGACGACCTGCGGTTCCGGCTGCGCGACGACGGCCTCTACGAGGACCCTCCACCCCCCTGACCGGGGGGTGTCCAGACCCCCCAGCCGGGCGCTGTTGGCCACCGCACAACCTTTGCCAGAATCGTCGCCGAGGGTGGGGAATGATTGGCGGGGCGGGTCCTGGCATCCGCCCCACCAACCGTCAGCGCGAGGACTTCTGGCTCGTCTGGCTGAAAGCAGCGGCGGTCACTGCCGGGAGACCCCCCGAAACCCTTCCTATTGTCGTTCACCATGTCGAAATGGTCGTGATAGCAGCCATTTTGACATGTGATCATGACCGACTCCCCCGGAACCGACCCCAGTAGCCCCAAGTGCCCCGCAAGCCCCAGGTCGGCAGTCAGGGCGGCTGACCGGTAGGCCACGCCAAGAGCCGCCAGGCGTTGTGGGCCTGGCGGCTCTCTTGGGTGGTGCCGCGGTTGTGTCGCGACGCTGCCGGCTCGCTGCGGTGTGGGCCGGGCTTATGGCCGGCGGCGCGGCGGATTACCGCCGAGGTGCCGCTTCGTCCTCAATGTCCGGGACGGGGCCGACAATCATTGTCGCAGCCCCACTGGCCCCACCAGCCACCGCCTCCCGCGAGACGCCCGAGCCATCCGAGACGCCCGAACCAGCCGAGGCCCCCAGCGAATCCGAATCACCGGAGGCCGTCACCTCCGTGAAGCCGTGCACGTAGTGCTTGCCGCGCAGCAGCGACGCGACGGCGGCGACCAGGCAGCAGGCGATCGAGAAGTCGAACGCTATCTGGAGGCCGTGCTCGAACGGGGCGCTGATCAGCGACGGGAAGAACGCGTGGCCGGTCAGGTAGGCCTGCGACGACGCCGGCAGGTGGGTCAGCGTCGGGCCGAGCAGCATCTTGATCGGGTTGTAGCCCAGCAGCGCGGCGAACATCACCGACGTCGGCGGCAACTTCGACAGTCCCCGGGCCGCGCCAACTGGGACACCGTGCGCGGTCAGGCCGTGCAGCAGCGACGCCGACAGCGAGCCGGACAGGCCCAGGATGATCAGCGAGAAGAAGATGCCGATGGACAGCACCATCGCCGAGTTCTGGAAGGTGGCGCTCATGCCAGCCCCAACTCCGCGCCGCTCGGGTGGCAAGCTGTTCATGATGCCCGCCCGGTTGGGCGAGGCGAACAGGCCCATGCCGATGCCGTTGAGCAGCAGCACGCCGGCGAACTGCCAGTAGGTGAAGTTGACCGGCAAGATCTCCAGCAGGCCGAAGGACAGCGCGGCCAGGATCATCCCGCCGGTGGAGAAGGGGCGGGCGCCGAACCGGTCAGAAAGCCAGCCGGAGACCGGTCCAGCGATCAGGAACCCGATCGTCAGCGGAAGCATCGCGATGCCAGCCCACAGCGGGGTGGACTCGAAGCTGTAGCCGTGAATGGGCAGGTAGATGCCCTGCAGCCAGATGATCAAGATGAACATCAGCCCGCCGCGGCCCAGGCTGGACAGCAGGGAGGCCAGGTTGCCGGCGGTGAACGGGCGGATCTTGAACAGCGACAGCCGGAACATAGGGTCGGCCACCCGGGTCTCGACGATGCAGAACGCGGCCAGCATGACCAGGCCACCGCCGATCAGCCCGAGCACCAGCGGCGATGTCCAGCCCATGACGTGCCCGCCGTAGGGCTGGATGCCGTAGGTGATGCCGACGAGGACGGCGATCAGGCCGGCCGCGAACGTCAGGTTCCCCCACCAGTCGAGGCGGGCCGGCCGGCGGGTGCCGACCTCCTTGAGCTTCAGGTAGGACCAGACCGTGCCCATGAGGCCGAACGGCACCGAGACGAGGAACACCCACCGCCAGCCGACCGGGCCAAGGACGCCCCCGAGGACCAGGCCGATGAACGAGCCGGCGATGGCGGCCACCTGGTTGAGGCCGAGGGCGAAGCCGCGCTCGTTGGGCGGGAACGCGTCCGTCAAGATCGCGCTGGAGTTGGCCATCAGCATGGCCCCGCCGACGGCCTGGAAGATCCGCATGATGATCAGGTACCAGCCGGCCGCCGTGCCGTGCATCCACGCGACCGACAGCATGATGGAGAAGAAGGTGAAGATCGCGAAGCCGGCGTTGAACATGCGCACTCGGCCGAACATGTCGCCGAGCCGGCCGAAGCTCACCACCAGCACACCCGTGACGACTAGGTAGCCCATCATCATCCACAGGAGGATGGTGGTGTTACCTGGCTGCAACGGGTTGACGCCGATTCCGCGGAAGATGTCGGGCAGGGCGATCAGCACGATGGACGAGTCGATGACGGCCATCAGCATGCCGAGCGTGGTGTTGGACAGGGCGATCCACTTGTAGCGCGGGCCGTGGGCCTGCGCTGGGCCCGCGAGGGGGCGTGGCAAGACGGGGGGCAAGGGGCTTCCTTCGAGCAAGTGGGAAACGAGAGACGCGAAACGCCAATAGTTGCTCTATGCAAACTAACAACCGCCCGAGCCTGTTCCCCGCAAACCCAGAAAACCCGGCCCACCCCACGTGATCCTGCGCACACTGGTCGCGGCGGCGCAGTGGAACCCGTCATGATCGTCACCGGGTCATGACACGATCGTCACCAGTCATGACACGTCCGTAACCAGCGACGACGCCACCGCCGCCGCCAGCGCCGCGCTGCCGGGCGGCCTGCGCAGTTTGACACGGCCTAAGGCGAGCGTGCATGCTTGAAACGATCAATTAAGGACACCTCGTTCGGTGAGGCGTCGTCACGGACACAGGCCACTGATCCCAACCGTCGAGAGACGCTCCGGATCAGGACACCTCTCCCCGGCTTAAGGGGTGAGGCCAAGTGGCTACAGGGACCGCGTGACCAGGATGTCGCGTGTGACCGCTACGCCGTGGCGTGCCAAAGCTCTTACGAGAGAGGCCGTCCCGGTGCCATGGGCTACCTGCCCGGGCACCGTACCCCTCGTGTGTCACGGCTCGGCGCGCTACGCGCCACGGATGAAGGGGGGTGCGTCATGGACTCCGATAGTCCGGGCCGAAGTCAGGCCCTTCCCGTCGCTGTACCTGTCAGCACTGTCCTTCAGTCCCTGGCACACGCCTAGAGGCCGACTCCGGCTTACTGAGCCCTAGCCACGACCGGCCCGCAAGCGCCCGCGAGAAGCGGCCGGGTCGGCCATCCTCGCACGCGACTTTCCCGAATGCCCGTAAAGGCAGGCACGGGGATATTGCCGCGTGCCCAGGCGTGTGCCCTTTATCCCGCTTGAGTGCAAGCGTGAAAGGGGTGTATTACCGTGACTGCTGTTACTGAAGTAACGAAGACCGCCGTCCTCGACGAGGCCCATGTCGGCGACATCCATGGCGCCTTCGGGACGATTCGGCTCGGCGACACCGCCGCCCGCACCACCGTCAGCGCCCGTCTGAAGACGCTGCTCGCCATCGTCGGCCCCGGGCTGATCGTCATGGTCGGCGACAACGACGCCGGTGCCTTCTCGACCTACGGCCAGGCCGGCCAGAATTACGGCACCCACCTGCTGTGGACCCTGCTACTGCTGGTCCCGGTGCTGTACGTGAACCAGGAGATGGTGCTGCGCCTAGGCGCGGTCACGGGCGTCGGGCACGCCCGGCTCATCTTCAGCCGCTTCGGCAAGTTCTGGGGCGCCTTCTCGGTCATCGACCTGTTCCTGCTCAACGCGCTGACGATCATGACCGAGTTCATCGGCATCACGCTGGCGGCCGGCTACCTCGGGCTGCCCAAGGTCCTCGCGGTCGTCGCCGCCGCCCTGATCATCGTCGCCTCGGCCTTCACCGGCAGCTTCCGCCGCTTCGAGCGGATCGCCCTGACGTTCTGCGTCGGGTCGCTGCTGCTCATCCCGCTGTACTTCATGACCCACCCGTCGGCGGCCAGCATGGCGACCGGCTTCACGGTCCCCACCCTGCCCGGCGGCTCAGGCGGGATGGCCACCGTGATGCTGCTGATCATCGGCATCGTCGGCACGACCGTCGCACCCTGGCAGCTGTTCTTCCAGCAGTCCTACGTCATTGACAAGCGCATCACCCCGCGGTTCATGCGCTACGAGAAGACCGACCTGTGGATCGGCATCGTCATCGTGGTGGTCGGGGCGGCCGCACTGATGGGCGCGACCGCGGCCGCGTTCGCCGCCACCAAGGGGGCGGGGAACTTCACCGATGCCGCCGGCCTAGCCCGCGGCATTGCCGCCCACGCGGGCCACGTGGCCGGCGTGATCTTCGCGATCGCCCTGCTCGACGCGTCCGTCATCGGCGCGTTCGCGGTCTCCCTGTCGTCGGCCTACGCCATCAGCGACGTCCTCGGCCTGCGTCACTCGCTGCACCGGGGCATCGGGTCGGCCAAGGGCTTCTACACGGTCTACGCGGCGCTGATCGCCGGCGCGGGCGCCGTCGTGCTCCTTCCCGGGTCCCCGCTCGGCCTGATCACCGTAGGCGTGCAGGCACTGGCAGGCGTGCTGCTGCCCAGCGCCACCATCTACCTGCTGCTGCTGTGCAACGACCGTGAGGTCCTCGGCCCGTGGGTCAACGGCCGCGCGGTCAACCTGTTCACCAGCGCCGTCATCGCCCTGCTCATCAGCTTGTCGATCGTGCTCACGGCGTCGGTGCTCGACCCGGCGATCACCGCCGGGCAGATCGTGGCCATCATCGCCCTGTGCGCCGTCGTCGCCGTGGCGCTCGGTGCCGGGTGGCTCATCCAGACCATGAGGCATAACGGGCTCGCCAACTCCCCTACCCCACTTTCCTCCGCCGCGACGGACACTGACCTCCTCGGCGGCGAAGGCGACCGTGCCCCGGTCGACAAGCTGTCGTGGCGGATGCCGCCGCTGGCCGAGCTCTCAGCCCCGGCCATCGCCGGGGTGCGCAAGTGGGGCCTGCTGTCCATGCGCAGCTACCTGGCGGTCGCGATGATCCTGGTGGTCATCAAGATCGTGATGCTGGCCGTGCACTAAGCGGAGGGCAACTCTTATACGATTCGACCGTGCCCGAATCAGACGAGTTGCCCAGGCTTGACACCGGTACTCCGCATATCGCGCGGATCTACGACTACTGGCTCGGCGGCAAGGACAATTTCGAGGCCGACCGCAAGGCGGCTGAGCTTGCCCTGGCCGCCACTCCAACGATCGTCCCCGGTGTCCGGGCCAACCGCCGCTTCCTTGGCCGCGCCGTCCGCTACATGGCCAACCACGGCATCCGGCAGTTCCTGGACATCGGCACGGGGATCCCGGCCGCCGACAATACCCATGAGGTAGCGCAGTCCGTCGACCCGGAAGCCCGCGTGGTCTACGTGGACAACGACCCGATCGTCTTGAATCACGCCCGGGCACTGCTGCGGTCATCGAGCGGCGAGACCGACTACATCGACGCCGACGCCCGCGACACCGGCAAGATCCTGGCGGCGGCCGCCCGGACCCTCGACTTCACCCAGCCGGTCGGCGTCATGCTGATCGCGATCCTGCACTGCGTCACCGATGAGGACGACCCGCGTGCCCTGGTGGCCAGCCTGCTGTCGGCGGTGCCGGCGGGCAGCTACCTCGCGATCACCCACCCGGCCAGGGACCAGCACGAGGACGCGACCAAGGGCGAGGAGTCGCTGACCCGGTCGATGGGCACCAAGGTCACCTTCCGCACCCGCGAGCAGGTGACCTCCCTGTTCGACGGCGTCGACCTGATCGACCCGGGCGTCGTCCCTGTCCAGGACTGGCGTCCCGAGTCGGACCTGGACCGCAACAGCCTGCCCACCGCCATGTGGGGCGGGGTCGCGAGGAAGCCCTAGCATGGGCCGGCACCGCCAGGACGCGCCGCCCAGCCCGGCCGCCCCGTCGCGCTACCAGCAGGCCCTGCAGGCCGGAGCCTTGAAGGTCCCGCAGATCACCGTCTACTTCTGGATCGTCAAGCTGCTGACGACGGCGATGGGCGAGGCGGTCTCCGACACGATGGCGGCCGACCTCAACCAGTACCTGGCCGTGTTCATCGGCTTCGTCGTCTGGGCCGTCGCGATGTTCGCCCAGTTCCGGGCGCGCCAGTACCACACCTGGCTGTACTGGCTGGCCGTCTCGATGGTGGCCGTGTTCGGGACGATGTGCGCGGACGGGCTGCACATCCAGTTCCACGTCCCGTATGCGGACTCGACCGCGCTATTCGCCGTTCTGCTGGCTATCACGCTTGTCTCTTGGTATGCCTCCGAGCGGACGCTGGACATTCACACGATCAATGCCCCGCGGCGTGAGGCGTTCTACTGGGCCACGGTCATCTTCACGTTCGCGCTCGGCACGGCGGTCGGTGACCTGACCGCGACACCGCTGCACCTGGGCTACCTGGCGTCGGCCCTGATCTTCCTGGGCGCGATCGTGATCCCGCTGATCGCCTGGCGGCTGGGCGCGAGCCCGGTCGCGACCTTCTGGGTGGCCTACATCCTGACCCGGCCGATCGGGGCATCGCTGGCTGACTTCTTCGGCATGCCGAAGTCCTCAAGCGGCCTGGGCCTAGGGCACGAGGCGGTCGCCGGGGTGTTCATCGTCATCGTGGTGATCAGCGTCTGGTTCCTGGCGGCCTCGGGCAAGGACGCCCAGCCGTCGCCGTCATCCCTTGCGGGCCACTCCGGCCCATAGGGCGGCCGGGCTGGCCGCTTCCGCCTCCGTGTCGGGCCGCCATTTCGAGGCCTGCACAAGTCCGGGATCCACGAGGTCAAGGCCGGTGAAGAAGGCCGCCACCTCGTCGCGACTGCGGAAGGTGACCTTCTCGGCCATCATCCGATTGAGCACGGCCGCCATCTTGACCATGGCCTCAGCGTCAATGTCATTGGCCGGATGGGAAAGGGCCAGGTAGCTACCGGACGGCAGGGCGCCGATAAGCTCGGCCACCACCGCGTACGGGTCGTGCTCGCCCGCGACGTGCTGCAAGATCGCCATCAGCATCACCGCCACCGGGCGGCCGAAGTCGAGCACCTCGGCCGCGCCATCGAGGATCCGGCGCGGGTCGCGGGCGTCGGCGTCGATGTAGCGCGTGGCTCCCGCTGGATCGCTGGTAAGCAGCGCCCGGGCGTGCGCGAGGACGACGGGGTCGTTGTCGACGTAGACGACCCGGCACTGCGGTGCCACCGACTGGGCGACCTGATGGGTGTGGTTCGCGGCCGGGATCCCGGTGCCGATGTCGAGGAACTGCCGTATCCCGGCCTCACCGGCCAGGAATCGCACCACCCGCGCCTGGTAGGCGCGATTGGACCGGGCCGATCGCGGGATATCGGGGAAGGCGGCGATCGCCTGGTCCCCGGCCGCCCGGTCAGCCGCGAAATTGTCCTTGCCGCCCAGCCAGTAATCGTAAACCCGGGCCACATGAGCCACACTGGTATCGATCGGAGCCGACCCTTGCGCCGTCATGCCGCTACCATAACGCCTTCTACCGCGGGGCGGCAGTGTTTATCAGCGCGGAAAGGAAGCCGGCGTTCAGAAAAGGAAGGGGATAAGCATCTTGGTGGAATGCTTGTAGGCGGGGTAGCTGTCAGGGAACTCCTGGGCGAGGAAGGCCTCTTCCCTGGTCGCGCTGTAGATGAAGTACCCGCTGAGGATGACCACCGCGATCAGGGCGTACCAGGTGGTCGCGACCGCGGTGCCGATCAGGGCCAGGATGATGCCGGTGTAAATGGGGTGGCGGACCCGGCGGTACGGGCCGGTCGTCACGAGCTCGGGCTCCTCCCTCCTGGTCATCGGCATCCCCCAGTTCCGGCCGATGTACAGCCGCGCCCAGATGGCCAGGGCCAGGCCCGCCGCGAACAGTCCCAGGCCGATGCCCGCCAGCACCGGGCTTACCAGCGCCGGATGCGCATGGAAGCCCAGGTCTCTGGCCAGGTAGACGATCACGATGAGCAGCGCGATCCGCGCGCCCGCCAGCCGGCGCCCGCCGACCCTGCCCCGGGAGGACTTGGCGCCCGTCGCCGCCACCAGCCAGAAAATCCAGAAGGCCAGCCAGCACACCGTGAGGACCACACCAACAAAGCGCATGCTCTTATCATCGGTCACCCGGCGCGCTGTGCCGGCCAGGCCGGGCCGCGGGCTCCCGCGGGTCCCGCGACGGCTAGCCGCGCGGGCGATCCGGCGCGATCGGCGTGAGCCGGTACCGCCGCGGCCCCGACCACAAAGTCGCGGGCGCGTCGATGTCGTGGGCGATGGCGTAGGCGGCCCGCTCGTAGTTCACGCGCCAGCCGACGAAGTGCGGCCAGGCCTCCTCCGGCTCGCGCTCGATGTCAAAGCCAACCTCCCGCATCCGGTCGACCGCCTCGAGGAACTCCTCGTAGGTCAGGGAGATCCCTTCGGTCGGATCGGCCTCCTCGGGCACGTCGTAGCCCAGCGCCTGGGCCACCCGGGTCAGGCAGTCGAACCCGCCCCGCAGGCACAGCCGGGCCTCGACGTTCGGGGCGGCGTCCGGCGCCAGCGACAGGTACAGCGCGGCCGAGTCCATTACCGCTAGCAGCGCCAGCACCCACGACGACTTCGGCCGGGGCGAGCGGAACCGGACCAGCGGCAGGTAGGTGGTATGGCTCTCGGCCACGTCCGCCGCCCAGCGCTCCCAGGTGACGTACAGCCCCGGCAGCGTGTTCACCGTCGACGTTCCCGAGCCGAGCGCGTAATGAGTGCGGGCCAGCAGCTCCGGGCCCCAGCTCGGCACCCCGGCCCGCCCGTTGAGCAGGGCGACCTCGGTCTCCCGCCGGTTGAACGCGGCATACAGCGTGGGCAGGTAACCGATCTGCAGCGCGACCGTCACCAGGCCGGTGGCCGCGGCGACGAAGACGACCACGGCCGGGTAGTTGCCGCCGGGCTCCTGGTACCCGAGGGTGAACAGCGAGGAGCCGGCATCGCTGAACGCCGAGGCGACCCCCGCGCGGGCGAACGGCCACAGCACCAGCGCGAAGCCGATCAGGGCGGTCAGCAGCCAGGCGACTAGCTGGGTCAGCAGGATCGCCGCCGCCTGGGTGGCCAGCACCCGGTCCTTGACCCGGCGGTCCTTAAACCGCCTCACCACCGTCCGGTAGCAAGTCAGCACGAGCTTGTCCACCACCCGGGTCTGGAAGCTGCCGACCGGCCGGGGCACGATCAGCGTCCCGATGATGCTGGACCACGCCCCCATCACCAGCACCGCGCCAAAGACCGCCGCTACGGCTCGAGCGGCGAGAGGGACCACCATGGGGGAGATCTTTCCAGACCAGCGGCCCGCCACGGTGGCACGCCACGACTGCGGACGCCACATTGTCGCAGCTAGACGGGGGTGCGGCCGTCAGGCGGCCGCTCCCCGCCAGCGCTCTACTCGGCGGCGCGCACCAGCGGGGTGTCGACCAGGTGCTCGGCCAGGAACCAGGCCTGCATCTCGCCGGTGCGGATGATGCCCGAGGCGATCAGGTCGTTGGTCCCGTCGTCACCGAACCCCGCGGCCCGGGCGGCGTCCTCGTGGGCATGAATGAGGATCTTCTCGTGCGCTTCAAGCAGTCGCGACAGCATCGCCGGGACCTCCTCGACACCGTCGGGCGGCCGGGGTACGCAGGTGATCTCGGCGACGTGCCGCGGGTCGCCGACCGCGACGCCGCCGAGGGTCTGCACCCGCTCGGCGATCGTGTCGATCAGCGCCACCTGCTCGCCCGCGTGCTTGTCGAGCAGCAGGTGCAGCTGGTAGAACGTCGCGCCGCGCATGAGCCAGTGGTGCTTCTTGTACAGCCCGTACAGGATCTGGGTGTCGGCCAGCAGGTGGTTCAGCCGCTGGCACGAGTCCATCCGCGCCTCGAACCCCAGCCCGAGCGGGAACTGGCGTACGGTCCCGAACTCCTGCACCTGAGGGCCATGCTGGTGCAGCCAAGGCTGCGAGGACATACTGCCCATCCATTCCTCCCAGGACGATACTCCTTTGCAGGGCCAGCATAAATTGCGGGCCGAAACCACGCGCCGCCGACCCGGCCGTATCCAGAATTGGCCGGGTTGCCCGTGCGTTCCGTCCCGATAAATGGACATCTCGGACGGCTAATTGCCGCGCTTTCCCAGCGGCGTCCATTCTCGGCAGCTAGGCTGCATTCCCTTATCAGGCCGTATCAGCCGCGCGTCAGCCGCCATCAGGCCGATATCGGCCCCGTGTCAGCCCTGGGCACCAGGATGTGGGCATGACAGTAACCACTACGGTCAGGGCGGCCGACGCCATTACCGCCCGCGGCCTGACCAAGCGGTTCGGCGCCACCACCGCCGTGGACGGCATCGACTTGGACATACCCGCCGGCACCGTCTTCGGCCTCCTCGGCCCCAATGGCGCGGGGAAGACCACCACTATCCGGATCCTCGCCACCCTGATCAGCCCGGACGCGGGCCGGGCCACCGTGCATGGCTACGACGTGGGCAGGCAAGCTCACCAGGTCAGGCAACTCATCGGGCTGACTGGCCAGTACGCGTCGGTCGATGAGTCCCTCACCGGCCTGGAGAACCTGATCCTCATCGGTCGGCTGATCGGCGCGTCAAGGACCGAGGCCAGGCGACGGGCCAGGGAACTGCTTACGCAGTTCCGCTTGGCCGAGGCCGCCGGACGGGCGGTGAAGACCTACTCAGGCGGCATGCGGCGTCGGCTTGACCTGGCCGCCAGCCTGGTGGGCCGACCGCGGGTGCTGTTCCTGGACGAGCCGACGACCGGCCTGGACCCGCGCAGCCGGGGTGAGCTGTGGGACATCGTGCGGGAACTGACCGCCAGCGGCGTGACCGTGCTGCTGACCACCCAGTACCTGGAGGAGGCTGACCAGCTGGCCAGCCAGATCGCAGTCATCGACACCGGCCGCGTCATCGCCCAGGGCACCTCCGCGGAGCTGAAGGCGCGGACGGGAGCGGACACCCTCGACGGAGTGTTCCTGGCGCTGACCGGCCACGGCGCGTGCCCGGCTGGCCCCACTGACGACCTTGAGGAGGTCACCGCATGACCACGCTATCCCCCGCCGACCAGCCGCCCGCCCGGGTCGCCCCCATGCGGGCCATCCAGCAGACCGGCTCGCTCGCCTGGCGCACCCTGGTCCAGGTCAAGCACAACCCGTTCGAGCTGGTGGACTTCTCTGTCCAGCCGGTCATGTTCCTGTTGCTGTTCGTGTATGTATTCGGTGGCTCGATCGGCGGCGGTCCCCGTGCTTACCTGCAGTTCGTGCTGTTCGGCATCATCGTGCAGAACTCCCTGTTCACCACGCTGAATACCGCGATAGGCCTGTCCACTGACCTGGACAAGGGGTTCTCAAGCCGACTGCGGGCACTGCCGATCGCCCGGTTCGCGCCGCTGGCCGGACGCGTGCTCGCCGATGTCGCCAAGCAGGCTTGGGCGATCGCGCTGCTCTACACGGTCGGCACGATCATGGGGTTCCGGGCCGCCACCAGCGTCCCGGCCGTGCTCGCGGCCGTGGGCCTCGTCCTGGTGTGCACCCTGGCGTTCGCCTGGATCCTGGTCTGGATCGGGATGCTCATGGCCAATCCGGAGAAGGTGCAGATCTTCGGCTTCGTGGTGCTCTTCCCGCTAACGTTCACCAGTGGCGCGTTCGTCCGCACCGCCACGATGCCGGGGTGGCTGCAGGTGTTCTCCCGGGCTAACCCAGTGACGCTGCTGGCCGAGGCGGCCCGGGGGCTGACGGTGGGCGGCCCAGTCGCGGCACCAGTGGTGGAGTCGCTGCTGTGCGCGGCCATTTCGGTAGTGGTGTTCGCGCCGCTGGCGGTGCTCGCCTTCAAGCGCCGGGCCTGAGGAACTCTTCGAGTGTGGCCCGGGACGCATCCCGGCCACGCTCGAAGGCGGTTTCGTAGGCTGTCGTGCCCAGCGCCTCCCGCGCCGCCGCGATGGCCCGCTCGCCGTCAATGTCGGAACGGTCTGGTGCGCCGCGGACGCCTTCGGCCGCGCCGAGCAATGTAGCGGCCCGGTCGGCGTGGCCAAGCCGCAGCTCCAGGTCGGCCAACCCGGTCAGCGTCCCCCCGATCACCGGGGCGTCCTCGGTCGGCAGCACCGCAGCCAGGGCGCGCTCGTGCCAGGACCGCGCCTCGTCCAGGTTGCTCTCCGCCGCGCACAGATAGCCGAGGGCGGTTAGCGTCATCGCGCCGATCTTGCCGGGAACGCGGTGCAGGGCCGCGCTGTCGGCGATGCTTGCGGCTGACTCAAGCTGCCTCCTGGCCGTAGCGAGATCCCCGTCCAGCCGGGCCAGGGTGCCAGCCATGTAGGCGGCGAAGGAGGTGACCTCGGGCCAGCCGAGCCGGTCCGCATCGCGCAGCGCCCGCGCCACTTCAGCCCGCGACCGCTCCCTTTCCTCGCCACCGTGGGCCCACTGGGCGCGGGCGAGGTAGAGCCGGAACTGCGTCTCATCCTCGGTGGTGCCGAGCTCGGCCGCCAGGTCTATTGCCTGCTGGTAGTGGGCGGTCGCGGCGGCCCACTCGCCCTGCCACTCCTCGATCATGGCTAGGCCGCCCACCGACATCGCCAGGCCCCACCGCTCGCCAAGCTCCTGGAATGCGGCTAGCGCCTGGTGGAAGTCCTCCTTGGCCTGACCGATGGGCCCACCGTGGTTGAGAGTGATTTGGGCTCGCATGATGCGTGCCATGCCGCCGACCCATGGGTGCGGGTCGGTGACCACGCTGTCCAGCGCGACTGGTGGCATCCTCCCGCCCGACTCAGTCATCTCCCGCAAGGCGCCCGCCAGCGCTAGGGCCGCATAAGGAAAGGTAGTGCTGGCGGGCGGCCGCAGCCGACCGGCCATAGTCTCCGCTTCGCGCAGCCAGGCCACGCCTCGAGCCATCTGAGGCGAGTCCATGACCAGCATTCCGCCAAACGCGTAGGCAGCGGTCAGCCGTCCCAGCATCGCCTGGTCGTCTGCGGCCTGAGCGGTGCTTGGGGCACTACGCAAGGCGAGAGCGGCCAGGTCGCCGCCTTCCTGCTTCTGGCTGCGCAGCCACCAGTACCAGCCGAATCCTCCCACCAGGCCAATCGCGGTATCCACCTCCCCTGCCGTGACCGCCTGGCGAATCGCCGTGTGCACGTTGTCCGCCTCGGCACCCATCCGGCGCAGCCACTCCAGTTGCTGCGGGCCGAACAGGTAGGGTTGGGCCCGCTCGGCGAACCCGAGGAAGTGCTCTGCGTGCCTGCGCCGTAGCGTCGCCGCCTCTCCGGCGTCCGAGAGCCGGGCGCGGCTGTATTCCCTGATCGTCTCCAGCATCCCGTAGCGCGGGCCATCTTCGGTGTGTCTCACGGTGACGAGCGACTTGTCGGCCAGCACGGCCAGCCGGTCAATCACTTCCTGCGCCGCGACCGGCGGAATGCCGCAGACCTGCTCGGCCGCCTCTAGCGTCGCTCCGCCGGTGAAGACTGACAGCCGACTTAGCAGCGCCCGCTCGGTGTCGTCAAGCAGGTCCCAGCTCCAGTCCACCACCGCGCGGAGGGTCTGATGGCGCGGCAGCGCGATGCGGCTGCCGCCAGTCAGCAACTGGAACCGCTGGTCGAGTCGCCCGGCGATCTGCTCTGCTGTCATCGTGCGGGTCCTGGCCGCGGCCAGCTCGATTGCCAGCGGCATGCCGTCTAGCGACCGGCAGATGTGCGCGACGGCGCCGGAGCTGTCCAGGGTCCGCCGGAAGCTGGGCGAGGCAGCCGAGGCGCGCTCGGCGAACAATCGCTCGGCCGGAAGCGCCGGCAGCGGACCGACCGTCCACACCGCCTCACCGGTGATGTTCAGCGGTTCCCTGCTCGTCGCCAGGATCCGGACGCCCGGGCAGCGGGTCAGGATGCGATCGGCGACCGTCGCCGCGATGGCGATCAGGTGCTCACAGTTGTCTAGGACCAGGAGCGCGCTCCTTCCCGCTAGCGCGCTGGTGAGCCGCTCGAGCACCTCCTCGCCGAGTGTCTGGTGGTCGGTAGTGGCAGGGCCGGAGCGGGTGATCAGCAGGCCCTGCTCCCGCAGCCCGAGCGCATTCAGCATCGTGGGCGCCACGTCCCCGGGGTCGGTCACCGGGGCGAGCTCGGTCAGCCACGCGCCGCCTGGAAAGCCGCCTCCGGACAGCGCGGCCCTGGCGGCCTCGATGGCCAGCCGAGTCTTCCCCGCGCCACCGGACCCGGTGAGTGTTACCAGCCGGTGGCGGCGCAGCAGCGTCTCCACCTCAGCCAGGTCACTCTCCCGCCCGATGAAGCTGGTGAGGGCCGTCGGCAGGTTGGTTTGCGGCGGAGCCGGGGCGGGCCGGCGCCCGTCCTCCCGAAGCAGGCTCGCGTGCACCGCGGCCAGCTGCGGGGACGGGGCGGTACCAAGCTCATCGGCGAGCCGCTGGCGGGTCTGCTCGTAGACCGCAAGCGCCGCGCCACGCCTGCCGGTGGCCGCTAGCGCGCGCATCAACTGCCCGGCTAGGGTCTCCCTGGTGGGGCTGGCGGCGAGCAACCCCTCGAGCTCAGCGACCAGTCGCGGGCTTGGCTCACCCAGCCGCAGCTGGGCGTCCACGTGGTCCTCGGCCACGGCCAGCCGAAGCTCGGTAAGGCGGGCGACCGCAGCGCGGCCGGACTCGGTCTGCGCCGCCTCAGGCAGCGGCGTGCCCCGCCATAGCCCCAGCGCTGCGGCGAGGATACTGGCCGCCTCGCCTGGGCTGGCCCGCAGGGCCGCGCGACCTCGTGCCGCCAGCCGCTCGAAGCGGAACACGTCGATGTCGCCGCCGTCCAATCGCAGCTGGTATCCGGCGTCGGTTGAGGCGACCGCCTCAGGCTCGCCCAGGGCCCGGCGCAGGCGCGACACGAGGGCCTGCAACGCGTTCGGAGCGTCGGCAGGCAAGTGCTCGCCCCACAGCTCGTCGATCAGACCGCTGGCCGCGACGACCTGCCCGGGGCGCAGCGCCAGCAGCATGAGCAGTGTGCGCAGGCGTGTCCCGCTGACCTCACGTGGTGACCCGGTGTCGTCACGGACCTCTAGTGGCCCCAGCATCGCGACCTGCATCCGTTCATTGTGGCCGGCCATGGACCGTGGTGACACTGGCCGCACCAGGCTGCGGTCCCTCGCCGGTCTAGCCTGTAAGCGCACGGTGTGAAGGAGGTGGCATGCGGATAGCCGACTTGCCCGTTACCGACGTGCGCGAGCCGCTGGCGGCTCAGCGCCAGCGGCTGCTCGGGCTGCTGGACTCGCTGAGCGCCGCCCAGTGGGCCGCGCCGACAGCCGCGCCGCGGTGGCCGGTCAAGGATGTCGCCCTGCACCTGCTGGACGTGGACCTCAGCTGGCTCGCCCGGGACCGGGATGGCGAGGCGGCCGGGATCATCGCCGTGCCCGACGCGCACGAGGAGTTCGTCCGGGGGCTGGCCCGCCGTAATCAGCAGTGGGTCGACGGGGCAGGAATGCTCAGCCCGCGGCTGGTCATCGACCTGCTCCGCTGGTCGGGTGGCCAACTCGACGCCCACCTGGCCACCGTCGACCTCGCCCGCCCGAGCTCGGTCTACTGGGCCGGGCCGGCCCCGCTGTGGTTCGACCTGGCCCGCGAGTTCACCGAGCGGTGGGTGCATTACCAGCAGATCCGCGAGGCTGCCTGGCCATCAGAAGGCGATCAGCCCAGCGATGAGTTCCTGCCCCTGGTGCTGCGCACATTCCTGTGGGGCTTCCCGCACCAGTACCGGGCCGAGGCACCAGCGGGCACTGTGGTGGCCCTGGAGATCGCCGGTCTCGGCGCCTGGAAGCTGACCAGGACAGCAGACGGGTGGACCCTCGACGAAGGGGCGGCCACCACCCCCGCCGCCCGCCTGGTGGCGGGCGGTGACGCCGCCTGGCGGCTGCTGACCGGCGCCCGCTACGACACCAGCCAGGTCCAGGTCACCGGCGACCCGGCGCTAGCCGGTCCCCTGCTCCTGGTTCGCGGCATCATCGCCTAACCCAGTTGCGACGCATGGCCTGCCGCCACCACCATGAGTCCATGGTTGTGGTGCGGGCGGCAACTCCTGACGACTGGCGGGCCATGCGTGATACCCGGCTGGCGGCGCTGCGCGACGCCCCGCAGGCGTTCGCGTCCATCGTCGAGCGCGAGGAAGCGTTCACCGAGGAGGAGTGGCGGGCCAGGACGCAAGTGCGCGCGCAGAGCGTGATGTACATGGCCGAGGTCGAAGGGCTAGCCGAGCCGGCCGGGATGGCCGGGGTCCGGGCCGAGGCAGAGGCCGCCCACCTGATCGGGATGTGGGTCCGCCCGGTCGCGCGCGGCCAGAAGGCCGGGGAGGCACTGATCGAGGCCGCCCTGGGCTGGGCACGGTCCCGGGGCCTGGACAGCATGTACCTGTGGGTCACCGAGGCCAACGCTCCGGCCCGCCGCCTCTACGAGCGCTGCGGCTTCACCATGACCGGCGACCGTCAGCCTCTCCCCTCTGACCCGGCAATCCCCGAGGTCAGGATGAGCCGCCCCCTCTGAGCGTCGGCTATCCGCCTGAACCAGGGCTATCCACCCGCCCCAGCGACGGCCATCCGCCCTAGCGACAGCTATCCGGCCCACGCTGGACGCATACTGTAATACAGTAACTACTTAACGCGACATCGTGAGCCATGTCACCGGCCAATGGATGGTCCCCCGGGCATGCCCCAGGGGTATCTGTTGTTACACCACTCGTACAGCGCCCCAGGCGTGCGATGGCTGCCCCTCAGTCGCAGCAGATCGCCCTGACCCGCGTCACATCCGCGCCCCTGCCGCCATTGAGCACTTGCCATCCGGCACCGCTCTGGCCGGCAGCGCCCCTGGGTGAAGCCCCCCGCGCCGTCCCCTCGGCGCCCCGTCCAAGGGACATCTTTGACTTTCCGCAAGACCACCACCCCTCGTGACCTGCTCCGCAAGGCTGCAAGCACCGACTACCGCGCCCTGGCCCGCGACGCACGCGACAGCGCCTTCGACGGCGCCCGTGCCGCCACCAGCCCCGAGGCCCGCGCCCGCCTGGCCGACGGTGCCCGCACCGCCCGCACCCAGGGCGCCCGGATCGCGGCCAGCAAGCCCGCCCGCCTTACCGCCGGCGTCGCGGCCGTCGCCACCATCGGCACGATCGCCGCAACCGCCCCCTGGGCTGGCGCCGCCACCACCGGTCCGGCCGACGCCGCCCATGCCCCCGCGGCCAGCGCCACCCACACGGCCACTTCGGCCCCTTCGTCCGGCCCGACGACGATCTACGACTCGGTCTCCCCCGGCCAGATCCCGGCCGGCCAGCACGTCGCCACCTACTCCGACGGCCCCTACCAGGCCTCGAACTCCTCCGTCCAGGGCCGCGGCAACGTGCTGTGGATCGACACCAACGGCACCAACCCCCACGCCGACGCCCTCGACGTCGAGCCCGGCGACGCCACCCCGGCCGGGGCGGCCCACTGGGTCAACGCCAAGCTGTCGGCCAACCCGCACGGCGACGCGATCGTCTACACGTTCAAGTCGGACTGGAGCGCGGTCCAGGGGCAGATC
>Ga0335072_10004115_pt1 | contig 21707 bp, 23 predicted proteins | sample Lox_Sample_21_FD_206725 | JGI IMG/M metagenome (GOLD analysis project Ga0335072, IMG submission 206725) | Soil microbial communities from Loxahatchee National Wildlife Refuge, Florida, United States - Lox_Sample_2.1 | ecosystem: Environmental > Terrestrial > Soil > Wetlands | place: USA...
GTTGTGGCCAGCGGATCGTCTGAGCTGCTACTCCGGCGATCCGCGCTTACTTCACTCATGTCGGGCGTGTCGCGGTCATCTCTCTGGATGGGCACGCCCGACAGGCGCACCATCGCACAAAACATGTCTCGCCATCTGTCAGGGGCGAGTGCTTTGATGTGTTGGCAAATGCCTACGCGATGCAGGCGAGCGCGATGTCAGTGCGATGACACATAATCCGCCGCCGCATGCGCCGGCGGTATCGCAAAACTTTCCCGCATGCGTTTGGCTTCCGCCGCTGGCGTTCGGCCGAACAGCCGCTTGAACTCGCGGTTGAATTGCGAGGGGCTGGCGTAGCCGACCGCGTGGCTGGCGGCCTCGGCGGTCATGCCCTGGCGCACCATCAGCAGCCGTGCCTGGTGCAGGCGCGTGGATTTCACGTACTGCATGGGCGATGTGTGGGTGATGGCCTTGAAGTGGCTGTGGAAGGTGGGCACGCTCATGCCGGCTTCGCCGGCAAGCTGCGCAAGGTCGAGCGGTTGCGCGTAAGTGGCGTGGATGCGGCGCAGTGCCTTGCCGATCTTGCCGAATTGCCCGTGCATGGCCAGCGCTGCACGCATCGCGTTGCCTTGTGCGCCGGTGAGCACGCGAAAATACAGTTCGCGCAGCAATACGGGGCCAAGCACGGCCGCGTCGAGCGGTTTGTTCATCGCCTCCAGAAAGCGCAGCACGGACGTTCGCAGCGCGGCGTCCATCGGGCTGGACATCATGCTTTGCGGTGCATCGCGTTGTGATGGCATGCCTTGCCGATCGATCTGCAGCATCAGCTCCGCGGCGACCTGGAAATTCAGATGCAAGTAAATCGCCAGCAGCGGGCGCTCCGGCGTTGCGTCGGTTTCCATGGTGAACGGCACCGGCACGGCCACGGCCAGGTAGTGCTGCGCGTCATACACATAGAGCTGGTCGCCGAAGTAGCCGCGCTTGCGTCCCTGGCCGACGATCACGATGCCGGGATCGTAAAGAACAGGCGTGCGCGACAAGGCGCGATCCGAACGCAGGATGCGCACGTCCGGCAACGCCGTGAGGTTGTAGCCCTCCGCGGGCGCCAGGGCGCGGAGCAAGGCCACCATCTGCTGGCGATCGTCTGCGGGGCGCTTTGGGCTGTGGCTTGGCATCTTCATACGTGCTGACCAGGGTCATAAGAATAGGCAAGAAAAACAGAATATATAGGCGTCATCGCCGGGTCTAAAAAGAGTACTGTGCAAGCTTGGCTAATTTCCACGGGAGCTGCATTCGTGTCATCCAGCAAGACTCTGCTCATCACCGGCGTCAGCAGCGGCTTCGGCCGCGCGCTGGCGGTGGAAGCGCTCGCCGCCGGCCATTGCGTGATCGGAACGGTGCGCAACGAACAGGCAAGACGCGCGTTCGAAGCGCTCGCTTCGGCCAGGGCCATCGGCCGCGTGTTGGACGTCACCGAGTTCGACGCCATCGACGGCGTGGTCGCCGCGCTCGAACGAGATGTCGGGCCGGTGGATGTATTGGTGAATAACGCCGGCTACGGACACGAAGGCGTGATGGAAGAATCCCCGCTGGCCGAGATGCGCCGGCAGTTCGACGTGAACGTGTTCGGCGCCGTCGCCATGATGAAGGCCGTGCTGCCTTACATGCGCGAGCGCCGCCGCGGGCACATCATCAATATCACCTCGATGGGCGGCTTCATCACCCTGCCCGGCATCGCCTATTACTGCGGCAGCAAGTTCGCGTTGGAGGGTATTTCCGAAGTGCTCGGCAAGGAGGTGAGGCCGTTTGGCATCGCGGTGACCGCGGTGGCGCCGGGTTCGTTTCGCACCGATTGGGCCGGCCGTTCCATGGTTCGCACGCCCCGCTCCATCGCCGACTACGATGCGCTGTTCGATCCGATCCGCAAGGCGCGTGAGGAAAAAAGCGGCAAGCAGCTGGGCGATCCGGTGAAGGCCGCGCGCGCCCTGCTCGCCGTGATCGCCAGCGATGCACCGCCTGCGCATTTGTTGCTGGGTAGCGATGCGCTGGAGCTGGGGCGCAATAAGTTGTCGGCGCTGGCCGAGGAATTCAACGCGTGGGAAACGCTTACGCGTTCGACGGACGGTTGAGGCTCGACAATATCGCCAGGATTGTTACTGCTACCCTGCGCGCCGCCTGCAACTACCGTGTAACGACAGCTGCCGCAATCCGGTCCGCCAGTTGCCCAAGCACGTGACTCATCGCCGCCGCTTGTGCCGTTGCATCGCGACTCGGCATGCTGGAAGACAGCGTTAGCTGCTGCCTCAACTCGGTGTGCGCAGGATGCCCGGACAGCAGCGTCCACGAAACCTGCATCGTCAACGTACCGCTTGCGTCGGCTTCGGCATTCAGCACGGTGACCACCAGGATGCGCGTATGCGGCGGCGCCGGCGCATCCGGCAGCACGAACGCGCCGGCCGGCAAGCGCGCCAAGAGATCCTGCGCGAGCGTGCGGCGCATCATCTGCCCGAGTGGCGCGCCCCAGCGGTCCGTATCGTGGATCGTCAGCCGATTCGCGGCGTCTTGCGTGACGACCTCAGGACGATCGAGCTCGGCGGGAATATGCACCGCGGTGAGTTGAACCGGCTGCATCTGCGTGGCTACGCGCGGCGCGATGACGGGCTCCGCGTTCAAGGTGACGTAGCGCGTGGGCGGGCTGTGGCCGCACGCGGTCAATGCCGCAGCGAGGATGATCACCATCGGTCTGAGCGTCATGGCTTTTCCTTCTGCTTGCCTCGAATGAGCGCTTCGGGGTGCCGATCGAGATAATCGGCCAGCGCACGAATCGAGCGCGCGGTATCGGTGAGTTCGCGCAAGGCCTCGGGCAAACCGTTTTGGCTGGTGGCATCGCCACCCAACGTGTGGTTGGCGGCGGCGACCGCCTGGTCGGCCTCGTTGGCCGTCTGGCGCAGTTGCGCGACCAGCGGTCCGATTTGCGGCGACACCTTCTGCAAGGTGCGGTCGATCTGCGCCACCGAGTGATCGATGTGCGTGAGGCTGTCCTTGATCTTGGGCGAGGCTGACGCGGTCAGCGTGTTGATACGCGCTGCCATGCTGCGCACTTGTTCGCCGATGTCCCGGATCGGCAGATCGTCGATTTTCTGGAGGATCTGGTCGGCCTTGGACGTCATGGCGTCGATGTTCGAGGATGGCATGCTGGGAATCACCGCCACGCCGTTTTCGTTGCCGAGCGTCGCGTTCGGTGCGTCCGCGATGAAGTCGAGACTGACCTTGCCGGGACCTACCAGCGGCGGATCCTGCGCCAGCCGCGCGCGCAGTCCTTGCGCGATGAGCCGCTTGAGCATGCCATCCACCAGCGGCCGCCAATCGCCGTTGGGTGGCGACGCGTCGATGCCCAGCGAGGCGGGATCGAGTGCGATCTCCACCGGCGTACTCAACGTGCCAGTGCTTGCGTCGTAGCTGAGTCGCACGCTGGTTACGGTACCTACGTGAAAGCCGCGCAAGTCCACTCCCGCGCCGTCCTTGAGCGATCCGGCGGCGCCATCGAACCGCACCGCATACGTCACCATCGGGCCGTGTTCCGGCGCAAGCGCCGGTTTGCGGTCGACACCGTGGAAGTGATCCACGGGCTTGCCGGGTCCCGGCTCCATGACAATTTCAGGCCCGGACACCAGCGCCTTGAGCGAGGACGGATCGCTAAAATCAAGCTGTGCGCCGCGCAGGAAAAACCGGGTGCCGCTGCGCAGGTATTTTTTTTCGGCGCTGTCTATCTCCAGCGTTGCCTCGATGTGCTTGCCGTCGGCAGCAAGCGCGATGTCCGACACCTCGCCCACCTTTAGGCCCAGCAGCATCACCTTGGTGTCGCTGGGTTTCATGCCGTAAGCGTTGTCGAACGTGACGGTAACCGTCTCGCCACTGTGGACCAGCCCGCGAATGCCGAGCCATAGCGCCACGCCAAAGGCAGCGATCGGCACCGACCAGATCCAGCCCGGCCAGCTACTGCGGCGCACCTCGGCCTGCGTGCGCCGCAGGCGCTCGCCACTCACGGGTGCCTCCTGCGGACATCCCACATCATGCGCGGATCGAACGCGCGCGACGCCGCCATCGTGAAAAAAACCACCAGCGCAAATGCCGATGCGCCGATGGCGGGCCTTGAAGATGCCAGCGTGCCGAAGTGTATCAACGGTATGAAGGCTGCGATGGTAAAGACGTCGACGTTCGACCATCGCCCCAGTTCGTCGATCCATCGGTAGAGATGCGCTTTCAAACGCAGATGCTTGCGTGAGCGGCGCCGTACCGAAACGATGAACCAGCCCATGCCGACGATTTTTGCGACCGGAATGATGACGCTGGTGCAGACGATGAGAATGCCCAGCGGCCACAGCCCGGCCTGGAACAATTCATACACACCGTCGACAATCCGATGCCGCACGCTCTGGCCGAGCTGGATCGAGAACGTCATCGGAAACAGATTGGCCGGCAGTGTCAGCACCAGCGCCGCCAGCGACAGCGCACTCGCCCGCACCACGGCATCCGGTTTGCGCGAATGCAGCTCCCAGCCGCAACGCGGACAGCGCTCGCCTTCGCATGAGGCCGGCGCGACCAGATCGCAGGCGGTGCAGGAGATGACGGGTTCGTCATTCGCCCACTTCTGGTCAGGCGTGATGGCCCGCCAGACGGTGCGGCGATCGAGCGATGCACGCGTAAGCATCGAGGCCAGCGCGGCGGCAATGAAGCAATAGCCGCCCGCGCCAATGGTGCCGGTGAGGTTCTGCGTTACGCGCGAATAGCCGACGAAGCAGCCAACCAGATACACGTCGGGCATCGCCCAGATATCCAGCCAGAGCGCCCATCGGAAAAGCGCGCCGATGCCCTTGAAATGCACGCCAAACCGGACTGCGCCAAGCACGCATGCCAGCACGCCGAAACGCACGAACGGCAGCACGATGCCGAACATGCCCAGCAGCAAGGCAAGCATCACCCAGCCGCCCTGCCACATGGCCAGGATGCCCGAGGAGAGCACCGACGTGCGCTCGGCTCCGAGCAAATCGACCGTCATCAATGGCGCCAGATTGGCGGGAAACAGGAGCACGAACGTCGTCAGCGACAAGGCCAGCGCCGCGTTCAGGCTGCGCCCGCTGCGGCGCTCCAACGGATAATGGCAGACACGGCATTGTGCGATGGACCTGCGGGTAAGCGGAGGGATGTCCTCGAGCGCGCCACATTCGGGGCAGCCGATGGTCATTGTGGAATCGCCCTCGCCTTGCTATGACTTGCCGCTCACTAAGGTTTCACTCCGTCTTGCAGCGTGCGTTCACGATGAATTCGGGCGCCCGGTATTTACCGACGCCGCATCGCGTTCAAATGCTTCAGGGCGGCTGCCGTTGGCGACTGTATTAACCTTGTCGGCGTGGCAATGATGTCAATTCGTGATCATGTTGTTGCGTAGGCTGGAATGAAATCCCAGCATCGGGCCTGGCCCTCACGCTTTGAACTTACGTTCCGCGTCCATGCCATTTCAAAGCGTTCGTCATTGACCAGCTTCGCTGTTGTAAAGCGCCCCGGCTTTCGCCGGCATGACGTCAGGAGGGAACATGCTTTACGGCGAGCATTACCTCCCCGCTTCACCGCCCGGACGGCGGCTGCCATAGCTCCACCTTGTTGCCTTCGGGATCGATCACCCAGCCGAACTTGCCATACTCGGACTCATCGACCTTGTCCTCGACCTGGCAGCCTTCCGCCCTGAGTGCAGCCAGCAGTGCATGCAGGTCGTCGACGCGGTAGTTGATCATGAAGCTGGCCGTGCTCGGCGCGAAGTACGAGGTGTCCTGTTTGAAGAGATTCCATACCGTGACCCCGGTACCGTCTGCATCGCCGTCGGCCCATCGGAACGTGGCGCCGCCCCATGCTTCGATATTCAGGCCGAGGTGCACGCGGTACCAGTCGGCCAACGCCTTGGGGTCTTTCGCCTTGAAAAAAACTCCACCTATTCCGGTAACACGTTTCATGGCATCTCCTCGGTCGATGGACAAATTACCGCCTCTTGCGACTTACGCCTTTATGCACGGCGTGCTCATAGGCCTTGCTCACCAGTGACTCGACGGCGGCCACCCTGGCTTGCGCGAGTGCAACCCGCAGGCCGACGACTTTGCCGCCCCAATGCAATTTTTCAAGAAAGTCCGGATGCAGCACCAGGGCGACTTCCCGGTCTTCCTCTCCCACGAAGACGTGAATGACTTCTTCGGGCGGGGGGACTGTAACGAAAATCCTCCCCCGTACACGAAACGAAGAGGACTGGTGGTGCGGCTCTTCGGTGACCGCCTCCAGCGCCATGGCGTACTTGCGTACCGCGTCAATCTTCATGAAGCGCCCCTTCGCGGCAAAAAAAGTGGATCGCGATAGTCAGCCATGGGATTACAGGCGTTCCGAACAACATACAGACGTTGCGCGGCACCAAGCACACGATTACAGCTTGAAATACCAAACAGGCGCGCAGGCTGCTGCGACTGCCAAAGCCTGCAAGGCCAAAACCATCCATGCATCGAGCGGCTTGCGTTTCAGCCACTTGATCGCAAAGAACGCGACGATCGGGATTTGCACCACGATGAGCAATTGAAAAAGATGCGCGGCAGCCCCTTCGTCGATCTCGCGCGCATGGCCAAACAGGGCTATATGACCAACCACGATGCATAGCGCCGTGAATGACATGGCCAAGGGAATCCACGCGCTTGGGCGCGTCAGTGTGCTGTAGCTCATGGCATTTCCTCTCGCGTACGCGCGGTGAATACCTCGTCCAAGGGGTTGCCTGGGTCAAGGAAATGTTTGCTTTGCGTTTGGCATGCAAGCGGCGGTTTCAAAGCGGGCGTCATTTTCTGCATGACAACCTACGCGCTGATTTGGCGCGCTTCAGCCAGATACAACTGCGTGGTGCGAACGTCCGGGCAGATCCGGCGCAGGCCAGCGATCAGCTGCTCGCCGGCTTCGTGCAGCGCGTCGATCGGCATGGGGTCCAGGCGTTCCAGCACGAACCACATTTCCGTGCTGTGTTCGGTAATGCGCGTGCGGATGCCTTGCCGCCAGTTCCAGCGCCGGCAGGTGACGCCGCGCGCATCGCACCAGACCACTTCACCCTGCTCCGCCGTTTCCACCTTGGGTGCGCCTTCGGAAACCGTCTCGAACGGTTCGTTGCCCGATGCGCGGATCAATCGCGGAGAACCTGCGTATGTCACGACGTCTTCACCGCCAACCGGCAAGGCATAACGCACGCTCAGGGCGTTATATAGATCGACGACGGCGTTGATGGCAGGGAGCGATCCGTCGCGCTGCGCCCGCTTGCGCAAGGCCTCGGCCGAGCATGGCGTGCGTTGCGGCTTGGCGCCGAAGGCGCGATAAGCGTCGCGCCAGGAAGCGAGATGCGCCTCGGCCCAGGGCGCCGCGTCCAGCTCCCGGCAGGCATTGCCCAGCCATTCGGCGCTATGCGTATCGCTGGGGCCGTTGCGGACATGTTCGGCATGAATGCTCAGCGCCGCGAAGTCGGGGCGCAGGGCGAAGATCTCGGGGGCGATCTGGGGATGGAAGGGCATGTCGGCCATATGGAAGGAAGCGGTACCATGGGCTCCAGCCGAAGCATAGTGCAGAGCCGGGCCGCCGACGGCGGGATGCCGCGAAACCGCCATGAAAGGCACCTGCAACAAATGGCCGCCCAGGTGGCACTCACCGCTATACCCGTCAGGCTAGCGCTTGAATGCTGTCCTCCAGGCCCCACAAACCATGGGGCGCCGAGTAATGAGATCAGACCCCATGTCCGCTCCCTGTTTGCAAGCTGTTCCCCTGGCGGAAACGCCCGGCGTCCGCACGGCCGCGCAACTGCCGATCCATCTGGCTGACGGCCGCGAGGCGGCCAGCACGATCTATAGCTTTTACGGCCTTTCCGACGGCAAGGAGCATTTCGCGCTGCGCTTTGGCGACTGCCATACCGATGCGCCGCTGGTGCGGGTGCATTCCGAATGCATGACGGGCGATGTCCTGGGTTCGGCGCGGTGCGATTGCGGCCCCCAATTGCAGGAATCGCTGCTTCGGCTGCACGAGGAAGGCGGCTATCTCCTTTATATGCGCCAGGAAGGGCGCGGCATCGGGCTGTACGCCAAGCTGGACGCCTACCGCCTGCAGGAGCAGGGCCACGACACGTACGCAGCCAATCGCGCCCTGGGCCACGGCGACGACGAGCGCGATTACACCGGCGCCGCCGAGATGTTGAAGGCGCTGGGCGTATCACGCATCACGCTGATCACCAACAATCCCGACAAGCGCGCGCAATTGGAAGCACTGGGCGTCGAGGTTGCCGCCGCGCGACCCACCAGCGCGTTCTTCGGGCGCCACAACCTGCGTTACCTGGAAGCGAAGGTTCGCCACACCCGGCATACCATCGTGTTGCCGGGTGTGGCGGAAGAGCCGTGAGCGGCCGCGCCTGCGTTACTTGCGCGGCGCGATGATCTCGTCCAGATAATCCGGCGTACCTTCGACGCGCACCAGGTGCGGGTATTGCAGGCCACCGTGATAATCCACGGCCACGGTGCGGTAGCCTCCCTGGTATTTCAGCAGCAACTGGATCGGCGCCTGGCTGGTCTTGGCGGCGGTGATGGCGCTCTTCAGCACCTCGGTGGAATAGTTCTGGCCATTGACGGCGACCAGCTTGGCGCCGGTGCTGACGCCCGCCTTGAACGCGGGCCCGTCCCAGCGCACGTCGTTGATCTGCCCGTCGTCGCCCATCGTCAGGCCGATCGACCAGGCGAAGTTGTACAGGTGGCGCGGTGATTGCGGGCGACTGTTGTATTGCTTCTCGTAGGCGCTTTCCTGATCGGTATAGACCAGTTTCCAGCCGGTGGCGGCAATGCCGTTTTCCAGCGGCGGGTTGAGTGCGTCGACACGTGCGCGCAGAAAGCCGGCCCAGTCGTAGGGAGCCACGCCGTTGAGGGCGGCTACCAAGTCGTCGAAGGTATAGGTCTTGGTGACGTAGCTGCCGTTGTCGACGCCGAAAAAGTCACGCGCGAAATCATCCAGCGATTTATGGTCGTGCGTGAGTTCGCGCAGCTTGGCATCCACGTCCAGCCACATCATCTGGCCGCCGCTGTAGTAGTCCTCGCTCATCTGCCAGCTGCGGTACGGCAGGCTGGAACGGCGCGCAGCGGTGGGATCGTTGGTGGTGTCTTCCAGCGTGCGCCACTGGAAACCCTCGCGGTTGCGCTGATAGTTGGCGGCCACCATGGCCAACGCATCGCGGAATTGCTGCGGCGACCACATGCCGGCGCGCGCCGTCAGGACGAAACCCCAATACTGGGTTTGCCCCTCGTATACCCACAGCAGCGAATCGCCCATCGGCACGTTGAAGTTGGGTGTCCATAGATCCGCCGGGCGGCGGAACTTGCCGTTCCACGAATGGGTGTATTCGTGGGCGAGCAGGTCGCGATCGGGCGCGCCGTCATTCCAGCCGGTGAAATAGTCGGTGCCCAGGCCGTTCTCGCTGGATTGGTGATGCTCCGTGCCATTGCCCGCCAGCACGTCCGACAACGAAAACAGGAAGTCGTAGTGGTCGTAATGGTGCGAGCCGAACAGCTTGGTGGCCTGCGTTACCAGGTTGCGATGCACCTGCAATTGCTCGGGCGTCATCTCCAGGTACTTCGGTTCGTCGGCCACCACGTCCAGGTGCACTGGCGCATCGCCGCCGGGGTTGAGGTCCACGCGCTTGAAATACTTGCCCGCGTAGATCGGCGAATCGACCAGGTTGTTCAAGCCCACCGGCTTGAAGCTGGTGGTGTCGCCCGCTTGCGAGGCAGTCTCCAGCGCGGTGCCGAACTGCCAGCCATGCGCGAAAGTGACGCTGGGCGCAAACTGGATATCGCGCGAGAAATAGCCGGCCGGGTAGAGCAGCACCTTGCTCCACTCCATGTCCATCATGCGATCGGTGATCTCGAAACCTTCGCTATCGGTGCGGCCCGACAGATATTGGAACGACGCGTCGATGCTCGACACGCCCGCAGGCACGTCGACGTGGAACGCGTAGACATTGTATTCGTCGCGCTTCCACTTCAGCGGCTTGCCGCCGGCCGTAAGCTGCAGGCCGGCCAGCATGTTGATTGGGCCGGTAGGCGAGTGATCGCCGGGAATCCACTGCGGATACAACAGCGTCAACGCACCGGCCTGCACCGGAATCGTTTCGTGCACACGGAAGATGCCCTGCAGCGTATCGTTGGCGTCGACGTGGAGGGTGACGGTGCCGGGATACGGCTTGTCCTGCGGCGGCGGCACGCTGTCGTCATGCGCCGGTTGTGCGGCGGCGCCGGTTGCCAAAAGCCCCATCGCTATCGCCAGGGCCAGGCGTGAAAACATGCGATGCGTGGCAGCCGTTGAAACCGCAGTAAAAGCACGAGACATGAAAAGCTCCGAAACCAGGCGCGTGTGAGGGCAGGTAAGTTAACACCATGGGCGGGGAATGGCAGCGGTGGACGCGGATCGCGGGCTAGCAACCGATGGCACTTGATCGGCGGCATGTGATCCCAGATATAGATCGCGGCAACGGCTTTAACCGATGGCGCCAACTTGAGCTTTTATCTCGAACTCGCAGGACGCCTACCCTCCCCTGCGAAGAAGTGATAGCGACATTCGGCTGCACGCTAAAGCACAGGCAACCCCACCCCAACCCTCCCTACTATCGCAGGGGAGGGAGCAGGCCACCGCAAGCGACAAGCTTCCTGGTTTGAGAATGAAATGAGGCAATGACATGACGACAAAAACCGAAACCGCCATCCTGGCCGGCGGCTGCTTCTGGGGCATGCAGGATCTGCTGCGGCGCTATCCCGGCGTGCTGTCCACGCGCGTGGGCTACTCCGGTGGCGACGTGCCCCATGCCACCTATCGCAACCACGGCACGCATGCCGAAGCCATCGAGATCGTGTTCGATCCGGCGCAGATCAGCTATCGCCAGATTCTGGAATTCTTTTTCCAGATCCATGATCCGACCACGAAAAACCGCCAGGGCAATGATCTCGGCACGAGCTACCGCTCCGCCATTTTTTATCGCGACGACGAGCAGAAAAAGGTCGCCGAGGATACCGTGGCCGATGTCGATGCATCCGGCCTGTGGCCCGGCAAGGTCGTCACCGAGATCGCGCCGGCAGGGCCGTTCTGGGAGGCGGAGCCGGAACATCAGGATTATCTGGAACGCTATCCGCAGGGCTACACCTGCCATTTCGTCCGGCCGGGTTGGACATTGCCCAAGCGCGTTGGCTGATTTCTTGCGAGCCAAGGCTGCTCTGATTTAATCCACCGCAGACCGCAACGACGCTGCCAGGTCCAGCATGCATCTAGAAGCCTTCGACGATGCGTACGTCACGCTCTGCAGCGCCATCCAGGTGCCTTACCGCAGCCTGGTAATCGGCGCTGCCATAGGCAGCGTTCGCCGCATCCAGGCTGTCGAATTCGACCAAGGCCACGCGTTGCAGCGTGCCGCTTTCATAGGCGAAACCCGGCACGCCTGCTGCCAGCACCCGTCCACCATGTGCACGAATCGCCGGCACGGCGGCGGCCGTGTACCGGTCGAGGCCGGCCGGGTCAGAGATCGAACGAAACACCACTACCCAATATCCGCTTGCCATGACTGTCTCCGATTAGTGATTTCGGTTTTGAACCAGCTCAATCTTTCTGGATCGTCTTTTGACGGTGCCGGTGCGCCGCCTGCTTCGCGCGATTGCCGCAAAACGACATACTGCACCACCTACGCGCATGCCCGCGCGTGTGGTCGGCGAACAACAAGGTGCAGGTCGGGCCTTCGCAGGCTTTCACATAGGTAAAGTCTTCCGCGCAAACCAGCTGCGCCATCGCTTCGGCGATCGGTAGCAGCAAGGCTTCAGGTGATGCCCAGCGGCGCGCCTGTATCAAACGCAGCGCGGACGATTCGCCGTGCCTTTGCACGACGATTTCGTCGTGCCGCTCATCGCGCTTCAGCAATTGATTGAGCGGTTCGAGTTCGGCCAGTTGCGACGCCTGCAACGGGCGCCCTTTGTGCGCAAGCACGAACGCTCTAAACCACTCACGCAGCGAACGCGCCTGGTCAGCCAGGCGATCGAGCTCACCCGGAATGGCGCGCCCACGCATCGCATCGAGTACTTCATCCGGCACCAGGCGCGCTTGCTTGAGCCAGCTGAGCAGCCCCTCCCCGTCTTCCAACCAGTCGACCGGCGTATCCACCGGTGTTGCCGTCGAATTGAGGAAATCCAGCCCGGGGGCATCGGCCAGGAAAAGCGCGGGAATTGAGAGGGTCATGGGGTTGTCTCCTGGCGGGCAAAGTAACCGCCTTAAATTGACTTGACAAGTTACTTTTGCAGCAATAACCTCCTAATCGAAGTTTAGGCGGTTAGCCACTTTTCAATCCCTGGCCGCCTCCAACCCATCCAAGAGCCTGCGAGAGGAACGGCAAAAATGAGCATAAAGACAGCAACGGCGATACTTGTCCATGGCGCATGGGCTGGCGAGGCGGCTTGGGCAAAGGTCGTTCGCCTTCTCCAGCATAACGACATCAATGTGGTTACAGCTACGCTACCGCTTTCCTCGCTTGCCGACGATACGGCGGCGCTGGACCAGGCGCTGGCGCAGATCGAGGAGCCGGTTGTGCTCGCTGGCCATGCCTATGCCGGCGCGGTGATCGCTTCCACCCAAAGCGCCAAGGTGCAGGGGCTGGTCTATATCGCGGGAATCGCGCCAGACCAGGGAGAAACCGTGGCCGATGTGTTCTATCGCCATGAGCACGATGCCAAGGTGCCCAGGCTGGCACCGGATGGCGATGGCTGGATCCGGCTCCCGCAGGAAGCCTTCGCAGCGGCGTTTGCGCAACATGCCACGCCGGAAGAACAACAGGCGCTCGCTGCCACACAGCCGCCCATTTCGCCGGCAAGCATCACCGTTGCGGTTGGCGCGCCGCTTTGGAAGCGCGTGCCGTCCTGGTACCTGCTGGCCGAGCAGGACTACATGATTCCGCAACAGACGCAGCGCTTCATGGCCGAGCGCATGCAAGCGCACGTCCGCGCCTATCCTGTCGATCACGTACCGCAGGTCACCGCGCCAGCGCTCGTCGCGAACCTTATTGCCGATGCGATCAAGCACGGCCAACGCTGACTGCCACCGGTCACGCCCTTCCACGTATCCACCGTGCATCTCAAAGGAGAGCTGCCATGTCCACCCTTCGTTATCGCTACGCCGACGTCGACGGCCTGAAAGTTTTTTATCGCGAAGCAGGTTCGGCCGATAAACCCAAGCTGCTGTTGCTGCATGGCTTCCCCAGCTCGGGACACATGTTCCGCGACCTGATTCCGCTGTTGAGCGAAGACTTCCACCTCATTGCGCCCGACCTGCCCGGCTTTGGCCAAACGGAGATGCCGCCGCGCGAGCAGTTCGGCTACACCTTCGACCATATTGCGCAGGTGATCGACCGTTTCACGGAAGTGGTGGGCTTGGATCGCTTTGCGGTCTATGTGTTCGATTACGGCGCACCGACCGGTTTTCGCCTGGCGGTAAAACATCCGGAACGCATCACCGCCATCATTTCGCAAAACGGCAATGCCTATGAAGAAGGCTTGAGCGACGGCTGGAACCCGATTCGCGCGTATTGGCAAAATCCGTCGCAAGCCAACCGCGAAGCCTTGCGCGCCTTCCTGGCGCCGGAAACCACCCGCTGGCAATACACGCATGGCGTGCCGGATGAATCGGCGGTGTCACCGGACGGCATCGCGCTCGACAACTATTATCTTGCGCGCCACGGCGCCGATGACGTGCAACTGGACCTTTTCCTGGATTACCAGAGCAACGTAGCGCTCTACCCTGCTTTCCAAACCTACTTCCGCACCCATCGTCCGCGTTTCCTGGCCGTGTGGGGCAAGCACGATCCGTTCTTTTTGCCAGCCGGTGCGGAAGCGTTCAAGCGCGATATTCCGCAAGCCAAGGTCACGTTTTTCGATACCGGGCATTTCGCGCTCGAAACGCATGCGAAGGAGATTGCGCGAGCTATCCGTGATTTTTTTGCGGTGTGAGCAGCGGCATTTCTAGGCCAGCATCCGGTGGGCATACGCATGGCGACGTTGGGGTTCGGCTGCGCCTCACCCCAACCTACGCAGCGAGTAGGTTGGGGTGAGCTTGCGAACCCCAACATCGCCATGCATAACAACGCCGCTCATCACAGCCGTTCCCCAGCGAGCTCATGCAAATCGGGATCACACGCCCAATCCGGCGCAAGATCGCCTCGTCGAATATATTGGTGAATCGACGAATATGGCCAAGCGCTGGCGCGCTCGACATAGCCGTGCTTCACCGGGTTGATATGCACGTAATCTATGTGGTGCCCTAGATCAATATCATCTCTGATCTGGTGCTCCCAGAACCGCCGCTGCCAAACACCACGCTCGCCTTTGCGTCGTTTTGAAGCGTTTACCCTCTCGTACGATGCGATGGCTCTTGAGAACCGTTGCTTGATCAGCATCCAGCGCATCGAATAGTCGTCATCTTCGCCTGGCATGGTCCAGATGGCATGCATGTGCTCGGGAAGCACCACCCAGGCATGGATGTGACAGGGATGGCGCAGCTTTACCGTTCTGACGGCCTCGCGTAACGAGGCGATGCAATCGGTTAACAGCGTGCTACGGCGATCGGCCAGATTGATCGTGAAGAAGAAAGTACCACCGGGGATTTTTACGCGTCGATAGCGCATGTTGCCTTCCTGGGCAAAGTCGATACCTCTCGTAGGTTCTACATGGCGACGTTGGGGTTCGCAAGCTCACCCCAACCCACGGGGACGCGTGATCGGATAAACCTATGACGTAAGACGATTGCCCTCTTAGTGCATCGCGCACGCGAACTACTTTTGAACAACGCATTCACAACGCACTCCCATCCAGCGGAAAATGCATAAGGACGTGCCGTTTGTTCGTGAGCTTCTAGCGCATCTTTAACGCGACCTGTGGTTGTCTTGATTGCGAGTACGCCAACACCAGGAGCCACTGATGTACGACGACGCACTCACCGCTGCCACTGCTGCATGGCGCAAGCGTGTCCTTGACACCGTTGATGCATGCATCAAGCAAACAGGGGAGCCCATTGCAAGCCGGATTGCCGAAGCACTTGCGCAGGTAGCTGCGTGGCAGGGCTGCCCACGTGCGGCGGAGCTGTCTTCAGCGTCCTCGCCATCCACGTATCGGCGCATGCAGCTGGGCGCAAGCAAGGCATACGAAGCCTTGCTGATCGTATGGCCGCCCGCCTACGCCACGCCCATCCACGATCACGATGAATTGTGGGGCATGGAATTCGTGCTGGATGGCGTGCTGGAGGTGGAATCGTTCCAGCTCGTCGCGCAGCCAGCCATGCACCTCACGCCCAAGCACAGCCTGGTCGCCGGCGTGGGTGACTACGTAGCGTTTTCCGATACGGATTACGCGCATCGCTGCCGCAATTTTTCCCGCAATCGCCTGGCACTGTCGCTGCATGTTTATGGCGGCGAACTCAACCGGTACCGCAGCTATCATCAGCGTGATGGGCAGTGGACGTCGGAATGCCACACCACGGCGCGCGAAACCTCGCTCGCCTGACCCCACCCACGAAAAAAGGCCCATCCCCATGGCAAACATCGCAATCATCGGCGGCGGCGCGGCAGGTGCGGCCGTGTTCGGTGCACTGCTCGCGCACGAGGCGCCGGACCACCTGCACTGGGTGACGGGATGCCGGGAAGGCACCGGCCGCGGTGTCGCCTACGGCACCACGCACGATCATCATCTGCTCAACGTGCGCGCGAGCGGCATGGGGCTGTATGCCGATGCGGACGAGGATTTCGCGCAATACAGTGGCCGTCATCGCCCAGGCTCGCGTCCTGGCGGTTTTCTGCCGCGCCGGCTGTTCGGCGAATACATCGAGGCGCAATTGAGCAAGCGCCTGCATCATGCGCAGCAGCGAGGCCGCCGCTTTGCGGTCACACCCTCGATGGCCACGCGCTTGCGCGCCAGGCATCGCGGCTACGAGATTACCCTGGACAACGGCGAGCACGTGATGGCGGAGCATGTCGTGCTTGCGCTCGGCGCCCTCACGCCACGCCCGCTGCGCACGGTGTCCGAACGCGCACTTGCCAGCGGCGCCTATGTGCTGGACCCGTGGTGTCTCACCGAGCGCCCGATCCAGCCGCGCCGGCTGATCGTGATCGGTACGGGACTGACGGCCGTGGACACGCTCATCTCCGCGTCGATTCGCTGGCCGGATATCGAACTGGTCGCCGTCTCGCGGCATGGCTTGTTGCCGTTCGTGCATCCGCTGCATCCCATCGATGCCTATCCGCAGCAGGCTGAACTCAACGCCAGGCTGATGGCATGCGCAGGCCCTGCCGCGATATTTGCCGAGATTCGCCGCTTGTTCCGCGCAGAACAGGCTCTGGACTGGCGCAGCGTGATCGATGGCATGCGCCCGATCAACGCCACGCTCTGGCAGGCTTTTACGCCGCGCCAACGCCGGCAATTCCTGCAGCACATACGATGGTTATGGGAATCGTCGCGGCATCGGCTGGCGCCGGAACCCGGTGAGATTGTCCAGCAGTTGCGCGATGAAGGACGCCTGCAGGTTTACGCGGCCCGCGTGCTGGAAGTGGATGGCGAAGGGCCATTGAACGTCACCGTTCGCTCGCGCGCCAAGCAGGTGATGACGACGCTGCAAGCGGATCTTGTGGTGCAGGCCACCGGGCTTGATACCGCGGTGGGCTACGCGCAGCACCCGCTGCTCTCCGGCCTGCTCCAGGATGGTCTGGCCGTGGCCGATCCGCTGCACTTGGGCGTGTTGGCGCAGCCCGATGGCCAATTGATCAATGCGGCCGGCGAGGTGCAGCACGGCCTGCATGCCATCGGCTCGCTGCTGCGCGGCAACTTGTGGGAATGTACGGCGATGCCGGAAATTCGCGTGGCGGCGCATGCACTGGCGGCGCGGTTGCATACGCGTTCCGCGCGGCAGTCGGATCTGGCTGCTGCGCCTTGAGTCGTCGCTTCGGCGAGTGGGCCGGGGCGAACCTCCAACATTGCTTTTTTTGGCATGGCAACGTTGGGGTTCGCATGCGCTCACCGCCAACCTGCACGGGTCCCGGCTTACTCGGCCAATTCCAGAAACGTGCTTTGCAGATCGCCCTCAAGCGCCTGGCCGCCGTAGGTCAGCCGGAAGACATCGTCGGCATCGGCCAATGCATGGGTCCCATCGATCACGCCAAGCACATTGGCGACCGCGTCGATCGTCACATGGCGGGTAAGCTCCAGCAGCACTTCCTGCTGATCGGCGCTCAGCTCGCTGAAAAGCGTCAAGACGCGTTGCCAATACGGATCAAGTGCCCTGCTCGCCTTGGTGTCGAGCAGCAGGCTGCGGTAGAGCGCGTAGTTCTTGTCGACGACTTCAGCACCGAGTTTGGATACAAAGTCCTGCGGCGTCATGGAGCCCCCTGGCGGTAGCGCGGTTGCTTACGGTGATGGCCATGCTCAACGTCGCACCGCCAGCACTCCATCCAGTGCCTGCTGCGCCTTGAAGCCTGCTTTCTCCAACCGTTTCGCCACTTCGCGCGGCACGTCACGGTCGCTGGTGAGCTTATTGGGGCTGCCGGTGTAATGGAACAGGCGGCCGCCGCGGCGAAGCACGCGTGCGAGTTGATCGTAGAACGCCTGCGAATAGAGGTCGCCGGCAATGCCGAAGCGCGGCGGGTCGTGCAGGATGGCATCGACGCAAGCGTCTTCGATGTGGGCGATCGCATCCCGCACGTCGGCATGCGTCAACGCCAGGCGACCGCTGCCGGCAGGGTCGTCCGGGTCCGGCGACCACGGATTGAGCGTACGCAACCACAGAACATCGGGGTTTTTCTCGAACGAGCGGATGTTCGCCACACCCGCGTCCAGGCAGCAGGCGGCGAAGTAGCCCAAGCCGCCGCAGGTATCCAGCAACAGCTTGCCGCGCGGCTCGACCAGCGCGACTTTGCGGCGCGCATCGTCCAGCGGCGATTCCTTCGCCGTGGGCAGCATCTTGATGCCATCGATCTCGAAGGTGGGCGCACCCCATTCGGTGGGCACCAGCTTGATCAGCGAGCCGGAAAAACGCGATGCCGGTGCAAACGCATCGCCATCCCAGTAGTAGATCGTGCGGTCTTTCAACTTGGGCGGATACGGGTAGGCCTGTTCTTGCCACTGCCAGTCATCGGCGCGCAGTAGCGCATGTCCGTTCGATCGCCCCAGATCGAGCGAGCCGTGCCATTCCGGCTTGCCTGCGTCGTGTCCGGCCAGCAGTGCTTCGGCAGTGGGGCGTGTCAGCAAAGGACCGGGATAATGCGGCACGTGGGTTTGTTTCCTTGAATGGGGTTGCCGATTTTAAGCTATGCCGATAGCCAGCTTGCGTAGGTTGGCGGTGAGGCGACGCCGAACCCCAACATCGCCATCTGCATGGCAACGTTGGGGTTCGCATGCGCTCACCGCCAACCTACGGACTAATGACCTTCCTTGTGTTTCGATGTCGCCCCTAATTTGCCGCGCACGTCCTTGGCATGCCGGGCCGCTCTCGCGGTAAACACGGCCACGCCGTAACGCCATGACCTGCGCACTGCCGACAACAGGCTTTCCCAACCCAGGGGAGCCGAAGCAATCGCCGCTTGCAGGGCGCGGGCGTAATCGAGCACCAATCCGGGTGTCCACGCCATCGCTTCCGCCCGCTTTCGCAGTTGTGCGGCGAACCAGAGTTCCGGATTGAACACCACGCGAAAGAACGCGACCAGACCTGCTCCGTCACCCCCAAGGCTGCCTTCCAGCGCGGCATCCAGGCAATGCGCCACACTGCTGGAGCAATTGCGATGGGTAAGGTTATACGTGGTGTCTTGACGGTAAAGGTTCCAAAAGGCCGCGAGGCGTACGCGGTCGAAACGATCGAATACCACGTGTGCCGTGGAGTCGCACCAACCGGCAGCTTCCACTTCGTAGCTCGGCTGAAATCTGCCGGCGACATCGTTATCGGACGTCGCTCTCAGTGCGCGCGAAAAACTTGCGCTGGAGCGGTCGATTTCTACGGCCGGGTAATGGCTGACGTAGATATCGGGCGTGCACTCCAGCGCGGCGTGACCGGTGGACACCACGCCATTCGTATCGACGGCTGCGATGTAGCGATCCAGCAGCGGGTTGGGGATCGTCTCGCCGGCCGAACCGACCGGTGTCCACACATGCACGACCAGCAGGCCGGATACTTGCGTGGCGTCGGTGGTCCGAACAGCGGCGGGCGCTGGCGGCAAGTCCTTGGACAGCAACGCCGCCATGGAGATGTGTTCCGGCCGCCGCGCCAACCGGATCGCGCGGCGCAAGAGTCCGACACCTGAAAGAAACAGTCCCATGCCGATGCAATAAGGCACGGTGCCTTGGTAAAACGTGGGATAAGGTTCGAACATGAATGCCGCGAAGACGACTTCGAACAATCCCGTAAGCAGCGACAGATGCCAGCCCTGGAAACGCACGACAAAAGCCGCGGCGATGCGAAACGCGCCATCGACCAGGAACGCGATGCCAAAAGCCATGGCGAGAATGACGTTGGCCGCATGATGCGCATCCACCATCAGCAGCCCCAGGACGAGAAACGCCACGCCGCGCAGCTTTCTCAGCAACGCCGTGGCATCGGGCTTGGTCGAGGTCGCGCAAAGGGTAACGACCGCTTCGATCAGCAAGAGATAACCGAACACGTGTAGCGGGAAGTAAGCGACGCCATCCAGGGCATCGACAAAGATCGCCACCCCCAACATCGCCCACAGGAAACCGATGCCGGCCAGCCACGGCCAGCGCCGTTTGACGAAGTCACCACCAAGCAGAAGCAGCGCGAGTTGAATCATGGTTTCTCCGTGATGCCCGGGTCGTTACGCTTCGCTTCGTGCGCGCATGGCAAACACGGCAAATAGCGCGCATGCCAGCGAAATCAGGCCGGGCAGCCCGAAGCGTGCGCTTGCGCCCATGACAAGACCGGCAAACATGGGTCCGACCAGCGCACCCACACCCCACGCCAGCCCCATCACCGCATAGATACCGACGAGGTTGGCGCCGCTGAAACGCTCGCCGACCATCGCCAGCATGACGGTATAAATGCCGACGAAAACGCCGCCCCAGCAAAAGACGATACCGAACGCCAACAGCGGATGAGCGAGCACGAACGGCCAACACAACGCGCCCGCTGCGGAAATCCAGGCAAGCGCCATCGCCAGCTTACGCTTGGAAACACGGTCAGCCAGCCACCCGATCGGCAATTGCAGCACGATGGCCCCGAGCATCAGCGTGGAAATAAGGCGCATGGCCTGGCCGTTGGTCCATCCTTGTGCGGTGGCATACAAGCCGATGAATGAAAGCCCTGCCGTCTCCACGCCCGCGTTGAGCACGGTGGTTGCGATCGCCATCGGCGCAATGCGGGCATAAACCATGGGACGGGCGGACTCCGGCCGGATCCTTGCGGGCGCCACCAGCCACCTGCCAGCAATGCACAGTACGGCCAGCAGCGATAGGCCGGCCGCCAGAAAATAGCCGCGATGACCGATGCCCACCCACGAGAGCGTAGCCGGACCAAGCACCATGCCCAAGGAAAGCGATGCCGTATACATCGCCATCGTTCGTCCCCTGGCATCGTCGCGGGTCAAACTGTTGGCCCAGGTTTCGGACATCACAAAAAGCGCTTCTGCCGCCGCGCCAAGCAGCATGCGCAACGGAAACCACCAGGCGACCGAACTGACGAAGGGAAAGGCGGCCAGCGTCACGGCTGTCACCACCAGGGCGAGCACAGCCAAGCGCCTGGCGCCCCATCGCGCTGCCAGCGCCGGCATGAAGGGCGCGATGGCCAGCACGCCCACGGCATGCATGGCCGCGTTGATGCCGATGAAGCGATCGGAAAAGCCCATGTTTTCCAGGCTCACCGCAATCAGCGGCGCCGACAGGCTGTAACTCAGACCGAAGATGGTGGCCGTCGCGATCACCGCCACCATCGACATCAGCGTCCGGGTGCTGGATGTCTCGGCGGACGCCGCCTGTGCACGGAGCTGCGAGCCGCCGGGGTCGGCCCCGCACGCCACGGCAGCGGGTGTCGATTCCTGGCTCTTGGAATGAAGCTCGTGCATCTGCTGAGGCCTTCTTCACGCGCCGATGAAGCCGCCAACAGAAAACGTCTACTACCTCGCGACGAAAATAATTGTCAAAACCGCTGATTTTTTGGACGAAAATCCCGTGGACGGGCACACGCCCGCCCGCGTGCGCGGATACCGCCATACTTGGAGCAATGGGCAAAAACCCCGTTCCAATCGGCAATGCAACCGACACGGGGCGCACTTACCTTGATGGCCTTGAACGTCTCCCCACACTCACGAGGAAGTTGTCATGACAGCAACAAACGGATCCATGGTCGGCCTGCAACGCCCGGATGGCCAGCGGCTGGAAGGGTATCTGGCGACGCCGGAGCAAGCCGCCGGCGCGCCGGCGGTGGTGGTGATCCAGGAGTGGTGGGGCTTGAACGACCAGATCCGCGGCGTGGCCGATCGGTTGGCGCAGTCCGGTTATCTTGCGCTGGTACCCGATCTGTATCGCGGCAAGTTCACGGTGAAAGAGGAAGAAGCGCATCACCTGATGGAGGGTTTGAATTTTGGCGATGCAGCGTCACAGGACATCGCCGCCGCG
>Ga0335072_10004116_pt1 | contig 21706 bp, 12 predicted proteins | sample Lox_Sample_21_FD_206725 | JGI IMG/M metagenome (GOLD analysis project Ga0335072, IMG submission 206725) | Soil microbial communities from Loxahatchee National Wildlife Refuge, Florida, United States - Lox_Sample_2.1 | ecosystem: Environmental > Terrestrial > Soil > Wetlands | place: USA...
CCGCAGGACCGGCCGTCCGGTCAAGCTGGTCGAGGACCGCCTGGAGAGCTTCGTCGCCAACGCGCACGCCCGCGAGCAGAAGATCGAGGTCGAGCTCGCCGCCGGGAACGACGGGCGGATCACCGGCCTCCGAGGCACGGTCTACGGCGTGCTCGGCGGTCAGCTCGCCACCGTCGGCATCGGCCCGTGCTGGGCCGCGACAGCGCTGATGACGGGCCCGTATGACATCCCGAATGCCGAACTCACTGTGGTCGGCGTGGTGACCAACCGGTCCCCGTACGGCTCGTACCGAGGCTGGGGCCAGCCCAAGGCGAACTTCGCGGGCGAGCGGATGGTCGATCTGCTGGCGCGCAGGCTGGACATGGACCCGCGCGAGGTGCGCAGGAAGAACTTCGTGCCGCCTGACGCCTTCCCCTACGCCAGCCCGGTGTTCTACTACGACAGCGGCCGCTACGCGGAGTGCCTTGACCTGTGCGTCAAGGCGGTGGAGCAGGCGGGCTGGCCGCAGCGCCGGGCGGCAGCGCGGGAAAAGGGCGTCGCGCTTGGCATCGGGTACGGGTTCCACGTTGAGATCACGGCGTTCGGCCCGAGCCGGATCCTGAACATGGCGGGACTCCAGCACGCCGGGTTCGACGAGGAGGTCGTGCGGATCGACTCGACAGGCCACGTCACCGTGTACACCGGGCAGAGCGCGATAGGACAAGGCGTGCAGACCGCGTTCGCCCAGGTAGCCGCCCAGTCGCTCGGGGTGCCGTTTGACGATGTGACGGTGGTGGTCGGGGACACCGATACCTGTCCGTATACCGGCTACGGGACCGGCGCCAGCCGTGCGGCGGCGGTAGGCGGCGGTGCCGTCCTGACGGCGTCGACCCGGCTGCAGGAGAAGGTGCGGCGCATCGCCGGGGAGATGCTCGAGGTCGCGCCCAGGGACCTGGTGGTCGAGAACGGCGTGGTCTCGGTCGTCGGCGATCCGGACAAGTCAGTGACGCTGGCGCAGATCGGCGACGCCGCGTACCGGCGGCTGAACGGGGTGCTGCCCGAGTCCGAGTCACCGACCCTGGAGGAACGTGAGGTCTTCGACCCGGCCAATGTCGCGTTCTCCTACGGGTGCACCGCGGTGCTCGCCGAGGTTGACACGGAAACCGGCGCGGTGCGGCTGCTGGGATATCTCATCGCGCACGACTGCGGAACGGTCATCAACCCGATGATCGTGGACGGCCAGCTGCACGGCGGGGCGGCCCAGGCGATCGGCGGCGCGCTGTACGAGGAGCTCGTGTACGACTCCAACGGGCAGATCCAGACGACCACGTTCATGGATTACCTGATGCCGACGGCAGCCGAGATCCCGCCGTTCAGGACGGAGCACATGGTCACCCCCGCGGACCATATCCCCGGCGGTTTCAAGGGCATGGGAGAGGGCGGCACGATCGGCGGCGGCTCGGCCATCGCGGCAGCGGTGGACGACGCGCTGTCCGAATTCGGAGTGTCAGTCACCGCCTTGCCGATCACGCCGCCGCGGCTGCTGGCTGCCATCCGCGCGAACGCAGCGCGCCCGACAGGGGAGGACGGAGCATGAAAGCAGCCGCCTTCGATTACATCCGGGCCTCCTCTGCCGACGAGGCCGTCCAGGCGCTGGCGGCGCACGAGGACGCCAAGATCCTGGCCGGAGGACAGAGCCTGGTCCCGCTGCTCAACATGCGCCTCGCGCGGCCGTCCGCCCTCGTCGATATCAACCGGATCCATGACCTGGCCTACATCCGCCGCAGTAACGGGCATCTGGCGATCGGAGCCCTCACCAGGCACCGCACGGCCGAGACGTCCGCTCTCGTGCGGCAGGACGCCCCCCTGCTCGAAACGGCGCTACGGCACGTTGGGCACGTAACGATCCGCAACCGCGGCACCATCGGTGGCAGCGCCGCGCACGCCGACCCCGCCGCGGAACTGCCCGCCACGCTGCTGGCGCTCGACGCGCAGCTGGTCGCGCGGGGACCCGGCAGAGAGCGAGTCATCCCGGCGGCCGAGTTCTTCCGCGGCTACCTGCAGACGGCTCTCGAGCCCGATGAAATGGTGACGGAGATCCGGATCCCGGTCCTGCCGGCAGGCACGCAGTGCGCGGTCGCGGAACTAACACGGCGCAGCGGCGACTTCGCGCTGGTCGCCATCTTCACAGCGCTGATCCTGGAACCGGGCGGGCAGTGCCGTGACGCGCGGATCGCGGTGGCAGGTGCCGGAGAGGTCCCGGTCCGCGCGACCGCGGCGGAGGCGATCCTGGCGGGCAGCACCCTGGACGGGGACGCGATCGCCGAGGCTGCGATGGCCGTGGCCCGGGCTGTCGACCCGCCCTCCGACATTCACGCGCCCGCCGAGTACCGGCGGGAAATGGCATCCGTGCTGACTCGCCGGGCGATCGGCTCAGCGCTCAGCACGCAGCAGGTCAGTGACGGACACTCGGACGGCGGTGCACGATGAGCGGCAAGATCACAGTGACCATGACGGTGAACGGCAGGAAATTCAGCGACGACTGCGAGCCGCGGAAGACGCTGGCCGATTTCCTGCGGAAGGACCTCGGCTTCACTGGCGTGCATCTCGGCTGTGAGCACGGTGTCTGTGGCGCGTGCACCATCATGATTGACGGGAGCACCGCACGATCGTGCTGCATGCTCGCCGTCCAGGCCGACGGCGCCGAGATCACCACCGTGGAGGGACTCGCGGCCGACGGGACGCTCAGCCCGCTGCAGGAAGCGTTCTGGAACCATCACGGCCTGCAGTGCGGGTTCTGCACCCCCGGCATGCTGGCCGCGGCGGCTGAACTGCTCGCGCAGAATCCGGATCCGACGCCGGAGGAAGTACGCGAGGGAATCGCCGGGAACCTGTGCCGGTGCACCGGCTATCAGTTCATCGTCGACTCGATCTTGGACGCGGCCCGGCAGTTGCGCGGATAGGAGACCGCGCGCGTAGAGTGCGGCCATGTGGCAGCTATGCGCGGATGACGTGCCCGCGCTTGCCGCCGGGGCGGCCCTGCTGGGCGGCGGAGGTGGCGGTTCGACCCGTGCCGCCGCGCTGCTAGCCGGACGGGCCCTTCGCGTCGCGGGCCCGCTTGACGTCATCGATGTCGCCGAGCTGCCACCATCCGCGCATGCGGCCCCACTCGGCCTGGTCGGCTCGGTGACCGTATTCGAGGAGAAGCCGCCATCCGGAGCCGAGGTGCAGCACGCGGTCACCGCGATGGAAAGGTACACGGGCGTCAAGCTGGACGCCGTGCTCCCGTTTGAAGCGGCTGGCGTGAATGCCCTGCTGGCCGTCACCGCGGCGGCGTCGCTCCAAGTGCCCCTGGTGGACGCCGATGGCATGGGGAGGGCATTCCCGCAGCTCGACCAGACAGTATTCACGCTGCATGGGCTGCCCGTGTCGCCGATGGTGCTGGCTGATGACAAGGGCTCCCTGGCGATCCTGGACGGGGTGGACGGATTTCTCGGCGAGCGGCTGGCCCGGTCAGCCATCGTCACCATGGGCGGCTGGGCGCTGCTTTTGCTTGCTCCGCAGCTGGCGGCCGACCTCGCCAGGTGCTCGATCACCAGCACGGTGCGCAGAGCGCTGCAGCTCGGCGAGGTGCTGCTCCGCAACGACTTGCCGGCCATTATGTCGGCGCATGGCGGCCGGGTGCTTTTCCAGGGCAGGGTGGTCGAGGTTGAGCGCGGTCCGCGCGGCCGCTTCGGCGGCGGGTGTGCCGTCCTGCGGCACCTCGGTGACCGCGACCGGCTGCTGCGCCTGGAATTCCAGAACGAGAACATGCTCGCGATGGAAGACGGGGAAGTGCGGGCCTGCGTCCCTGACATCATCGGCCTGCTCGAAGCCGGCCGCTGCGTTCCGGTCACCAGCGAAGAACTCAGATACGGCCTCGAATTGGACGTCGTGGCGCTCCCCTGTGCCCCGGCATGGCGGACCCCGACAGGGCTCGGCTTGGTCGGGCCGCGCGCGTTCGGCTACAACGTGGCGTACACGATTCCGAAGGCTGGCCCGTGACCCGGGCGCCGGCGACCCTGCGCCAGCTGCTGCGGCTGGAGGAGCTCAGCGGGTGCACGATCACCGGAGCGGGCGAGGGTCATCTGGACCGTGCCGTCCGCGACATCGTCGTGGTGGCTGAGACGGGCGGCCAGGCGAGCATCCGCCGCGACGCCCTCGTCATAGCCCCGTACCGCAAGAGCGCCGGGTACGAGGCCGAGCTGCTGTTGCGCAGGGCCGAGACAAGCGGCGCCGCCGGGGTGGTGCTGACCGGCGCGGGCAAGCTGATGCTGTCCACCTACCGCCTGGCGGAACGGATTGGAATGCCGCTGCTGGCCGCGCCGGACGCGGACCCGGTGGACCTGGGGTGGCGGCTATCCCGCCACGTGCATGACCCGGAAGGGGAGGCCGCCCAGGTCCTCCCGCGTGTGCTACGGCGGCTCCGGACACCGCTGACCCGTCCGGAAAGCCTCATCGCGATGCTGGACAGCGAGCTGGGCGGCAGATCCGCCGTGCTCAGCACCGACGGTGCCGTGGTCGCCGGGCAGGATCCCGGTGAGCTGCCGCCGGATCTGCTGGACCGTCCGGTCGCTCAGCAGGTAGCCGAGGCGGACTCCCATCTGCTGTGCGTTCCGGTATTCGTGGATGACGTCCGCAGACCCGGACTGTGGCTGGTAACCCGGTTGCCCGCCGCGCATCCTTCCTGGACCGAAGCGGCGCTGCACGCGCTGACCGCGGCGGCGCTGTCCCTGGCAGGGTGGATGGCACGGCAGCGGCTGGCCAGCGAGCGGGACGCCCGGGACCGTTCCACGCTGCTCGCGGAGCTTTCCGACACCGCGCCAGCGATACCGGGCCATGTCGCCGAGCACGCGATGCGGGTCGGGTGGCGGCTCGACGGCTGGCACGTCGGCGTACTCATCCGGGTCCCCGCGGACACCGCGGCCATCGTCCGGCTGACCGGGCGGGTCAGCAAGGCGCTCCAGGACAACGGCCTGCGGGGACCGCTCGTCGAACGGGCAGACGGCTGGTCGTTCTGGGCCACAGAAGACCGCGAGCCGTCAAGCGCGTCGCACCGCGAGACCACGGGCCGGGTCCGTGCCGCGCTCGACGACATCGCGCCGGACGTCGATGCCGTCGCGGGGGTGGGGCGGCCGTACGCCGGGCCCGCCGGCATCGCCGCGACGCTGCGGGAAGCGCGGGAAGCATGCCTGTTCGCTGCCACCGGGCGCCGGGCCGGGACAGCTCAGCATGGCCGCGTCGAGCACGTCGACGAGCTCGGCGTCCGCCGCGTCCTCGCCGACTGGTACCACGCCGAGGCGTTCCGCTCCTACGCGGGCACGCTGCTGTCCCCGCTCCTGCAGTCCGGCGAAGACCATCTGGTGGAGACGCTGAGCACCTATCTTGAGCTGGAGTCTTCCGCCTCATCGACGGCGGCGGCCCTCGGCGTGCACCGCAATACCGTCGCCTACCGGATCGCACGGATCGAACAGCTCCTGTCCATGAGCCTCGCGCGTGCCGATGAGCGGCTCGTCCTGCAGCTAGCCTGCCGGGGCCTTCAGAGCGGGGGCGATGGGGCCGCCGATCGCCCGTGAATGGCGGCGAGGACAGCGAACGGCGACAGCGGCAGCTCAGTGACTGGCTTGCCGATCGCATCGGCGACTGCGCAGGCGATCACGGCCGCAACCGGGATGATCGACGGCTCCGCTACGCCCTTCGCGCCAAGCGGGCCGTACGCGCAGGGGTTCTCGCAGATCGCGATGTCGATGGGCGGGGCGTCGGCCGCCCCGGGCAGCCGGTACGTCTCCAGGCTCTGATCGAGCACCTCGCCGCCTGCGCCGACGCGCAGGTGCTCGAAAAGCGTGTAGCCGAGGCCCTTGCAGCACACCACCCTGGATCTGGCCTTCGATCATCTGCGGGTTGATTGCCCGGCCGACGTCCTGGACCACGACGTAGCGCAGCACGCTCACCTTTCCTGTCTCCGGGTCGACTTCAACCTCGGCCATGTGCGCGTGGTAGGTCGCGGCGGCGAAGTGCGTGAACAGCGCCCCCGCCATGCAGCCCGCGTCGAAGGGGACCGGCGGCGCCACGAACCGGCCCGAGGCCACGATCGGGCCCCGCGTGAACAGCGCGGTGGCCACGACGGCAGCCAGCGGCACGCTCTTGTCCGGATCACCGGCAACCTGCACGGCTCCGCCAGCGAGCGTGAGGTCGGCCGGCGCCGCCTCGAGCAAGTCGGCCGCGCTCTGGATGAGCTGCTCGCGGACCTTGGACGACGCGTCGAGCACGGCGTTGCCCATGCCGAAGGTAGTGCGGCTGCCCTGGGCGCCGTTGTCGTAGCCGCCAGTGTCGGTGTCCGCCGGGCTGACCTGGACGTCCTCGAAGCGGAGGCCGAGTTCTTCCGCGACGATCTGCCGGATCCCTGTCGCGACCGCGCCAGTGCCGATCTCGGCAGCGGCGCACGTCACGGTCGCGGTGCCGTCGTCTTCAAGCTTGACCGTCGCGCCGGACGGCCCTGGGTTGGTGATCCAGGTCAACGGCACGATCGCGACCCCGCGGAGCCGGCCGTTCGCTTCCGATGCGGCTCCGAGAGCTTCGCGCCAGGGCCGGATCTGCTCGGCCCGCTCCATCGCCTGCGCCAGGTAGGCGTCCTCGAGCCGCTGCCCGTTGACCATCTCGTCACCGGACATGATCAGGTTCCGCATCCGCAGTTCCCTGCGGTCCATCCCCAGCTCGCGCGCGATGTGGTCCATGTGCAGCTCCTGGGCGTACACGCAGTACGGGCCGTTGACGCCGCGGAACGCGGCGGTCGGCGGCGTGTTGGTGTACGCGACCTTGCTGACATAGCGGGCATTCGGGATGCGGTAGGTACCGCCGAGGACCAGGCCGGCCACATTGGCGCAGGCGACCGTCTCCCCGCTGCTGTTCGCCCCGTTATCGGCGATGATCTCGCCTTCCTGGGCGAGGATCGTGCCGTCCCGTGCCACCGCGGTTCGCAGCCGCACGGTCGCGTTCTCCCGCGGTCCGCAGGTCGCCAGCTCCTCCCGGCGGGTATTCACGAGCCTGACGGGGCGCCCGGACTTACGAGCCAGGATGCAGGCAAACGGCTCGAGCATCACGTCCAGCTTGCCGCCGAACCCGCCGCCGATGACCGGCACGATGACTCGCACGTCCGACGGGCGGATCCCGAGCAGCTCGGCGATCCGGCCGCGCACGTTGAAGGGAAACTGGGTCGGAGTGTGCACCACGTAGCGGCCGCCGGAGTAGCTGGCGACCACGGCGTGCGGCTCGATCGAGCTCTGGTGCTGGCGCTGGGCGCGGAACTCGTCCTGGACGACGAGGTGCGCCTGCCTGAACGCCTCGGCCACGTCGCCGCGGTCGATGCGCGCCTCCCATGCGAGGTTGCCGCCGCGCGGCGCCGGCACCAGCGTCTCGTAGCTCGCCCAGTCCGGGTGGATCAGTCGCGCGCCCGCCTCCAGCGCCTGGTCGGGGTCGATGACGGGCTCCAGCGGCTCGAGCGTGAGCTCCACCGCGGCCAGTGCGGCCATTGCCTGGGCCTCGGTGTCCGCCGCTACCGCGGCGAGCGGCTCGCCGATGTACCGGATGTCTCCGCTGGCGAAGAGCGTCTGGTCCTTGAGCGCGAAGAACATGCCGGAACGGCCAGGGGCGTCGCCCGCGGTCGCGACCGCTCGTACGCCCGGCATCGCCTCCGCCTTGGCTGTGTCGAGGGTGACGATGCGGGCCGCGGGGACGGCCGAGCGCAGGATCTTTCCGGCCAGCGCTCCTGGCTCGGTGTAATCCATGCCGTACACGGCGGTGCCACGGACCTTGTCCTCGCCATCGGCCCTGCGGGCATTCATCCCGATCACTGTCATGCCTGCTCTCCGCCCGAGCGTGCTCCGCTGGCCTGCAGTGTCGCGTCGATGATCTTCTGGTATCCGGTGCAGCGGCAGACGTTGCCCGCGAGCGCGTCCCGCACGGAGGGGTCGTCGAGCTCTGTCTCGGACTCGAGCAGCGCGGTCAGCGTCATCACGATGCCAGGGATGCACGCCCCGCACTGGACGCCGCCGGACGACAGCAGGGCATCCTGGACCGGCGTCAGGGGCTCGCCGGGAGCGGCCAGCCCTTCCACGGTGCGCACGGCCGCACCGTCGGCGTTGGCGAGGGGGTAGAGGCAGGAGGCCACCGGCAGGCCGTCGATCAGCACGGTGCAGGCGCCGCAGCGGCCTTCGCCGCAGGCCAGCTTGGCGCCGCGCAGGCCAAGCTCGTCGCGCAGGACGGAGATGAGTGGTGTCAGGCCGGGCGCGCCGGAGGCGGCTTGCCTTCCGTTCACCGTGAAGGAGTAGGGCACTGCGGCCTCCTAGGGCATAGCCGGGATGCGGGCGACGGCGCGGCGCAGGAGCGAGGGGAGCACGGCGAGGCGGTACCAGCCAGGGGAGTCCAGCGACTCCCGGGCGTTCAATTCGCCGACGGCGGCCTCGCCGGCTGCCGTGGCCGCCGCGGCATCACCTGCCCGGTGGCCGACAAGCTGCGCAGCGGCATCCGGGCAGAGCCGGGCCACGGGCTCAACGCTGCCGACGGCGATCCGCGCGCTGGTGACCACGCCGCCGGCCAGGTCGACGGATACGGCGACGTTGACGATCGGGTACTCGCCGGCCGCGCGCACCGTGAGCCGCTCGAACGCCGAGCTCCGGCCGCCGGGCGCGGGCACGTGGATCCGGGTGATCAGCTCCCCGTACGGGTGCCTGGCCCGTTCCGGCAGGTACTCCTCGAGCGGCACCGTCGCCGTGCCTGACGGGTCGGCCAGTTCGACGCGAGCCTGCGCCGCCAGCAGGGCGGGTATGAGATCGGACTCGGCGAATCCGGTCGCGGCAATGTTGCCCCCGATGGTCGCGACGTTCCTGACCTGGGGGAAGGCGGACTTCCTCGCGGCGTCCCTGATGCAGCCGTAGGCGGGTCCGCCGTCGATCCCCGCCAGTTCCGCGTGCGTGAGCAGCGCGCCGACGTTGATCTTTTCGTCTGTGACCACGTAGCCGCTCAGCTCGGGAATCCGTTTCAGCGCCACATAGCGGCGCATGTCCGGAGTGCTGCCGGACGGCCCCTGTTGGCCATCGCGCTGTGCAGTACGCATCACCCAGGTGCCGCCTGCGAGCGCGGCACCCTCGTCGCCGAGGTCGGCCAGCGCTGCGACCGCCTCGGTCAGCGTTGTCACGGGCCTGACGTATCCCGGTGCGTCAGACATGGCTTTCACCTGCCCTGGTCGCGAGCCGTTCGAAGGGGACGAATCCCTCGGCGAGGCCGAACGCGGCCGGCCCGAATACGGCCAGCGCCTCGGGAGTTCGCATCATTGCCGGGGTCGAGATCGCGAAAACCCGCACGCGCTGGCCGAAGCGCAGGCTCTCCGCGGTGATCGGCTCGCCGGTTTCCAGGTGGAGCATCGTGATCAGGTCAGGGACGAGAACCCGTGTCACCCCGTCCACGCGGGCGATCAGGTACTCGTTCTGGAAGTCAATCACGCAGTGCGAGCCGGCCCCGAAATCGGCGATGCGGGCAGTACCCCGCGTGAACCCGTCAACCGTCCTCCGGTCGACGTCCACGACCTTGCCGGTGAAGATGACCTCGCCCCGTTCGTAGAGCGTGCTTGCCAGCGCTTCACTCAGCGCGGCCACCGGGTCGCGATGGCTTTCGCGCGCTGCCCGTATGGTCCTTCCGAGCAGGAGCGCGAGCGACAGGGTGCGCGGGATGGCGGTGCGCCGCACCGTGTCGCCGTCCATCCCGTACTCCGCGATGTACCCAACGCCGCCCATCCGGATGGTGAGCGCCCTGGCCCATGTCTCCATCTTCTTGTTGTCCCCGCCGGTGCAGATGATCGCGGTATGTCCGCGCTCGTCCGCGATCGCCAGCGGCGATCCCGTCACTCCGTACACCGCGAAAGTCTCCATCTGGAGCTCGGGAAAGGCCCTGCCCATGCCATCGGCGTCGACGACCGGCATCCCAGTCCGTGCCGCCACGAACAGCGGGATCGTCGAGTTGATGCCCCCGGACTCGATCGGCATGGTGGCCGTGGCCGTCCGGCCGGCGAAGGACTCGAGGGCGCGCAGTGCGTCCACTGGCTCGCTGCCGCGCGGCAGCCTCTCGACCAGCACACTGGGGGCGCCCATCAGCGCGGGGGGGATGACGAAGTCGCCGGGGCCCAGGTCATCAGGATCGAGCACCGTGATGGTCCCGGTCTCGCCGAGTGCCTCGGCGACCAGCGTCCGGCCGATCTGCGGGTCTCCGCCGCCCCCCGTCCCGAGCAGGGCGGCGCCGCGCACCAGGTCGTCCAGGTCGCCGACGGTGAGCTCAAAGGCCATCGCGTGACCCTCCGTCGGTGCTGAGGTCGCCTACCGCACGGACCCTGATCCGCGTCGCGTTGCCCGGCAGGTAGGCGATGGGAATCTCCTCCACGTCCACGATGGCGACGCTGCCTGGCATCGCCCCCGCGGCGATCGCGCGGTCGGTCGCCTCCTGTCTGGCCTCGTCGAGCACCTGGTCCCGGTGGCCTGGAGATACCGCGAAGATCCGGTCAACTTCCCCGCCCACCTGCGCGATTGCCGCCCCGATGGCGTTGGCGACCGCGAAGTGTTTCGGGCGGAAGACCTTCGACACCCCGTCCAGCTCATCGGGCAGCAGGATGGTCCCGCCGCCAACCAGCACGACCGGGAGCGGCGCCGGACTCGTCCGCATTCGGTCGACAACCGCCGCGACATCAGCGGCGATGCGGCCTAGCCCGGCGTGTACCGTGGCCCGGTCGAGGTCAGCGACGAGAGCCGGGTCGCCGACACCCGCCTGCCCGGAGGCGACGGCTAGGTCAGTAGCCGTGAGCGTGCTGCCGCCGAATACGAGTGCCTCGGTGCGCAGCCGGTAGCCCACGCTGTCCGGCCCTACGGTGACCTGGACACCGTCCGCGCCTTCGTCGGGACGGATCCGGCTCCCGCCGCCGATGCCGACCGACAGGACGTCCGGCATCCGGAAGTTGGTGCGCACCCCGCCGATCCTGACCTCCGAGGTCGCCTCCCGGGGAAACCCGGACTGCAAGATGCCCACGTCAGTCGTTGTCCCGCCCACGTCGACTACCGCGCAGGTATCCAGGCCGGACAAGAAGGCCGCGCCCCGCATGGAGTTCGCCGGCCCGGACGCGAAGGTCGCCACCGGGTACTCACGGGCGTGGTCGGCGTCCATCAGGGTGCCGTCATTCTGGCTGAGATACAGCGGCGCTTCCAGGCCCAAGCCGCGCAGAGTGCCGGCGAGCCCGGTGCAGACCTGCTCAGCGAGCTCGCGCAACGCGGCGTTGATGATCGTGGCGTTCTCCCGCTCGAGCAACCCCATCCGGCCGATCTCGTGCGACATGCTGACGTGCACGCCAGGCATCTGCTCCTGGAACAGTGCCGCCACTTCCTGCTCAAGTTCGTCGTTGACCGGGCTGAAAACAGAGGAGATGGCAACAGAACGGATGCCAAGCCGCGTCATGTCCCCGGCCGCCCGCAGCAGCTCACCGCGATCGAGCGGGGAAATCAGCCGGCCGTCGAACTCGTGCCCGCCATGGCAGAGATACGCGGTGCCCTTGATGGCCTCAACCAGCCGGGATGGCCAGCCGACGAGCGGCGGCAGCGCGGCGGTGGCCGGCAATCCAAGCCGCACGGCTGCCGTCGGGGCCAGCCTGCTGGCCTCGACGATGGCATTGACGAAATGAGTGGTGCCGATCATGACGGCACGGACCGAGCCGGGGTCGAACGGGCAGGCGCGCTGGAGTCCCTCGAGCGCACTGACAATGCCGCCGCTGACGTCCGCGGTGGTGGCGGCCTTGGTCTCGCCGAGAACTACCGAGCCATCAACCAGGACGGCGTCGGTGTTCGTTCCGCCGACGTCGATTCCGATGCGCACGCCCTCACCTCACCCCGCTCGGGAATCGCCGACCTGCTGCCGACCCTAGGACCGCGGACTCACAGCCGTCATTGGGCAGGTCGCACAATGAACCCCTACCGCATAAGGCAACTTGCCCAATGACGTCGCGACCTGGTCGTTCATACCCTGGCCTTCACTGGCCGACTGCAACCGTCCGGGAGGTTGCCCCACGATGACCGCCCTGAGAGAACGCGCCGCACGCGCTGCCTCGCAGCGCCCGCGACTGGCGCTGCTCGTCCCCGGCAAGCAGCCCGTTCAGGTGACCATGCTGGAGATCGTCGCGGAACTGGGCGGTCACTCACTCGAGATCCTGGCTGCGCAAGGGCAGCTGAGTGCCCCCGTGCATCGCGTGGTCATCTGGGATGCCCAGACCGCGGACGATATTGCCCCTGGCGACCTCATCCTGGCCGTCGGCACGCATGACCGGTCAGCGCAATTCGCGACCTTGCTGGACCAGGCGAGCAGCCGCCGCGCGGCCGGAATCGTCATCAAGGCCCCCGTCCGCGGTGACTGGGTACGGTTCGCGGCAGAGCGGTCCGGGCTGGCGGTCCTTGTCGCGCCCGAGGTGATGGCATGGGACTGGCTGCACGCCGCGCTGCATGCGATGGTGCGCGGCACGGCAGGCGAACCGGACGGTCCCGCCGATCTGTTCGCGCTCGCAGACGCCGCGGCGGCGGCACTGGACGGCCCGGTAGAGATCGATGACAGCAGCCTGCGGCTGCTGTCATACTCGAACCTGGGACACGAGCTCGACGAGCTGCGGGTCTCTTCCATCCTCAACCGCGTCGCGCCCCCCGATACGGCCAGTTGGCTGCGCGGCAGCGGCTCGCTGCAACGCATCCGCCAGGCGCGCGGCCCCGTCCGGATAACGCCGCCGGGCAGCCGGCCGCGGCTGGTCACCGCCATCAGGGCGGGGATGGAGATCCTCGGCTACATCTGGCTGACGGAGGACAGCGAGCATCCCGGGACCAGCCGGCAGGATGAACTCTCGGCCACCGCCCGCGTTGCGGCCGCCACGCTGCTCCGCGGACGGTCCGCGGACGACGTAACGGCCCGTGCCCGCGAGGTGCTGCTCCGCGGGGTCATGGACGACACCGGCTCCGCCGCGACCCTGGCTGAGGCTCTCGGGACTCCGGTTCGCGGGGCTTTCCGTATGGTCGCGATCGTGGCGGCCGGCTCCGCGACCAGCGACGAGGCCGACCGGCTTTACCTGCAGGAACTCATCAGGAAGCGCGCCCAGCTGGCCGCCGACGGGTACGCGGCGGCGACGGCAGGAAATCACGTCTACCTGCTGCTGCCGGCCGACCGGTTGTCACTGCCCCTCATCAAGAAGCTGGCCGCCGACATCACCGACCGGGTAGCGAGTCACCTGGGACAGCAGCTCTTCGTCGCCATCGGCGACCAATTCGAAGATCTCGCCAGCCTGAGCACGGCACGCCGGGCAGCGGACCGGATGCTGAGCATTATCGCGCCTGATGGTTCACGGGCGGCGCTCGGCGAGGGCCGGGTCGTCGTGGAAGAGGACCTCCGTCCGCAACTGGTCCTGCACGAGCTGCATGAGTTCCTGCACAGCCGGCCTCATCTGCTGCGCGGTCGCCTCGCGTGCCTTGAGCAGACCGACCGGACCCAGAACACCGTCTACATCGCCACGCTGCGAGCGTACTTCGACGCGTCAGGCGACATGATGAAGGCGGCGCAACTCCTGTTCGTGCACCGCAACACCCTCCGCTACCGGCTGCGGAAGATCCAGGACATCTGCGGGCTCGACCTGGAGAACCCCGACGATCGGCTAGTGGCGGAAATCCAGCTTCGCCTGGGCTGGTGATGCCGATGCACGATGGTTCACCTAATCATGCAGGAATGGCTCCTATAAGCGGCTGAGATGTGACGCCGCAAATATCCGGCCCCTCGCCGGATATTGATTACCTAAATACCTGCCATTGCGCTCTGGAAAAAGGGCGTCATAAGCGCTATCTACAGAAATTATGCGCATCCCACGACCGTTCAGACGCTCTCATCAGCGCAAGCACGCCCCGGCATGGGTGATCGCGCTGGTGGCGATCGCCTCGGCAGCCGCCGCGATTGCGGGTACGGCGTCCGCCCAGGCCACCACCGCAGCTGGCGCGAGCACGCAGGCCACGGCTCGCGAGGCGGCCCTTGCCCAGAGCGTGGCGGACGTGCCGACGCTCACCAGCCAGGGCAGCTCCGGCATGGCCAGCCTCGGGGTGATCCCGGCCCAGATGTCCTGTGCCGAGCTCGCCGGCACAACGAGTGCCGGCGGCCAGAAGATCCAGATCGTCAAATACCAGACCGCCAGCGCCTCCGCGAACTCGCCCAAGTACTGTGCGGTCACGGGGCATATCAACACGTACATCGGGTTCGAGATCCTGCTCCCGGTCAGCACCTGGCGGCAGCGGTACCTGCAGGTCGGATGCGGTGGCCTGTGCGGCAGCATCTCGATCGCCCCGCCAGAGACCACCGGGTACAAGCCGCTGGCAGACGGCGATTTCGTGCTGGCCGCCGAGGACGACGGGCACAACGGCAACAGCATCAGCTGGTACAGCAACGCGCAGCAGCGGGTCGACTTCGCGTATCTCTCCTACCACGACGTCGCGCTGGTCTCGAAGGGCCTGGCGGAGAAGTTCTACGGCACCGGGCCGCGGTACTCGTACTTCGACGGCTGCTCACAGGGCGGTCACGAGGCGCTCGGCGAGATCCAGCGGTACCCGGCCGACTTCAACGGCGTGCTGGCCGGCGCTCCGGCGTCGATCACGACGGAACTCAACTCCGTCCTGCACGAATACACCTTCGAGGCCAACTACACCAAGCCCGGCTACTCCGGGAGCACCATCCTGGACCAGCCAGAGGCAGACATCCTGCTGAACGCGGCGGTGCAGGCGTGCGACCCCAAGTCCGGGCTGATCCTCGACGACCGGGCCTGTGAGCAGAAGTTCAACCTCAGCTCGGTGGCGTGCTCGGCTACCCTGACGTCGAACTGCCTGACCCAGGCGCAGCTTGCGGTCGTGCGGAAGGTCCTGGCCGGGCCGGTGGACGCCCAGGGGCAGCTGCTGTACCCGGGCGGGTACTCGCTCAGCAGCGCGTACCTCTGGAGCAACCCGACGAGCGTCAACCTCCCGCTGACCCCGGGTGGGACGGTCACCCCGGCCACGTTCATCACGGAGTGGCTCCAGTACCTCGCGTTCGAGACCGACATTGGCGCGACGGCCGTCCAGAACGAGCCATTCACGAAGAGCTACTTCGAGCAGATCGAGAAGCTCGCGCCGTTCTGGGACGCGACCGATCCCGACCTGCAGGCGTTCGCGCAGGCCGGCGGCAAGCTGATCCTGTGGCAGGGCCAGGCCGACTTCTCGATCCCGTTCGCCACCTCGGTCGCTTACTACCAGGCCGTGGTCCAGGCGATGGGCGGCCTTGCCGCCACCCAGCAGTTCGCCCGCTACTACGCGCTGCCAGGCGTCGGCCACTGCGGCGGCAACGGCCCCGACACCTATAACGGACTTGGCGCCGTGGTCTCGTGGACAGAAAAGCACGTCGCTCCGCGGGCTCTGGTAGCGACGCAGTACGTGCAGGCCGGGGGCCCGTCCGGGCCGCCGCCAGCGCCGCCTGCCAGCGACCTGACCGACGCTGTTCCGGTACTGGGCGCTCCCGCCACGACCGCGGTGGTGCGGCAGTTGCCGCTGTTCCCGTATCCGGAACTGCCTGCCTACAAGGGCTACGGAAACGCCGACGCCGCCGCCAGCTACACGGGCCGGGTCAGCTGGGCGCTGCAACAGCCCATCCGGTGGCTCGGCAAGTTCGACACGACGATGATCTGGTGCAATAACCAGGGCGAGGACTGCACTGAGACATAGGCAACGCCGGCGCTTAGGCCCGCAGGGTCGCGGCGACGCGGCCGCGCCGCGACCTGACCTCGTAGCCGAGCGCGACGACCGTGACGACAAGGAGCCCTGCCAGCGGCAGCAGGAACGACGCGAAGTCCGGCCGCAGCGGCACGGTGGCCTGGGACTGGGTGAACGCCGACAGGTTGACCGCCGGGGCGACGAGCCTCGGCAGGGCGGCGGCGCACGCGACCGCCGCGACCGCCGAGGCGGCTATCGCCGGGAGGGTCTCCAGCACGGAAAGCCGGACGCGCTGCCGTTCCTCGAGCCCCATCGTGGCCAGTTTCGCCATGGTCAGCTCGCGGTCCGTGGTGCTGAGTGCCAGCTCGAGCAGCATGACGGCCAGCGCCAGCGCGAGGGCGCACACGATGGCCAGGGTGAAGATGAGGAATGTGCCGTGCTGCAGCGGCGCCCCCGTGAGCTCCTGCAGCACCTGGGCTCGGGTGGTGATGGCCGGGGCTTCGGCGCCGGGCATCGTCGCTTGCACGGCGTGCAGCCTGGCAACGTCGATGGACGGCCCGGTAAGCAGCAGCAGGTTGACCGGCGGCGGGCCGGCGCCGCCGATCGCCGACAACGGCAGCACCATGAACGCCCCGCCGCCTGGCAGCGCAGGGGTGGACTGCAACTCGCCGGAAACCCGGACCCGCAGCGCGGGCAGGCCCTGCTGCGCGTCGATCGGGACATTGCCTTTCCCGCCGAGGATGGCAGCGGCCCCCGGAGACGCCAGCACCGGGACGGCTGCCTGGCCGGGCGACTTGGTGAGCAGGGCGGGATTGACGGGAGAGTAGCCCTGCGTTGACGCGACGAGGGCCGCGTAACTCGCCGGGTCGACAGCGATGGCGGTCACCCGTCCGCCGCCGGTGAGGTCCAGCGGGAGTTCCAGGGCCGTCGCGGCGTGCTGGACGCCCGGCAGCGCGGTGAACGCCCGCACCGCCGAGGGGCTCGCCGCTGCGCCTGATGAATAAGTGATGGCTACGTCCGCGCCGGTTTCCTGCCAGGACGCCGCGATCTCGCCGCGAACCACCGCATCCCGCAACATGATGGTGAACGCGGCCATGGTGAGGGTGAGAACGAGCGTGATGGCCGGCAGCGCGATCGTGGCAGTGGCCTGCGCGGCCCGCGTGAGGCCAAGGAAGCCGATGACGCCGCGCTGGCGGGCCGATGCCCGCGCCAGCCCGCGAAGCAGCAGCTGGTACAGCCGCAGCACCACGATGACGGCCGGGACCGCGACGAGCAGCGGAGCCGCACTCGTATACAGGTCGCCGGCACCCCCTTGTTGCTGCAGGACGACGATGCCTCCGATGGCCGCGGCGCAGGCGGTGACCTCGAAGACCACTCTGGGTGCCCAGCGCCATCGGCCGCGTTCCCGCCCACCGGCCCGCCTGCGGCGCGGCAGGCGGTGCTGCCAGGCCACCGCCACCCCTGGACCCATGATGGCAACCACGAGCGTCGCGATGCCCGGCCACCAGGCGACCCAGCCTGTGGGGCCAGGGCCAGGGACGAGGCGCACCGCGAGCGCCCAGGCCAGCGCGGCGGCTGGCACCACGGCTACCGCCGCGCCCAGGCACCCGCGCCACAACAGGTGCGCCGTTGACGCGCCGCGGGCCCGCCGCACGGCCATTTCCGTGGCGCGCCGCGCCGCCACCATCCGGGCCGCGAGAAGCATCATCACGACGCCCGCCACCGCCAGGCCCACGTAGACCATCCACAGCAGGACGTTCACGCCATTCGAGACCTCGACAAGCGTCGCCAGCGGCCCGAGCAGGGCAGACGACGTGCCCAGCGCGTTCGACATCGGCGCCAGGGGCCCGGTCAGCTGGGGAGTCTCGACCGTGAACTGCTTCACTTCGCTGTACAGCGCCGGGGCCTGGGCGCGCAGCCCGGTGGTGGCCACCGGCAGCTCCCACCGGATGTTCAGGCCCGCCTGGCCGAAGATCTCCTGCATGATGGTGATCTCGCCGGGATCGGCGATAAACGCGCCCTCCCACAGCTTGCTCGAGCTCACGTAAAGGTTCGGCGCCGCCAGCAGCGGATCGCCCTGCCAGAACGAGGACTCCGGATCGGTGGGCTCGACGATCCCGGTGACGTCGAGGTTCAGCTTGAACGCCGGGCCCGGCGGCCCATTCCCGGAGATCGTCGTCTCCAACGGGGCGACGACCGCCACCTGCGAGCCGGGGTGCAGCCCCCACGCGCTGGCCGTCTGCGCGGTGACCACGACCTGAATACCGCTTGGGGGAGCGGTGTCCGGCATGCGGCCGGCCACCAGTCGCATATGGCCGGCGGCCGGGTACGGGTAACTGACCTCCACCTGCGCGGGGATCCCGTGCAGGGCGGGCAGCGCGGCGATCACGCCGCGCGGGGTCGATGTCATGACCGCCCAGTCCGCCGGCCGCGGGGCAAGCGGCAGCGGGCCGGTGCCGAAGTCGCGGTGCAACTGGGCGGTGACGTCGTCCAGGTTGGCCGGGGTCAGGGAAGCTCCCTGCAGGGCGGTGTTGACCGACACGTAGTTGGTCGCGACCACGATGGTCTTCTCGACTGGCGGCAGCCCGTTCATCATCTGCCGCACACCGAGCAGCCCCGCCGCCTGCGCCTCCCGGGGACCGGCGGTGGCCGCGAGCACGCAGCCCCCGGCTAGCAACCCGAGCGCGAGGCTTGCCGCGATCCCCATGCCAGTGACCCGGCGCAGTCCGGACGCCACCGCGCCGCTCCGCGCGCTCATGCGCTCTCCGCGGCGCGAAGCCTGGCGGCGGGGTCGGGCCGCCGCGTGGCGGCGAGCACCGCGATGACGGCCGGCAGCACCGCCACGGCGAGCGCGAGGGCGATGGCCTGCGGCAGGTCATACTGCGTGACGGCGGGCGGCGTCGGCTGCTGCGCCGTCGGGGTGAGCGTGACGGCGGGCACGATCAGCCGGGCCACGAGCAGGCCGAGCAGCACCCCGAGGGCCGAAGCTGGCAGGCTGAGCAGCAGCTTTTCCAGGAATAGCTGCACGGCTGCCCCGCGGCGGGTCACGCCGAGCGCGGCGAGCAGCGCCGTCTCGGTGCGGCGCTGGCGCACGTCGGCCGCGATCCACACCCAGAATCCCGTGGTCGCGAGGAGCGCCGCCGCGGCGGCCATCGCCAGCAAGGCTAGCTGCGGCGCGGCCGACAGCGGGTCACTGGTGACGGCCGTAGCCAGCCCGGCCGCGCTGGTGACGTCCGTGCCAGCGGGAACGCCGGCCGTCACAGCCGGCGGGACGCTCCCGTCCGCGGTAGCCAGCCACCACTGAGTGACCGGCAGCGGGGGAGCGGACTGCCGGACGAGGTACTCCTGGAGGCTGCCGAGATCGGTGATGAGCGCGCCGCCCGGTGCCGTGACGGTCGGGAACGACGTCACTTCAGCCACGATGCGCAGCGGGACCTGCTCCCCCTGGACGGACACGGGCACGACCGAGCCGATCACCGCGGAGTTCGCGTCCATGAACGCCGTGGTCGCGATGGCCGGGATCGCCGTCACCCGGGCAGCCGCGGGAAGCAGCACCAGCTGTGCGGGGATCGCTGCGGGCGGCGGCGTGGCCGCCCCGCTCGCGGGCTCTTGCCCAAAGCCCGGGCTGAAGGTAAACGTCGCCGCCCGGCTCGTGCTGCGCGCCGACACCCGGCCGGGCTGCGCGCCTGGCGGCGGCGGGTACTGGCCCGCCTGAATATCGTCCAGGGCGGGCGAGCTGGCGTCGCCCGTCCAGCCGGCCAGCGGCAGCCCGCTGACGGTGAGCGCCAATGACGGCGCGGTGCGCGACGGCATCAGGTACGCGGCCGTGATCGCAGCCACCCGCAGCGGGTACCGTGCCTGCTCGCCGCCAAGGGACGCGGCGAGCAGGTGGGGGAGCCCGTCCGGGACCAGCGTCCCGGCGGAGACCTGGTAGGCGGAGCCCGTCGCGTCGAGAACGGTCAGCGTCACGCTGACCGGCCCCAACTGGCCTGCCAGCGCGCGGCTGCCGAGCGCGACGGTGAACCGGATCGTCCCGGCCCGCTCATCGGCCTGGGGCGCCGGCAGCACTGCCCCCGGCAGCCCGCCGGATGGCGCGATGGCACGGAACAGGCGGGCTGTGGGCAGCCGCGACTCATCGCCGCGCAGCCTGGCGACTTGCGGGGCCTGGGCTGAGTCGACCGCGATCACCTCGCCGGGGCTCGCCTCGATGTCATCCGCCACCGCCAGCGAGTGCGTCACGCCCCGCGTGCCGGTAACCGCACCCACCGCGCCGGGCTCGAGCTGGCCGGGCAGGTTGAGCTGGACATCGCCGCCCGTGGCGAAGACGGCCTGGTCAGAAGCAGACCGAGTCCAGCTCTCGTGCTGCGCGAGCGCGAGCGTGCCAGCGGCAACCGCCATGATCAGCAGCAGCGCCGCGCTGCCCTGCCGGATCGGCATCCTGCTGAACTGCCAGCCGGCCAGCGAGGCCGCCAGGCCCTTGCCCCGGGCGGCCAGCCGGTCCGTCGTCCGGGCAGCCAGCGGTAGCAGCCGCAGCATGGCGACGCTGCCGGCGGCCAGTGCGAGCGCGGGCGCCAGCGCGAGCACCGGATCGATCCCCGCGGTCCCGCCATTGCTCGCCGCGGAGTACTGCCGCAGCTGCCAGCCGGCCAGCACCGCGAGCACCACCAGGGCGATATCCAGGCCAGCCCGCGCCACCCCGGCCACCAGGGCTTGCCTGCCGCGCCGCACCCGCGCGGCACCCGGACTCGGAGCTGCTCCGGGAATGAGCAACGCGGCCACGGCAATCACCGCGACGACGAGCGCCGCCCCGATCGCGTCGGCCCAGCTTCCGGGTCGGCCCGCCAGCCGGATGCCCGCCGTCCCCAGCGGCCCCGCACCCGCGAGCGCGCTGGCGAGCCAGACACCGGCGATCGCGCCCGCGATGGACACCAGCGCCGCGAGCGGTACCACCTCGGCGGCCGTGAGCCTGGTGAGCTGCGAACGGGCCGCGCCGCGGGCGACCAGCAGTGCGGTCTCGCCCTCCCGCTGGGCCGCCAGCAGCCTGCCGACCGCGAGCAGTGCCGCGATGGCCAGGATCAGCAGCTGCAGGGCGCTGATCACCAGCACCGACCGGGCGACCACCAGGTCGCTGTCTGCCCCGGACAGCACCGTCGGCAGGCTCGTGGTCAGCTGAGCGCCATTGAGGAAGCTCGCGGTCGGCAGCGCCTTCGACAGGCTGGTGAGGTTCGCGGCTACCGGGGCGAGGTCGCCGTCCGAGAAGGCGGTCATGTCCGGCTGCCCCACCCAGGACCCGCTGCTTATCGTGAGCGCCGACCCGAACGCCGCCTGGCTCACGACCAGGGGACCGTACGTGGTGGTCCCGGCCGCGGCGGACATGCCGCCGGCCGGTATGTAGCTGAGATTCCAGTACGAGCTCGCCGCGCCGGCCCGTCGCGTGAAGACGCCAGTGATGTCGAAACTGACCAGGGCGTTCGTGTCCTGGTCGCGCAGTCGCAGTACGTCTCCCGCCGACACGTGCAGCAGTGCCGCCGTCGAGGCGGGCAACGCGGCCGGGATCGCTCCCGGCCGGCTGTCACTCGAGGTCGCCGGCCACCGCCCGGAGACGAGCACCGCGTGGCTGGCGATCCCGTTCATCGAGGCGGCCTGCAGCAGCGCCTTATTGCCCTTGCCGGTACTCGCCGGCGTCGCGGGAAGCGCCCCTGGGACGAAGCCCAGGGGAGCGGACCAGAATGCCTCCTGGAGGCTGAACGGGATGCCTGGCATCGCCGCGGCGAGCTGTGCCCGCAGCGTCGCGCTGCCCTGGACCGCCTGACCAGGGCCGCTGACCAGCGCGTTCACCGACAGGGTCGTGTCCGGCGCGGTGACCAGGTCATGCTGCACGGCCAGCGGCAGGGCCTGCCCCGTGA
>Ga0335072_10004118_pt1 | contig 21698 bp, 18 predicted proteins | sample Lox_Sample_21_FD_206725 | JGI IMG/M metagenome (GOLD analysis project Ga0335072, IMG submission 206725) | Soil microbial communities from Loxahatchee National Wildlife Refuge, Florida, United States - Lox_Sample_2.1 | ecosystem: Environmental > Terrestrial > Soil > Wetlands | place: USA...
TTCTCTGGCCGGTCTGCTGGCCGCCGCGGCTCTGCTCATGACGCCCGTTCGCGCGGCCACCGGCGCGGCCGGCCAGCCGCTGGTTGAGAAGTTTGTGCTCGACGACACCATCCAGCCGGTCAGCGCAGACGAGCTCAACCGGGCCATCGCCCGCGCCACAGCCGACGGAGCGCAGGCCGTGCTCATCCAGATGGACACGCCGGGCGGCCTGGTGGACTCGATGCGCGCCATGGCCGGCGCCATTCTCAGCTCCCGGGTGCCGGTCATTGTGTATGTGAGCCCCACCGGCGCGCGTGCCGGTTCGGCAGGATTCTTTCTGCTGGAAGCGGCAGACATTGCCGCCATGGCTCCGGGAACCGAGGCCGGCGCGGCCCACGTGGTCTTCGCCATGGGCAAGCCCGACGCCACCGAGATGCAGAAGGTGGAGAACGACGCCGAAGCCTTTCTGCGCTCCTACGTAAGCCGCCGCGGCCGCAATGTGGAAGCAGCCGCCGCCGCCCTGCAGACCTCCCATTCCTACACCGCTGAAGAGGCGCTGAACCAGCACCTGATCGACCTGGTTTCGAACAATGAGTCGCAGCTTCTGGCCTCGCTCGACGGCCGCCAGATCACGCGCTTCGACGGCAGTAAACAGACCCTCCACCTGGCTGGCGCGCGCATCGAGCTGGTGCGCGACACGCTGCGCGACGAGCTGCTCGGCTGGCTGGTCAACCCCAACGTTGCGCTGCTGTTTCTGGTCGGCGGGGCGCTGCTCATCTACCTCGAGTTCAACACCCCCGGCACAATCGTTCCCGGCGCGCTCGGCACGCTCATGGTGCTGCTGGCCATCTTTGCGCTCGATCTGTTGCCCATTCGCTACACGGCGGTGCTGCTGCTCATGGCGGCGCTGGTCCTGCTGGTGCTCGAGGCCAAGTTTGGCGGCCACGGCGTGCTGGCCATCGCTGGCATCGTCTGCCTCACCTTCGGCATGCTCACCCTGGTTGCCGCGCCCATTCCCCAAATGGCCGTCGATCCCTGGATCGCCATCGCCATCAGCGCCGCCTTTGGCACCATCACCGTGGTCCTTGTCCGGCTGGCGGTGCGCGCCCGCCGGCGCAAGTCGCTCATCGGTATTGACGCGCTGGTAGGCTCGCGCGCCACCGCCATGGAGCCGATCGCTCCGCAGGGCCACGTCCTCGTCGAGGGCGAGATCTGGATGGCGGTTGCAACCCAGTCGATTCCGGCCGGCACCGCGCTCGTGGTTACCGGTCGTGATCAGATGGTGCTGCGCGTCGAGCCGCTCTCCGTCGCCCATGCCTCGGCCACGCCCGCATAGCCTGGCTGGAGTACAATCCGTGCTGAGTGAGGTAGGTCCATGTTCGATGTGTCGGTCCCGGTTCTGGTCTTTATCGCCATCATTCTTCTCTACCTGTTCAACTCCATCAAGATTCTGCGCGAGTACGAGCGCGCGGTCATCTTCCGGCTGGGACGCGCGCTGCCTGCGCCCAAGGGGCCCGGCATCATCCTGGTCTTCCGGCCCTTCGATCAGATGATCCGCATCTCCCTGCGCCAGGATGTGCTGGAAGTCCCGCCTCAGGACGTCATTACCCGCGACAACGTCACCATCAAGGTCAACGCGGTGGTCACCCTTTATGTGGTCAATCCCAACGATGCGGCCATCAAAGTGGCCAACTACGTGTACCAGACCTCGCAGTTTGCTCAGACCACCCTGCGCTCGGTGCTCGGAGAAGTGGAGCTCGACGAGCTGCTCAGCCATCGAGACAAGCTCAATCTCCGCATCCAGACCATCATTGACCAGCGCACGGAACCCTTTGGCATCAAGGTGGTCTCTGTGGAAGTCAAGCAGGTAGACCTGCCCGAGCAGATGCTCCGCGCCATGGCCAAGCAGGCTGAGGCCGAGCGCGAGAAGCGGTCCAAGATCATCCATGCCGAAGGCGAATACAGCGCCGCGCAAAAGCTGGTGGACGCGGCAGCGCTGATGGCCACCCAGCCCATGACCCTGCAGCTGCGCTATCTGCAGACGCTGGCCGACATCGGCGTAGAAAAGAACACCACCGTAGTTTTCCCGCTTCCGCTGGAGCTGCTTTCGCTGCTGGGCAAAATCGGAGGCGATGCCAAGACGGTTTCCGGGCAGTAGGTGCCGTTACAGCGGTTTCGATTCTGCTTCTTAAAGAAGACTTGATGCCAAGTGGCGTTTTTCTCAAGAAAACGCCACCTTGCACGATCTTCAGGTGGCAACGCGTGAATCGAAACCGCTCTAGCCGGTTTGATGACCAATGGCGCCCCGCACCGGTCGAATAAGCGGCAGCAAGACGGTGCTGTGGAACGGGACAGAGAGTGCAGGGGCTTTCCCGCGCGCGGGAAGTAAGGAAGGCGCATGAGAGGGGTCTTCGACGAAAAGGAAGCGGAGCCCGCGTCGCCCAAACGCGATACGGAGCTCACGCTCGGCTCAGCCACACTGCTGGCTTTCTTCTTTGGCCTGGTGCTGCTGTGCGGGCTTTGCTTCGGGCTCGGCTACTCGGTGGGCCGCCACGGCTCGCCGGTTACGCTTGCGTCCAGCTCGCCTCAGGCCGCCGGCGCCGTGCCCGCTGAATCGACCAGCTCAGCCGCTAAGCCTCTCGCCACCGGCCAGGCACCGCCATCCCCGCCTCCGGCAACCACAGACGCCGCGCAGCCCACGCCTGAAGCGCCCTCCGGCACAGCCCCCGCGGCAGCGGCTGAAGCCCTGCCTGCCCCGTCGCAGGCAACCCCAGCCTCCGCCCAGCCCGCCGTCCAGCCCGCCGTCCAGCCCACACTCACACATCCCGCGCTCACGCCTGCGGTTGCCGTGAGCTCGCCCGGACAGCCCGCCATGCCCGCCAACGCGCGCCCCGCCTTTGGCGCGGCAGTGACCAGTCCATCATCCGGCGGCCTGATGGTGCAGATCGCCGCCGTCTCTAACACCGAGGATGCCGATGTGCTCACCACCGCGCTGCGCAAGCGCGGCTATGCGGTCGTGGCCCGCCGCGACCCCGGCGACAACCTCATCCACGTCCGCATCGGGCCGTTCGCCACGGTTGCTGAGGCCAACAACTGGAAGATGAAGCTGCTCAACGACGGCTACAACGCGATCGTCCAGCCGTAGCGCCGGCTTTTCTTACCCACGCATCCACTCCGGCAGTCCCGAAGCAATCGCCGCGCGCACCGCTTCCAGCAGCTCCTCGCGTGTCTCGTAGCCATCCGGATAAACAGGCGCGTGAAACACCACGTGTGCTGTTCCCGGCCGAATCTTCAGGCTTCCCTTGGCCATCATCGCTTCCGTCCCGTAGATCGAAACCGGAATGCAGGGCGCGCCGGTCTCTTTTGCCAGATAAAACGGCCCTTTCTTGAACGGCAGCATCCTTCCGTCCGGCGACCGCGTGCCTTCGACAAAGGTCGTAATGTGCAGGCCTTTTTCCAGTACCCGTCGCGCTTCCGCAACGCTCTGCTGCGCGCTCTCCACGCGGCCGTCCCGGTCCACCGGAATGAACTCGCCCAGCCGGAACGCATAGCCCAGCACCGGAATCTTCATCAGCGAGCGCTTGAGAAAAGCCGAAGTTCGCCCCGGAATGCGCGGAATCAGCGCCGGCGGATCGAGATTCGATACATGATTGGCCATGAAGATGCACGCCGTATTTGCCGGAATACGCTCGCGCCCCCCGCACTCCACCCGAATCCCGGCCAGCACGAATGAAGCGCGCGTAATCTTCTGCGAAACGTTATAGAGCGCGGTCACGTTGCCGGTGAGCACACTCCATGGGATCAGCACCACTGCGGCTGGAAGGCCGAGCGCGACCATCGTGGCCAGCATGACGAGCGAGGAGATCATCTGCCTCTTTTACCGCCCGGATTCGCCTGCCGCGTTGAAGCGATCCCGCAGGCGCGCAGGCAGTTTCTCATAGATGCCGTCGAACCCGCCATTTGAAAGAATGGCCACCACATCGCCCGCCGCAACCTCGGGAGCAATGCCGCCGGCAATGGCATCCGCGTCGGCCAGCAGCTCAGCCTGCGTGCCCCGCGCGTTCAGCGTCCGCACCACGTCTTCCGGATGCAGCCGTTCCGCATCGGGAATGCGCTGCTGCTGATACACACCGGCCAGCACCACGCGGTCGGCCAGGCGCAGGCTCTCCACCAGTTCGGCCTCGAGCACTTTGCGCCGCAGCGTATTCGAGCGCGGCTCCAGCACCGCCCACAGCCGCGCCCCGGGATAGACCGAGCGCAGCGCGCGCAGCGTCTCGCGTATCGCCGTCGGATGATGCGCAAAGTCTTCGATCACCGTCACGCCCCCGACTTCCGCGCGCACTTCCAGCCGCCGCTTGACGCTTTGAAAGCTCGCCAGCGCCGCCGCGATTGCCTCTTTGCTCACGCCCTGTCCATGCGACAGCGCCGCCGCGGCCGTGGCGTTGAGCGCGTTATGTTCGCCGGCCAGGCTCATCGCCAGGTCGGCCCAGTGTGCGCCGCCATGCCACACCTCCCACAAGGTGCGGCCGCCCTCATGGCGCAGACTGCGCAGCCGCCAGTCTGCGGTTTCGGTGAATCCGTACCGCTCCACACGGCAGAATGCGCGCTCCACGCACTCGGTCACATTGGCGCTGCCGTCATAGGCCACAATCCGCCCGCGCCGCGGCACCAGGTTCACCAGCCGCTTGAACGCAATCTTCACCGCGTCAAGATCGGCATAGATGTCGGCGTGATCAAACTCCACGTGGGTCAGAATCAGCGCATCCGGAAAATAGTGAAGAAACTTCGGGCCCTTGTCGAAGAAGGCCGTATCGTACTCGTCGCCTTCCACAATGAACGTGCGCGTGGGCCGCAGCTGAAAGCTCGATCCAAAGTTCTCCGCCACGCCGCCAATCAGAAACGAGGGCTCAAGCGCGCCGTCTTCGCGCGAAGCCACCTGGTAGATCCACGCCAGCATGCTGGTGGTCGTCGTTTTGCCGTGCGTGCCCGCCACCACCAGCGGCTCGCGGCCCTTGAGAAACTCTTCGTGCAGCAGTGCCGCCATGGAAGTGAAGGGAATCCGTGCGTCCAGCGCGCGCTCCACCTCGGGGTTGCCGCGCGACAGCGCATTGCCGATCACTACCAGGTCCGGCGCCGGATCGAGGTTCGATTCCGCGTACGGCTCCATGACCGGGATGCCGAGCTCGCGCAGCAGGTCGCTCATCGGCGGATACGCTGCCTTGTCCGATCCCGTGATGCGATGCCCCTGCAACCGCAAAAGCCCGGCCAGCGACGCCATTGCCGTGCCGCAGATGCCGCTCAGATGAATGTGTCTCGGCGATGAGTTCATTCCGATTTCCATGGCGCGGACAGGTAGAGCTGCGTCTCCTTGCCAACTGTCAATTCAGCCTCCACTCCAAAGCGCAGCGTCACGTTTTGCCGCGAGACGTGGCCGCTGCGCAGCCCGATGGCAATGGGCACATCCAGTCCGTCCAGCGCGCTCAGAATCGCTTCTTCGAGCAGCTTCCAATCGGCGCCCGGAGAAACGCAGTCCAGCATCTCGCCAAAGACGAAGCCCTTCACGCCATCCAGCTTGCCCGCCTTGCGCAACTGCCACAGCATGCGGTCGATCTGGTAAGGCTTTGCGCCCACATCTTCCACAAACAGCAGCTTGCCCTCGGTGCGCGGCTCCCACGGCGTGCCCAGCAGCGAGACCAGGATACTGAGGCATCCGCCGTAGAGCGTTCCGCGCGCGCCGCCGTCCCGCAACCAGCGCAGGCCTTCTTCCGCGCCCAGGCTGCAGGCCTCGTTCCGCAGCGCTGCGCGAAAACTCGGCAGATGCACGCCGTCTTCCAGATAAAAATCCGCGGCCAGCATCGGCCCGTGAAAAGCAATCAGCCCGGCCTCGTCCAGCAGGCGCAGTTGCACGCCGGTCAGATCGCTGTAAGCAAAAAATGGTTTTGGATGCGCGGCAATCTTCGCCACATCGAGCCCGTCGAGCAGATAGTTTGAGCCGTAGCCGCCACGCAGACTCATCACCACGCTGGCCGCTCCGTCTTCAAAGGCCGCATGAAAATCGGCCAGCCGCTGCGCCGCGCTTCCGGCAAAGTAGAGCGGACCCCGCTCCGCGGCGTTCACGCCCAATCCCGGCTGATAACCCAGCGCGGCAAGCGCCGCAAGCCCGCGTTCGACGCGCTCTTCCTGGGCAAAGCTGGCCGGCGCAATCACCCTCACCCTCGCGCCATCGGCAACCGGCGGCAACCGCAACAGTCGAGCACTCTCGGCCATCTTCAATATGCCTCGCCCCGCGCGATCAGAGCCGCGGGCCCGGTCAGGTACAGCTCCGTGCCGGCTCCGTTCCACTCGACAGTCTGTGCGCCGCCGGGCGCTTCCACCCTGAGCGGAGACTTGCATCCACGCACCGCGATGGCCGCAGTTGCCGATGCGGATGTGCCGGTGCCGGAAGAGCTCGTCGGCCCCACCCCGCGCTCGAAGATGCGAATCTGGATTGTGCCGTCATCCAGGACGCGCAGAAACTCCACATTGGTCTGCCCCGGAAAATCCTTGTGTACGCAGATCTCCGCGCCGATGGTCTGCCACGATCTTCCCGCAACCGCAAACTCCTCATTGTCCACGGTAATCACAAAGTGCGGATTCCCCGTAGAGACCTCCACACCCGCAATCCCGGTTCCGTCCGCGAGTGTAACCGTGCGCTGCGCAAAGCCGGGAACGCCCATCCCCGTGGTCACATCCACTTCAAATCCATCCGTGCCGCGCACAGCGTTCACGCGGCAAACGCGCATGCCCGCATCCGTTTCAATCGACAGGTTGTCGCCCGCCTTCGCATCGAGAGCCTCGGCCATCCACGCCGCCACGCAGCGCGTGCCGTTGCCGCTGATCTCGGCAATCGACCCGTCGGCGTTATGCAGGCGAATCGCCCCCGAGCACGGGCCCGTCCAGCGGAAGAACTCAATGCCGTCCGCGCCCACGCCGGTATTGCGTGCGCAGAGCCTGCGTGTCAGTGCTGCCCAGTCCTGGCCCGCGGCGGCCTCTTCTGTCACGATCAGAAAGTCGTTGCCGCAGGCATGTGCTTTGCTGAATGAAATCAATCTTCCTCCGGATCGCGGAAGGTGATGAACGCGTCGATGGCCGGCTCTGCCTTCCGCGTCACACGCATCCGCTCGTCGCCCGCGTCCATCGCGTCGAAAAGGGAAGTCGCCATGCGCATCCGCTCCAGACGGTCGAAGGGAAGCGGCTGCGCGATCTGTGCCAGCGCCCGTGCCATGCAGTTCCTTGCCCGATGCTATCACCGCGCGCGCTCACTTGTTGAGCTTCCAGCGCACTACCGGTTTGGCCACGCATCGGAGATATAAATCCTGCCCGCCGGCTGCCCCTTTGCCACATAGCGGCCCACCGCCGTCAGCCCCTGTGGATGCGCCTTGACCGCCTTGTCCACCTCATCGCCGTCAAAGGCCAGCACAATGGCGGCGTGCGCCGCCGGTGCAGCCAGCGCATCGCGATAAATAAACTGGTCGCTCTCGTTGATCGTCTGGCGCAGTGGGATTCCGGTAAAGGCCACCAGCTCCGGGTAAACCGAGGTATTCATCAGCACCGCGCCGCCGGGCCGCTGCGCAACCAGCCTGCGCAAAACCGGCGGAATGGCCTCATCAAAAGGCCGGCGCGCATCAATGTTCTTGGTCCCTTCCACGTAGACCAGCGGCCGTTCACGCGTCATGGCCCACGCATTCAAGCCGATCAACAGAAAAAGTGCGCCCGCCGCCGCGCCTGCCCACTGCCGCTTGAACTCGCGCACCGCGCCCACCGCAAACCACGTCACAAAGCCCAGGCCGAGCGCCAGCGCCGGAAGCAGCTCGATTCCATACCGGGTGTTGTACCACGAGTGCGGCCACCAGATCGGAATGAAGATTGGCACCGACCCATAAGCGACCGAGTAGGCATAGAAGGGAACCGGTATCCAGAGAATCAGTGACCACGTGAAGCCGCGGCGCCGCGCCGCAATCCACGCGCCCAGCGTGCCCAGAGCGCTGAGCGTCAGCATGCTGTTGGCCCAGGCGGAAGACGCCGCGTCGAGCTCCGCCACCTTGACGAAAAACCTGAGCGCAACCCATGGATTGTGCCAGCCCGGATGCAGCGGGCCCGAGCCATGCGACGCGGTGCGCAGCTCGATGGCCTTGGCCGAGTAAGGGCCGCGCGCAAACTCCAGCCAGTCACCGAACTGCGTTGCGTTATAAAGAAACCAGAGCGCCGGCGCCGCCGCGACCGCTGCGCTGCATATCCAGTAGCTTGTCGAGCGCAGCTTTCCATTGCGCAGCCGCGTAACGCCCATGGCCGCCCACGCCAGCAGCGCAATCACCCATCCGTCATAGCGGGTCCACACCGCGGCCATCAGCACCACGGCAATCCATATCTGCAGGCGGCCCGCGCGCCGTTCATCCCCGTCCAGGCTAGCCCGCCACTCCACCAGCAGCTCTGCGATCCAGATCATCTCGCAGACAAACAGCGGCTCGGTCATGGCCGTCGTCTGCAGGTAAAGAAGATTCGGATTGAGCGCGAAAAACATTAGCGCAAGCGCGGCGGCGTGCTTTGGCATCCAGCGCCGCGCCAGCCGGTAAAGCCCGATGCAGCTTGCCAGGTAGGCGAGCGCCGAAGGAATGGTGCCGGCGATTCCGTTGGCCCACCATGCGTAGACCTGCACAAAAGGAAGCATGAGCAGGTGCGGCAGCGGCAGCCATACTGACCCCAGCTCCGCAATCGAGTGAAAACGGCAGTCGGTGAACCGCCGCGCGATGTGAAGATGCGCAACAGCGTCGCCGTAGTTGAGCAGCGCTCCATTGCGCCAGCTCCACGCGATCGCCGCCAGCGACGCACCCGTGCAAAACGCAAGCACGGTCCACAGCTCGGTGCGCGCCGCACCCAGGGACTGATGCTTGTCCACAGGTGCGGTGCGCATTTGTTTCTCAGTCAAGGTGCGTCAGCTCGCGGAAGAGATGGAATCGCTCGTCGATCTCGGTACGCGAAATCTGCTGCAGCCGTTCCGTGCCAAACCGCTCGCAGGCAAACGAGCCCATCACGCTTCCATAGAACATGGCGTGCCGGAATGATGCCGGCGTGAGCTCTTTTTGCGACGCCAGATAACCAAAGAAGCCGCCGGCAAAGCTGTCGCCTGCGCCCGTGGGATCCACCACTTCTTCAAGCGGCATGGCCGGCGCGCGAAAGGTGCGCTGCGCGCTTTTGCCCTCTGGCGCAGCGCCGTGAAACAGCGTCGCGCCATATTCGCCATGCTTCACCACCAGAAAGCGCGGGCCAAAATTCATCACCGCGCGCGCGGCCTTCACCAGGTTGGTGCCGCCGCCCAGCATGCGCGCTTCCGTGTCATTGATCAGCAACAGGTCAAGCCCTTTCAGCACTTCGAGCAGCGCAGGCCGATGATCCTTGATCCAGTAATTCATCGTGTCGCCGGCCACCAGCTTCACGTCCGGCATCTCTTCGCGCACCCGCCGCTGCAACACCGGATCGATGTTGGCCAGAAACAGAAACTCGGAGTCGCGATACGCTTCGGGAATCTTGGGCTCGAAGGCGGCAAAGACATTCAGCTCGGTGTTGTGTGTCTTGGCTTCGTTGAGATTTTCCAGATAAGAGCCTTCCCAGAAGAAGCTCTTGCCCGCCGTGTGTTCAATGCCGCGCGTGTCGATGTTGCGCGCCTTGAAGACCGCTTCCTGCTCCGGCCCAAAATCCTCGCCCACCACGGCGATGACGCGCACATCGCAAAAGTAGCTGGCTGCCAGCGAAAAATAAGTGGCCGCGCCGCCCAGGCAGCGCTCGCGCCGGCCTGCGGGAGTTTCAATCGAGTCGTAGGCTACGCTGCCGACCACGGTAATTGCCATTGAATATCCTTCTTGTTGCGAATAGATGTGTTGCCTTTTTTACCATCCAAAATATTTGCCATACAAAAGCTTGAGCCGCTCTTTGGCTGCGGCTGGAATCGCATCGGGCTGCGTCAGCACCGCATATTGCGCAGCCGAAGCGCAACCGCACCTGCGCTCGCGCGGCATCGCGGCCACGGCCGCCTTGACCACCCTGCAGGCATTCTCCGCATTCTGATGAAGCACAGCGACAATCTCTTCGATGGTCACCGCGTCATGCCCCTCGCGCCAGCAGTCGTAGTCGGTTACCATGGCCACGGTCGCGTAGCAGATTTCGGCTTCGCGCGCCAGCTTGGCCTCCTGCAGGTTGGTCATGCCGATCACGTCAGCGCCCCAGCTCCGATACAGGTTCGACTCTGCCTTGGTGGAAAACTGCGGACCCTCCATGCAGACGTACGTGCCGCCCGGCTTGCCCACCACGTTGACCGCCTTGCAGGCCTCGGCCGCGGCCTTCGCCACCGTCGCGCAGACCGGATCACCAAAGGCCACGTGGCCCACAATGCCGTCGCCAAAGAAAGTTGAAACGCGATGGAAGGTGCGGTCGATGAACTGATCGGGAATCACAAAGTCGGTGGGCTTGTGCTCTTCCTTGAGCGAGCCCACGGCTGAGACAGAAAGAATCCGCTCCACGCCGAGCTTTTTGAATGCGTAAATATTGGCGCGAAAGTTCAGCTCTGAAGGCAGAATGCGGTGCCCGCGGCCATGACGCGCCAGAAACGCAACCTTGCGGCCTTCGAGCTCGCCCAGCACAAACGCCTCTGAGGGATCGCCAAACGGCGTCTCCACGCGTTCTTCATGCACGTGGGTAAAACCGGGCATCGAATAAAGTCCGCTGCCGCCAATAATGCCAATCTCTGCTTCAGCCACTCTTCGCTCCTGCTTCCAAGCTGTTCGGGATTCCCGCTTTGCCGCCGTCCGTCTTATCGCTGATCCGTTCAGCGCTCATCAATCAGCCGGATCGTCTCCAGAATCACATCGCCGTCGATCGTCAAACTGTGCGCGCTCACCTTGTCCATCGTGTCCTGCGCCGTGTGGTGATAGCTGTTGTTCGGCCCGTAATCGAGATCGATAATGTCGATCGAAGGCACACCGCGCTCCACAAATGGCAGATGGTCATCTTCAACGGCCATGTCTTTCTGGAAGAAGTAGCGCTCATCGCCGAATTTCTTTGCCGCCTGGGCAACCAGCGCAATCAGCCACGGCGTCGAGTTCGTCTCGCGCTGGATATCGAGATCCTTGTCGCCGATCATGTCGGTAAGGATGAAGGCTTTGATCCGGCTGAGCGTACCGTCGCGTCCCCAGCGCGCGGCTAGATGACGGCTGCCATAAGTCGAGTCCGAGTCTGACCAGCTCTGGATCGCCTCTTCGCCATCGAAGAAGACCAGCCACACCGAGTAGCCGTCGAGCTTTCTGCCGTGCGCGGTCTCTGCGCGCAGCCCGTCGGCGATGGCCATCAGCAGGCCGGTGGTCGAGGCGCCGTCGTTCGCGCCCACAAAGTTGATGTTCCTGAGCGGGTAGTTGGTCTCATAGTGCGTGCCCAGCACAATCACGCCCGGCTTGGTTCCGTTAAAGCGCACGATGAAGTTGCGCATCTGCACCGGCCCGATCGGCGTATCGGCAATGAAGGTGTCTTCTTCGCGCTGATCGTGCAGAAAGTGATTGCGCAGGAACTCCTCCGCCTTCACGTGTCCCGGTCCCGTGGGCCAGCGCGGACCAATGGCTGCGAACTCCCGCGCATACTCATAAGCCTTTGCGCCGTCAAAGTGCTGCGCCCGCGCGGCCATGGGAACAAGCAGAGCCGTCGCCGCCATCACGCTGCCGCAAAGCCGCACAATCTGCCTGAGTGAAGCCAGCCTCATGATGCAGCCTCTTTGGCCTTCTTGCGCGAGGGATGCACCCACCAGGCCACGCCGATGCCGATCAGGTAAAGCCCCAGCATGGGAATCGCATAGATGCACATCGTCCACGGATCGGGACTGGGCGTAATAATCGCCGCCACCAGGAACACCGCAAGAATGGCGTAGCGGATGTTCTTCCAGAGAAACTTCGGGCTGACAATGCCGAACATGGCCAGAAAGAAGATCAGAATCGGCATCTCAAAGCTGATGCCCAGCCCCAGAATCACTGAGAGGAAGAAGCTGGTGTAATCCTCAATGGTGACCATCGGCGTGAAGTTGTGGCCAAAGTCCACGACCAGGATCTTGATCGCGCCCGGCAACACCCAGTAGTACCCAAAGGCCGCGCCAGATAGAAACAGCCCCACCGTGGCCGCCATGAACGGTATAACGAACCGCTTCTCCTTCTGGTAAAGCCCCGGCGCAATGAACAGCCACACCTGGTAAAGGATGAACGGCGACGCCATGATCGCGCCCGCCAGCAGCGAAGCCTGCAGGTCGAGATTCAGCGCATCCATCGGATGCGTAAACACCAGCGATTTGCCAATGTGGTTCAGCGGAGCCTGGAAAAACTGCACGATGGGATTGCGAAACAGCCAGGAAATCACGAAGCCCACGGCCAGGTAGATGGCGGAGTGGACAATCCGGCGGCGCAGCTCCTCCAGGTGCTCCATCAGGCTCATCCCCGGGAGGTCTGCGCGTTCGCTCACTGCCTTCCGCGCCTTGTCTATCGCATCACCAGGATCAACCATTGTGGGCTGCTTGCTCCGTCACCGCGCTGTTCTCGTCTGCTGCGGCTTCTTTCTCTGCGGGATGCGTCTCCGCCGCGGCCGGAGCCTCAGGGCTGGCCGCCACGCTGCCCGGCCGCTCCGCGGCCACCTGTTCGCCGGTTGAGGGCGGCTGAATCCGCGGATAAGCCGGCTCCGCCGCAACCGGTTCAGGCGCCGCCGGCTCCGCGCTGGCTTCGGTTGACCGGGTCTCGGCGGCCAGTGCCAGCCTCTGTTGGCGCTCGGCTTCCTCGCGTTTGCGCCGGTCAGCCTCTTCAGAGTTGCGCAACTCCTCTTCCATCTGGAATTTGAAGTCGTTCGAGGCCTTGCGGAACTCATACATCAGCTTGCCGATCTGGCGGCCAATCTGCGGCAGGCGCCGCGGGCCAAAGACAACCAGGGCCAGCACCATGATGATGAGTGAATCGGCCATGCCGATATTGGCTACCTCAATTGGCGGCGGTGTCACCATAAAAAGCCATGATACCTGTCAGCAGGCGGCGCTCACAAACCCCTGCAGCGGTTTCGATTCCGCTCCCTGCAGAAAGCTGGATGCCAAGTGGCGCTTTCCTCAAGAAAACGCCACCTTGCGCGATCTTCAGGTGTCAACGTGTGAATCGAAACCGCTCGAATGCCCCAGGCCTTGATTAAGGCTGCGTTACAATCGAAGCTATGGATCGGTTGGGGCCGGGCCGGATTCTGCGAATCCACTGACTTTTTCCAGCATCCATTTGTGAAAGGGCTGCAACAACCCCGTGGGTGGGGGTTCTCGCGCAGGGTTCCATGGGAGCCTTTTGCGATGACAGTGCATCCACTGCAGCCGGTTTGCTTTCAACATCCCCGTCCGCCGTATTTCCCAGGAAAACGGCAGGGCTGAAGGCGGAATACTGTGACTCCTGTGTTAGACGATCTGGCGGCAACCGCGCCCGCAGCGGCCGGCGCTTCCTGCAGCCTTGAAAACTACCTGGCCCTCCCTGACCACACCATGGACGAGCGCATCGCCCGCGCCCGCGCCGCTCTGGGCTCCACGGTCACCCTGCTCGGCCACCACTACCAGCGCGACGAGGTAATCCGCTTTGCGGACTTTACCGGCGACAGCTACAAGCTCTCCAAGGCTGCCGCGGAGACTGACGCCCGCTACGTCGTGTTCTGCGGCGTCCACTTTATGGCTGAGAGCGCGGACGTGCTGGGCCGCGCCGGCCAGCAGGTCATCCTGCCCGACCTCAACGCCGGCTGCTCCATGGCCGACATGGCCGAAATCTCCCAGGTAGAAGCCTGCTGGGAAGTCCTGGAACAGATGGGGCTTGCCGCAGAGACCATACCCCTGACCTACATGAATTCCACCGCCGCCATCAAGGCTTTCTGCGGAGAGCGCGGCGGCCTGGTCTGCACCTCGTCCAACGCCCGCGCGGCCTTTCAGTGGGCCTTCGCCCGCGGCCGCCGGATTCTCTTCCTGCCCGACCAGCATCTGGGCCGCAACACCGGCTATGACCTCGGGATTCCCCTCGAACAGATGGCTGTTTGGGACCCCTGGGCAATCCAGATCGGCCCCAATCAGGGCGGACACACCAAAGAACAGCTCGCCGCCAGCCGCATTCTGCTCTGGAAGGGCCATTGCGCGGTGCACCAGCGTTTTCTGCCCAGCCATGTGGATGAGGTAAGGGCCGCGCATCCGGGCATCCAGGTCATCGTGCATCCGGAGTGCCGTTTTGAGGTCTGCCAGAAGGCTGACGCGCTCGGCTCAACAGAGCGGCTCATCGCCCTCGTCGAGCAGGCGCCTGCCGGGGCCACCTTCGCCATCGGGACCGAGATTCACCTGGTCAACCGGCTGGCGCGCCGCTTCGCTCCCCAGGGCAAAAAGATCATCACTCTCGACTCGACCGGCTGCCTCTGCACCACCATGTACCGCATCAGCCCGCAGCATCTTGCCTGGGCGCTCGAAAACCTCGTGCAAGGCCGCGTCGTCAACCGCATCCAGGTGCGCCCCGGCGTCGAGCGCTGGGCCCGGGTGGCCCTCGACCGCATGCTTGAAGTCTAAGCAAACACAGTGGATCGGCGCCAAACCCGTCGCCCGGCCCGGCGCTCGGGTCATTGCGTACGCCTTTTCCACAAAAGAGCGCCCGCCACGGCCTTTTGCGTGCGCCGGTATTGCACTCTTGTGCCATTTTTCAAGGCTCAGATTGTCGTATCTTGAATAGAGGTTGGTTGCTATGAAGACATTCACCCTCGACGAAGCCCAATCGCTGCTGCCTGTGCTCGAGTCGTTGCTCAAGCGCGCCATTGAGGGCAAGCGGTCCGCTGAGGAGATCGAGTCCAGCCTGGCCGCCCTCACGCAACGCATCTACCTCTCGGGCGGCATGCGCGTGGATGCGGCCGGCGTCGCCCGGCAGCGCGCAGAGATGGAATCCAGCCTCAAGCGCGTTCGCGAGAGCATCGCCGAGATCGACTCCATCGGCGTCCAGGTTAAGGATCTTGACTCCGGACTGCTGGATTTTCCCTGCCGCCTCGACGATCAGGTCGTCCTGCTCTGCTGGCGCATGGGCGAGCCGGCGATCGAACACTGGCACACCCTTGAAGCCGGCTTCCAGGGCCGCCAGCCGTTAGACGACCGCTTCCGCCGCCGCAGCAACCTGAACACGCGCCCCAACTAGCCTGCATTCAAACAGAAGCGACCAGAAAAGACAGCGCCTTTCATCCGGAGCACAGAGCCACCCGGAGAATAGAGTCACCCGGACCACAGTATCGACCAGAAAACAGGGAACTTGTCATCCTGAGCGCAGCAGGTGCGTTTTTTGCACCTGCGCAGCCGAAGGACCCGCGGTTGCTTTTCCTCCTTCCGCCCGGCTTCCCATCCCGTTGATTAAGCCCATATTCCAATGCAATATTCCAGTAATCGAAACCCAGCTCCGCCACACCCTTTGCCGCGGCAAGTAAGAGCCCCGTCCGCGAGCGTCCACACCCGCCCCTGCGTCTAACACGACAGCAGCACACGGTTGATCGCAGGTCTCTCCCTTTAAGCTGAATCCAGCAAGGATTTCGCTCTCGATTTGGCCCTGCAGCGTTTTCGGTTCAAGTCTCAAAAAAGGGTTGATGCAGTTGACGCCCTTGCCCGGCTCTCGCCTTAACCGGAGAACCGCCTCGCACCACGTCGGCTCGTCAACCTGTGAACCGAAAATGCTCTAACTGCTTCTCGACGGATGTTGACCCAGGAGTGACGATGAAGCTCGGAAAGCGCGCATGGCTGTTGCTGGCGCTGGCTCCCTTTTTGGCCGGATGTGGTGATTTTTGGGCTCCGCCCGGTTCTTCCAGTTCAGGAACCACGTCCACCACGCTCTCCAGCGGCTATTTTTACGTGATTAATCAGGAAACCATGCAGCTGGTGGCCTACGACATCAACTCCGGCTCGCTGAACAAGATCAACGCGTACACATTGTCCGCTGCGCCTTATGCCATCGCCATCGCGCCCGGCGGCAGTTTTCTCTACGTCAGCACCATCGCCGGAATCTACATTTACACCATTGGCTCCAACGGCACGCTCACCATCGGCAACAACGGCGGCGTCATCTCGTCTGATCCGGCCTCCGCCATCGCCGTTGACACCTCCGGCTCCTGGCTGGTCGATGCGGTGCAGGGAACCAGCGGCGTCCAGGTGGACGCCATCCCCATCACCTCAACCGGCGCTTACACCGGCGGAACCGTCGGCTCGCAGCAGTATTCCCTGTCCAATGCCACCGTCTATCAGCTGGCCATCTCTTCTGACGATCAGAACGTCTTAATCGCCTCCGGCCAGGGCGGCACGCTGGTGATCCCATTCACCAGCGGCAACACCAATCCTCTGGCGTCTACGGCGCGGGTCATTGCCGTGGCGGCCACCGGTGGCTCCGCGCAATCGGTAGCCGTCGATCCCTCGCTCCGCCTGTTCTACGTCGGCGAGACGCTGGCCTCCGGCGGCACCACCGGCGGTCTGCGCGTCTTCAATTACAGCTCGCTCAGCGGCACGCTCACCCAGGCATCCGGCTCGCCCATCGCCAGCGGCGGACTGTCGCCGCGGGCGATTCTGCCCATTGCGTCCGGCGATTATGTCTACGTGGCCAATGGCAAAGGAGCGGGCTCATCCGGCAACGTCACCGGATTTTCCATCACCGGCAGCAGCTCTTATACCGTTGCCCAAAGCAGCTCGGTCTCCGCTGGCATTGAGCCTTACGGACTGGCCGAAGACAGCACCTCCAACTTTGTGCTGGCCGTTTCAGAAGGCGGCAGCCCCGACCTCGACGCCTACATCTTTGACACCACAACCGCCGGACAACTGGACTCGACAATAACCTCAACCACCGGCACCGATCCAACGGAAGCAGTTGCCGTGGCCGCTGCGCCTTAGATCGGTTTCGATTCACACGTTACTTCTGGAGCTCGTGCCAGGTGGCGTTTTCTTGAGGAAAACGCCGCCTGGCATCAGGCTTTCTGTAAGGAGCAGAATCGAAACCGCTGTAGCGCCGAATCGCCGGCAGATCAGGAGCGTTCGCAGTGAACGCTCTTGGTTCATCCCGTCCATGAACCGGCCGGTTGCGCGGCCTGTCTGTCCAGCCCGGTGCTATTCTCAAGATGAACGCTTTACGCTGTGGTCAAACGTTCTCCAATCTTCTCCGTCCCGTTCTTCCGGCGCCTCCCATTCACTTTTGTGTCTTCCGGCATGCTGTATCTGCTGCTTGCCTGCGGGTGCAGCCGGTTTCATTCCAGGCCCGTGGAGATGGTCTACGTATCCGCGCCGAAAATGTATCTCCACGACCGCGTAGCCGCCGTCTCCAACCGGGTGGCTGAGGTCACAAACGGCCAGCCGCTCCAGGTGGTTGAGCACGGCCGTCGCTTTCTCAAGGTAAAGACCGCCGCCAACCAGGTCGGCTGGATCGAAGAGCATACCGTCATCGACGAGAAAACCTACGACGCCTTCACCCAGCTTGCCGACAAGCACAAGCAGGACCCCGTGGCGGCGACGGCCACTCTGCGCGACGAGCTCTACATGCACGTGATGCCCGGCCGCGATACCGATCACTTCTACCTCATCCCCGGCAACGCCAAGGTGCAGCTGCTGGCCCGCGCTACCGTCGCCAAGCCCGTTGCGCCCGGTTATGAGGCGCAGCAGCGCCTGGCTGAAACCGCCGACGCCAAAAACGGCAAATTGCCTCCGCTTGAGACTCCGCCACCGGTGATGGAAGACTGGTGGCTGGCGCGCGACAGCCAGGGACACACAGGCTGGCTGCTCGGCAGCCGTCTCGACGTGGATGTGCCCGATTCAATCGGCATCTATGCTGAAGGCCAGCGCTTTGTGGGCGCCTACGTCCTCACCACCGTCAACGATCCTGACTCCGGCGGTCCCACCCAGCAGATGCCTGAATACCTGGCCCTGCTTGCGCCGCCCAAATCAGGACTGCCCTTCGACTTTGACCAGGTGCGGGTATTCACCTGGAGCCTGCGCCATCACCGCTATGAGACCGCCTTCCGCCTGCATCCCATTGAGGGCTTTCTCCCCGTTCGTATCTTCAGGCAAAACACAAACCAGGGCGAGGTTCCCGCCTTCAGCTTTGAAATAGCCAACGGCCGCGATGTCGCCACCGATCCCGCAACCGGCATTGCCCGCCCCGCTTCGCCCCGCACCATCAGCTACGAGATGATAGAAACCGAGGTCAAGCGCATCGGCCCTGATCTGGCGCCCATCGCCCTCGATCGCGCCGCTGGAGATAAAGCGCTGGATAAAAAACCGGAGAAAAGAAGACGCCGGTAAAAGAAGCCGCCTTCACCCTCCCGCTTGACAATCCTTATGCCGAATGCTACATAGGGTATGGCCGCCATGCGCGCTCGTCTCTGTGAGCGCGCATGGGAACACACGTGCGTATCCATCGTTCCAATGCAGTTGACATCCCCCGGATTTTATATGCTACGATCAGTAACGTTATCGTTTGTAGCATTTCCGTTCGTCACAATTTGCAGGGGTTCTGTTAACAGGGACCGGTCCCGGCAGTCTATTGAACAAGCAGTCGCGAACATTCGTACGTCTGGTAAGCAGCAACGCTCCCCCAATCTTCCCTGAGGGCGACAGGTAAACAAAGATGATGAAGCTGAGGCTCCTGGCCCCGTGGGCCGTTCTCCTGTGCTGTCTGGTGTGGCCCTCGCTGGCCGCTGCTCAATCGGGCTCGCTGCGCGGCGAAGTCCTTGACCCCAGCGGAGCGGTTGTGCCCGGCGCCGCCATTACGCTCACCCTCGGCGGCCACACGCTCAACGCAAAATCCGGCGCGGACGGGCATTACACGTTCCGCGCCCTTGCCCCGGGCGACTATGCGCTCGGTGTCACCGCGCGTGGATTCGCGCCGCTGTCGATTCCGAGTGTGGTGATTGCGCCCGGCGCCGCCAAAGACCTGAATCTGCCGCTCTCGATTGCCGTCGAGCAGCAGCAGGTGACCGTTGAGGGGCAGAACCAGGGAATCAGCGTCAGCCCCGATCAGAACGCCAGCCAGACCGTCATCAAGGGCGGCGATCTCGATGCGCTCTCCGATGATCCTGACGAGCTGCAGAACGAGTTGCAGGCCCTGGCCGGCCCTGCCGCCGGACCCAACGGTGGCCAGATTTATATCGACGGCTTCGAGGGCGGCCAGATTCCTCCCAAGTCGTCCATCTTAGAAATTCGCGTCAACCAGAATCCCTTCTCCGCCGAGTTCGACCGTATCGGCTACGGCCGCGTGGAGATCATCACCAAGCCCGGCTCGCAAAAGCTCAACGGCATGGTCTCCGGCTTCGGCGGTACTTCGGCGCTGAACACCCGCAATCCGCTGCTCACCTCAGACGAGGAGCAGCCCAGCTACTATCTCGACGCCGCGTTTGGGAATATCACCGGTCCAATTTCGAAACACTCTGCGTACTTTTTGAATGCCTTCCACACCGACAGGCAGAATCAGAACATAGTCGACGCCACCGATCCAGAGGATCCAACCTCGAAAATCATCGAGGCATTTCCTAACCCGTCGACCTACTTGTCCGTCAATCCGCGCGTTGACTTCATGATCGGCCAGAACAACATGATCACCGTGCGCGACTCGGTCTTCCGGTCCACCCAGCAGGGCGGCGGCGTGGGCACGTTGAATCTGCCTTCCCAGGCCACCAACTCGAACGATCTGGAAAACACGCTGCAGGTAGGCGATACGGTGATCGTCAACCAGCGCCTGGTCAACGAGACCCACTTTCAATGGCGGCGCATCCGCAACGGGCAGTCTGCGGTCTCTTCTCTGCCCACCGTTACCGTGCAGGGCGCATTTACCACCGGCGGTAACAGCTCCGGCGCTTCCCAGGACCACGAAGATAACATCGAGCTACAGAATTACTCGACCGCGACGGCTGGCAAGCATACCTTGCGATTCGGCATGCGCCTGCGCACGTATCGCGATGCCAACTACTCGACCGCCGGAGCCAACGGAACTTACACCTATAGCTCGATCGCTAACTACAATCCCAGCGCTCCCTATGCCAATCCCTCGCAATACTCGGTCACAAAGATCAACGACCCGCTGGCCCGCGCGATTCTCTTTGATGGTTCGCTCTTCTTTGAAGACGACTGGCGCGTTACGCCCAACTTCGGCCTCGGCCTCGGCATTCGCTACGAGGGGCAGAACCGCATTCACGACCGCGCAGACTGGGCGCCGCGCATTTCATTCGCATGGAGCCCCTGGCACACCGGCACAAAGCCGGCAAAGACCGTCATCCGCGCCGGATACGGCTGGTTCTACAACCGTTTCACCGTGCCCACGTCGTTCTTTTCAAGCGCCGGAGCGCCTTACCTGATCGAGGCCATTCACGACAACGGCATCAACCAGACCAGCTCCGTAACCAATTACGGCGCCTCCAGCAGCGCATCGGACATACCGTCGATTCACTCCATCGATCCGCATTTTCACGCCGCGCTCGACATGCAGGGCGGCATCGGAGTCGACCGTCAGATCATCAAGGGCATTACTGCCAACATTACCTACCTCTATACCCAGGGCGTGCACCAGTATCTGACCGATAACATCACCGCGCCTGAGTTTGATCCGGCCACTTACACCATAACTGGGCAAACTCCATCGGTATATAACTACCAGTTTCAGTCAGGCGGCGTTTATAAACAGCAGCAGCTTATCTTCTCCACAAGCGTGCGCTGGAAAAAGCTGGGACTGAACGGCTCGTATACCTTCAATAACGCAAAGAGCGACACACAGGGAGTTACATCGCAGCCCTCGGTCGCCCAGGACCCCGGCCTCGACTACGGACGCGCCAGCTTCGGTATCCGCAGCCGCATGTTCCTGCTGGGCACTTACACTGCTCCGCATGGAATCATCTTTGCTCCACTGCTTGCGGCCCAATCGGGCACTCCCTATAACTTCACCATCGGGCAGGACTACACCGGCAACAATCAGTTCAATGCCCGGCCCACGTATGCCAGCGGCGCTTGCAGCGGTCCGGACGCAGAGTCCGGCGCGGCGATGACGCAATTCGGCTGCCTCGATACCACTCCCCAGGGCCGCAACGAGCGAATCGTGCCCTACAACCTCGGCACCGGTCCGGCAAACTTCATCCTCCACATACGCGTGAGCAAGGTCGTCGGCGTGGGACCGCGGATCAGAAGTGCCAAGGAAGACGATGGCTTTCAGGCCGGCGGAGGCAGCGTAAGCGGCCGCGGCCTGAGCGGCGGCGGTGCGCAGATTCACCTCGACGCCAAAGCGCCGCGTAAATACAACATCACCTTCGTCGCCGTCGCGCTCAACGTGCTCAACGTGGTGAACTGGGGCACGCCCAACGGCGTAATGACCTCGCCGCTCTTCGGTCAGACCCAGTCGCTCGCGGGCGGGCAGTTTGGCACGCCCACGCCCGGCAATCGCACCATCTTTTTCCAGACCCAGTTTTCGTTCTAGATCTGGTTGCATCAATCGTTTTGTAACAGGGCACGACTTCAGTCGTGCCGCAAGGGGCGCATAAAACCTGAGGCTTTAGCCTGCATTTCTCACGGGCATTAGGCGGCAAGTAAAGATGGAGAGAAGAAAAAGTGGCAAAAGGCCGCTTTTTTCGTGGCATAACTACGTTGTCGAGACAAAGTTTTTGCCAAGAAGAGG
>Ga0335072_10004119_pt1 | contig 21697 bp, 22 predicted proteins | sample Lox_Sample_21_FD_206725 | JGI IMG/M metagenome (GOLD analysis project Ga0335072, IMG submission 206725) | Soil microbial communities from Loxahatchee National Wildlife Refuge, Florida, United States - Lox_Sample_2.1 | ecosystem: Environmental > Terrestrial > Soil > Wetlands | place: USA...
CCAGTCCGCACGTCATCCACGACAGCAAGCATGCAACAACCCTGGCCCGCCGCGGGCCTCAGATCACGCAGCCACGCCGCACCCGGTAACGGCACGCTGCTGTAGTACTAGGACCGCTACTGATCCTGACGCACCACCGGGAGTAACCAGATGAGCGAAGCGACTCCTGTCCCCTTCACCGAGACCAAGTCACCCGAGTCCCCCGAGCGGCTGCACCGCGGCGCGCTGCGGCTGATCGACATATCCGCCTCCACGATGGCCAACATCGGGCCCGCGTACAGCTTCTTCTTCAGCTTCGGCCTTATCGTCCTGACGGCGGGCATCGCCGCGCCGCTGACGATTATCGCGGCCGCCGTCGCGATCGCACTGCTGGCCAACACGCTGTCGCAGTTCTCCCGGGCCCACCCGTCGACGGGCGGCTTCATCACCTTCGTCGGCAAGACGTTCGGCGGCACCAGCGCGGTCACCACCGCCCTGCTCTGCGGGGCCGGCTACATCATCGCGATCTCGTCGGTCCTGGTGATCTCGGGCGGCTTCCTCTCCATCACCTTGCAGTATTACTTCGGCTGGAACGTGCCGTGGATCATCTTCTCGGTGCTGCTCACGGCGGGCGCCATGGTGATGATGTTCCGTGGTGTCGGCGTGTCGACCAAGCTGGCCGGGTTCTTCTTCGGCTTCGAGATGGTGGTCCTGATCATCGTGGCGGTCGCGGCCCTGATCAAGAACGGCGGCCACCTGTCCGTCGCGCCGTTCGAGCCCAAGCACATCACCAACGGCTTCAGCGGCCTGGCCGCCGGGTTCCCGCTCGCGGTCTACCTGTTCATCGGCTGGGAGAACTCCGCGGCGCTGGCCGAGGAGACCGGCAACCCGCGGCGCAACGTGCCCAGGGCCGTGTTCCTGTCCGTCGCGATGATGGCCGTGACGTACATCCTGCTGGCCTACTCCACCGTGAGTGGGTTCAACTACAACGGAACGGCGCTGGGCAACGCCGAGATCCCGTTCATCAACGTGGCGCACGGGGTCGTTGCCTTCCTGGCCGTCATCGCCTACCTGGCCGGGATGACCTCTACGCTGGGCGTGCTCATCGCGGCCGTCAACTCCCAGTGCCGGCTGATCTTCAACGCCGGCCGGGAGGGCCTGCTGCCCCGGTGGATTGGCAAGGTCCACCCGACCAGGCTCACCCCGGTCCACGCCATCATCACGTTCATCGGCATCGCCACCGTCATCGTCGCGGGCTGGGCACTCGGCCACCTGGTCGGGGGCAGCACCGGCGCCCTGAGCGCGCTGAACTACTTCGACGAGTCAGGCACGATGGGCACGATCCTGGTCCTGGTCGTCTACTTCCTGGCCAACCTGGCCCTGCCGTTCTACTACCTGAAGTACCGGCGCTCGGAGTTCAACGTCATCAAGCACGCCGTGCTGCCGGTCCTGGGCATGGCCGCCATCGCCGTCCCCGTCTACTACCTGTGCAAGCCGGGTCAGCCCGACCCCTACGACTGGTTCCCCTATATGGCCCTGGGCATCGTGGTGGTATCCATCCTCTACGCGATCGTCCTCACCCGGCGTGACCCGGGCCTCGGTGACCGGGTCGGCTCGATCATCGCCGACGAATAGCGATGGGAAGGAGAGGCGTCATGCACCCGCTCGACCCGGTGACCGCCGATGAGTACCTGGCCGGCCGCGACATCCTGGAGAAAGCCGGACTGCTCGGCGACCCGGTGCGGTTCGCCTACTACGGGCTGGAGGAGCCGCAGAAGGCACAGGTCCAGGCGGGCACGGCCACCGACCGGAGGCTGCGCGCCTTCCTGCTCAACCAGGTGACCGGCGAGTCGACCGACGTGGTCGTCTCGCTGGGCACCGATGCCGTAGTCGGCACGAGGACCCTGGACCCGCCCGTGGACGGCCAGCTGCCGATGATCTCCTCGGAGTTCGCCCTCGTCGACGAGATCACCAAGGCCGACCCGGGCTGGCTCGCCGCCATGGCCAGGCGCGGCCTGACCGACGTCACCAAGATCCGCACCTGCCCCATCACCATGGGCGTGCCCGGCTCGCAAGCCGACGACGGCAACCGGCGGTACGTCAGGGTGCTGGCCTTCGTCCAGGCCGGGGAGCATGACCTGGCCTGGGCGCACCCGGTCGACGGCGTCGCCGCCTACGTGGACCTGATCGAGCGCAAGGTCTACCGGATCGACGACGAGTTCGAGGCGCCGGTGCCTGAGGAATCCGGCGACTACGACGATCCTGCGGTCCGCGGCCCGCACCGCACCACGCTGCGGCCGATCGAGATCACCCAGCCGGAGGGCCCCAGCTTCACCCTGGACGGTAACCTGCTGCGCTGGCAGGACTGGGAGCTGCGCGTCGGCTTCGACGCTCGCGAGGGCCTGACCCTGCACGACATCTCCATCGCCGGGCGGCCACTGATCTACCGGGCGTCGGTCGCCGAGATGGTCGTCCCCTATGGCGACCCGAACTTCCGTTACTGGCAAACCTACTTCGACTCCGGCGAGTTCCTGATCGGCATCTACGCCAACTCACTCGAGCTCGGCTGCGACTGCCTCGGCGAGATCGCCTACCTGGACGCTACCGTCGCCGACGAGCACGGGCAGCCGAGGGTCATCAGCAACGCGATCTGCATCCACGAAGAGGACTTCGGCATCCTCTGGAAGCACACCGACATCTTCAACGGCTCGGCCCAGTCACGCAGGCAACGGCGGCTAGTCGTCTCGTTCTTCACCACCGTCGGCAACTACGACTACGGCTTCTACTGGTACTTCTACTTGGACGGCACGGTCGAGCTGGAGATCAAGGCCACCGGCGTGGTATTCACCTCGGCCCAGCCCGGCCCGTACGCAACCGAGGTCGCGCCCGGCCTGGGCGCGCCGGTCCACCAGCACCTGTTCAGCGCCCGGCTGGACATGCAGGTGGACGGCCAGGCCAACGCGGTCGAGGAGGTCGACGTGCACGGCCTGCCGGTCGGGCCCGACAACCCGTACGGCAACGCGATCGGCCACACGGTCACCCGCCTCACTCGTGAGTCGCACGCCGCCCGCCGCAATGACGCCACGCGCGGCCGGACCTGGCGGCTGATCAACACCGAGAAGCAGAACCGCTACGGCCAGCCGGTGGGTTACACGCTCTACCCTGAGCCCGCCCCGGTGCTGCTCGCCGATCCCGAGGCACCGCTGACCAAGCGGGCCGGATTCGCGACCAGCCATCTGTGGGTCACCCGGTATGACCACGCGCAGCGATACCCGGCCGGTGATTTCGTCAACCAGCACCCGGGCGGGGCCGGCCTGCCCGCCTGGACGGCGGCTGACCGGGAGATCGACGGCCAGGACATCGTCGTCTGGCACACGTTCGGCCCCACTCATACGCCCCGTCCGGAAGACTGGCCCGTCATGCCGGTCGCCCGGTGCGGCTTCGTGCTCAAGCCCACCGGCTTCTTCCCCCGCAACCCCACCCTCGACGTGCCCCCATCGGCCCACCACTGCTCGCACGAGTAACAGGACTCACCCGGTGTCCCGAATTCTTTTACGGTTTCGAAGGCTACTCATCGGCGGGCCGCATGGCGTACCAGTGACGTGGCGTGGCCGGGTCGACGAGGACGTGCCTGTCGCCGTCGATGCCGATGCCGTCCGGAGGGATGACCATGATCAGGAGATGGTCGTTGAAATCGGTCGGGTCGGTGGTGGTGTACCCGCAAATGCACAGGTGCCCGGCCCGGCCCGGCTGGCTGATCTCTGCGTGGGGGCGGCCGTCGGTGCCGATATCGTCGTCGCGGTCGAAGACCCATCCCAAGTGGTCAGCGAGGGCCTCGGGGTCGTCGATCGCGTAGCCGCACGCGCAGTGGTAGTTGCTCACTGACGCTGGCCTCCCTGCTCCGGCTGCGGCGGGGGCTGGCCGTCGAGCCTGAGCGCCGACCATACGGTCTTGCCGCCACTGGGGCCGGGGTACCACCCCCACCTGACACTGAGGGCGTCGACGATGAACAACCCCCGGCCGCTTTCCGCGTCGTCGCCGGGCAGCGTGCAGATCCGCGGCGGAGGCAAGGGGTCGGGGTCCCACACGCGGATGCACAACTCGCCATCGTCGGCCTGGACGGTGAGCCTAAAGGTGATGTGGCAAGGTTCGGTGCCCGAAGGCGCCTTGTCACGGCTGGCCGCGATCGCATTGGTGACTAGCTCGCTGGTGATGGCCTCGGCGTCGTCGGTGAGATGGGGGAGTCCCCAGATCCCCAGCGACAGCCTGAGGGTGGCCCGGGCGGCAGCGGCGGCGGTCTGGACGGGGCCGAGGATAAGGCTGGTATCCGGCTTACTAGGGCCGGGCCGGGTGCGCCCGGTGCGGACTGGGAGAGCCGTTAATCCAGGCGCGGCGTCTGGTCGCGTCGGCGCGGGCGGTGGGTCGGTCATCGGATACGGGTGCATGGCTGGCTTCCCTTGCGAGCAGCGGCGTCTGGGGCGGGCGCTCCCGGACCCTGGGTTCCAGATCCCGCCGGATCCCCGATTTCTCGCGGGTCCGGGAGGCCATGAGCTCTAGCTTGTCCCGGTCGCTAAATGAGATGCTAGGGACACCATAGATTGCCCCATATAAATCCCGAGAATGCCTAGATGAAGGGATTAACATCCCATGCATCCCGAGAATGATCCCGCGCGTCTGCTGGCGGAACTACTGAGGCTGGCGCGGACAGCCAAGCCCGATCAGACCCAGGAAGCGCTTGCGAGGATCCTCGGGAAGGAGCGCTCTACGGTGTCCAAGGCTGAGCAGGGACGGATCCCGGCCTACGAAGTGCTGATTGAGTGGCTGACGCAGTGCGAGGTCACGGGCCTGGCTCATGCCGCGATCATGGGTGTCTACCGGCTGGCGAAGAACGCGGAAGACCCCAAGGCGGCGCAGGTGGCGCCGTGGTTCGAGGCTGAGGCCAGGGGCCACACGCTCAGGTACTGGCAGCCCAACGTGGTACCGGGAATCCTCCAGAGCGAGCGCTACTGCTATGAGGTCATGAGGGCGGGCGGCAAGACCCACGAGCAGGCGAAAGACGAAGTAGCCGCGCGCATGCAGCGGCAGGAGCGCGTCCTTAGGCGACAGGACGCCCCCACCGTCGTGGCCGTGCTGGACGAGATCGTCCTGCGCCGGCTGATCGGGACACATGAGATCATGGCAGAGCAATGCGAGAAGCTCAGGGACTCGAGCGAGAATCCCTGCGTGCTGCTGACCGTGGTGAGGATAGGCGCGAATCCGGGGCTCGGCGGTGCCATCTCGTTGGCGTCCGTCGAGGGCGAGGCGGACACGCTACTGCTGGGGACGTTGCTTGAAGACAAGGTGACCCAGGAGGCGGCCCAGGTCAGGCAGGCATCGGCTACCTTTGAGCGCGTTCGAGCGCTCAGCGGAAACATCATCGATAGTAGGGCCATTTTCTCGGAGGCGATTCAGACATGGCAGGGCAGGACTGGCGCGTGAGCTCCTATAGCAATGGGGGCGAGGCGACCTGCGTGGAGGTCGGCGGCGATCGCCAAGGCGTGACCCTGGTCCGCGACTCGACCGACCGCGCGGGCGCGACCCTCAGCATCACTTCGGCGGCTTGGACCTCGTTCCTGGACGCGATCCGCTAGCCGCACAACTGGCGAGCGACCGCCCTGCGTGATGCGACGTAGGGCAGTTGCCCTTTCGAGTGTCCCCTTCGCCGAGCTGATCTCCCCGACCGCCCGGGTAGCGCGGTCCTGGCTAGTGATCGCGTGCCGCCGCGGCCGCGACGCGTCGGGCGTCGGCCGCGATATCGCGCAGCATGCCCCTGAGCGAGACGGTGTACCCGAGGAAGAACAGGCCCGGGGCCACGGGCCGCCCGCCATGGACCCTGGGCATGCCGTTTTCGTCAAGCACGCCCAAGTGGCCGACCAGCTTTTCCAGCCCGCGCCGGTAGCCGGTCGCCGCGATCACGGCCTGGGCCGCTAGGGCCGATCCATCTGCCAGCAGCACCTTGTCGCCTTCGAACCCGGTCACCGCCGCGACTGGTGTCACCGTGCCGCCGCGCACCGCCGCGACGAACCCCACATCCTGTAGCGGTACCTCCCCGACGCGCCGGACCCGCGTAAGCAGACCATCCTCGGGCGCGGGGATACCGTAGGGGGCCAGGTCAGGGAGCGAGAGCCGCCGCTGCAGCCGGGCGATCGGGTCCACCAGCGTCGCCGGCAGCCGGCTGACCAGGATGCCGGTCGCGTGGGCGGGCCACCCGGCCATATCGCGCCGAACGATCTGCGGCGGTGTCCGCACCGAGATCCAGACCCGGCGGGCACCTCCCTCGGCCAGGTCGGTGGCGATCTCAGCGCCGCTGTTGCCCACCCCCGCCACCAGCACGTCGAGTCCCGCGAACGGGGCCGGATTGCGGTACTCCCGGGCGTGGCGCAGCTGGCCGGTATACGCCGGGCGCCCCGGCCAGTCGGGCACGTACGGGGTGTGGGCGTGACCGGTGGCCACCACCACCCACCGCGCGGGGAGCCGATCGCCCGCCGTGGTGACGACCACCCAGCGGATGCCGTCCCCGTCCTGCGGCTCGGCCGCCTCTACCCGGTCCGCCTCGGTGCCTCCGCGGACCTCGATCTCGTGCCTGGCCCGGTAGCGTTCCAGGTAGTCGATCACGGCGTCCCGCGATGGCCAGCGCCCCGCCTCACGGGGGATCCCCAGGCCGGGCAGTCCGGAAAGGCCGCGCACAGTGTGCAGGTGCAGCCGGTCGTAGCCCGCGCGCCAGCTGGCCCCCACCTGCCCGCCGCGCTCCAGGACCACCGGGTGCATTCCGCGGCGGCGCAGCTCAGCGGCGGCGGCCAGCCCAGCCGGGCCGCCACCGATGACGTAGACCTGCCGCGACTGGTCCATGCTGCCCATCCCCATCCGCCTCTCGTCTTCCAGCGTCGGCTGGCCTGCTGCCCCATTCTTCCCGAAGACACGCCCTTAGGCGATCTTGCGACGGTACGCGGCCAGGGCAACGGCGTAGGCGACGACGAGGATGCCGAGGCACCAGGCGAGGGCGGTCCAGATACTGGCGCTGACGGGCTGCTGCGCGAGCAGGTCACGGATCGTGTTGACGATGGACGTCACGGGCTGGTTGTTCGCGAAGGCGCGGACCGGGCCGGGCATGGTGCGGGTGGGCACGAACGCCGAGCTGATGAAGGGCAGGAAGACGATCGGGTAGGAGAAGGCGCCCGCGCCGTCCGTGGTCTTGGCGGACAGGCCCGCGATGATGGCCAGCCAGGTCACTGCCAGGGTGAACAGGACGAGGATTCCGGAGACGGCAAGCCAGGACAGCACTCCCGCGCCGGACCGGAATCCCATGGCGAGGGCGACGAGCACGACGATCGCGAGCGAGATCAGGTTGGAGACCACGGAGGTCAGCACGTGCGCCCACAGCATGCTGGAGCGAGCGATCGGCATGGACTGGAACCGCTCGAAGATTCCGCTTTGCTGGTCGGTGAAGAGCCGGAACGCGGTGTAGGAGATGCCCATCGCGATCGTGATCAGCAGGATTCCTGGCAGCAGGTACTTCACGTAGTTACCAGGCCCGGCGTCGATGGCGCCGCCGAACACGTAGACGAACAGCAGCATGAGGGCGATCGGCATGATCGACACCGTGATGATGGTGTCCAGGCTGCGCGTGATGTGGCGCATGGATCGCCCGAGCAGGACAGCGGTATCGCCCAGGAAGTGCGTGGTCATGCTCGTTGCTCCTCAGCTGTGCGAGCCGTCGCCGCCGGTGATGGCGAGGAAGATGTCTTCGAGGGTGGGCTGCTTCTCGACGTACTCGACCTTGGCGGGCGGCAGCAACTGCTTCAGCTGCGCCAGGGTGCCGTTGGCGATGATCCGCCCCTGATGGAGGATCGCGATCCGGTCGGCCAGCTGCTCGGCCTCGTCCAGGTACTGCGTGGTGAGCAGCACCGTCGTGCCCTGCCCGGCGAGCTGCCTGACGCTGTTCCACACCTCGAGGCGCGATTGAGGGTCCAGGCCAGTAGTCGGTTCATCGAGGAAGATCACCGGCGGGCTTCCGATGAGGCTCATGGCGATGTCCAGGCGGCGCCGCATGCCACCGGAATAGGTCGACACCCTCCGCCGGGCCGCGTCGGCGAGCTGGAAGCGGGCCAGCAGGTCATCGGCCAGCCGGCTGACGTCCTTCAGGTGCCGCAGCCGGGCCACAAGCACCAGGTTCTCCCGCCCGGTGAGGGTCCCGTCCACCGCCGCGAACTGCCCGGTGAGGCTGATGGACTCGCGCACGCGGGCCGGCTGGGTGGTGACGTCGAAGCCGTCGATGCTGGCCGTCCCGGCATCGGCCGTGAGCAGCGTGGACAGGATCTTTACGATGGTGGTCTTGCCCGCCCCGTTGGAGCCGAGCAGGGCGAAGATGCTGCCCGGGGCCACCTCGAAGTCCACGCCGCGCAGCACCCGCAGCTTCGGGTACGACTTCTCCAGGCCCTGGACGCGGATCGCCGCCCGGGTCCCCGCACCGCTGTCACTCACAGAAGACCTGCACCTTGGCGCTGGAGTCGTTGACGTCGATGGTGACCTCGTCGAGCTGATCGATGAGCTCCTCGAGTTGTTGGGGCTTCAGCTCCGTGAGGTCGATCGGTACTCCTGACTTGCCCAGCTCCGCGTTGATCTTGGTCAGCGCCTGCGGGGGGATAAGGCTCGTGAGCCGGACTCCGGCCCGCAGCAGCTGCAGCGGGACCCGGATGTTGACTCGGCTCGGCTCGCCGGCGGAATTGTCCTCCACCACCACGCGCAGGTACTTGGGCCGGGACTTCGGGCGGGGCGCGGCTCCCGGCGCGGGCTCGGGCCGTTCTCGTTCGAGGGCGTTGATCAGCCGCTCGGCGTCGTCCGCGGTGACCTTGCCCTCGGCCAGCATGTGCAGGATCTGACGGCGCTGCTCGTTCATTGTTGCTCCTACCCCTAACTCATCTGACGCTTACCAGCAGGGCCGATCTGCCTTCCTCAAGCTCGATCAAGGTGCCGGGCAGCGCGCAGAGCAGCTGCCCGCAGCCGCGCAGCGCGCCCACCGGGCTGACCCCGACGGCTATGCAGGCGACCAGCCCGGCCACCGTGGCCACCAGCAGCAGTGGTGACAGCACCAGTACTACCGGCAAGACGGGGACGGACAGCCGCAGCCAGCGGCCGTCGGCACGCCGATGGCCTACCGTCACCAGCTGCGGGATCATCCGGACCCCTCCAGCTCGGCCAGCGCCTCCTGGACGCTGATGTCTCCGCGCCGCAGGCGGTCAACGACATCGGCGCCGCTGGGCGCCGGGTCGGTGTCGACGAAGTCGAGGTGCTCGGCGATCCGGTTCAGCCGCGACTTGATCGTCGGGTAGCTCACCCCGAAGATCCGCTCCATCTCCTTGATTGACCCGTGCGAGCGTACGAACGCGGCCACGAACACCTGGTCGTCAACGCTGAGCTGAGCCAGCTGCGGCGGCTCGAACCGGCCCTCGATCACGATGCCGCTGTCAGCCAGGCGGACCCGCTCGACCACGAACGGCTGCCCGTGCGTCAGGTCCGTCAGTTCCTGCCACTCCACCCTCGGCTCCCCCGCTCTCGGCGACCTGCTCGAGATTCAGGTTTACCTTGATTTTCTTGAGATGTCAAAGTGGAAAGATTAATTTTCTTCATGTGCCACTAAAGATTTGTCAGGTGGCACTGCACTCCAGGCTTGGTAGCGCGCTAGGCGCGGCGCCCGTGCCCAGCAGGCCGAACGTGGTCGAGCCGCCGGCCGGTATCGCCGCGTTGTAACTGAGGTTGCCGATCGTGACCGCCGCGCCGGCCTGGGTCTCGGTGGCGCTCCAGATCTGCGAGATCGTCTGTGACCCAGGCCAGGAGTAGCTGACCTTCCAGCCGGTCGTGGCGGCCGCGGAAGAGTTCGTCACGGTAAAGCCGAGCTGGAACCCGCCGGACCAGGAGTTGGTCACCGACCAGCTGGCGCTGCAGGCTCCGCTGGCCGTGCTCGTAACGCTCGGCGTCGGGCTGGCGGTGGCGCTCGGGGTCGGGGTGGCGCTCGGGGTGGTGGTTGGAGTCGGGGTCGTGGTGGCGCTCGGGGTTGCGGTTGGCGACTGGCTGGGGCTGGCGCTCGGCGTCGGTGTCGGCTGCCCGGTGCCATTAGACAAAACGACGATCGACTCCGCGGGCACGCTCACGGATGCCCCGGAGAAACTGGTGGACGTCAGGGAGGGGCTGGCCGCCGAGTAGCTGTACTCAGTCTCGGTGGTGCTCGTGATGCCGAGGCTGGATGTGGGGATCGCGTACCCATTGGACGGGTCGGCGTTGACCAGCATCACCGAGTAGCCACCGCCGGGCTGCTGGGAGTAGTAGGCGTAGATGTTCGGGGTCGACACCAGCAGCGTGCCGACCTTGGCCCCCTTGACCGACAGCTTGGCGGCGAGCTCGTAGCCGTAGTAGGGCGGGTACGGGGAGTCGACGGCGGGCTCGCCGCTGCTGGCCGAGGAGAACATGCCGAAGTCGGCTGTCGGGCTGCCGTAGTTGTGCACGTCCCACCAGTCCACGGACTGCGCACCGAACGACAGCCACTCCAGCGCGTTGGCGGCGGCGAACAGCGCGCCGACCGGCTCCTCGTTCCAGGCGTTCGCGGTCTGCGACATGTTGGTCTCACCGACCACAAAGTAGGCGCTCGGGTCGTACTGGGCCAGCGCGGCGTGGACCTCCGCCGCCGCCGCGGGAATGTTGTCGACCAGCGACATGATCGACTGCACGCTTTCGGTCGGGGTCCCGTTGATCGGGTACCAGTGCACGTCAGCGCAGTTGATATCGGCGGCGTCGGCGGACAGGATCGTGGAATTCCATTGCTGGTAGTTGGTGACTCCAGAGCCTGGAGCGAGGTTGCCGTCCATCGCGTAGTCGTAGCAGATCTGCGCGTTCGGATTCACGGCCTTCATCGCCTGCATGTAGCCGAGGGCGTTGCTCGCGTAGGACGCCGCCGTGTGCGGGTTGGCGTGATTGTCGATCTCCCACGAGCCGTATTCCTCGTTACCGATTTCCCACAGCGACACGCCCTCTCCGGATGCCTGGGACTGGGTGACCCAGGCCGCGGCGTCGGCTGGAGTGTCGGACCCGTAGTTGACGGTGACGAACTTCTGGCCGCTTGTGATCGCGTCGACCTGGCTGGAGTACTGGGCGAAGTCGACCGGATCGGCGGTGCCCTGATAGGTGTTGGGCTGCCATAGGTACCCGTCGGCGTAGGACCCGCCGGGATACCTGATCAGCCCGGTGCTGGCCGACGACAGGCTGCTGGCGATGGCCGGGTCGGGGAAGTTGCTGTCCCAGGACGCCGTGTTGACACCCAGTGGGTCGAGCGGGCCGCTCAGCGTGGCGCTGCCCGATCCCTGGGACGGTCCTGCGCACGTCACGACGGGAACGGGGTTCGACGTGCCGTTGTAGTCGGCGTCGAATCCGAAGGTGGTGGACTGGCCCGAAGTCAGCACCGCGTCGTAGGTCCCGGCCGGGGTCGCCGTCACGGCCGATCCGCTCTGCGTTACGTTCGCGCTATAGGGGGAGCCGGCGACGATCGTCTGGCCAGCGCTGAACGTCCAGCTCACCGTCCAGGTCTGGATCGTGTAGGGCGCGTTGTTCGTGACCGTGACCGTGGCGCCGAAATCGGGCGGGCTGTTGGACGGGGTCTGCCATCCGATCGTGAAAGTTCCACTGCACGCCGCCCCGGTATCGGCCGGCGCGGGGGTGGCGGTGAGGGTGATCCCGGTGACGGCGGCCGCCAGCGTCAGCAGGAAAGCCATGGTGAGAGCACGGGTGCGCGTGAGCGGAATGGACATTGGGGGCTCCTGCCAGCGCTGCGGACGGATTCCGGCCTAAACGGATGCTTTACCGGTTAAGCAGCGGTTATGGTACGTCCGCTCCCCTTGAAGTCAAGAGCGGCTGGCGCCGGCGGCGAAAGTCCGCCGGTACAGCTGAGGGCTGGTCGCCAGCGTCCGCGCGAAGTGCTTGCGCAGGTTGGCCGCCGACCCGAGGCCACAGTCCCGGGCGATCGCCTCCACCGGCAGGTCGGTCGTCTCGAGCAGGCGCTGGGCGAGCCGGACCCGCTCCCGCGCGATCCACTGGTAGGGCGTCGTCCCGGTAGTGGCGACGAACCGGCGCGCGAACGTGCGCGCGCTCATGGCCGACCGCGTGGCCAGCGCGGCCACCGTGATGTCTTGTGACAGGTTGCCGCGCAGCCAGCCGATGGTGTCCGCGAACAGGTCGTCAGCGCCGGGTACCGGGAGGGGAGCGTCGATGTACTGGGCTTGGCCGCCGTCCCTGTGCAGCGGGACCACGAGGTCGCGGGCGAACCTGGCTGCCACCTCCGCACCGTAGTCACGCTGGACCACGTGCAGGCACAGGTCGATGCTGGCGGCACTGCCCGCCGACGTGAGCAGGGCACCCTCGTCGACGTACAAGACCTTGGGGTCAACCCGGACGCGCGGGTACTGGCGGGCCAGGTTGGCGCACTCCGACCAGTGCGTGGTGGCGGCATGCCCGTCGAGGATCCCGGCGGCGGCCAGAATGCTGGCCCCAGTGCACAGTGACATCAGTCGTGCCCCGGCCGACCATGCCTCGCGCAGGGCGTCGAGGACACCCTCAGGTACCTGCCCAGGCTGCTCGGTCGGCGGCACGATCACGGTCTGCGCGCGCCTCATGTGGTCAAGCCCGTGCGGGATCTGCATCAGGAAGCCCGCGTCCGTCGTCACCGACGAGGTCGCTCCGCAGATGGCCAGCGAGTACAGCGGGTCTGCCCCGTGATCGTCGCCAAAGACATCGCAGGCGACGCCAAGCTCGAACAGCGCGACTCCGTCGTAGACGGCAACCGCTACCGCATGCGGCGAGCCGGGCTCACTGGCAGCTTTGGCGCGCATATCGTCAATGATGCCACTTTTGGACCGGTTCCGCGCGACGCAAGCTGGGGCCATGGCAAACCCGAACATCACCACGCGGCCGGGGCCGGGCACTGGCGTCAAGGCCGCGATCATCGTCTCGGAGAAGGCGGGCACCGGGGCGATGGCCTTCCGCCCGTGCCGGCTGCGTGACCGGCTGCTCGCCCACGCGCTCGCGTCCTCACTAGACGCCCGGCTCGCGGCGGGCGAGAGCATGCCTCCGTCTCACTGGAAGCGGCCCTCGCCGATGCCATCGCCTGGCTGGACCCGGCGCTACCCCTGCTGGCCGACGCAGGCTGATTACCTTTTACTGAACGACAGTGCCTGCTGTCGAGGTCACCCGAACTTGTTAGGCCCGGGCGTCCCCGGCTGGCAGTCGAACACGATCAGGACGATTGCGCCGACGATCGGGATGAGGACGATGAACCACCAGAATCCGCTGCGGTCGATGTCGTGCAGTCGCCGGACCTGCGCGGCGAGGGTCAGCACGATGAAAACCACGTCGACGAGGAAAATGATCGCCTTGACGCCGGAGGCGATGGCGATGATATCGAGGACGATCCCGATGATGGCCGCGACGAGGAAGAGCCACCAGTACGCCGACCGCGAGGCGCGGCCGTTGAAGGTGAGGATGTTCTGGAATGCCAGCGAGATCGCCGCGCCGAAGCCGACCGGCCCGCCCGCCAGATAGCCCTGCGGCCTGCCTGGCTCCCAGTCGCCGCTGCCCTGCGGGTACGGCTGGTACGGCTGACCGGACCCGCCCTGGTCGTCGTTTTGCGGGTAAGGACTGTAAGGGGTGCTCACGTCTAGCCTTCCTGTTTGCCCCCGGCCTGGGGGTCTCATGAGGGGAACGCAGGGGATGCTCAAATAGTTCGGCCGTGCGGTCGAAATGCCATGCTTAATGCTAACGCTGGCAAGAGTCAAGGGCTCGTTCTACTACGATTCGCTATCTTTGCGTGCCGCGAGGGAGCTACGTTATGCTCGGTACGTGCAAGCGGCAGAATTGCCCGCGCCGCCTAGTGGTCTGCGGCCCGGCCATATTGGCCTGATCGCAATCGGCCGGGTCATTCTTGGTGACATCGCGGCTACCGCGGTGGACCTATCCCTGCGCGGCCTGCTGGGGATCGAGAGCACCGACGCGGCCGGTGACTGGGTGCTGAGCCCCGCCGAGCGGCCCGGGGACGGCCAGGACCCGCTGGAGTACGAGCGGGTACTGCTGGACTGGGTGGCCAGGCCCGGCAACGCCACCGGTCTCGCCGCACTCGCCACTGACCGGCCGACGGGGCTGGCGAAGGTGCGGGAGGGCCTGGTGCGCGATGCGGTGCACCGAGGCTGGCTACACCGCCTGCACCAGCACGAGCGGACCAGGGCGGGCGAGGAACTGGCCAGCCACCTGCGGGCATTCCGGCGGGAGCTCCGTTCGGCCCGGCCCGGGGCCCCGGAGATCCTGGATGGGCCACTCCTGCCTTACGCGCTCCATTTCGGCTTGGCCGGGCCCGGCCATCCGCTGGTCGGCTTCGCCCATGCCTGGGTCAGCGCGTTCGCGGAACTTCCCGACTGGCGCGGCCAGGACCGACCGCGCCAGGACAGCGAGCAAGACGTCGGCATCGAGACCGGTGCGCGCAAGCGGACGCTTGACGAGGACATCAGGAGCCAGGATGTCAACGCGATGCTGTGGCTGACGGGCTGGTAATCGGCGAGTGCTCGCGCGCCGCTCAGGGTAACACCATTCGCGGTAGCCATTGGCTTTACCGTTACCCCGTCCTTGGGGGTCCTGACAGTACCTGGAACATCCGTCACTCCCGCATCAGGCCCGAGGCGGGTTGCATGGGAGGAGAGCGAACGACAAGCGCCGGCCGGCGCACTGTCCAAGAAAGGCCACCCTGCCATGCGGCACACCACCCTCGGAACCCTGGATGTCGGCCGTATCGGCCTCGGCGCGATGTCGATGTCCGGCTACTACGGGACCACGGACCTCGATGACGGCGAGGCGATCCGGACCGTCCACCGTGCCCTCGATCTCGGCGTCACGCTGATCGACACGGCCGAGGCCTACGGGCCCTATGTCAACGAGGAGCTCGTCGGCCGCGCCGTCAGGGACCGCCGGGGCGACGTGGTGCTGGCCACGAAGTTCGGCCTGATCTCCCACGCGGGGGGCGAGCGGAACCCCGACTCGAGCCGCGCCAACATCCGTACCGCGGTCGAGGGGTCGCTCAGCCGTCTTGGGACGGACTACATCGACCTGTACTACCAGCATCGGGTTGACCCCAAGACGCCGATCGAGGAGGTGGCAGGGACGCTGGCCGAGCTCGTGGCGGAGGGCAAGATCCGGCACTACGGCCTGTCCGAGGCCGGGGCCGAGACGATCCGCCGGGCCCATATGGTGCATCCCGTTACGGCCGTGCAGTCCGAGTACTCGCTGTGGACCAGGGACCAGGAGCCGGCGGTGCTGCCGCTGCTGCGGGAACTCGGCATCGGCTTCGTCGCCTACTCGCCGCTCGGCCGGGGCTTCCTGACCGGTCAGATCCGCACGAGGGAGGATGTCGGCGGTGCGGACGACGCGCGCAGCGCCAACCCACGTTTCTCCAGCGAGAACTTCGACCACAACCTGCGGCTGCTCGGGCAGGTCGAGGCGGTCGCGACCGAGGCCGGCGCCACCCCAGGACAGGTAGCGCTGGCCTGGCTGCTCGGCCGGGGCGAGCACATTGTCCCCATCCCCGGCACGCGGCGCGTCAGCCGGCTCGAGGAGAACGTCGCGGCCGACGCCATCGAGCTCACGCCGGGGCAGCTCGAGGCGCTTACTGCCATCGCCCAGCCGGCTGGCGACCATCACCCCGAGGCCCAGATGCGCCAGCTCGAACGCTGACCCAACGGCCGCCGGTCGTCCCATTCACCACAAAGCACACCATTCGAAACGGAGCGCATCTCCGATGCACGCAACCGTCATGTACGGCGCGGGAGACGTCCGCGTTGAGGCAGTTCCCGACCCGATCATCAAGCTGCCCACCGATGCGCTGGTACGCGTCATCGGGGCCGCCATCTGCGGCAGTGACCTGTGGCCCTACGCCGCACGCAGCGCGGAAGACGCCCCCGCCCGGGTCGGGCACGAGTTCGTCGGCGTCGTCGAGGACACCGGGAGGGAGGTGACCACGGTCAAGAAGGGCGACCTGGTCGTCGCGCCCTTCGCGATCTCCGACGGGACCTGCCAGTTCTGCCAGGAGGGACTGCAGAGCTCTTGCGCCCATCCGGAAGCTGGCTTCTGGGACATGGTCCCTGACGAAGGAGGCCAGGCCGAGGCGGTTCGTGTCCCGCTGGCCGACGGCACGCTGGTCAAGCTCCCCGTCGCCGCCGACTCCGCCCTGGTGCCGTCGCTGCTCACCCTCTCTGACGTACTCGGTACCGGCCATCATGCCGCCGTGATCGCGGGAGTGAGCAAGAGCACGCGCGTGACGGTGATCGGCGATGGCGCTGTCGGCCTGCTCGCGGTCCTGTCGGCCAGGCGCCTCGGTGCGGAGCAGATCATCCTCATGGGCCGCCACCCGGCCCGTGTCAGCCTCGGCCGTGAGTTTGGCGCGACCGACATCGTCTCCACCCGCGGTGACGAGGGCATCGCGGCGGTCCGTGACCTGACCGGCGGCGACGGTACGCACGTGGTCATCGAGGCTGTTGGCACCATGCCCGCCTACCAGCAGGCCCTGGGGGTGGTGCGCCGGGGCGGCGTGGTCAGCCGCGTCGGTGCCCCTCAGTACGAGGAGGCGCCGATCGGCTTCGGCAGCCTGTTCCGCCACAACCTTCGGCTCGCCGGCGGGCCGGCACCGGTCCGCGCCTACATCGGGGAACTGCTGCCCGAGATCCTCGATGGCGCCATCGCGCCTGGCCGGGTGTTCGACATGACCGTCAGCCTTGACGGCGTGGTGGCGGCCTACCGGGAGATGGCCGATCGGAAGGTACTGAAGACCCTCATCAAGCCCTGACCACGACGTGCCGGTGCTGGGCCTGTGGGCAGCCTCACAGGCACCGGCACCCGGGCCCGGTGGCGGCACGCCGCCTAGGGCCGACTGCAGAGGTATGTGCAGTAATGTGATTATTGAGTAGATAAGTGCTTGCTGCTGTCGGTTTACGGGGGTCGACGGCGCTGGCAAGCTTCCGCCCGGGCGCATGTCGGACTCGCCGGCTCCCGTCCTCATTCACCGTCAGCAGAAGGAGCATGTAATGACTACCGCCGCCCCAGGATCCCAACGGCCAGCGCGCGAACGCCGGCCGTCCTGGCCTCGGCGCGCCGTGCTGGCCAGCGTGGGCGGCACCGCCGCCGCCATGCTGGCCCTTTCCGCCTGTGGCTCAAGCCCGGCCAGCTCGTCGGCCGGCGCCGGAAGCGCGGGCGGCGCCGCCGGGGACGGCCAGACGACGATTACGGTCGCGTACGTGCCCAGCCCTCAGTTCGAGCCGTTGTTCGTCGCCATGCAAGACGGGTACTTCACCCAGCAGCACCTTGACGTTCGCCTGACGCAGGTCGCCTCCGATCAGAGCGCGACCACCCTGGCCGCCACGAACAAGGTCCAGGTGGCGCTCAGTGGCTTCTCCGCCGGGATGTTCAACGCGATCCACCAGGGCTCCGGGCTCAAGGTCGTCGGGTCCATGGGCGAGGAGGCGTCTGGCACGCCGGCTAACGCCCTGGTCGGTGCCGCCTCGCTGGACAAGACCGGCAAGGTCACCAGCCCGGCCGGCCTGCAGGGCGAAAAGATCGCGGTTGATGGCGGCGCAGGCTCGGCCGGCGCCTACCTCCTGGCGCAGGCCCTCGCCCCGTACCACCTCAGCCTCAGCCAGGTGACCCTGGTCAACGTCAAGCCTTCCGCGATGGCGGAAGCGCTGCAGGCCGGGACGGTAGCCGCCGCCTACATGCCGGCACCGTACCTCAGCGCGGCAGTGTCGGCCGGCCAGGCCAAGGTACTGGCCGCCGCGCCGGCCGGCATCGCCACGACCGGCGTGCTCTACGGGAGCGCTTTCGCCAGCACGCCAGCGGCGCAGCAGTTCTTCAGCGCGCTGGCCGAGGCGGCCGGGCTGCTGCAAGGCCCGGCTCCTAGCTTCCCCGTCAACCTGACCCTCGTCGCGCAAGCAACGGGAGAAAGCCTCAGCGTCCTGGAGAAGGCGCCGCAGAGCGATTTCAGCCCCAACCTCGCCCCGTCTTCCTCGCTCCTGAACGACATGCAGAATGTCTTCCTGAGCGCCAAGGAGCTGAACTACGGCACCGCGATCCCCACGTCCAGCTACGTGGAGGGCACGTTCTCAACCAGTCTCGGCTGATCATCGTCAGGGGGCTGCCCTCGACCAGATCGTGACCGGTAGGATCAGCCGATGGTCATCCTGGTCGAGATCGGCGTCATCGCCTGTCTAGGGCGCTGAGAATGCAATCCTCGGTCTTCGTGCACCCGGAGGATCTGCGTGGTGAGGGAATCGAGCCGGTGGCCGATCGCATGCTGGGGTGGGGCTGCGGCGGCCTGACGGTAGCGGCGGCCTATCACCGGGCGCGTGACGTGACCCCGCACGGCTCCTCCCGGGTCACCCTGCGCCGGGACGGCGCGCACTTTCCCCTCCCTGCGGACCTCTGGGCCGGGCTGCGCCTAGTCCCGCCGCTGCAGGACCGGTCGGACGACGGGCTGCTCGATGATCTACGCCTGGCGACCACGCGCCGCGGCGCCAGATTGCATGGCTGGACGGTGTTCCTGCACAACACGACGCTGGGCTTGGCTCATCCCGACGTGACCCAGGAAAACTGCTTCGGTGACCGCGGCGCGCCGGCGGATCTTTGCCCGTCGCATCCTGACGTACGCGCCTACGCGACCGCCCTGGCGCGGTCGGTCGCCCGCCTGGGCGTTGACGCGGTGGTCGCCGAGTCGCTGCATTTTGGCTTCTTCGGGCATGGCTATCACCACGACCGGTGCTTCGTTGACCTCGGCCAGGTCGAGGAGTTCCTGCTCGGGCTGTGCTTTTGCGGATACTGCCGGTCGCGGGCCGCCGAGGCCGGAGTGGACCCGCAGGCCGCCCGCGTCGCGGCGGCACAGATCGTGAGTGGCGTCCTTGATGGCGGCCCGCCTCTGCCCGGCGAGCTGAGTCCCGCTCTCCTGGCCGAACACGCAGGTCAGGTCCTTGAGCGCTATGCCAGGACCCGGATCGAGACCGTCACCACCCTGGTGGCGTCGGTCGCGCGGGCCGTCGCCGATGAGGGGTCCCGCCTGGTATACCTCGACCTGGCCGGGGCCATGAAGGGCTACGCGGACGGCTTGCCCGCCGGCGGCACGGCCCGCGAGGCCGCCTGGCAGATCGGCGTCGACCCAGCCGCGATCGGCCCGGTAGCGGACGGCTACGCGATCCTCGGCTATGCCCGCGATCCCTCCCGGCTGGCCGCCGATGTCGCCGCCTACCGGGCGGCGCTCGGTGAATCCACCCCATTGCGCGTCACGCTTCGCCCAGGCCTCCCTGACACGCCATCCGCCGCCAATCTCGGGGAAAAGCTCCGCCTCATCGCGGCCGCCGCGGATGCCGTGGACTTCTACAGCTACGGACTGTTTCCGCTCGCCGTGCTGGATCGGATACCCGAAGCGATCGCACTGGCGCGGCACGAACAGGGATAGGCTAGACGGTTGTGACGGAAAGTAGTCGCGCTGCGATGTCGCCCGCGAGTCAGGCCGGTCCGGTGCCCGGTACCGGCGGGCCGCGATCCGAGGGCACTCGCCGAGCCATCCTCGATGCCGCCCGGGCAATGTTCGCCGCGCGCGGATACGAGCAGACGACGATCCGCGCCGTCGCCGCGCAGGCAGGCGTCGACGCGTCGATGGTCATGCGCTACTTCCAGTCCAAGGAGGGGCTGTTCACGGCGGCGGTCACCACCGACCTGCAGGTCCCGGACCTGGGCTCAGTGCCGGCTAGCCAGCGGGGCGAGCTGCTTGTCCGCTACTTCGTTGGCCGGTGGGAGGGGCCTGCCGCCGACGACAAGCTGGTCGCGCTGCTGCGGACCGCCGTCACCAGCGACGCCATCGCCGGGCAGGTTCAGGACATTCTCGGGCAGCGGCTCGCCGAGCGGCTTGCCGTCCTGGGCGAGCAGCAGGCGCCCTTGCGGGCCGCGCTTATCGCGGCCCAGCTGCTTGGCCTGGCCCTGTGCCGCTACATCCTGCGGTTCGAGCCGCTGGCCTCGCTGTCGGCCGATGAGGTGGTAGCCGCTATCACCCCCTCGGTTGACCGCTACCTGACCTGGGCGGAGGGGCGCTGATCGTGAGTGGCCTGAACGTCCGCTGATCAGGAGCGGAAAGTTTGTCAAGATTGGCGAGGTAAGGCCGGAATAGGTTGAGTTGCTCAACTGTTTAGCTAGTCATGAGCATGGAGATCAAGGAGCCGGACGCGGCGCGGGCTGAAGAGTCGGCACTGGCGCTGAACCGGGACATCCTCGACTCGCTCACTACGCTGGTCAAGCGAGCCGGGACGATCGGGCAGTCGATCGCGGCCGGGTTCGGGGTCGCCCCCCATGACCTGCTCGCGCTGTTCAAGCTGGACGAGGCGCTCACGATGAAGGAGCTCGCACGCCATATGGGGTGCGACGCGTCATTCGTGACGGCCATTGCGGACACGCTGGAGCGGCACGGGTTCGCCCGGCGGGAGCCGAGCCAGCGCGACCGGCGGGTCAAGAACCTGGTGCTGACATCCGAGGGCGTTACCGTCAAGGAGCGGATGATGGCCCAGCTCGCCGCGAAGATGCCCTGGTGTTACGCACTCGACGAAGCCGAGCGGCGGTGCCTGCTCTTCCTGTTGCGGAAGATGCTGGACACGCCAGGCCCAGGCGACGCCGATGCGGCGGTCGCGGGCGACCAGGCCGCGGCGCACCATCACGGCCAGCCGGGGCAGGGCCAGCACGATGAAGTGCGGCGGTCTGACATGTAGCGGCACTCACCGGGGGCGCTCCACACCAGCAGCGTCCTCCCGCCAAGGCCCGGAGCCATGACGGGAGGCCGCGGAGCGGGTCGTCGTTCGGATGCTGTTTCGCTTTTATTTTCTTGAATTACAGGCAAGTAAACACAAAGGGGAAACACCTGTGTCAGCAACTCGCGGGAAGGCGGAACCCGCGGCGCAAGCCGAAGTCGCCGTCGACAGGCCACTAGCAGGGCGAGGGGAGCCGGCCGGAGCGCCGAGGCCGCAACGGCTCGGGCTGGCGCTCGTGGTCATCGCGGCCGCGCAGCTCATGGTCGTGCTCGACGCGACCATCGTCAACGTCGCGCTGCCGCACATCCAGGACGCGCTGCACTTCTCGGGGACGAACCTGGAATGGGTCGTCAATGCCTACACGCTCGCCTTCGGCGGACTGCTGCTGCTCGGCGGGCGGTCCGGTGACCTGCTCGGACGGCGGCGGGTCTTCATCGCGGGCATCGCGTTGTTCTCGCTTGCCTCACTGGCGGGCGGATTCGCCACCGACCAGGCGTGGCTGCTTACCGCCCGGGTCATCCAGGGCATCGGCGGGGCGCTCGCCGCCCCCGCCTCGCTGTCGCTTATCGCCGTCACCTTCCCCGAGGGGCAGGAGCGGAACCGGGCGATGGGCGTGTACTCGGCCGTGTCCATCGCCGGCGCGGCCATCGGGCTGATCGCCGGCGGCCTGCTGACCAGCTACGCCGACTGGCGCTGGGTGTTCTTCGTGAACGTGCCGATCGGCCTGGTCCTCGTGCTGCTCGCGCCCCGGGTCCTGGGCGAGTCGGAGCGAGTGCGCGGCAACTTCGACCTGGCCGGCGCGATCACCGGGTCCGTGGGCC